>Ga0210407_10002448_pt1 | contig 15934 bp, 14 predicted proteins | sample IncBWC27MmetaG_FD_150860 | JGI IMG/M metagenome (GOLD analysis project Ga0210407, IMG submission 150860) | Forest soil microbial communities from Barre Woods Harvard Forest LTER site, Petersham, Massachusetts, United States - Inc-BW-C-27-M | ecosystem: Environmental > Terrestrial > Soil >...
AGCGGTAGATAGACTGGTCTTCATCTCCGACGACGCGCAAGTTGTGGTGGGGTCCGGTCAGCAGGCGCAGCAGGTCGTACTGCACGCGGTTGGTGTCCTGATACTCATCGACGTGGATGTATTGAAAACGAGCTTGCCACTTTTCGCGCACCGCCGGCACTTCTCGAAGCAGCCGCACCGAGCGCAGAAGCAAATCGTCAAAATCGAGCGCATTGCTTTGGTGTAAGAGCTTTTCGTAAGCTCGAAAGACATCTGCAGTGCGCCGCCCGTCCTGCCCGACGGCCTCGGCGCGGATCATCTCCGGTGTCTTTCCATGATTTTTCGCGTAGCTGATGCTGCTGAGGATATTTCGCGGCGTCAGGCTTTCGTCGTCAATCGCCAGCTTGCTCATGGCCAGCTTTACCGCAGCGAGCTGGTCGTCGTCATCGTAAATCGCGAAATCTCGCGGCAAGCCTGCGCTCGCCGCTTCGCGCCGCAGGAGCCGTGCGCACAGAGAGTGAAATGTCGAAAGCCAAGGCTGCGCGGGAGGTACGCCCGAGCGCAGCAGCAGATCTGACACCCGTGTTCGCATCTCCTCCGCGGCTTTGTTGGTGAAAGTGACGGCCAGGATCGCTTCGGCGGGCACGCCCTTGGAAATCAAGTTGGCCATGCGGAAGGTGATGGCGCGAGTTTTACCTGTTCCTGCGCCCGCGAGGATAAGCACCGGCCCTTCTACGGTTTCTGCCGCCAAGCGCTGTTCTGGATTCAGTTCGTCGAGGAGCTTCAATTTTAACCTGTAGTGGCCGAAGATTCTCTGCCTTGTGATGGTAGCCGACTGCGCGCGCTCGCGCAAATTACCGGATTCTTATCAAGCATTGGACAAGAAAGCACCGGAAGAGAATCGCCATCTCCAGTTCAGCGTTCGCCCGGCCGGCTCAGGTCAATCTCGAAATACACCAGCGGGTGATTCTTCTCGAGTGCCCGCACATCCGGGATGTAGAGATGCGCGGTGTTGAGCAAGTCGAACTGTCCCTCGAGATCGAAGTAAAGAAGTCCTTCTACGGAGTGATGCGGCGCAACGATGCTGCTGCCGATGGCAGCCTCGGCTGCCGCCTTTTGCATTTCCGCCCAATGCTTGTCGCGGCCCACCTTTGGGCCGGTGGGTATCGGAATAGGGGATCTGCGCGATGCCGTCGGATCTTTTTTCCTTGATTCGGCCGCCACGTCGGCTACGTCGTCGGCCGTCAGAGAGCGCAGCGCTTGCCGGTTGTCCTCAGACACCGCAACATTCAGCCGGATCTGCTCGAGGTCAACCTTCATGCTGTCATCCGAATCGTTTCGAATGATCGTGTCAATGGCCACAACGCCTGCCGCCAGCGGAGACTTCTTGGGGAATTTTGCTTTGTAGGTGGCGGCGTCCGTCCAGGGCTGGGCGGAAATCGTTACGCCTTCGTGCGATTCGAGCGCTGCGGCCTTCAGCGTAGTGGGCGGCTGCTGGGTGGCCGGTCCGTCAGAAAAAAGTGTGGCGGCAAGAAAGGGAACTATAATGGCTAAGTTTCGCATCGGGTTATACTAGTCCTTTCTCATCTCGACGCCTTCGATTCCTGGGGGAAGTGCAGGGTTGCCCGCACCGCGCACCGCAGGCTCGTGGCGGTGCGGAAGACAGACCGGAGCCACGTTAAGTGTATTTTACCTACAGCCTGCTTATGGGCTTTGCCGTCCTGCTGCTCATACCCTACTGGCTGCTCGTGGGATTGCGCCATGGCAAATACCTTTCTAATCTTGGCCAGCGCCTCGGTTTTTCGTTTCCGACGCTTGGCAAACTGCCAGAAAACCGGCCCGGGGCTATCTGGATTCATGCTGTTTCCGTCGGCGAAGCGCTTTCCGGCGTCACGCTCGCGCGGCGATTGAAACAGGCCTATCCAGACCGTCCGCTGGTCATCTCTACCACCACTCTGACCGGGCAGGCCCTTGCTCGAGAACGCATGCCTTTTGCCGATGCCATTTTCTATTTTCCTTTGGATTGGGCGTTTTGCGTTCGCCGTGTTTTGCGCGCGGTTCGGCCCGCGATCGTCATTGTTCTCGAGACGGAAATCTGGCCCAACTTCCTTCGGGAAGCGCGGCGCAGAAGCGTTCCGGTGGTGTTCGTCAGTGGACGGATTTCGGACCGTTCCTTCGCCCGTTATCAACGCTTCCTCGGTGTTTTCGGATTTTTCCTTCGACCTTTTCTTCGGCATGCTCTGGCGGATGCGGCTTCCTACCTCATGCAGAGCGAAAAGGCCGCCGAGCGGATTCGCGCACTCGGCGCGCCGGCCGAGCGCGTCGAATTCAGCGGCAACTTGAAGTACGACCTGGAACTTCCGGCGGACACGCCGATCTCCCATTGGCTTCTCGCGGAAGCGCAGCGGCGTGGTCGCTCGCCGATCATAGTTGCAGGAAGCGTCGTCGCGACCGAGGAGCCCCACGCCCTAATCGCCTTCGGCACGCTGCAGGGGGAATATCCCAGAGCGCTCCTGGTGCTGGCCCCCCGCAAGCCGGAGTGCTTTCAGTCCGCTGCCGAGTTCATCGACGAATCCCATCGCAAATTCATTCGCCGTTCGCAGTTGCCGATTCCTGGGCCTTCGCAAAATGGCGCCGTAACGGGCGAGCCTTCGATTCCCGATGATGTGACCGTAATCCTGCTCGATACCATCGGTGAGCTGGCTTCGCTTTACCGAGTGGCCGACGGCGCGTTTGTGGGAGGTTCGCTGGTTCCAAGCGGCGGACACAACATCCTGGAGCCCGCTGCGTTCGGAAAGATTCCTGTGTTTGGGCCGTCCATGGAAAACTTCGCGGAGATTGCGGAGCGATTCACAGCGGCCGGAGCGGCGGTCCAGGTGGAGAGTCCCGAAGACGCGGGCGTTGCCTGGATCGAGTTCATGCGTAATCCCGAGCGGGCGGCGCGGATGGGCGAGACCGCGCGCAACCTTGTCGAAAGCAGCCGCGGCGCTACCGACCGAGCCATCGCGAAAATTGCCCGGCACCTCGAAGGTCTTGCGCGAGAGAATGGATGAATCTTCCGCTGCCGGTGCGAATCCTGCTCTGGCCGCTTTCTGTCTTGTATGGCGGCTACGTGCGGATGCGCGCCTGGCTTTATGAGCAAGGCTGGCTCGAGCAGCAGCGCCTAGGCGCCAAGGTCATTAGCGTCGGCAATTTGACCGTTGGCGGCACCGGCAAGACGCCCATGGTTTTGTGGCTCGCAGAAAAATTTCTCGGGGAAGGGAAGCGCGTCGCAATTCTGAGCCGGGGCTATCGCGGTTCTGGCGGCACGAGCGACGAAATCGAGCTGATGAAGCATCGTCTGGAGGGCCGGGTTACGTTTGGCGTCGGCAAAGATCGCTTTGCCGAAGGCCATCGCATCGAGCAGCAGCAACCCGTCGACGTGTTCCTTCTTGACGACGGCTTCCAGCATCTCCCGCTGACACGCGATCTCGACATTGTGATGCTCGACGGTTCGCGCAAACTCAAGGACCAATGGCTTCTCCCGTCAGGAGTTTTGCGCGAACCCATCTCCGCCTGCCGCCGTGCTGACGTCCTGGTGGTCACACGCAAAACCGAGCGCCCGGACATCGAGGCCGGCGATGCTCACAAATATTGCATCTTTTACGCCGAAACCCGTTTGTTGGGCTTTCGTCGTCACCGGGGCCATGCCGACCTCCAGTATCCTAGCGAGATTGGCCACGGTCCTTTTTTTGCGTTCTGTGGTATTGGCAATCCCCAGGCATTCTTTGATGATCTGAGCCGTTGGCACGTTCCTGTCGCCGGGGAAAGTATTTTCCGAGACCACCATCGGTACACCCCAGCTGATCTTCGGCGATTGGAGCAGGCTGCGCAAAGGGCGGGCGCTATAGCGCTGGTGACTACGGAAAAGGACGCGGAAAACCTGGCGGAGGGAAGCGCCCCGGCGATTCCCATCTTCGTCGCGGCCATCGATTTCGTACTCGCCGCTGAGAGCGAATTCCTGGCCGCTTTGGAACGAAAACTACAGTGGCCGCGTGGAGCGCCGGCGTGAAAATCCTCATTCGCGCCACCAACTGGGTCGGCGACGCCATCATGGCGCTGCCTGCGCTGCGGGCTGTTCGCACGCGCTTCCCGGAAGCAGAGATAACGATTCTTGCCAGACGCTATGTCGCGTTCATCTACGAGAATCAGCAGGTGTGCGACAAGATGATGTTTGTGGATTCGAAAGGCGACCTGCTTGGCGAACTGCGGGCGCAAAAATTCGATATCGCTTTGTTGCTTCAGAACGCCTTCGAGGCGGCCTGGTTTGCCTGGCGCACCGGAATCCCGGAACGAATCGGCTATGCGCGCGACGGCCGCAGCCTGCTCCTCACCAAAGCAGTGCCCGTTCCCAGGCCCGGTGAGATTCCACTTCACGAGCAGTATTACTATCTCGAGTTGCTTCGCCGTACAGGCTGGTTGGATTCTTTGCCGGACAACTCCATGATTACGCTCAATGTGCCCGAGGAAAATCGCCGTCGCGCCGCTGAGTTTCTTGTTTCGATCGGCGTCGAACCCGGCAGCTTGCGAATCGCCATTGGCGCAGGCGCTTCGTATGGTTCAGCGAAATGCTGGCCGCCTGATCGTTTTGCGGAACTGGTAAATCGCCTGCAGGCGCAATCGGGCGCTGAGGTGATTCTTTTCGGCACCCGCGCGGAGGCGCCTGTCTCCTCGGCCATTGCGGCGGGCCTGCACCGGCCGCCGATCGATCTTACCGGAAAAACCGCCATCAGTGATTTACCCGGACTTCTATGTCAGTGCCACCTGTTCATTGGCAACGACTCCGGCGTAATGCACGTCGCTGCGGCAGTCGGTCTCCCGGTCGTCGCGGTCTTTGGGCCAACCGATCCGTTCGGGACCGCTCCTGTTACGCCGCGTTCCAGCATCGTCCAGGCGAAACCATACTGCAGCCCGTGTTTTCTGCGCCGCTGCCCGACCGATCACCGGTGCATGACGCGCGTTACTCCCGACGCCGTCGAAGCCGCCGCGCAACACTGGATTTCCTTGGTGGAGGTGCGTCCTGCCTGAAACCAGCGCTCTCCGCCCCGCCGTTTTTCTCGATCGCGACGGCACCATTTCCGAAGAAGTGGGCTACTTGAATCACGTCAGCCGATTTCGTATCTTGCCGCGTGTTGCTGATTCCATTCGCCTCTTGAATCAGGCTGGGCTCGCTGTGATAGTGGTGACCAACCAGTCTGGCGTCGGCCGCGGCTATTTTCCGGAATCGCTGGTACACACGGTCCATGAACTCATGACCCGGCAACTCGAAGCCGCCGGCGCCCATCTCAACGCCGTATACTACTGCCCGCACAATTCTGCCGACGGCTGCGATTGCCGCAAGCCAAAGACCGGCATGCTCGAGCGCGCTGCCCAGGAGCACGCCATCGACTTACATCGATCCTTCGTTGTCGGCGACCGCCGTGGCGACATCGAGCTGGCCCGTCGTGCAGGCGCGCGAGGTATCCTCGTGCGCAGTGGTTACGGCGAAGGCGAGTATCTCTGGAATGCCCCAAAATGGGAGTTTCAGCCTGATTTTGTGGCCGCCGATCTTCGAGATGCTGTTCACTGGATCTTGAGGCCAACGAAATGAAGCGCGTCCGAAAGAAGAGCGCGCCGTCATCGTCCGTCGATCTTCTGGCCCTCGCGGACTATGTCGAGCAATTCTCCTCGAAAACCGTCGTTCTCTTCGGCGATTTTGTCGCTGATGAGTTTCAATTTGGCGAGATTTCGCGTGTCTCGCGCGAAGCTCCCGTCCTGATCCTTCGCCATCGGGAAACGCATCTGGTTCCAGGCGGCGGCGCCAACGCCGCCAACAATTTTGCGGCCTTCGGCACCCGGGTCCTTCCCCTTAGCGCCGTCGGCGATGATCCCGCCGGCGATGCGCTCATTGCTTATTTCCGCGGCAAAGGCGTCGACGTTTCCGGTATCCTGCGCGTCAAAGGCTGGACGACTCCCACCAAGACACGCATCCTCGCCGGCTGGGCCCACACCGTGGGCCAGCAAGTCCTCCGCGTCGACCGCGAGCCGCAATCGCCGCTGCCCCAGCATGTTCACAAAAAAATTCAAGCACAGCTCGGCGCCAAACTTCGTTCCGCGCATGCCCTGGCCGTCTCCGACTATGGCTTCGGCGTCGCCTCGCCCGCTCTGGTCCGCCAGGCCATCGCGGAGCGAAAGAGCAGGCCACCGGTCACGCTCGATGCGCGCCACAATCTTCACGCCTACTCGAGGGCCGGCATTACCTCGGCCACGCCCAATGAGGCAGAGCTCGAGGCCTTACATCATGTTTCCATCGGCCAGAATCTTTCTGAACTGACGCGCTGTGGCGCTCGAACACTCGCGCAAATGAAGTTGCGCGCACTTCTTGTCACGCGCGGCCGCCATGGCATGGCGCTTTTCGAGCCGGGAGGCCGCCAGACACAAATCGCAGTCTCCGGAAGCGACCAGGCCGTGGACGTCACCGGAGCGGGCGACACGGTTCTTGCGGCCTATACGCTCGCATTAGCCTCGGGCGCTTCTCCTCTCGAAGCCGCGCACATCGCAAACATCTCGGGCGGTCTGGTGGTCATGAAGCGCGGCACGGCCACCATCACGCGCGATGAGCTTCTCACCGCCATTCGTCGCCAGGCCGGCGGGGCTGCCTCCTGACTCATGCGCCCGGCGGAATCCAAAATCGTCACGCGCGAATTGCTCCGCGGCAAATTAGCGGAGCACCGGCGGCTCGGCGAGCGAATCGTTTTTGCCAACGGTTGTTTTGATACTCTTCACGTAGGCCACATCCGCTATCTCGAGGGAGCCCGCCGCGAAGGCGACCTCCTGGTTGTCGGCGTCAATGCCGACTCGAGCGTCTCTCGACTGAAAGGCCCCGGGCGCCCCATTCTTGATGAGCGCGCCCGCGCCCTCCTCGTCGCCGCGCTTCACGCCGTCGATTACGTCCTGCTCTTCAGCGAACCGAGCGTAGAATCTCTGCTCCAAGACCTCCGCCCGGACGTGCACGCCAAAGGCACCGACTACACAGCCGAAACGGTGCCAGAGCGAGCTACAGCCCATCGTCTCGGCATTAAAATTGCCATCGTCGGCGATCCAAAGGATCATTCCACGCGCGGTCTTTTTGAATCTGTGCGCAAGGTTCCGCATGCCTGATCCGCGCCTTTTGGTTGTGCGCCTCGGCTCTCTCGGCGATATCGTGCACACTTTTCCGGCTGTCTCCGGATTGCGCGAAACCTTTCCAAACGCGGAAATCGTCTGGCTCACACATCCACGCTGGAAGCTTCTGGTGGAAAGCAGCGCTCTGGCCTCCGAAGTCTGGACAACCGAGACTCGCTCATTTCACGCACTGCGCAAGACCATCGATGATTTACGAAATGCCCGCTGGGACGCGGCGATCGACTATCAGGGCCTGTGGAAATCGGCTGCGCTGCCTTTTTTCGGTGGCATCAAACGCCGCATCGGCTTTTCCTCGGGAACCATTCGTGAATTTGGTGTTCCCGTCCTCTACAGCGACAAGGTTCGTTGCTCCGCGATCCACATTGCCGATCAGAACGGCGAGTTGTCTTTACGGGCAGGGGCGCGAAACCCTGTCGCGTCCTTTAAATTGCACGTTCCCCAGGTAGATGACTGCGGAATCCGCGACTATCTGATGAAACTTGGCCTGGATCGCTATGTCGTTTTAAGTCCCGGCGGCGGCTGGCGTTCAAAGTGCTGGCCGCCCGAACGCTTTGGTCAACTCAGCCAGTTGATCCGACGAACTCTTGGCCTGCGATCGGTCGTGAACTACGGTCCCGGCGAAGATGACCTGGCCCTTGCCGTCCGGGAATGCAGCGGCGATGCCGACCCCCTGCCTTACAATGGCCCGCTTGGTCCGTTGATGGCGCTCTTGCGCAACGCGACGTGCGTCGTGGGCGGGGATACCGGTCCGCTCCATCTCGCCATCGCGCTTGGCACTAGAGCCGTCGCTCTGTTCGGTCCCACTGATCCCCGGCGCAATGGCCCGTATCGGACCGACGACATCGTTTTGCGCATTCCCAACGTCATCACAACGCACCGCCGCCATGATCAGGTTCACCCTGCCCTGCTGGAAATCCAGGTGCCTGAAGTTCTCGACGCAGTTCGCCGCCGAATAGGGGTCGCTGCTTGAACTCCGCCAGCGATTTTTTTGCTCGCTGGCGCGTGCGCCTCAGCTATCCATGCGCCCTTCTCGTTTTGTGGTTCGCGCGGCCAACTCCCCGCGCCATTCTTTGCGGAGCGCTCCTCGGTTTGCTGGGCCTGTTCATCCGCGCCAGCGCCGCCGGCCATCTTCACAAGCAGGAAGTTCTGACCGTGACCGGGCCCTACGCCTACACGCGGAATCCCTTATACTTCGGCAGCGCCATTCTTACGCTGGCAGCCTCCATCGCCACGCACTCCTGGATATCGGCTGTCATTCTGTGCTGCTATTTTGCGTTGTTTTATTCGATGGTCATGCGCAGAGAAGAAGCGGAGCTTCGCCGGCATCACGGTGCCGCGTTCGACGAGTATGCCAAATCCGTGCCGCTGTTTTTTCCGCGGCTCACGCCCGTCCGGCTCTCTTTCACCGGCGCTGGTTCGTTTTCCCTTGCGCAGTACAAGAAAAATCACGAATATCAAGCCGCTATCGGATTTTTGTTCTTGCTCGCGTTGCTCCTCTTGATGTGGCGGTTTGTGCCGGTGCTGGAGCTGGACTTAGGGATCGATCCGCACACGCCACGAAGTAGTTGACTTCGCTTTCCGTCCAGCAGGATGTGGACTGCGCCGCCGCGGTCTCGAGAGCGAATACCAAGGCAACGGCCGGCACTGTCAGGGAACTCTTCTCAACCTCACCAGCGTTTCGATGTGATAGGTCTGGGGAAACAAATCGAACAGGTGCATCTCGCTCAACTCGTACCGCACGCTGGGCCCGGCAATCTCCTTCGGTTTCCGCGGCGAACTCGTGAGAACCGCCAAATCCCTGGCCAAAGTGGATGGATCGCACGACAGATAGACGATTTCCGCGGCCCCCAGATCGGCCAGTTTGGCCGCTGTCCCCGCACCCAGTCCGGCCCGCGGCGGATCCAGCACGACGAAGTCCGGTCTGTCCTTGGTTTTTTTCAGAAAATCCTCCGCATGTTCGTTGTGAGTGATAACGGAGACTCCGGCGGCTTCCGCGTTGGCATACAGGTCACGCGTAGCCGCCAGGTTTGCGTCCACACTCACCACCTTTTCAAACACCCGCGCCAGTGGAAGAGTAAAAAATCCCACCCCCGAATACATATCCAGCGCCAACCGCCCCTTCGCGCCCGCCGTCACCGTCTCCAGCAGATCCTCAATCAAAAACCGATTCACCTGGAAAAACGACAGATGACTCACGCGAAACTTGAACCCGCCCGCCTGGTGCACCAGATACCCGGGTCCAGTCAATTCGAATTTGTCCTTCTTCTGGTCCAGAAGCAGCAAGCTATCGATTTGCGGAATCGCTTCTCTCAGTGCCGCGGCGAGTTCCGCGGCAGGCTTCGGAAACCGCTCGAAAGCCACGTTCAGGGCGATCTTTTGGTCCGCCGAGTCCACAAACGCCTCGATCTCAAGAATCCCGTCAGGCAGAACGCCTGACCTGGCCATTTCCTGCAAAGCACCAAACGTCTCGGCCAGTCGCGGTGAAAGCACCGGACACTCGTCGATGGGCACAATGAACGAGCTCTCTGGCAAAAAGTATCCCAGGGCCCGCGGCATCCCGCTGCGCACCGCCCACTGCGCGCGGTTCCTGTAACGGTAGGGCTCCCGGGTGTGCTCCGCGATCGCTCCGTGCCAGGAAATTCCGCCCAGCCGGGAAAGCGTCTCTCGCAAAATGTCTTTCTTTAGCCGAACTTGCTCCCCGGCCGCGATGTGTTGATAGTGGCACCCTCCACAGGTCTCGAAATGCGGGCAGGGCGCAGCAATGCGCTCACTCGACGCGGAGGTCACCTCCAGCAATTTCGCCCAGACTACTTTTTTCTTTTTCGATTTCTCTGCCGCTCGCACCTCTTCTCCAGGCAGCACGTAGGGCACAAAGATGGTATTCCCATCGGCGTGCCCCAGGCCGTCGCCGCCATACACCAGCTTCTCAATCGATAATCGTAACTCGTCAGGCATATCTCGAAGACCCCATTCTGCGACCGGAAAGCGTGCTTCAGGAAAAGTAGTACAAGCTCAGCCGCGGCAACCCAAACTCCTGAAGCAACCGCTTCTGGAGATATTGTTTTTCAACCAGGGCGATCTGTTCAGCTTTCATCCTCCGGCGGCAGGCCGCAAGCTGCCCGTCCATTTCGCGCCGAATCCCGAGCATCATCTCTTCACTGGCGTGGCTGGTTAACGTGGCTTGCAGCTTGTCGTCCAAAACTGTCAAGCGCCTCTCCAAATCTTCCAAGTCCAGTGCGCCCGGCGAATCGAGCAGCGGCGCCATTGCGTTTAACGATTCTGCGACTCCATGGAGACGCTCGGCCAGCCCGGCCATGGCCCGTCCCGTGTCCTTCGCCAGGCTTCCGATCTGCGCAGCATTTTTTGCGATATAGATTCGCAACTCGTCGCGGGAAAAAGGTTCTTTCGCCGCGGTATTTCCATTTTTCGGCGCGCGCCCCGCCGCCGCCTCGAGTTGTTCTTCCGCCGCTTCGAGCACGGCGTCCGTGCAGTAAACCAGGCTCTTTGGCGTCTTTCCTGCGCCGCGCCGCGACCGGCGATAGCTTTCGAACGCGTGATCAATCCCTTTCATCACCGCTTCCAGAGGCACGCCCGCTTTCTGCCAGGTCTCTATAATCGCCCAGTCTAGTGGCGACACCAGCAAATGCGCCCCGCGCTTCTTCCAAAAATAATTCTCAATTTCCGTGAAGTAGTTAAAGTGGTTCCAGCCATCCATGTGATTCGTCATCGTGAGCGACGTGAACAGCATTTGGGTCGCGCGTGCCCTTTAAAGGCCGAAAGCGCGCCGCGCCGGTCTATCGCTAGGCTTTCTTCGTGGTGGCCTCGACCGGCGCCGCAGCCCTCGCCCCGCGATTCGTCGCTGCCCCTTTTCCCACTTCCGCGGGCTGGTTTTTCTCCCAGATCAGCCGCAGTCCGGTCAACGTCAAAAACTCATCCGTATCCTGAATCTGCTTCGAACCCTTCGCCACTAGTCGCGCCTGCCCGCCGGTAGCAACCACTTTCACATCGCCGCCCATCTCCGCTTTCATCCGCGTAAGCATTCCGTCTACCATATCCACCGCGCCATAATAGAGCCCCGCCTGCATGTGTGTGACGGTATTCGTCCCGATCACTTTTCCCGGATCCTTGATCTCCACACGCGGCAATCTCGCAGCGCGCGCAAACAACGCTTCCGAAGCAATTCCCAACCCCGGCGCAATCACCCCGCCAAGATATTCACCGCGCGCCGAAATCGCATCAAACGTAATCGCCGTGCCGAAATCCACGACGATGCACCGCCCGCCATATTTGTGAAACGCCGCCACACCGTTTACGATCCTGTCCGCCCCAACTTCCAGCGGATTATCCACCAAAACCGCCATCCCCGTTTTCACGCCGGGTTCCACGAACAGCGCCTTCTGCCCAAAATAAATCCGCGACATTTCCGCCAGCGTCCAATTCACCGGCGGCACCACCGAGCTGATAATCACACCGCCAATGGAGTCGCGATCTAACCCCGCCAAGGTAAACAGATTTCGCGTGAGCACGCCGTACTCGTCGATGGTCTGCTGCTTCGCCGTCGTCAGCCGCCAGTTGGCAATCAACTCTTCGCCACGAAAAACACCCAGCACCGTATTCGTGTTCCCGACATCGATCGTCAGCAGCATCTAGCGCGCCTCCGCCACGTCTCCTGAAATTACCGTCACCACCAGCCCGTCGTCGCGCTTCACCAGCAGCAATCCCTCCGGACCGAGCCCCGCCGTCGTCCCTGCAAAACTCGCCGTACCATTCGTCACGCGCACGCGCTTTCCGTGCGCATAACTCGAAACCGCCTCAAATTTCTGCGTCACCCCGGCCGGCCCTTCGCGCAGGAAACGATTGTAGTCGTTCTCGAATTCCCGCAGCAACCACACCAGCAATTCCAGCCGCGAAACCTGCTTGCCCGTCTCGATGCGCAGCGAACTCGCCGTGGTCCCCAACTCTCCTGGGAACTTCTCCTGATTCACATTCAATCCGATTCCTACGATCACAAACCGCACTTGCGATGTTTCCGCATGCATCTCCGTCAAGATTCCGCCCACTTTCTTCCCTCTTACCAGCAAATCATTCGGCCACTTAAGGTCCGTCGTCAGTCCGGTTTGCGCTTCAATAGCCGTGCGCGCGGAAAGGCCAGCCATCATGGTCAAAAGTGGCGCCTGCACCGGCGCAAGCCGCGGGCGCAAAAGCAAGCTCACGTAAATTCCCGCTGCCCGCTCGGATTGCCAAGCACGTCCGGCTCGCCCTTTGCCCGCCGTTTGCTCTTCTGCCAAAACCACGGCGCCTTCCGGCTCGCCCGCGTGCCCCAATTCGAGCGCCACCCGATTCGTCGAATCCGTCTTGAAAAAATGGTAGATATGCTTGCCGAAAAGACTGCCCTTCAACCGCTGCCGCAACATCTCCGGAGACAAAATATCCGGCACTCCCTCCAAGAAATATCCAGTGCCGCGCTGCGCCTTGACGCGCACGCCTAGCCCGCGCAATTGCCGCACCCACAGCCCCACCATCGACCGCGACACACCAATTTCCCGCGCAATCCGCGCCCCGCTAGTGACGATGGTGGCGTTCTCCGCCAAAATCGTCAGCAGAGCCGCCAGCCGCCGGTCGGTTGTTCCTGGAAGAGTCTCTTGAGCCATCGAGGTCGCCCCAAGCGCATCAGCGCCGCCTAAGCTTACGTTCCCACGCTCTTGTCCACAAGCCAGCTCGGCTCAAGCACGACGCGGGGTAGGTTCCCCGTCACGGGGCGGACCGCGTTTCTTCTAAAGCTGCCCTAATCGCTCCACATTTTTCTCGAGCTCGACCAGCTGCTCTGCGAGCGTCGCTTCCAGGCCCTGAACTATATTTTCAGGCGCCCGGCTTCGAAAAGTCTTATCAGCCAGCTGTTTTTCCTTCGAGGCCACGGCTTTCTGCAAGCCGACAATTTCCTTTTTCAATCGCGCCTTCTCGGCTGCCACATCGACGGCCTCGGAATAAGCGATCCGCACATTAAATTGCGAAGTGGAGCGCACCGCGCCGCCAGACTGCGGCAGGCGCTCGCCAAGAATCTTCAACTCCGAAAGTATCCCGAGACGCTGAATCCCGTCGCGATTCTCCGCGACCAGGCTCCGCGTCTCGGCACCCTCGCTCGAAAACTCCGCGGCAATCCTCTTTTTCGGATCCAACTTCATCTCGGCCCGGATGTTTCTCAGCGCCACGATAATCTCCTGCATCAGCGAAAACTGCTCCTGGGCCCGCGCATTCTTCCATTCCTTCCGCACTTCCGGATACTGATCCAGCGCAATCGACTTCGCTCGAGCGGGCTGCGGCAGCCGGTGCCACAACTCCTCCGTCAAGAACGGCATAAACGGATGTAAAAGCCTCAAAGCCGCATCAAATCCCGCAAACAGATTCTTCCATGCAACAACCGCCCGCTCGCGGTCCGCATTTTGCAGTTCCGGCTTTACCCACTCGATGTACCAATCGCAAAAATCCCCCCAGAAAAACTGGTACACCCCTTGCGCCGCCTCGTGAAATCTGTAATTCGCCAGCGCTTCATTCGCCTGTTCCGTGATGCCAGCAAGCCGCGAAAACAACCAGGCGTCCACCAGCGGCACCGTTCCGTTAAACGCATACGGCGCCTTGGCTCGTACGTCTGGAGCGGCCAACTCCTCGAGCCCCGTCCCGCCTTGCTCGAACTTATCCAGATTCACGAACAAAAACCGCGCCGCATTCCAGATCTTGTTCGCGAAATTCCGCGCACCGCCAAGCCGGTCATCGGACAACACAATGTCCGTCCCCGGCGCCGCCATCGAGGCCAGGCAAAACCGCATCGCATCGGTCCCGTACTGCTGGTTCAGCACTACCGGATCGAGCCCCGTGCCCTTCGACTTGGACATCTTCTCGCCGCTACCCGTGCGCACCAGCGAATGCAAATACACCGCTCGAAACGGCACTCCGCCCGTGAAGTGAATCCCCAGCATGGCCATCCGCGCCACCCAAAAAAACAAAATGTCATATCCGGTGATCAGCAAACTCGTTGGATAATATTTTTCAAAATCCGCCGTTTTCTGCGGCCACCCTAGAGTCGAAAACGGCCAAAGCCCCGAACTAAACCACGTATCCAGCACATCCGGATCCTGGGTCAGGTTTCCCGATCCGCACTCCGCACACTTTTCCGGCGCCTCTTCCGCGACGATCATCTCCTTGCAGTCCCCGCAATACCAGGCCGGGATCCGGTGTCCCCACCACAACTGCCGCGAAATTGTCCAATCGCGTATATTGTCGAGCCAGTTCAGAAACTCCTGCCGCCGGTTGTCCGGCACAATTTGGATGGTATTCTCTTTCCCCGGCTCGTATTCCCGCACCGCTTTGATCGCCGGAGCCGCCAGCCCCTTCATCGCGCAGAACCACTGCGTCGATATTCGCGGCTCAACAATCGTTTTGCTCCGTTCGCAAATCCCGATCGAATGCGCGTGCTCGGTCACCTTTTCGAGCAAACTGCTCGCTTTCAAATCCTCCACAATCTTCTTGCGCGCCTCGAAGCGTTCGAATCCCGCATAAGCGCCAGCGGCAGGGCTCATGTGCCCGTCATCGGTCATCACATCGATTTCCGCCAGCCCATGCCGCTTGCCCACCTCAAAGTCGTTGGGGTCGTGCGCCGGCGTAATCTTCACCGCTCCCGTCCCGAATTCCCGGTCCACCATGGCATCCGCGATGATCGGAATCTCCCGGGTCATCAACGGCAGCACCACACTCTTGCCAACCAACTGCTTATAGCGCTCATCCTCCGGATGCACCGCGACCGCCGTATCCCCCAGCATCGTTTCGGGCCGCGTTGTAGCAACGACTACATATTCCTTCGTCCCCGCCACCGGATAGCGGATATGCCACAGATGTCCCTGGCGGTCTTCGTGGTTCACTTCCAGATCGCTCAACACCGTTAAACAAACCGGACACCAGTTCACCAGCCGTGTGTCGCGATAGATCAACCCCTCGTTGTAAAGTTGGACGAAAACCTTACGCACCACCCGCGACATTTCCGGTGAAAGCGTAAATCTCTCCCTGGACCAGTCGCAGCTTTCCCCTATGGCACGCATCTGCTCCGTGATTTGGCTTCCGGCCTCCTCTTTCCACCTCCAAACCCGCCTTTCAAACTCCTCCCGGCCAAGCGCGTGATAGTCAATCCCCTCGTCCGTCAACTGTTTCACGACTACGCGCTGCGTCGAGATGCCTGCGTGGTCCGTCCCCGGCAGATACAAGGTGTTGTATCCCCGCATGCGATGCCAGCGGGTGAGAATATCGATCTCTGTGTGCTCGAGCATGTGCCCGATGTGCAGCGAACCCGTCACATTCGGCGGCGGAATCACGATCGAAAACACCGGTCCCGGAGCGCTCGGGTCCGCCTTAAACAGCGCTTCTTTCACCCAGTATTCCGCCCAGCGCGGCTCTATCTGCTGCGGTTCGTATGCTTTAGCGATCTCTCGCGCCATTCCTCAATCAACTCCTGACGTTTCGGCACCCGCACGCGTCGAGGTGTGCTTTCTAGAGAACAAGGTAATCTTCGACTATACGAGGGGGAAACCAGCTCCGTCAATTACACTCCAATGGAAGCAAAGGAAGCCTCTTGGTTTGGGGGAGGGAACTACTGCTTCTTGGCGTTCAATTCGTCGCGAACCATCGATTCCACGACGTTCTTCAAGATATCTCGCGTAACCGCCTGCAACATGTCCGGGCTCATCTTGGCGAGCACCTTGGCCAC
>Ga0210407_10002452_pt1 | contig 15910 bp, 12 predicted proteins | sample IncBWC27MmetaG_FD_150860 | JGI IMG/M metagenome (GOLD analysis project Ga0210407, IMG submission 150860) | Forest soil microbial communities from Barre Woods Harvard Forest LTER site, Petersham, Massachusetts, United States - Inc-BW-C-27-M | ecosystem: Environmental > Terrestrial > Soil >...
TGCCTCTTATCCCTCATCGGTTTGACTACTCCTTTGTCGACCGTGGAAAACTGAGCGCACCGATCCGGGCCGGCGCATGGCCACTCTCCGAGAAGGCGGGAAAGATCTACGACGCGTTCACCAAGGAATTTTTGGCCCATGCCGACGACCAGCATTGGCAGGCGAGACTCGATCGGGACGACTGGTGGACCGTCCTCCGCAACGCGGGCTTTTCGCGGGAAGATCTTTTGCACCGCGACCTGATGGACAGCACCGATTTCGGCGAAACTATCCGCATGGTGGGCGGATACAGCGCCGCCGCGGAGTATCTCGAGCCGGGCTCGAGCAACCCTTACGACGAAATGGACATGCGCATCGAGGGCGGCAACACGCGCCTGGTCAACGCCCTGGCTCGCGCCGTGGGACTCGAACACATTCACACCTGCATGGAAGTACAAACGGTGACCGAGCGGAATGGCCTGATTGAGGTGACCGCCAGGGACAACCGCGCCGACGAGTTCGAGCATGGGAATCCAGGGGGAGCCCTCCGGGTTTTTCCCGCCGATGCCTGCATCTGCACGGTCCCGGCACGCACCCTCATTGCCATCACCTTCGATCCTCCCTTGCCGAAGGAAAAAATAGATGCCGCCAACGAACTCCAATACTGCCGCATCATGAAAACGGTAATGCTTCTGGAAGAGCGTTTCTGGTTGAAAGGGGATTGCGACACGCGCTTCTCCTGCTTCACGGATGTCAATTCCGATTTCCTCTTCGACGCCACGCTCCTGCAGCCGGGCCCTCAGGGAATTCTGTGCAGTTACGCGATCGGGGACAAGGCTGACGATCTTGCGTCTCGCGGCACCGAAGCGCTCCGAACGGTCCTGGAACAGGATTTGTCCGCCATTTTTCCCGCCGCGCGCACAAAAATCCTGGCCATCGAGCGCTACGCCTGGCAAGGAGACAAGTACACGCAGGGCGCCTATGCTTTCTACCGTCCCGGGCAGTGGTTCAAGGTTCGCGAACCTCTGACCAATGGCCTGCACCCGGATAAAAAGCTGGGCTTCCCGCACGGAAAAATTCTTTTCGCCGGCGAGCATATCGCCGACGAACAAGGATTCATGGAGGGTGCCGTCGACACCGGCCAGAAGGCTGCCGGACTTCTTTAAGGCTCACGCCGAGTCCAACCGATCTTGGCCGCCCGTCGGTGCCTTCTTTATTAACATGCGCCCACCAATTAGTTTTGCCCCTGCCAGTTTTGTGCCAGAATTGGTGGGTCGAGCGCCCAGCCCCGAGGCGCCTGTGAACCGAAAAGTCTTGTGTTCCAGACCTGCCCCTCGCGCAAATGCGCTCCTGCTCGGTTGTTACACGACGTAAATGTCCCGGTATCAGGATGTCTACATCTTTAGGCGCGCTCCTGGGGGTGCAACATGAGCGAAACTTCGAAACAGTGGGTCGGCCATTTGGTCGACGAAAAATTCCTTCTGGAACAGTATCTCGGCGGCACGGACCACAGCGCCGTTTTCCTGACCCATTTGCGTGAACCCGCCTCGCCGGCCGCGATCAAAGTCGTTGTGGTCAATCCGAGCGATGCGGAAACGCAACTCGCCCGCTGGCGCGTTGCCGCGCAACTCTCTCATCCGCATCTGCTGCGCGTATTTCAATCCGGCCGCTGCGAACTGGGCGGCATGGAATTGGTTTATGTGGTGATGGAGTACGCCCCGGAAGACCTCTCGCAAATTCTTCCGCAGCGCGCCCTCACTGGCGCAGAGACCCGGGAGATGCTCGAACCCGTCCTCGATGCCCTCGTCTATCTCCACGGCAAAAGTCTCGTGCACGGGCACATTAAACCTGCGAACATTCTGGCCATCGACGACAAAGTGAAACTTTCCAGCGACGCGCTCTTCCCGGCCGGCGAATCGCGCGCCGTCTCCCGTGAATTGGACGCTTATGACGCCCCCGAAGCGGCCACCCCAGCGCTGTCCACCGCTGCGGATGTTTGGTCGCTAGGCATGAGCCTTACCGAGGCGCTGACGCGAACTCTCCCGGTGCGGCAAGACACGCTGCAGAGCGATCCGCTGCTGCCAAAACATTTGCCCGACCCGTTTCTGGAAATCGTGCGGCGCTCGCTTCGGCTCGACCCGCATCGCCGCTGGTCTGTCGGGAACATTGCCGCGCACTTGAATCCCAAGCCGCTTCTCGCTGCATCCGCGGCGGCGGGCGCCACGCCGGCCAGTCCACCTTCCCTGTCCGCGCCTCAGCCGCCGATGCCAGCGGCACCTCCGGCGAGAATTCCTGCGCCAAAACTGCCCGCGATCTCACGGGAAGCACCGCTGAAAAACGCGAAACCGGGTTCGGGCTCGCGTCTGCTCGTTCCCGCTCTCGTCGGAGCGTTCGTGGTCATCGCTCTGTTTGCCGTTCCGAAATTTTTCAGTCAGCGCCCGGCCAATCCGGCCTCGGCTTCCGTCGCCCCCAGCCAGCCGCCTCAACAAACGCCGGACGCGCGCCACTTGTTGCCACGGCAAAAGTCTCCCGGAAAGAAGGAGCCCTCGGCAGCAGCTTTGACTGCCCCGGTTGTGTCGCCGCCGGCGGAGTCCTCGATGAAAACCGCCAGCGAAAGACAGCCGGTGGACCATTCTTCCAATTCCGTCTCCACGGTTTCTGTACCCGTTCCCGCGCCATCTAGCAGCGCCAAAGAGGCGAACGCAGTCGAACTACCCTCATCGAACGCCCCCTCCCGCGGCGAAGTCCTCGACCAGGTTCTTCCTCAAGTCTCCGACAAAGCTCGCGCCACGATTCGCGGGAAAGTTCGGGTTGCCGTGAACGTTCAGGTGGACGCGGCCGGAAACGTCGCGCAAGCCGAACTGGAATCGCCTGGCCCCAGTAAATTTTTCGCCGATCTTGCTTTACAGGCCGCACGCCGCTGGGAGTTTTCCTCGCCAGAGGTTGCGGGCCGCAGCGTGCCCAGCGCCTGGCAGATTCGTTTCGAATTCACGCAGGATGGCACCAAAGTATTTCCCATACAGCAGGCTCCCTAGAACGAGATAGAGCTCGTAGCTGGTTCGCCACACCATAACCGCCCGGGCTGCTGACACGGTCCTGAATCCATGTTAAACAATTCATAGCAATCCGAAGACGGCAACGTTCTGGCTCTTCAACACGTTCACCTGAGTGGATGTGCGCCGTCCACGCCCGGAACAACCAAAACAGGAGGCTCCTTGACCATTTCATCCCCAGCGAAACTCGGCCTGACGCTCGCTTCCCTTGCGCTCTTGTGGCTCGCATCTGCGGTTCAGTCCATTTCCGCCGCTCAAGAAAAGCACGCACCTCAGACGGCGGGAGTGGACAACACCAAAATGGGCCCGTACCGCGCTCTGGCCCAACTCGCTTATTCCGCATTTCAAAAAGGCGACACTGCGGCCGCGGCCGAACTCGCGCGCATCCTGGAAAGAGTATGGGATAAAGGAGAAGACTACGGCGGTGACACCGCCCTGAAAAAGACCAACGCGGCAAACTTCGAGCAGATCGACAAAGCCATGGATGAATTCGTCGCACCGCTGATGGAATACAAAACAAAACCGCCCGACCCCGCCAGAACAAAAGCTGCATACAATTCGTACCTGGAAAAACTCAAGCTCGCTGACTGACTTCTTTCTCCGCGGCAGCGCAATTTGGATTCTCAAATGAAAAAAGGGCGAGCGCCCCAATCGAGCGCTCGCCCTTTTTTTGTTCCTCTAGTTCGCGATTCGCTAAGCGCCGGCTTCCTTCAAATCTTCTTTGGCTTGCTTCTCCGCATTCTTGGCTTCCGCTTTCGCGTCGGCCTCCGGCTTCAGCGTGTGAATGGCCTTGTTCAGGCTTCCCGCCTTTTCGCCCACCGCGCCTTTGCACGATGAAACATCCGCTCCCGTATACACGCCGGTTACGTCCGCCTGCACGCAATTAAAATTCAGCCCCAGGTTGTGGCTTGCGTGCAACGCGGCCACGCAATCGCCCAGATCCTTGAACGAGGCGCATGCCGACTTCAAATCCTTGTCCGCCGGCAACACTCCCGCCGCCTGCAAGTTCGCCGTCAGTTTTTTATCCCGCGCGCTGTTGGTATCCAATTGGTCGTCTGCCGTTTTCGGGCTCTTCTTCACCCACTTGATGGGATTGTAGGAATGCGATGACGAAGCCGAACTGCTCGTGTTTCCCGCTGCCGCGCCCGCACCCGCTCCCGCAGGCCCTTGCGCCCACGCGCTTCCTGCTCCCATCGACACAACCGCAAACATCCCTGCCGCCATTGCCAAAACTGTCCATCTCATTTTCATGTTTACCTCTCCGAGGGCCAGCCGTCCCCTCGCCAGCTACTACACCATCCCGCGCCGCCTGCATCGAGTCATTGAAAAAAAGTACTCCCCCAATCGCATACTGTCCGTCCGGGCAGGCGCGGCCGCCGATTTCCAAGCGGTCCGCCTCGCGCCGCTTCTCTTCTCTCCGCTCGCTTGCAAACCCTTCCAGCAACCTCTACTCTGCTTGTCCGGAGCGCCGCACGAGGACTCTCTCCATGCCCGAACTCACGCCGGAAAAGCTGGCGTTCTATTTCATCTCCTACGTGGCGTTTCTTTTTTCCACCACGTGCCACGAAGCCGCACACGCCTTGGTGGCCAAACTCGGCGGCGACGAAACCGCATCCATCGGCGGCCAGGTCTCGCTCAATCCCGTTCCCCACATTCAGCGCGAGCCCTGGGGCATGGTCGTCATTCCTTTGCTCTCTTTGCTCATGCGCGGCGGCGTCTTCGGCTGGGCCAGCGCGCCCTTCGACCCTTCCTGGGAACGCCGCCATCCACGGCGCGCCGCCTGGATGGCCCTCGCCGGACCCGCCACGAATTACACCCTCATGCTCATCGCCGCCATCGGCATCCGCCTCGGTCTCCACTACGGCGGGCTTTTCAATCCAGAGACGGGAAGCGAGAATTTCCTGGGCACGGTCCTGGAGGTTTTCTTCTCGCTCAACCTCCTCCTCGGCACTTTTAACCTCCTGCCCCTCCCTCCGCTGGACGGCAGCACCGCCATCATGTTGTTCATGCGCGAGAACACGGCACAGCGCTATCTCGATTGGCTGCGCGGCAGCAGCTACGTCATGCTCGGTTTGCTGGTCGCGATCCTGGCCTTTCGTTACATCTACGACCCCATCGAGGAGTTCGCCACTCGCCTGCTTTTATACAGCCATTTCTAATGTTCCATTTCTGAACAGTCCCCCTCCCACTGTCTCGCCTGCGCACACGCCTGCCCGGGAATCCGCCAGCTAACTTCCTTCCTTTCCTAATCGTACGAACCCTCTCATTGGTCCTCCCCCTGCTTTCACCTTCCCGGAGGCTGTGCACACTCTTGACCCGCCTATCCCCTCTTACCACCGTCTACCCCGTGGAAATTTCCGGCTGGGACGTCTCCCACGCCTTTTTTGTAGAAAAAGCCGACCTGGCCTGGAATGAACAAACCGGCAAACGCGTGGTACTCCGCCGCGCCCTCCGCGATGGTGCCGTCCTGTTTGTGCGGCTAATCCAACCCATCGCCGAGGAGCGTTCCTATCCCGTGGCCTTCGCGGCCGTGGAGGAGTCCCCAACGCCGGACGGCGGCACGGTATTCGTCTTGCTGGAAGTGCATCCCCACATCGATTAGGCTGCCGAGCTCCCCAAAACTGTCCGCCCAACACCTCATGGATTCCGCATCTCGGCACCACCCCGCTCTCCCAAACAAGAAGTGCACGCAAGCCCGCCCCGATTTGAAACATCTTTCCCGATTAAATTTCGCCTGAGACTCCGCTCTCGCCCACCTCTTAAGCCCTCGCCCGCCCAACATCAGCGACGTGAACCTCTCCAACCTTCTAAAATCCTGATTTCAAACGACCTAAAATGCGCCTCAGAATTGTTCCTAACTGCCTCCCATCAGGAAGGAACCTCTGCGAAAAAGTGCCAGCTTGGAAGCATTGTTGCCCTTAGTGTCCGCATCGTGGCACACGCATCGGCTAGGTCCGTTGAAATTGTTGCTCCCAAGACTTCTCTGACCCCCTGCATTCTCGACGATGACCTGGGCCAGTTGGAGATGCTCACCGCGTTGATCACGCAGATGGGCTATGCGCCCATCCCCACGTCCGACCCGGAGGAGGCGCTCAGGCTGGTGCGCACGGGGCATTGCCGGCTGGTTCTGGCGGATATGCACATGCCGGGGACGGACGGCTACGAATTCCTGGACTTGGCACTGCGCGGCGATCCGGGCGTGCATGTGATCGTCATGACCGCCGAGTACACACTGGAATCGGCGCTCGAGGCCATCCGCCGCGGCGCCACGGACTTCCTTCCAAAACCCATCGACCAGATCCGTTTGAAACGCACGCTGGACGATGTCGCCGCGCTCTACGACCAGCGGCGGCGCGTGCGCGCGCTCGAAGAACAGTTGCTCAAAGACCTTGAGTTTCACGGCATCGTCGGCAAAGGCCCGGCCATGCTCGAGGTCTTCGATTTTGCGCGCAAAGTGGCGCGGCACTATACCAACGTCTTGCTCGTGGGACCCACGGGAACGGGAAAAGAGCTGGTGGCCCGCGCGATACATCAACTGAGTCCCGTCAGCCAGCAGAAGCTGGCCGTATGCAACTGCTCGGCGATGGTGGATACGCTCTTGGAGAGCCAGTTGTTTGGACACATGCGCGGCGCGTTCACCGGCGCCACCGAAACGCGTCCCGGGCTCTTCGAATACGCCAATGGCGGGACCGTTTTCCTCGATGAAGTGGGAGAAACCTCCCTGGTCATGCAAGCCAAACTGCTGCGCGTAATTCAGAACCGCGAGATTCAGCGCGTCGGCTCTCCCGAGGTGCGCCACGTGCAAGTCCGGCTCATCGCCGCCACCAACCGCGATCTCCGCGCCGAAGTCCTGGCGGGGCATTTCCGCGAGGATCTGTTCTACCGCTTGAACTCCATCCAGATCCGCATTCCTTCGCTTACCGAACGCCTCGAGGATATTCCCCTGCTGGTTCAATTTTTCCTGAAAAAATACAACGATGCCTACGGCAAAAGCATTTCCGGATTGACGCGCCGCGCCCAAACCGTCCTCCTGCAACATCCCTGGCCCGGCAACGTCCGCGAATTGGAAAACGTTATCTCCAGCGCCGCGATTACCGCGATGGGAGACTTCATCGACCTGGCCGATCTGCCGGAACACTTCCAACACCGCGGACCGCAAACGGCCGACGGCGGCGACTGGCGGCCGCTCTCCCTCGAGGAAGTCCGCAAACAGCACATCCAGCGCGTGTTGGACATGTGCCAGGGAAACCGCCTGCGCGCCGCGCAAATCCTTGGCATAGGCCGCACCAGCCTGTACCGCTATCTGAAGCAAGACGGCATGGAGCTGCGCGCCAGTTATAAATCCGGAGCCGCCGCCTAGTTTCCGCCGGAAAAGTCAAAACGCTGGAAATCCCTGGCTGGGCGGAAAAAGTAAACCGTCCCCGGCGTTCGTTCGAGGCGCTTGGAATAGATGCCGGGTATTCGGAGTCTCTTATTCGAGGGATGACGCGCGATGGCGCCACAACAAAACTCGGCACTGTCCCGCAGCGGCACAGTGTCCCGTGATGAAGCAAATCGGCGCGCATTTTGCCCGTGCCGGCTGCTGAAAACAAACCAATTGCCGTCAAGAATCTTTGGCAGGCCCGGTGCACTTAGAACGCGGTACGAGGAACGAAGCGCCAGAGCGATCGACTGAATCAGTATCACCAAGTGCGGCCGGCGCCAGCAAATTGAAAAAAGATGAGACCACCAAGTCACATGGAAAAATTTTCAGCGGAAACTGCGAGCGCAAACAGTGCCGCGCTACTCCATTCCGCGAACAAGCTCCTGCCCGCTGTAGTTCTCCAGCAATTCCGCTAACAATCGCCAGAACCCCCTGCGGCGCCGCGTTTCCCCCTTAAGGGAACGCGGCGCTCTTTCCTTTCCGAACCGCCGGAAAAAACCAATCTTCACTCCTGAATTTCGTTGGCACCGTCAATCCGCAGCAAACGGCAATGCCATGAAGGCCGGCGCGCTAGTCGACACGCAAAGCCGTCACGGGATCGATCCCCGCGGCCCGCCGAGCGGGAAAAAAGCCTGCCAGAAGCGCAATGACAATCAGCAGTACGGCGACGGCCAGCAGCGTAAATGGATCCGTAGGAGACACACCATACAAAAACCCAGCCAGGATGCGCGTCATGGCTAGAGACGCCGCCACGCCCAGCGCCAGACCCGCCAGCACCAGACGCAAACTTTGCCCCAGCACGAGCCCAAACAGCGCCGCGCGCGTCGCACCCAGCGCCACGCGCACGCCCATTTCGTAAGTCCTCTGCCCCGCCGAATAGGAAACGACGCCGTACGTGCCGATGGCCGCGAGCAGCAGCGCCGAACAGGCAAACGCCACAAACACCCACATCATCGAGCGCGGTTGCGCCGTGGAGTTGTTCACAATCGTCTCCATCGTTCGCACTTCCCCGATCGGTACGTTGGGATTCAGATCCGCGGCGATGCCGCGAATTTCCCGCGCGACATCCGCGCCGCCCGGCCCGCTTTTCACAATCAGGTTCATGACTACGGGAATCTGCTCCGTTAAATCCACAGCCTGCGGATACGGCAGATACGCTTCTCCGCTGAGCCAATCCGGAACGTTCCTGACCAGCGTATATTGTTTGACATCGCCGACGACTCCGACAACCGTCCGCCATTCCCGGTCCCAAACCGGGCGTATATGCTTCCCGACCGCGTCTTCTCCCGGCCAAAAACGGTGCGCCGTTTCGCTGCTGATAATGATCACCGCGGGCGACTTTTCGCCGTCCGATTCCGAAAACTCCCGCCCTTCCAGCAACGGGATGCGCATCATGCGGAAGTAGTCCGGCGTAACCGCGCCGGCCCACAGCAAGGGCGCGGTGTTTTCCGATGGGACGCGGGGATGCCCCTCGAGATCGACAGGCACTGCCGGAGTCTGCCCGTCGAGAGGAACCGCGTTCACCGCGGCGGCATCCGAGACTCCGGAGATTCCGCGCGTCCGGCGAAGCAACTCCTCGTAAAACGCCGCGCAAGTCGCGCGTATTTGACAAGCAGACGCGCTGGGCGAAATGCGTACGGTGAGAATGCTCTCCGCGCCAAACCCGGGGTTCACTTGCGTCATGCGCCACAGGCTTTTCACCAGGAGTCCCGCCCCGACGGCGAGCACAACGGCCAAAGCCACTTCTCCAGCGACCAGCAAACTCCGAAAACGAACTCCGGAAGTTCCCATCGAGCGCTGCCCGCCGCTCTTGACCAGTTGCACCACATCCACCCGCGCGGATCCCAGCGCCGGAGCAAGCCCGGCAAGAAATCCCGTGAGCAGCGCCAGCGCGGTCATGAAGAGCAGCACCCGCCAATCGATGCCCGCCTCCGCCAGATTGGGAGTATCCGCGGGCAGCGTGGACTTCAACACCGCAAGCGCGCCAAACGCCAACAGAAAACCAAGCGCTGCGCCGGCAATCGCCAGCGCGATACTTTCCGTCAGAAATTGCCGGATCAGCCGGCCGCGCGCCGCTCCCAGCGCCGCCCGCAGCCCGATCTCCTTGCGCCGCGCCGCCGCGCGAGCCAGAAGCAAGCTCGCCACGTTCGCGCACGCAATAAGCAACACCAGCGCGACGGCGCAGAGCAACACGAGAAGTTTGCCGCGCACATCGCCAACCAAGTTCTCCTGCAGAGAAACCACCGTCGCGTCGGAATTCCAGTTTTTCCCCATGGGAAATGAAAAAAGAGCGATCGCCCGCGGAATCATCGCCTGCAACTCTCCTTGCGCTTGCGCGATGTTAGCTCCTGGTCGCAACCGCGCGATCAGCGGCATGAACCCTTTTCCCCAATAATCCTCGGCGTCGGCAGGATCGCAATGCAGTGGAATCCAGAGCTGCGTGCCAGCCGTGGGAAACCGAAAACTGGCAGGCATGACGCCCGCCACCCGGCGCCCCTGGCCGTCGATTGCCAGGACCCGCCCGACGATCCCCGGATCGCCGTGATACTTTTTCAACCACAGCTCGTGACTCAGAATGACTAGCGCGTCTCTCCCAGGACGGTCCTCTCCGGAGGAGAATACGCTTCCGATCTCCGGTTGCGCGTCGAGCAGCGGAAAAAAATTCGCGGAGACGGCGGTTCCCGCCACTCGCAGCGCTTCGCCCTGGCCGGTTAGATTGAATTCCCCATCCGTGGTAAGGCCCGCGATCTCCATCGTGCTGGACTGCTCCTGCATGGTTGTAAGCGCGCCCTTCGGATAAAAGCCCGTGACGCGCACCAGCCTGCCAGGTTCGGAAAACGGGAGCGGCCGCAGCAAAACTCCATTCACCAGGCTGAACATCGCCGCGTTCCCGCCAATGCCCAACGCCAGCGAGAGCACCGCGACCATTGCAAATCCCGGGTTTTTCCACAACGCGCGAAAACCATGGCGCAGGTCTTGCCCCAATTGTTCGAGCCACATCCACCCCCAGGCCTCGCGAACATCTTCTTTCAACAGCGAGGAATTGCCGAGAGCGCGAGAAGCCGCAAAGCGAGCTTCTTTTGGCGAGACGCCGGAATCGCGTAACTCTTCGGCCTCCAGATCGAGATGCGCCGAGAGCTCCTTTTCCAGGTCTTGCTCGCGCGTTTTGTGTCTCTTCAGCATGGTTGTGAATTCGCGCCACGGTTGCACGTCGCCTCCTAAGCCGGCCACATCACGCTGGCAATGGCCGCCGCCAGCCGCTTCCATTTCGACTCCGCGGCAGCCAGTTGTTTTTTTCCCGATGCGGTCAGCCGGTAAAACTTGAACTCGCGGTTGCGGCCCTTGGCCGTCTCCCACTTCGCGGCCACCCAGCCCTTGCGCTCCAACCGGTGCAGCGCCGGGTACAGCGAGCCGTGCTCTACCTGCAGCAGGTCCTCGGTGGTGCGCTGGATGTGCTTGGCGATCTGGTGGCCGTGCGCCGGGCCCAGCACCAGCGTGCGAAGAATGAGCATATCCAGCGTGCCTTGGAGCAGTTCCATGCGCTCTCGCGATTTGTTCGTCATGATAGTAGACGTTCTACCATGGAAACTGTTTCATGGGTAGACATTCTTCCCTCAAAGAAAACGCCGGGCGTTGGCGGGCGCGTTCCCCTTTCTATAGAATCGATGTCCCATGAAAAAAAGCGCCGTGACCGGCCAAAGCAAACTTAAAGAGGGGATCATCGCAGCCGCCACCTCCCTGACGCTGATCTTTATCGTCGCCCTCGGCGCCCGGCTGGGTTTCGCCGGGAATCAGCAGCGCCAGATTTCCCGCGACGTCCTCGCACCTGCCTCGTTCGCCCAGGAAACCGGGAGCATCGCTTCCGCGCTGGCACAGGGAAAAGGATTTAGTTCGCCGTTTGGACGAGAGACCGGGCCTACGGCGTGGCTGACGCCGGTGTATCCGCTCCTCTTAGCCGGCATCTTCCGCATCTTCGGGATTTTCACGCGCGGCTCGTTTTTCGCCATCGTTTTTCTCAACGCCTTTTTTTCTTCGGCTGTGTGCATCGTCATTTTTCATGCCGGAAAACGCATCGCCGGGCTCGGCGCCGCCGCCGCGGCAGCGTGGCTTTGGGCGCTTTTTCCCAACGCCATCATGGTTCCTTTCGAATGGGTGTGGGACACCTCTCTCGCCGCCCTGCTCGGCGCGGTACTTCTCTGGGCGACGTTCGAACTGGCGGAATCGCAACGCCTGCGGGATTGGTGCGGTTACGGTCTGCTGTGGGGTTTCACCCTGATGACCAATCCCTCGCTGGGCTCGCTGCTGCCCTTTCTGCTCGGCTGGGCGGCGTATCGCGCGTGGCGCAAAAAAATTCCGCGTGTCGCGGGACACGCGTTAACCGCGGCGGGCATCGCATTTTTGTGCTGCCTGCCCTGGACGGTGCGGAACTACGTCCAATTTCACCGCCTCGTTCCTCTGCGTTCCAATTTTCCGCTGGAACTCTACATCGGAAACAACAACAACTACGCAACACGGCAATTCGTCTGGCCTCCAAAGATCAACAAGGAAATGGAGCTGTTCCGCTACTTCAAGCTGGGTGAGACCGCCTTTATGGACGACGAGCAGCGCAAGGCCATCGCTTTCATCCGCGCGCATCCCAAAATCTTTCTCCAGCTGACCTGGATCCGTTTCATCACGTTTTGGACCGGGCTTCCCGAGCCGCTGGACGCCTTCCGGCTGACCGATTCTCTACTGGTGCGCGTGCTGCTGGTGTGCAACACGGTCGCCGCGCTCGGAGGATTGCTGGGGCTCGTGGCACTCACCTTGAAACGCAGCCCCTACGCTTTTCCCACGGCGGCTTATCTACTTGTGTTTCCGTGGTTGTACTACGTGACGCATCCCAATCTGCGTTACCGGCACCCCATCGATCCCGTTGTCTTGCTGCTGTGCGCCGTAGCCGCCGGCAGTTTGTTTGGACTTCGGCGGCCACCGGCTGATACAAATTCCGCCCCCGCCGCGTAATAGACAAGCGAGGGGTTGGCTGGTACATTTCTCTCAAACGGAGCCTCTGCCTGCTGTTGAGAAATCGACGCGTGGCGGCGCAAGGACGAGAGCACTGGGTTCCAGAGCCTTTCCCCGTTTCCCTTACCCGATTCCTACATCGAAGACGAGCGAACAGGAGCGATCGAAAATGAAGACAAAATCCGTAGCAGGACTGTGGATGGCCGTGCTTTTGATGGCCATGGCGACAGCGGCATCGGCGCAGGAAGTGACACAGGCAGAAAAGGAAAAGACCTTACTGTATCTTGAGAGCACCAAGAAAGCGGTTCTCGAAGCCACCAAGGGCCTCTCCGACGCGCAGTGGAACTTCAAGCCCGCGCCCGAGCGCTGGTCCATCGCCCAGGTGATGGAGCACATCGCGGCGGCGGAAGATTTTATCCGCGCCGCCGATAAGGATCAGATCATGAAGGCACCGGCCGGAGCCCCCGACCGCGACGTGAAGAAAACCGACGACGCCGTGCTGGCCATGGTTCCCGACCGCACCAACAAATTCCAGGCGCCCGATCCGCTCGTTCCGACGAACCGCTTCGGTTCGCCGGAAGCATCGATCAAGCATTTCGTCGAGAGCCGCGCCATCACCGAGGATTTTCTAAAAAGCACTCCGGGCCTGCGCGCTCACGTGTCGGACAGCCCGCTCGGAAAGCTCGATGGGTATGAGTTCATCCTGCTCATCGCGGCCCACAGCGAACGGCACACCAAGCAAATCCTGGAAGTGAAGGCCGATCCGAACTATCCGAAGAGCTGACGAAGAAAAAACAAAGAAACGGCGGAGTGCGATTCACACTCCGCCCAAGAAAGCAAAACCTGCGGCGCTTGCGGACGAATCGATGGATCGTCCGCGGGCGGCGCATTTTTATTTTGTGACGAGTCCTTCTTTCAAAAAAATGGGTTCAAAAAAAGTTAACGGTTTCCGTTATAGCTGGCGCTGGTCGCCGTGGTTCCCGGCACCGTGATGGTATTGTCCATGCGCACGAGCATGCCGGTCTGCGCGGGCAGCTCCACCTCTTTGCCTTTGCGCGCAACGATATAAGCAGCACTGCCGGCGAGGCCAATGCCAAAGCCCCGCGCCACGTTGCTGAAGATGACGCCCACGAGCGCTCCGCCTCCCGCTCCGATGGAGCCGCCGAGCACGTCACCTTTGTAATCGTGCTTCTCCTGGATCACTTGACCTTCGTCGATTCTCACGTCCTTGCGCCGCTTGCCGTCGCTGTTCTGGCCGTGCGGCTGCTCGATGGAAATAATGCTCATTTGGATGGGAATGACGCGGCTGTCGATTTCGATCGAACGGAACGTGAGATTCATGTACGCCTGGCCGCGAAAGAGGGAGAAGCGCCGGGCCTTGCCTATGGTTCCGATAATTCCGTTCACGCGCGTGCCCGCCGGAATGAGCAGTTCGTTGCCGATGAAGACTGGCTCGGCGACGATGGCCACAAAGGGATCGCCATCTTTCGAAACCGACGTGCTGATATTCGTCAGCAAATTAAGATGCACCTGCGTGCCTTGCATCACTTGATGTGAAGGCGCGGCGTAAGTTGCGGGCGTGGCGGCGCAAACGAGCGCACCGGCCAAAATGACGGACAAAAGTGATTTCATGAATTCCTCCTGCGCGCACGGGAAGTGCGGGCTGGCCCCGTATCGTGGGGCGGCATTGAGGCGATGCCTCGATGCGTACCGCTGGCGCGGCGGACCGGCGTTCGCTGCGGGCAAACGCCGGGCGGATGAGGAGGAACTCCATCCGACAGGTAGTATAAGCGCTCGATAGTGCTTGGGCTGACAGCGCAAGCACGGAGTTGTGCCCGATGGGTTAGCACCGCATGTGCGGCCAGTTGCGCAGCGCGTTTCGCGCGGTTAAGGTGCAAGAATATGAAGCGAATCATCCAAGTGCGCGTCTTTCGTGGCGACAAATATTTTGTCGCTGAGTGCTTCGACCTGCCCGTGGTAACGCAAGCGCTGACGCTCGACGAATTGATGGAGAACGTGAAGGAAGCCATCGCGCTGCAACTCGAAGGCGACGACCCCGCCACCTTTGGCCTCGCTCCTGCCGTCTCGATTCTCGTGAACTGAACAGCTTGCACCTCATTTCTTCAGCGAGTGAGTGTGATAAACTTTTGTTCTGCAGACGCGTGAACGAGCGCGACTGCCGGAGCGTGGAACTTCGGGCTCTGTGCAACGAGGTCCCGCGAACCCCGCCAGGCCCGGAAGGGAGCAACGGTACCGGGAAAGCCTCGGGTGCCGCAGTCCACCCGAAGTTCCTCTCACTGAAAGTAGTTTTCGGTGATCGGTTTTCAGTAAACAGTATTTGGCACAGGCAATTCTTGCTGGTTGATCTTCGTCGCCTCTTTGGTTGCGGCAAAATTTGATTCGTGCTCGGTTTCATTTCTTTTGCTATCTTTCTTCACTGACAACGGAATACTGAGAACCGAAAACTCCAAACCGCAATGAGCTATCAAGTCATCGCCCGCAAATGGCGCCCGCAAACTTTTCAAGACCTCGTTGGACAACAGCACGTTACGGAGACGCTGGGAAACGCGATCAGGAATAATCGCGTGGCGCACGCGTATATTTTTTCCGGCGCGCGCGGCGTGGGTAAAACCACGGCGGCGCGGATTCTGGCAAAGGCGCTGAACTGCGTGAACGGGCCTACGCCCGAGCCCTGCGGCGTGTGCGATTCGTGCAAGGAGATCGCCGCGGGGAGTTCGCTCGACGTGATCGAAATCGACGCGGCATCGAATCGCGGCATCGACCAGATCCGCGAGTTGCGCGAGATGGTGCGGTACGCGCCAGCGGCTTCGAGAAGCAAAGTCGTGATCCTCGACGAAGCGCACATGCTGACCGGCGAAGCGTCCAACGCCCTGCTGAAAACCTTGGAAGAACCTCCGGACCGCGTGATTTTTGTGATGGCCACAACGGAGCCGGAAAATCTGGCGGATACGATTCGGTCGCGGTCGCAACATTTCCATTTTCGCGCGCTGACGTTTGGCGAAATCACCGGGCGCCTGGAAGAGATCGCCAAGCGCGAAAATTTGAAGATTGAAGCGGGAGCGCTGGCGGTGATCGCGCGGATGGCCGAGGGAAGTTTGCGCGACGCGCTGTCGCTGCTGGAGCAGGCGCGGGCGTATTGCGGCGAAACGATTCCGGATAAGGAAGTGCGCGAACTGCTCGGCGTGGTGCCGGAAGATTCGCTGAACGAATTGGTGGGCGCCATCGCCGAGGGCTCGGCGGACCGCGCGCTGGGCCTGGTCCACACGTTCCAAAAAGAAGGGCGCAATCTGCAGCATTTTTGCCGGGAAGCGATCCGGCACATGCGGAATTTGCTGATCGCGCGTGTGTGCGGCGCGGATTCGGATTTGATTGCCGCGACTCCGGACCAGCGTCCGGCGCTGGCGCAAGCGGCGGCGCAATTCAGCGAAGAAGA
>Ga0210407_10002455_pt1 | contig 15896 bp, 9 predicted proteins | sample IncBWC27MmetaG_FD_150860 | JGI IMG/M metagenome (GOLD analysis project Ga0210407, IMG submission 150860) | Forest soil microbial communities from Barre Woods Harvard Forest LTER site, Petersham, Massachusetts, United States - Inc-BW-C-27-M | ecosystem: Environmental > Terrestrial > Soil >...
GAGTATGTTGGCTCCGGACGAATCTGTCTGGCACACGCCGGAAAGCTGTCCCAGTGCCTCGACCCACGGCGGCTTGCTATTGGCATGAAAGTACTTGAGCTGGGCGGACCCGCCCGCGGGAGCGGCTGGGCTGACGCAGGCGCTGGCGAGGCCATCGAAGCGTGCCCCGCCGAACATCGGAGGTCCCGAAGTGTCGCCGGCGAGGTAGCTTGCCCACACATAAACACAGCCCGTCTGCGCGGCATCCGAGCATGTCGGGATGTGGGCGAAGGTGCCTCCAACGGCGCCTCCCGGAGGTACCCCAAGGGACAGGTCGCCCGCTAAAAAGGCCGATACGAGCAGCGCCTGGCTCGCCGTCCCATCAATGCTGCCGGCAATCAAATTCTGCAACAGAATTGTCCCCTGGCTATGTCCGATGATGACGACTCCTCGGCCCTTGTTGTCATTTTGCAGGTAGTAATTCCAAGCAGCCTGCACATCGGCCATGCGAAAATCGGATTGTCCACCGGATGACGGATGATTCAGACCGTACGTGGTCGCCTGACGATAGATCGGCGCAAAGACGCGGCAACGGGAAGAAAGCCGGCCCACCTGCGCTTTGGCTTCGGCCTGGATCTCGGGGCTGTCCGTGAGATCGGCAAATTGCGTTTGCTCTTGAGACACCGTGGGGTAGAGGTAGAAACAGTCGATGGGTGGATCTGCCGCCGGCGTAAACGGCAGTGCCGTGGTGCTGCCATCGGCGTTCTGGACATTCGCGTCGAGCCCGGTGGTGCAGACAGTGTCCGCGCCGGGACGACACACCCAGTGTGCTGCCACAGAGTAATCGGTTCCACCGCTCGCCGACATTCCGGTCGAGCCGCTCGAGGCAGGGGATCCGGTTGAATCAGACTGGCTGCCTCCCCCGCAGGAGGTGAGTGCGAGGGCGAGACAAGCGGTCGCCGACATAAAAAGCAATCGCGGCACAGCCGAGGATTTCGCGTAGATGGTGCTGAAATCGCCCATAGCCCACTATAGGACATTTCAGACGATGCACTCGTTCGGAAAGATTGCCTAGGCCGCCGGCCGAACATTAATTTTCAAGGCATGCGAGTAAAAATTACAATAAGCGCACGCCGGCACAGCAACACGTTAGACGTGTTGCCGTACGGCATAATCGCTATGGCGAGGAGGAAAGCAGCACCGTCACCCGCAACCCCGGCGCGGCGTCCGCCAACTCGAGAGTGGCGTCGTGCACTTTGACAATGGCGCTCGCCATGCTCAAGCCTAAGCCGCTGCCGACCGTGGTGCGACTCGATTCCAAGCGAAAAAAGCGCTGCAGCACCTTGTCTCGCAGGTTCTCGGGAATGCCGTGACCGTTGTCGGTCACGCTGACCTGCACGCTGCGATCGATGCGACGCGCAACAACGGCTATGGTCGACCCGCGCGGCGTGTGGCGCAGCGCGTTTTCAATGAGATTGGCGAACAATTGCATCAACAGTTCGCGCTCTCCATACACCTGCAACGCGGCTTCGATGGATTCGATCAATACTTGGCCGTTCTCTTCCGCCATCGGTCGATACAGCTCCGCAATGGTGCTCAACAATTCACTCAATGGCACCACTTTGAATCCAAGACGGCGATTGCCGCTTTCTATTTGAGCAATGCGCAGCAAAGCACCGAATATCGTCAGTATCGAGTCGATTTCGACAACCGCGTTCTCGAGTGTTAGGCGCGCCGCGGCTGCATCCTCGCCCGGCCGGACTGCGAGCTCGAGCCGTTGCCGCAGTCGTGTCAATGGGGTACGCAGATCGTGCGCAATATCCGTGGTCACCTGGCGCAGATCGTTCATCAACGCTGCGATTCGATCCAGCATCGCGTTGATGCTGACTGCGAGGTGATCCAGTTCGTCGCCGGCCTGGGTCACCGGCAGCCGTTGCCGCAGGTCCTCGCCAATGATGCTGCGGCTGGTCATGCTGATCGTTTCTATTCTGTGCATCAACCGCCCGCTCATGATGAAGCCGCCCACCAATGCCAATACAATTGAGGCAGCCAGGCCCCAGGCGAACGACCCAACAACCATTTCCTCCATTTCGAGAAGTTGATGCGTGCTCCAACCGACAAAGAGGTAGGCGCCGCCCGGCAGAACAACCCCGTTGCCCCGGATGGCGGAAAGTCCGGAATTTTTCGCCTTGGTTTTGCGCCACTCGCGGACGCCCGGCTTTGGATCTATGGCCGGTAAATTGCCCGCCAGCACCCGGCCCTTGGAATCCTGCAACAGATAGTAAAACCCTGACGGATGCTTGGCGAGCCCCTGCACCACTTGTCCAATGGCATCAGCGTTTCTCCCCGGCGAGTCGGCAAGAATCTCCTCGACTTCGTTGTTGACGCTGTCGTCAATTTGATGACGCATGAACTGAGTCGTGGATATGAAAATCACGCTCAGAAGAATGACGAACGTAATACCCGTCATCGTCGCGTACATCAGTGCGAGGCGAAAACTGGAGGTGCGAAATAATCTATATCGGAACACGAAGTGTATAGCCGGCGCCGCGCAGGGTGTGAATCAGCGGGATCGATTTTCCGCGATCGATCTTGCTTCGCAGGCGGCTGATATGAGTTTCCACCACCGTGGTATTCGGTTCGAAATGAACATCCCAGACATTTTCCAGCAGCATGGCGCGTGTCACCGTCTGCTCGGCGTGTCTCATCAAGTACTCGAGCAGCCGAAACTCGCGCGGCAGCAGCTCGATAGGCGTGCCGCCGCGAACGACGGTGCGTGCGAGCAGGTCAATTTCAAGATCGGCGATCTTGAGATTCGTTTCCACCGCAAGCCGCGGGCTTCTGCGTCCCAAGGCGGCTACACGCGCAAGCAGCTCCGCGAAGGAAAACGGCTTCACCAAATAGTCATCTGCACCCGCATTCAGTCCATGCACCCGATCATCCACGCCGCCCAGTGTGGTTAGAAATAGTACCGGAGTGATGCTGCCGGCACTGCGCAGCGCCTGCACAATGCTCAAACCATCCATTCCCGGCAGCATACGATCCACGATGAGCAGATCCCAGTCCTCGGCGCCGGCCAGACGCAGTCCCTCGCGGCCATCGCGCGCAGTTGACGCGTCGTGACCGTCCTCCGACAATCCGCGCGAGATGTAGTAGGCCGTCTCAGCATCATCTTCGATCAGCAAGATTCTCATCACTCATTCCCGCGTGGAGTTAGCGGCGGCCCGCGCGCTGAGGCGCAATTGTAGCCCTACGCGCTTGGCGGCACGCGCACATACCGTTTGGCAAGTGCCGGCAGGACCAACAGATTAAGCAACGTCGAGGATAGCAGTCCGCCCAGTACCGTCACGGCCATCGGACCTTCAATTTCCTGGCCCGGGCGATTGAGGCCGAAGGCCAGGGGCGCGAGCCCCAGCGCCGTCACCGCGGCGGTCATCAAAATGGGTACGAGACGCTCATTCGCGCCACGAACCACGAGATCAACATTCCACGCCGCGCCTTCGACTTCGACCAGATGCTCGTAGTGGGCCAGTTGCAGTATCGCATTGCGCGCACTGACGCCAAATACAGTCACCAGGCCCACCACGGTCCCGAGGGAAATACCCAAGCCTGTCACCGCTATGGCGAGCACGCTGCCGATCAAACTGAACGGAAGATTGGCGAGTACCAGCCAACTATTGGCGCGCCAATGAAACGACATGAAAAGAATCAGGACGATGAGCGACAAAGCCAGTCCCGAGTACAGTATCAACTCGTTCCGTGTCTTCAGTTCCGCTTCGGCGGCGCCGGTGAACTCCAGGAACACGCCCACGGGAAGAGCCACGGACTTCGAAATGACATCCTGCGCCTGCTGCACGATGCTCTGCAACGAGCCTGCGCCGACGTTGAAGGTGACGACGACGAGCCGCTGTCCGCCGTCGTGTTCGATGCTGTATCGATCTTGAGTGACTTCAACATTGGCGACCTGGGACAGCGGCACGGGTCCAAGCGGCGTTGCAATCATCAATTTTTCGAGCTGCGCGGGCTGATGCCGGAGTTGATCGGGCAACAGGACAACCACATCAACGGTGCGCGTACCCTGAAAAGTCTGACCTACTTTTGTGCCCGCATAGGCAGTCTCGATGGTGTCGAGCACGTCCTGGACCTTGAGTCCGGTGACTGCCAGCGCCTGAGGAAGCAGGTGCATCGAGATGGCGGGGGTGCCGCTTTGACGTTTGAATTGCAAGTCGACGATGCCTTTGACCTTGGCGAGAGCCACGACGACCTTGCCGGCACTTTTGTCGAGAACATCCAGGTCGTCGCCGAATATCTTGATCACGGCCTGGGCATTCACACCACTCAAGCTTTCGCTGATTCGATCGCCCAAGAAAGTGACCACCTCGCTCTGCACCCCGGGATAATGCTCCAGGATATGCCGCAATTCCTCCTGGGCCGCGCTTTGATCCACTGTGGCGTCCGGTTTGAGCTCGACATGAAACTCACTGCGGTGCGGACCCCAGGTATCCTCGCCCAATTCGGCTCGCCCAACCTGCTGCTCGATGCTCTGCACGTATGGCAACGCCAGGACCTCCTTGCTGATGCGCTCGCCTAGCTGAAGCATTTCATCGAGCGACGTACCGGGGATTGAGCTCGATACCTGCAAGACGAAATGCCCTTCGCGAAAATCGGGCATGAACGTGCCGCCCAGGAACGGCAGGGCAGCGCCGGCAGCGATGACCAATACGACCAGGAGGATCAAAGTTGCTTTGATATGGGCACCCACACCATGCACCGCGGAACCCTGCCAGGCTTTGAGCCGCGTCAGCCATCGCGCTTCAGGACGCGCATCGTGCTGTCGTAGGAGCAGTGCGCACATTGCGGGCGTGCTCGTCATGGCTACGATCAGCGATGCCACGACCGCAAAAATGAAGGCAAGCGCCAACGGGCCGACGAAGTGGCCTTGAACGCTCGTGGTGAACAACTCCGGCAGGAAGACGGCAATGACCACTGCGGTCGCATAGATGACGGGACCTCGCACTTCGAGCGAGGCTTCCCGGACGATGTCGAGCCGCGCCTTTGGGGTTGCCAGCTGCCCATTTTCCCGCAGCCGGCGCAGTATGTTTTCGATGCCGATGATGGCATCGTCCACCAAGACGCCGAGTGCCACGGCAAAACCGCCCAGCGTCATGGTATTGAGCGTCAATCCCATATGCCGCAGGACCGCCACGGCGGCCAAAAGTGACAGCGGAATGGCGGTGAACGCGATCAAGGCCGCGCGAAAATCCCGCAAAAACAGGTACAGGACCGCCAGGATCAACACCGCGGCTATGACCAGCGACTCCCTCAAGTCCTTGAGCGCGCGCTCAATGAAATTGGCGGGCCGATGCAGGCCCCTGTATAGCGTGATGCCTTGCTTTTTCAGCGCCGGCTCAAGATCGTTCAGCGCCTTTTCGACGGCCAAGGTCGTGGACAACGTGTTGGCGCCGTACTGACTGGACAGCGACATCATGACTCCGTGCTTGTCCATGACCAAGGCATCGCCGAAACGCAACGCCGGCGCCATCTTTATTTCCGCGACGTCCCGCAACAGCACGGGGACGTCATTGCGTACCGCCACGACCGCTTGACCGATCGCCTTGATGTCAGGTCCTGGTATCGGCGATTTGAGCAGAACGCGCTGTGCCGCCAGGTCGATGAAGCCGGCGCCGCGCAACGGTAGAGCTGCCTTCGCCGCATCAGCCACCTCCGACAAGGACAGATTGAATCTTGATAGCTTGCGGGTATCCGGCAAAACTTGAATTTGACGAACCTCGCCGCCGAATACATTGATGCGGGCCACGCCGGGCACCGCCAGCAGCCGCGGTTTGATGATCCAGTCAGCGTTGTCCCGCAGGGTATAGGCATCTACTTTGTCGGACAGCAGACCTATCTTCTCCAGGTCCATCGTGCTGGAGACCAAGGGTGACAATTTCGGTGTGCCGACACCGGCAGGCAATGTGCTGCCGAGTTCCGATAGCCGTTCCGAAATTCCCTGCCGCGCCACGTGCACGTCGATGCCATCGGCAAACGTGATGGTCACCACGGACAGACCGGGGATCGACTCGGAGCGCATGGTCGCAAGTCCGGCGGAGCCATTCACGGCATTTTCGACCTGCTTTGTAACCAGCTCTTCTACTTGTTGGGGAGCGAAACCGGGCGCTTCGGTCTGAATGTCAACCTGAGATGGCACGAACTCCGGAAACACGTCCAGCGGCGCTTGCAACGCACCCCAGGTTCCGACGATGAAGGCCAGCAGCGTCAGCGCGGTAATGGCGCCATAGTGACGCACGCACAGCGCAACGATAGCTCTCATCATGGCTATTCCGCAGCCGTGCTGGGGTTCATCTCACGCGCCAGCAGTTGACCTGCTGAGGCGGTTACAACCTTGTCGCCCGCGGAGATGCCCTCCTTGACGAAATAGCCATCCGCCGTCGGCATGCTGGTATCGACTTCGGTTCGCACGAAGACGCCGGGCTTCTCTTCCACAAAGCACCAGTACTTGCCGTTGCTGATGATGACCGCCGAGGCAGGAATTTCCACGCCGGACTCGGCTGCGCCCACCCGAGCCCATGCCAGCAAGTGCTCGCCCTCTCCGGCATCGGCACCCTTCAGCAAAGCGAAGAAGCTCTTTCCGGGTATGGTGGTATCCGCGGGTGCACTCCACACGGACCGTGACTCCCAGCTCTTGCCGCCGGGGGCGGCGTTGATGTGCGCCAGGCGCAATGTGGACGGATCCGAATCACCGAGTGCGCCCAGCGGAAACGTCACACGCACGAGTTTTATCTTTCCGGACGCGAGCGCCGTCAGTTCAGGGCTGTTGTCTTGATTCTTCCAGGGAGGATCCTGTCCGAAGGTGGAAGATAAACGCCGTTTCGCCAGCTCAAGAGCCGCCTGATCGACTGTCGCCTGACGCTCCGCAGCTTCTTGGCTTTCGACAGGCATGGCGCCCGGGGTTCCGGCCAGTCGTTGGCCGCGCGCGAAGGTGGAACGGCTCTGACGCTCGACCGCGACGGCAGTGGTCACCTCAGCTACTGCCTGCGCGAGCGCCTCGTGAGGCATCACCGTGCCAAAACCGATCGTTTCCGGCGCGTGCGTAGTGGCCGAGGCCGCGGTCGCGACGATGCCCATCTTGACGATTTCATCGGGCTTGAGCGTGACTCCTTCCGCTGATTCTTCACCGGCCGCGGCTTTGCCCTTGGCATCCGCCGCCGGCGTATCATCCGCATCAGCCTTGCCGGGTGTCTTGTGGCATGCGCTCGACAACAGCAGCGCCGTGCAACACAGGGCGGTCCCGACGACATGGGCAACGCGCCAGTGCGTCGATCGAAGTATCGCATTCATCCTATTTCCCCGGGAGAAACGCCGGCCTTCAGAAGGCCGGCAATGTGTTGTGCGTCCTGTTGGGTCCAACCCCCGCCGAGCGCCTTACAGAGGCTGACCAGCGCTTGCAATCTCGCGAGCTTGTATTTCACGAACTGATCTCGCGCGGCATACAATGTCCGCTGCGCTTCAAGCAAGGTCAAAAAATCGCCGGAACCGGCTTGATAGCGCAATTTCGCGCCTTCGAATGCACGCTCGCTCTGCCTAAGATTCTCGACTTGAAATTCGCGCGCTGCATCCAGGTGATGAATCTCAGCCAATGTATTTTCGACATCGATGAACGCTGCGATGATGGCGGCCCGATAAGCCGAGAGCAGCTCCAACTCCTTGGCCTGCACCTCATCGCGCTGTGCTCGTAGGCGGCCATGATCGAAGATCGGTTGCACCAAGCTGGCGCCAAGGGCAAAAGACGGACCCACTCCCGGGATGGTCAGTACGGTGGCCGGCAGCGCAGGATTTTGCACCCCTGCACCCGCAGTCAGGCTCAAACTAGGAAACATCGCTGCGCGGGCTGCGATCAAGTCGGCGTGTGCGGCCCGCAGGTTTGATTCGGCCAGCAGCACATCCGGCCGTCGGATCAATAGCTCGGACGGCAAGCCCGCAGTCACCAAGGGTTCGCTCAAGGAATCCAATGGTTTGTCCTGAACTGCGAAATTTTCCGGCAGTCGTCCCAGCAACAGCGCCAGCGATGCGCGCATCTCGATCTCCGTTTGCTGCAAATCAGGAATTGCAATCTGCGCGGTGTCGTATGCGGCCTTTTGGGTCGCCAGATCGACGGGGCTGGCGAATCCGGCGTCGAATCGAGCCTGGACCAGCGCGAGTAGTTGTTGCGCGGCATCACGGTTGGACTGCGCGATGTTGAGGCGTTCACGCAGCGCAAGCACCTGGAAATAGCCGTTCGCAACGCCCGCCAGCGTGGTAAGGCCCAGAGCGTCTCGCTCCGCGCGCGATGCGCCCGCCAAAAATCGGGCGGAGCTCGCAGCTGCCCGGTTCTTTCCCCAGAAATCCACCTCGTAGCTCGCAGTCAACATCGCCGACCAATCGAGCTCGTGACCGCCGCCTTGCGATGAGTGACCGGCCAGGTAATTGGCATTTCCGGTGGCATCGACGCTCGGCAGAAGTGCGGATCCCGCCTGTCGCGCGCGCGCATCCGCCTGCGTAACGCGGGCCCGCGCACCCGCGAGGTCCCAATTATTCTTGTTCGCGAGGTCGACGAATGCATTGAGTTCGTCGCTCGAGAAATTGCGGTACCACTCTTTGGCGGGCCACTGGCCGTGCGCGTCGTCGCCATTTTCGAAGGCCGCCGGCAGTTCCCGCGGCAGCGTTGCCGCCGATGGAGCTGCGCAGGCCGAGGCGAGCGCACACAAGGCCAAGCACGGCATACCCAGTATTGTCCGCACAGTTACTGCCTCCCAAACGACGTACTCGCCGGCCAAAAATCACGATAACACGCCATGCCGAACCCGATCTTTACGGATAGTTAAACATGGGCGGCAGCCATACGCGTATTGTGCTCCCCATCCATAAGCCCATGCCAACAAGAGCCCTTATGAAAATCCCCAAAATGACGATGACCGCGTGTTTGATGCTGAGTGCGATTGCCGCGGCGGCAGGTGCCGAAGAGGCGTCGCCGCTGACTCCTGCTGCCACGATCGAAATACCGAATTCAACCGGAAAGTTTGATTTTTTACGGATCGACGGGAAACGGCACCGCTTGCTTGCAGCTCACGAGAACGACGGTACCGCCGATTTTTTCGATCTCAACACCAATTCATTGATCGCGCGGCTAAAATTGGGCGGTGCGGTCGACACCGCCGTTGACCCCGACTCGCAGCGCTATTACGTGAGCGTGCAAGAGGACAAGCGCGTCGCGGTTGTCGATGCGGCGACCCTCAAGGAAGTGGCATCGATCAAGACCCCTGGGCCGACGGACGCGATTCTGTATGTCTCCAAGAGTCACATGATTTACGTGACCCATGACAACGGCCCACACGTCTGGGTCATTGATCCTGCAAAAGCGTCAGTCGTCGCCACCATTGTCGTCCCTGGGGCTCCCGAATACATGGTCTACGACGAGACGGCAGACCGAATTTATCTAAATATCAAGAGCAAGAACGTCGTCGCAGTCATCGATCCATCGACCAATAAGGTCATTGCGGAGTGGCCAACCGTTCCGGCCACCCTGCCGCATGGCCTCGCATTCGACGCCGTCACGCATCAACTTTTCTCTGCGGGAGGATCGGGCAAGCTCGTCGCGATCGACACCAAGACGGGCGCGGTGACAGGCTCGGTCGATATCGCTCAGAGAGTCGATCAGATTGCCTTCGACGCTGCCGGCGCGAGACTTTATTGCGCCGGCGCCGACAAGATGTCTGTCATCAGCACCGCGGGCGGCAAATTAAAGGCGCTTGGCGACACGAATACGGCGGCTACCGCGAAAAATGTCGCGGTCGATGCGGCCACGCACGCAGTGTGGACGACGTATACCGATGGTAAGAGTTCGTACGCAAAATCTTGGACTGCGGCAAAGCCGTAACCCTGGAATTTCTTCGGCTTGAGGCAGGATCGCCGGATCGGTGAATCGAGGTAGGATTGGGCGCGGCGACATCGCCGCGCCTGATCAACAGCGGTCGCGGCCACTCGAGCGATATTCGTCATGCCGGCATGCTTGCCGGTAACGCCCGGCTAAATCGCCGGAAAAAAAAGCCCCGCTAAATCGCCGGCAAACAGCAGTCTCACCGACTGCGCATCTCGGTGCATCTGCTCCAGGTCACTGCACCGTAACAATCCTGTAAGAATTCTTTGCAAAGCTTTGCAGAGCAAAGAGGGTCGTCATGCAAGGCGATTCCATCTGCGCTGCGGCAGGCCGCAGCGCCAAATCGTCCTTGTAGAACATGGAAACATATATGACGCAGCCTTTCCGCGCATTGATCCCGACTATTGTCGCCGCCGTGATTGCATGCAATCTGACAACCACGCCCGCAGGAGCTGCCGACGCTGATTCCGCGTCAATCAGCGATGCAAAGGGGGATGCCGGCGAAGATGCCCTGAAGGAAATCACGGTACTCGGCCAGCGAACGACGCCGGAAATCGCCCGTGAAGCCCAAATGCAGGCGCCGAACCTCATCAACTTAACGACCGCCGCGGAAATGTTGCGGCTGCCGGACGTGAATACCGGCGAGGCGATCCGGCGCGTACCCGGCATTTCATTGGAAACGGACACGGGTGAGGGTCGTTACATCAACATCCGCGGACTGGACGCGGACCTCAACAGCACGACCTTCGGTGGTTTGAGATTGCCGCCCACCAACAACAGCTCGCCGTCCGGCGCTGGCCGCGCCGTGGCCTTTGATTCCATTCCCATCGGTTTTGTAGGCGCCATCAAAGTCACGAAGTCCAACCTGCCGGAACAGGATGCCGAGGCGTTGGGCGGCACGATTGACATCACGCCCAAGACCGCGCCTGCCGACGGCAAACCGTTTGCGGACCTCAAGCTCGGTACGGGCGAGGAGCTGTTGCGCCACACCTGGATCACGGATCTTGCGGGCACCGCGGGAGCGCGCTTCGGCGGCGGTAACGGGGGTTACAACCCGTTCAGCGTACTGGTGACGGCGTCCGTGTACACCGATCGTCGCGGTGTCGACGATGCCGAAGCAGGGTTCATCGACAACCAGCCGGGCGGGGTTCCCGACAAGGCGATCGCGGCCTTCGAGCAGCGATTTTACGACTATCATCGAGAGCGGCACGGGTACGGCGCCGACCTGGGCTACGCGCCGGACGATGCCAACCAGTATTTCTTGCGCTACTACGATGCGGGATATTCAGAAACGGTCATCCGTAACCGTCTCGTTTGGAATTTTGCCGGCGCGCCGGCCGTGGACCCCAATGACCCCAATGGATTTGTCGACACCGCGACATTTACGAAAGCGTTGCGTGACGAAAAGGAATTCCTGGATTCCAAGGTCGCCGAAATCGGCGGCAAGAATCTGTTCGGTGACAACACGCTCGATTACCACGTCGGCTATACCAAGGGCACGTACTACAAACCCTACGATTTCAATTCCGCCTTTGCCAACCCTGCATCGGCCAACGTGGCCTACGACAACACGACGTTGCCCAATTGGCCCGCTGTGAGGGTGCTGCCGGGTACAGCCTCGAACGGAACCGTCACCGTCAATCCCATCAATCCGGCGGGCTACCAGCTCTCCTCTCTTCTCACCCAGTCCACTCATTCGGACGACCATGAATGGGGCATCGGCGCCAATTTCGCGATCGCGACGCACTTCACCGACCGTTCCAACGAAGAAATCAAGTTCGGCGTGAACGCACGACTGCGCAACAGAACCGCGGACGCGCCAACGTTCTTTGTCGGCGTGGTCCCCGATTTGCCGCTAACCTCGGCGGTTTACGGCAACAACATCAATTTCTACCAGGGCCATTACGCGAACGGGCCGCAGATCGATGCGGCGACGCTGCGCGCGGTATATACGGCCGCCTTGGCGGCAGGCAATGTAGTCACCGATCCGGTCGCCAATGCGCTCAATGACGTCAACGACAAAGAAGATGTGTACGCGGCCTACGGACAGTACCAGTTCGGGTTCGGTCCGCTCGGCATCATTGCCGGTCTACGCATCGAAAGAACCGAAGCCACCTATGGCGGCTTCGACGCTGACTCGTCGGGAGCGGCCGCAAGCGCCGGATGCCCGATCCTGGATCCGATCAATCAGCCGACGACCCACGTGTGTACGGTATCGGGGAAGCGGAGTTACACCAACTTCTTCCCGACCGCGCAGGCTCGCTACGAAATTCAGCCGGACCTGATCGCACGTGCAGCGATTTCCTCGACCATCGCTCGTCCCGGCTTCCAGCAAGTGACGTCTGCGACCATTACCGATACCGTCGGCGATGTCATCACGGGCAACCCAAACCTCAAACCGACCACGGCAACGGGATTGGATCTTGCCCTCGAGCAGTATCTGCCGCATGCCGGTATTGCCTCGTTGGGATTTTTCGCAAAGAACATCAAGGACTACATCGTCACCAATGCGGTGCAGACAGTGGGCGGACCCCAGAACGGGGGCGGCAATCTGGGTATCGTCAAACTCATCAGCTTCGGGAACGCGCCAACCTCGCATTTGTTTGGTTTCGAAACGAACTACGTGCAGCACTTCAGCGACATCCTGCCCGGCCCCTTGGGCGGTCTCGGTGTGGGTGCCAACTGGACTTGGGTCGATTCGAGATACAAAATTCCGGTCGTCGATCCGGCGACAGGGCTGACCACGCTGTCGCGTAACTCCTTGTTGCCATCGACATCGCGCAATACGGCGAATGCCGAATTGTTGTACGACATGTATGGCTTGAGCATGTCGCTCGGTGCCTACTACACCAGCAAGAACATCTTCGCTTTGGGCGGCAGCGCGGCTCTGGATGCCTGGACCCAAGAGCGCTTTTCGGTCGACTTCGGCAGCCAGTTCAAGATCAGCGAACCGCTCAGTGTCTATTTAAACGCGAAGAACTTGACCAACACGGCGCTCAAGTTCACCGAAGGTCCGGGTGAAAACCGCATCATCCAACGCGAATTTTACGGCGTGACGTTACAGGTAGGCGGCAATTATAAGTTTTGAGGTACGACGACGCGCCGCCTTGGGCGGCGCTGCGCCCCCTCTTGCCGACTCGTTCCTACTTGTTGTGGGCAGCCGGCTCGGGATCCACGAGGTCGCCTTTGCGCGGAAACTCTTCACGGGGCGTACCCTGCGTTCCGGGTAGGGGCGGCTCTCGCACGTCCTCTCCGGACGCGCCACTGGGATCATCCGGGTCGATCGGTGGGTGCGTATGCATGCGAGGCTCCTTGATGCCGAACGGCTAGAATGTTGTAACTCCGGCGCCGAAACAAGATCTAAAGCCAAATCGATGTGTGTGGGATGGGACTGACACGTTCACGCGTCAGCCGCATCGCTCGCCAACGTGCAGGGCTTCGACCCCACACGACCTGTACTTGACGTTGTACCGCAAGGATGGGTATAGACATCTGAACGCTTTGTTTGTGGATAGCTCTAAACGCACTGCAACAGGAGCTGAAACATCATGCCTGCCTATCAGCTTAATGTTAACGGCAAGGATGTCATCGCAGACGTCGATGACCCGATGATGCCGCTGCTCTATTTCTTGCGAAACGAATTGGGGCTACATGGCCCTCGCTTTGGCTGCGGATTGGGTCAGTGCGGCGCCTGTACCGTGCATTTGAACGGCGCCGCGATTCGTTCATGCGTGTATCCCATCGGTAACCTCCAGGGCAAAATCGTCACCCTCGAAGGGTTGGGCACGCCGGAAAACCTGCACCCTTTGCAACGTGCGTTTATCGATGAGCAAGCGGTTCAGTGTGGTTACTGCATCAATGGCATGATCATGCAGGCGGCGGCATTCCTCAAGCGTATACCGAAGCCCACCGAGGATCAGGTTCGTGAAGAATTGCGCCCCAATCTGTGCCGATGTGGGACGCACATCAGAATCGTGCGCGCCGTGATGCGGGCCGCTCAGGCGGAGTCAAGGGCGTGAGCGCCCTAATCGAGCGCCGCACCCTGCTCAAGGCCTCGGGTGCTCTCATCGTAACCTTCGCGCTTAAGCCTCATTTCGTACGCGCGGTGCAGGCCAAACCGAAGCCCGTCGGGCTGGATTCGGTTGACAGCTATCTCGCCATCGATTCAGCTGGACTGGTTACCGTCTACTCGGGCAAGGTCGATTTGGGGACCGGTGTACGAACGGCATTGACGCAAATCGTTGCCGAGGAGTTGGACGTCCCGTTCGCCAATGTCACGCTGATCCAGGGCGATACGGAACTGACGCCCGACCAGGGTGTGACCTTCGGCAGTCTCTCGATCCAAAACGGCGGGGTTCAGCTGCGCCAAGCCGCCGCCACCGCACGACAAGCGCTTCTGAAAATCGCCGCCGCGCGTATGAAGGTCGCGCCTGAAACACTGGCCATCGATGCAGGAACCGTCATCGGGGCAGACCATCAGCGGCTCGCGCTTCAGGCGCTCATCGGCAATCAAACCTTGTCGATCAAGGTGGACAAGACGGCGCCCCTCAAGAATCCGGATAGCTACAAGCTCGTGGGTCAATCGGTTCAGCGCCTGGATATTCCTGGGAAGGTGACGGGTCAATTCACGTTTATGCAGGATTTCAAGATACCTGGCATGTATCACGGCCGCGTCATCCGACCCGCAGGGATGGGCGCGCAACTCATCAGCTTTGATGAGAAGTCCATCGCGGGCATCCCCGGCATTGTCAAAGTGGTGCGGCAGGAGAACTTTCTCGGGGTGGTTGCCAAAACCGAGTGGGCGGCCATCAAGGCGATGCGTCAACTCTCGGCAGTGTGGTCCGACTGGTCTGAATTGCCGGCCTCAACTGAAATTTGGCAGCACGTCAGGCAGACCAAAGTGGTCAAGGATGACGTCATGAGCAACAAGGGCGACTCGGTCCGTGCGCTCGCCTCGGCGCAGCATCGGCTGCAAGCAACCTATGATTTTGCCATTCACACGCATGGCTCGATCGGCCCATCTTGCGCGGTCGCGCAATTTGACGGCGACCGGCTCACCTGCTGGAGCGCCTCACAGGCGACTCACAATCTGCGCAAGCAACTGGCCGCCATGTTGTCCTTGAAGGATGAACAGGTCCGCTGCATTTACATCGATGGCGCCGGCTGCTACGGCAGAAACGCTCATGAGGATGCTGCGGCGGACGCGGCGCTGCTCGCCCGTGCGGTGGGCGCGCCCGTGAGAGTTCAGTGGATGCGCGAGGATGAGCATGGATGGGACCCGAAAGGCCCACCCACGTTGCTCGACATGCGGGCCGGAATCGATTCAAACGGCAAGATCAGCGCCTGGGAATCGGAGCTATTCATTCCCGATGGAGTGGCCGGATTTGTCGCGCTGGTGGGCGCCGATCATGCGGGTCTCGACAGTCTCGGTAAACTGAGCCCCGGCGGCGTGATTCAAGATCTTGCAATTCCATACGCGATTGAGAATGTGAAAACCGTTGCACACCGTTTGGCGTCGACGCCCTTCAAGCCTGCTTGGATTCGATCGCCTGGGCGCATGCAGAACTCCTTCGCCAACGAATCCTTCTTCGATGAGGTCGCGGCTCATCGAGGGGTGGACCCTCTCGCTGCGCGGCTTGAATACCTGCCCGATGCCCGGGGCAAGGAGCTGCTGGAGCGGCTTGCTGCTTTAAGCGCCTGGCGCACGCGCCCGAAGCCCGATTGGCATGCGTCCAAGAGCACGGGGTGGGGTCTTGCCTATGTGAAGTATGAACTCGTGCGAACTTATGTCGGCGTGGTTTGTGAAGCCGAGGTCAACCGTAAAAGCGGCGAAATCAGCCCGAAGCGATTTTTCGTAGTCCACGATTGCGGCCAAATCATCAATCCGGACGGTGTCCGCAACCAGATTGAAGGGAATGTGGTTCAGACAGTCAGTCGCGTGATGAAAGAAGAATTGCAATTTAGTCAGTCCAAGGTGACGAGC
>Ga0210407_10002460_pt1 | contig 15872 bp, 10 predicted proteins | sample IncBWC27MmetaG_FD_150860 | JGI IMG/M metagenome (GOLD analysis project Ga0210407, IMG submission 150860) | Forest soil microbial communities from Barre Woods Harvard Forest LTER site, Petersham, Massachusetts, United States - Inc-BW-C-27-M | ecosystem: Environmental > Terrestrial > Soil >...
CAGGCGGGCAATTTCTATGGGGCGGTCCGGGGCGGCGGTGCACATGACTATGGAGCAATATTCCAAATGTCGCCGCCAGCTGGGCAGGGCGGACACTGGACCGAGAGCGTTATTTACAACTTCACGGGCGGCAACGATGGTGGCGTCCCAACCGGCGAACTGATTTTCGACCAAGCGGGAAATCTGTACGGCATGGCCCTCCTCGGTGGCTCCACCGGCGGTGGCACGGTCTTCGAACTCACGCCGCGGGGAGGGACCTGGACTGAGACTGCGATCTACAACTTCCAAAGCAATGACCAACCGGTTCCCGGCGTGGTGTTCGACAAGGCTGGCAATCTTTACGGGGCGACCGCGGCGGGCGGAGGCCACGGCTCAGTTTTCCAATTGGCGCCGTCGCAGGGTGGCGGCTGGACGGAAACCACGATCTACTCCTTCGGAGCCGCTCACAAAGGCAGAACCCCGCTTTATGGTCCGGCCATCAACCGTGCGGGCAACCTGTACGGCCTGCTTCAGTACGGCAGCACGGGTGCTTCCGGAGGGGTTTACCAACTTAAGGCCCCGGCCCAACAGGGCGGCGCCTGGACCGAGCGTGTGCTGTACAGCTTCAAGGGCGGAAGCGACGGCGGAAACCCCTCTGGCGGGCTGGTCTTTGACCAGAAGGGAAACCTTTACGGAGTGAGCCAGCAGGGCGGCGCGTTCAGGCATGGCACCGTCTTCCAACTGGTGAGGCAAGGGTCATCCTGGTCGAAAACCTTAGTCTACAGCTTCTGCTCCCAGCATAACTGCCGCGACGGATTCAATCCCATGGCCGGGTTGCTTACCGACAACAAGGGGAATCTGTACGGTACGACTGCCCTCGGGGGCGCCGTCCACTATGGGACAGTTTTTCAACTGACGCCGCCAGCCGCGCAGGGCGATCCCTGGACTCAGACGGTGCTCCACAACTTCACCAACCTCGGAGGCGACGGGAACGGGCCGGCGACAGCTCGCCTGATCCGAGGCAAGTTCGGTTCGCTATGGGGAACGACAACAAGGGGCGGCAAGACCGAGGGAGAGTGCGCGCGCACTCTTGGTTGCGGCACAGTGTTCAACGTCGTCCCCTGAGCCGGGGAGCGAGGGCAACCTAAACCCGGCTTTGTTGGCGCACCTCTTTGATCTGTTGACGGGAAGTGCGGGCAACTGTCCCGAGTCGGGGGGGCTGCGGAGCTTTGCTCCGCTTGGACCGGCGAGGCGCCCGTCCCCACTACAGTTCTGTATTCCTCAGGCGCAGTGAATTTGTGATTACGCTTACCGAGCTGAAGCTCATGGCGGTGGCGGCGAGGATTGGGCTTAGCAGCAGGCCGAAAAAGGGATAGAGCACGCCAGCTGCGATCGGCACTCCGAGCAGGTTGTAGATGAAGGCGAAGAACAGGTTTTGCCGGATGTTGCGCATGGTCGCCTGACTCAGTTTTCGAGCGCGGAGGATTCCGGCGAGGTCGCCTTTCACCAGGGTTACGCCAGCGCTTTCGATGGCAACGTCGGTTCCCGTGCCCATGGCGATTCCGACGTCGGCTTGGGCCAGAGCAGGGGCGTCGTTGACGCCGTCGCCGGCCATGGCGACGGTGCGTCCCTGTTTTTGCAGGCGGCGGACTACTTCAGATTTGTTTTCGGGCAATATCTCGGCTTCGAAGTCGTCGATGCCGAGCTTGGCGGCTACCGCTTTGGCTGTGCCGCGGCTATCGCCGGTGAGCATGACGATGCGCAATCCGGCGGCTTTGAGATCGTGGAGCGCTTGCGGAGTGGATGGTTTGATGGGGTCGGCGATGCCGATCAATCCCGCGGGACGTCCATCTATCGCGGCGAAGATTACCGTCTGTCCGTCGCGGCGCAGATCTTCGGCTTTAAGTCTCAGCGCGTCTATTGATAGATGCAGCAGGTGAAAGAACTTTTCGTTGCCTGCGGCCACGGATTTTCCGTTCACTTTTCCGCTGATGCCTTGTCCGGTGTGAGATTGAAAATCAGCGATGCTGGACAAGAGTATGTTGTTCTCTTTGGCGGCCGCGACGATTGCGGAACCGAGAGGGTGCTCGCTTCCCTGCTCCAGGCTTGCGACCAGGCGGATCAGTTCGGTTTCATCGCCTCCCGAAACCGCGACCACCGATTCGACCGTGGGCTTGCCTTCGGTCAAGGTGCCGGTTTTGTCGAAGACCAGCGTGTTTACTTTTTCCAGAATCTCCAGGGCTTCGGCGTTCTTGATGAGGACACCGGCGCGGGCGCCGCGTCCGGTGCCAACCATGATCGCCATGGGCGTGGCCAATCCCAGGGCGCACGGACACGCGATGATGAGTACGGCCACGGCATTCACCAATGCGTGAGCCAGACGCGGCTGAGGTCCGAGTAGACTCCACACGATAAAGGTGAGAACGGCGGTGGCGATTACCGCGGGGACAAACCAGGCGGCGACGCGGTCGGCAAGGCGCTGGATGGGAGCGCGGCTACGCTGCGCCTGACTGACCATCTGGACAATGCGCGAGAGTAAGGTTTCGCTGCCCACACGTTCGGCGCGCATGATGAACGATCCCGTGGCGTTTACGGTTGCACCAATCACTCGGCTTCCTGGCTCTTTCACAATTGGCATGGATTCGCCGGTGAGCATGGATTCGTCCACCGAACTTGTTCCCTCGAGAACTACGCCGTCGACTGGAATCTTTTCGCCTGGGCGGACGCGCAGGCGGTCTCCGGGCCTTACCTGATCGAGGGAAATATCATGTTCCGTGCCGTCGCGGAGTATGCGCGCGGTTTTAGGGCTGAGGTTGAGCAGGGCGCGAATGGCAGCGCCGGTGCGGCTGCGGGCGCGGAGTTCGAGCACTTGTCCCAGAAGCACGAGGGTGACAATGGCGGCGGCGGCTTCGAAGTAAACCGGCGGTGCGCCGCTCATGTTGCCGTTCGTTGCTCCACCGAAAGACGCGGGAAACATTCCGGGAAAGACGGTTGCAGTTAAACTGAAAAGGTAGGCCACCCCAGTTCCCATGGCGATCAGGGTGAACATGTTCGTGGAGCGGTTGACGATGGAGGTCCAGCCTCGCTGAAAGAACGGCCAGCCTCCCCAGAGGACGACGGGAGTGGCAAGGATCAGTTCGACCCAATGCAGCCAACCGCTAGACAGGGCGCGCTCGACGGGCATGCCGGGCAGCATGTCGGCCATCGCGATCGCCAGCAGCGGGACGGTGAGAGCCACACTCACCCACAAGCGGCGCGTCATGTCGCGCAGTTCGGGATTCTCTTCTTCGGTCGCGGTGACGGTGCGGAGTTCGAGGGCCATGCCGCAGATGGGGCATGATCCGGGGCGGGGCCGGATGATTTCTGGATGCATCGGGCAGGTATATTCCGTGCGCGTCGTGGCCAACGGCGTTTCGGATTCGAGCGCCATGCCGCAACTGGGACACGGTCCGGGCTTGCTTTCGCGCACCTTCGGGCACATCGGGCAAACGTAGTTTCCTGGCTCGGCAGCGGAGAGGGCCACCGGGGCGGGAGCGGGTCGAATGGCTGGCGTACCGAGCGTGACCAGGCCGGAGGAGCTTTGGGACTTCGACTGGGTCAGGTATTTCTTAGGATCAGCCTTGAATTTCTGGGCGCAGTGGCCGCAACAGAAGTAATAGGACTTGCCGGCGTGTTCGAGATGGTGTTTCGCAGTCGCCGGGTTCACGTTCATGCCGCAAACGGGATCTTTCACAACCGTTGCTGACTTTGAGGGACTATCCGTCATGGCTCGAACTGCCTCATGAAAACTCCTGCCCACAGATCTTAGGATATGACGTTTCTTAGATTACCGGCGACAGCGCGTCGATTCTTCATCCCTCGATGCTACGCTGCTGGTTGTTGTATCTTTAGAATCAGTTAAGGAGCAACCAAGCCCCATGACCCAATTGGAAGTTGCCTACCGTTACGGCGCGTCGCCGGGAGAAGCGGAAATGCGTGCGCTGGATAGCGTGCGAGAAGTCTATGGCGTCCGCCGGATGAGGTTTGACGCGAAGGAGCGAATCGTGCGGGTGGAATTCGACGCTTCCCGCCTCAAGGAACCAGCGATTGCGAGCTTGCTGCGGCAGGCGGGACTGGACGTTCAGGAAAAGCTTGTACTGGCTTGAGGCTTGCTGCCGACGGAGGAGCTGGGGGAGGGCTGCCGTCGGCCAGGTAACACCGAGAAAAAGGGAAAATGCAAAGGGGCGTCCAAGAAAACCTCTGGCCGAAGTTTATCTTCAAGGGCGCCCCGTTGCGCGCCACTTCGTCTGCCCTGTCTTGTTGCATCCGTCATGCCAATCTCAACCTTTTGAAAATACAGGGGCGGCGCGCGCCGGGCACCGGGTAGGAATTTCCGGCGGTGAGAAAGATTTACGTTTGGATTTCGCGCTGGCACGACCGATGCCAAAAGACTGTTGAAATCCTCGAAAGAAAATACTTAGGGCGGACTTCGCTCAGAACTGTCGGGACGAATCTTCTGAGTGGTCGTTGCCAGATGGGGTTGCTGTCTACTGAGTCGTCACCCGGAGACGTCACAGATTTCATCAACCGCAAAATTTCCGCTATAATCAAAATCTCCGTTGCTTCGCCGTGTCGCGCCCGTAGCTCAGCTGGATAGAGCATCTGGCTACGAACCAGAGGGTCGGGAGTTCGAATCTCTCCGGGCGCACCATATTTCTCTTCCGTTCTCACACGGTTAGCGGTTTCTCTCCTTCCCGTGTCATTGGGCTCTGTTCATCACTGTGCCCAGTTTTGTGCCCACCCTGACTCTCCTCTGCGCTGTGCCCAGTCATACGCTCCATCGCATCGATGATCGAGTCTTGTGACGGGTGAACGTACCGACTGGACATCGCAATCGAACTCCACCCGGCGATTCGTGCCAGTTTCCACGGATCGCCGTACGATGCCCCCAGCCGCGTCATAAAAGTGTGGCGATGACTATAGAGGACAAATCGGCGGACCCTCGAAAGCTTTAGCGCCTCCTTGTGGCGCTTCTGAAGGCTGCTCCCAACACGGTCAATCTGTTACCTTCACCCCCACGGTGAACGCAGCCGTGAAGGGCGCGGGTACGCCCAGCGGCAAGGCCAGTTTCTTCAGAAGTGTGGGAAGCGGGCGGAAACTACTGAGAACCGTGCGTTTGATGGATTCCGCAATTCACAATTGTTTACTTGTTTTTACTTCGGATTAACACATCCGGTCGTCCCTTCTACTATGTTTGCGTGCGGGCTGGTCCTTATCCGGATGAGGACGCCACTCACGCAAGATAGATCGATCGGAGGAAGCCGTGATCAACATCAAACACGTTCGAATTTGTCTGATGGTGTGCAGCTTAGTTGTCGTCTTGCAGCCCCTTAACGGAATCGCCCAGCAGAATTCAGATGTGTCGCAAGCTAGCGTTCAACACGGTCTGACGGAACGGGATGGGCAACGCGATTTTGACTTCGAGATTGGTACTTGGAAGACTCACCTGAAACGCCTCCTGCATCCCTTAACTGGATCGACGACCTGGGTCGAGTATGACGGCACGACGGTCGTCCGCAAGATTTGGAATGGCCACGCCAACCTCGTGGAGCTCGAGGCTGATGGCCCGCAGGGACACTTCGAGGGTTTGAACCTGCGTCTCTACCAGCCCCAATCCCACCAATGGACCCTCAACTTTGCCAATAGCAGCGACGGCATTCTTGGCACACCCTCGGTCGGCGAGTTCAACCATGGCCGCGGCGAGTTTTACGATCAGGAAACGGTGAACGGCCGGGCCGTGTTTGTTCGATTTGTCATATCGGACGTCACCGAGAATTCGTGCCACTTTGAACAGGCGTTCTCCGTTGATGGTGGCAAGACCTGGGAAGTGAACTGGACGGCGACAGACACGCGGATGAAGGATGGATCCAACAAAAGCGTGCAACCTGCACCCACGCAAACTGATGGGCAACACGACTTCGACTTCGAACTTGGCAGTTGGAAAATTCACCTGAAGCGCCTCGCGGGTCGCTTAACCGGCTCGACGACCTGGGTCGAGTTCGACGGCACTTCCGTGACCCGCAAGGTTTGGGACGGCCGCTCTCAGATTGAGGAGTTCGAGACCGATAGCGCCGCTGGCGGCCACATCGAAGGCCTAACCCTCCGCACGTACAATCCTCAAACTCACCAGTGGAGCCTCTATTGGGCGAACAGCAAGGACGGGATCCTGGTCGCGCCACAGATCGGCCAGTACAAAAACGGACTCGGCGAGTTTTACGCGCAGGACACATTGAATGGCAAGCTTATCTTTGTTCGATTTATCTGGTCGAACACCACCACGAATGTCCCCCACTTCGAACAGTCATTCACGGACGACGGCGGCAAGACCTGGGAAGTGAACTGGATTACGGATCAGACGCGTGTGCAGGAGGAATCGGGCAAAGCAGACTGACTTCGGCAGAGAGTCGAGAACGCCATCCCAGGTCTCGAAAGCGAGACCTGGGGCACCCGCGGGGCGGACTCAGAAGTTGGTTGACCCTGCTCCTTTTTCACCGGCGTAGTATCCTCGCCGCGCGTACACGTGGAGCTTACGGCCGGACTTTTGCGCGGTGATGTCGATGGATCGATATTTCCCGTCGTGCTGGAACGCAGCCGGTTTGTAGGAAATCAGATAGCGGCTGCGAATGACCTGCTGGAGTTCATTGAGACCGCGGTTGAGACCGGTGATTGAACCTGGCATGAAGGCGGCGCCGCCCGTGTGCTCGGCCAATACCTTCAAGGCGCGATCGCCGATTAGAACGCGGTCGCCGACCAGGGTGTAGTCATCCGCGTCATTGGCCTCCCGCGTGCTAACGGTGTACACAAAAACCTCTCCGCGTTCCGCGCTCGCGATTGCTTCTTTAAGAGTCGCGCTGCTGGAGTTGTCGTTTCCGTCGCTGATGACGACGAGCATTCGGGCCACGGGCTGGGTTTCCGCCCGGTTAGTGAGTTTGTCCGCGCCGAAGCTGACCGCATCCCACAGGGCGGTGCCTCCTGCCGGCGCAAGCTGGTTGATGGCATGAGCCATCTGCTGCTGATCGCTGGTGAAGTCCTGCACCAGCAGAACCGAGTTGGCCACGCCGACAACAAAAGCGAGATCGTTTTTATCAGTAAGGACCTTCTGGAGAAAGCCGATGGCAGCTTTTTGCTCGAAGGAGAATCGGCTGGTAATGGATTCGCTGGTATCGATGACGATGCCGAGGCGCAGAGGCAGCGAAGCCTCGTTGCGAAATCCGGTGACCGCCACTGGAGATTTCAGATCATCATGGATTCCGACATCCTCGCGGGTGAGGTCGGTCACCGATTTCCCGTGATCGGTGGCCGCGAAAAATACCGCGACCTCGTCCACCACGCTGCGCAGGGTGAAAGACGCGGACCCGCCGCTGGATCGCTCCGCGGTTGGGGCCGCCGGCCCGGGAACCGCAGGTCCGCCTGCCGAGGCAAGTGAAGTGCAATTCGCGCAGATTGGCGCTGGCTCCACGTCTGCTTCCGCGATCTGCTTCTGCTCATTGGCATCCTGCTTGGCCAGTTGCATCCGCGCCTGCATCTGCGCCGCAACTTGCTCCGGCGTGGGGCCTGTCTCAACCGGCTTGGCCGCTGGTGCCACCACGGGAGGCTGTTTCTTCTGCGCCTCCCTCCGTAACTGCTCAACCTTGATCTGCGCAAGAACCTGCTGCGCTTGCAGCGCCGCCGGTGATTTCGGATCCTCCTTCAACAAAGTTTCCAACTGCTTCTGCTCCTCTTCCAGATTGTTCTGGCTATCGAACGCCGCCGCCGCGTAGAAATGCACGATGGCGGCGCCCTCATGCTTGCGGCTATGCACCTGTTGGGCGGACGTCAGAACGGCGCCATAATCCTCGTTCATAAACTGGGCGTAGGTCATCGCCGTCGCCAGTTGGAGATCAAGCGGCGCGATCGAAGAAGCTTTCTGCACCGACGCCTGCGCGCTGTGATAGTCCTTGAGAGCCAACTGCGCGCAACCAAGATTCAGATAAGAAGTGGGCAGGTGGTCGTCGAGCGAAACCGCTTTGGCAAATTGATCGCGCGCCTGATCGTTCTGGTTCAGGGCCAGATAGGCGGAGCCCAGCGCATTGTGCGCCGCCACGAAATCCGGATATACGGTGACGGCGATTCCCAAATGCTCAATGGCACCCTTGTAGTCCTTCTTCATTAAGAGCTGATATCCCTTGTCAAACTCCCGCCGCGCCTTGCCCGGCGCCTTGAGGTCCAACTTCGACACGGAACCGGAAGGTCCCTCCAAAGGGCTGCGGCCGGCTTCGTTTGCCGCCGACCACATCGTTTGGGCTCCGCTGACCTGGCTCAGGTCAGCCGAGATAAGGTTGCCAAATGCGGTCTGAGTACCCGAACTCCCAAGATGCATTGGCCCTTGCTGCTTGGAAACCACAGCATAGGGAAGAAACGCGAAATGTCCGGCTCCTCGCTGGGGAGCAGCATTGTACGTGAGGAAAATCAGAAAAGTAAGGAGAAACGTCGCCTGCAACGCCCGATTCAACATTGGACTCACCCGTGTTCGGACAATTTACGGACCGTTATCAGTGGAAGGGAGCCACCGTCAACATCGACTGTGGCCAACATAATAGGCCAATTCTGAAATTTGGACAAGATATTTTGCGGCGTCGCCACCTTTTGCGGAGAATGGATTGCCGTCGACGGCTCGACGTTCTGGGATTCCAAACCCTTGTAAGATGGACTTATTGTGCTTTCCGACCATACCCCGCAGCGAGTTGTCTCCCTGCAGCCCAGCGCGACCGTGATCCTCGCGGCGATTGGCAAGCTCGATCGCGTCATCGCCTGCACGAAATATTGCGCGGAAGTTTGTCCGGAGATCACCAACTATGGAACCACCATCGTTGCTGACTCCTGGACGGCCAACACCAACGAGATCGTCGCCGCCAGCCCGGATCTAGTAATCGCAGCCGTCCCCTACCAGGAAAAAGCGGTGACGGAGATTCTGAAGTCTGGCGCCCGCTTTCTTGGCTTGGCTCCGAAGACGCTCGCCGACATCTATGGAGATATTGCTGCCATCGCCGGAATCGTGGGTGCGCTCGATCGCGGAGAGCAAGTGATCCGCGAGATGCAACAGGCAATCGAGGCCGTCCGCCAGCAAACCACTGGTGCGAGGCACCCACTCGTATTTTGCGAAGAATGGGGCAAGCCCTTGATTGCATCGCAGCCGTGGGTGGCCGAGTTGGTCGGGGCGGCGGGCGGAACATTCGCAGGCGCTCCCGCAAAGCGAACATCCGCCGAAGCCATTTTGTCTCAAAATCCCGAGGTGCTTGTCGCGGCGTGGTGCGGTGCAGGCGACCGAGTTCCTCTGGAAAAGATCATTCGCGATCGTGGCTGGGAGGAAATGCGGGCCGTGAGGGAAAGCCGCGTTTACTGCATTCGAGACGAATTTTTGAACACCCCTGCACCCACACTCGTTCAGGGCCTTCGCGCGCTGGCGGCGGCCATTCATCCGCAGGATTTTCCACAACCTGACGGTCTAAGATGCATTAGCCGGACTCTCTCCAAGAAATTGATATCTCAGTGAATAGAACAACTCACATCACCAACGAAGCCTCCAGAATGTTGGCGTGCGCATGAAGCGAGTCGTGGCTGCGGTGATCATCCAGGACGGCAAAGTATTGGTGTGCCAGCGCACCCGCCATCAAACCATGCCGCTGAAGTGGGAGTTCCCGGGCGGCAAGATTGAAGAAGGCGAGCAGCCGCGCGACGCGCTGCGGCGCGAACTGGAGGAGGAACTCGGAATCGACGCCAAGATCGGCAACGAAGTCTCGCGCGTGCGCCATGAGTACCCGGGCGGGGGCGCGGTCGAATTGCGCTTCTTCCTGGTGCACGAATACCGCGGGAAAATTGAAAACAAAATATTTCGTGATGTCCAATGGTCCCCACGATCAGAATTACCGCAGTACGACTTTCTCGAAGCCGATGTGCCGTTGGTGCGGGATATCGCGGATGGGAAGATCGTCTAAGCGCAGCTCCGAACAAGTGGCGCAGATGAGCCTTCCTATTTTTCCTTTGTCACCCGAGCAGAGCGAGGGATCTGGATTTTCGCCTGACCAACGAAAACCCAGATTCCTCGTCGCGTCGCTCCTCGGAATGACAACGGAATGCGGATGTTCTCAACTAGTGCGATACGGTTAACGTTTCACTGGGAGGCAGCAGCACCGTCCCTGCGTTTGAGCGTGGGGTGCTCATCGGGATCACCGGCATTGCCGGCGGCGGTGTCGTTCGGGTCGTTGTGCGCGGCGCGGCGCAGGGTAGGACCATCTCCTCCATGACTGTTGTCGATCTTGTGGCGATTCTGCAGTTGCGCCAGCCTCTCCTTCACATCCTGGAACTCGGAAGTATCGACCTTGTATTCCGGCTCTGGCGGCAACAGCGTGTTGATCTCCTGCTGGGTCTTGGCAATGCGATCCGGGGTCTGGGGATGCGTGTCGAAAGTCTTGGCCAGGGTGCCAGGCTTGTGTTTTTCCAGCGCCTTAACCTTTTCGAAAAATGAAGTAAGCGCCTGCGGGTCGTACCCCGCTTTGTACAGATACTCAACCCCTAAAAAGTCGGCTTCGGATTCGAAGCTGCGGGTGAACCTAAGAAAGCCCATGGGTATAGCGAGGCTGGCCAGGCTCTGAGCGGCGTAGCCAATTCCGCCGCCTACAAAGATCAGCGGGATGGAAGCCAGTTGCATCAGTTGCCCGCGCGTGTTTTCGCGAGCCAGGTGGCATGCCGCAACGTGCGCGATTTCGTGCGACATTACGCCCGCCAACTCGGCTTCATTGTCAGCCGCCATGATCAGCCCCGAATCCACGTAGAAAAAACCGCCGGGCAACGCAAAGGCGTTGATATCGTCGGTATCGACGACCTTGATGGTAAAAGGTACCTGGGCGTCGGAATTCCTCACCAGGTTCTGACCGATGCGGTTGACGTACTCGGTGATGACCGGATCTGTGATTAGCTTGGTACTGCCTTCTACTTGCTGGGAATACTGGCGGCCCATTTCGATCTGCTTTTCGAGGCTGTACCAGTTGCCCAGACCGCGATCGCAGCCCACCTTGCGATTGCCGATGGCATCGATGTCGCGCAGGCTCCCATCGTGGTAAGTCTTGGCCGCCTTGGGAAGAGGCGCCACACTCGGGGCGGCGGCTAGTGAAGTACTGGAGTCTAGGGAAGATTGGTCCTGCGCAACCGCCAACGTCCCTAGAAGAACCAGCAAACCCGCGACAATCGGGACGAGTGGACGACGCATAACCCCACCACCAAAGGGAATTCTTGCACACTTCGCGGCAAAAAAGTAGTTGAAAAACTACCAGTTGCGGGGGTATTTCATCTATGATCTTTCGTCTCGCCAGCCCCCGGTCTCACTGCCCTCTTAGCGTCCAAAACCAGGCGAGGCTGAGCCCGGTCATGATTATGGTGGTGGCCCATGCAGTCCAGTTATAGATTCGTGAGTTCACGTACTCACCCATCAACTCCTTCTTGTTGACCAGCAGCAGCATGAAAATGAGCACGGGAGGCACAGCCACTCCGTTCACCACCTGGGAAAGAATCGAGATCTTCACCAACGGCAGGTTGGGCACAAGAATAACGCCAGCCCCGGCGACGATCAGGATGGTATAGAGCCAGTAGAAGACGGGCGCCTCAGAGAACCTCTTCCCCACTCCCGACTCGAATCCCAAACCCTCACAAACCGTATAAGCGGTTGAGAGCGGCAGAATCGAGGCCGCAAACAGCGAAGCATTGAACAATCCCATGGCAAACAGGATGTAGGCATACTGGCCGGCCAGGGGACGGAGGGCTTGGGCGGCGTCCTTGGCGTCGGAAATATTGTGGTATCCGTGGACGTAGAGAGTGGCGGCGCAGGCCACGATGATGAACCACGCTACAATATCGGTAAAAATGCAGCCGGCAATTACGTCGATCTGCGAGGCTCGGTATTGGCGCTTGGTTACCCCTTTTTCTACGATCGAAGACTGGAGGTAGAACTGCATCCAGGGAGCGATCGTGGTTCCCACCACACCGATTGTCATGTACAGGTAGCCCGGGAGCATGAACGCGGCCTTGGGAGGAGGTTTCACCGTCGCAACCAAGGCTTCGATCCACGCCGGCTTGGCGAAAAAGCCCGCGAGTATATAGGTAACGTAAAAGAAGGACGCAACCAGAAAAATCTTTTCCACGCTCTTGTACTGGCCCTTGACCACGATGAGCCAGACGATCACGGCACAAACCGGAACAGTAATGTATTTAGAGAGGCCGAAGAGTTCGAGGCTGCCCGCAATTCCGGCAAACTCGCCGACGACGTTGCCGAAGTTGATGATTAGGATTCCGAGCATCATGAAAAATGTGATGCGAAAGCCGAACTCCTCCCGGATCAGATCGCTGAGGCCTTTGCCGGTGACCGCGCCCATGCGTGCGGAGATTTCCTGAACGACGATCAGAGCCAGCGTAATCGGGATTAACGTCCACAGCAGTAGATGCCCGAACTGCGCCCCGGCAGCCGAGTAGGTGTAAATGCCGTTGGCATCGTTGTCGACATTCGCGGTGATAAAGCCCGGGCCGACTACGGCGAAAAACAGCAGAATCCGGGTCTTCCAGCGTTTCAGGAATCTCATGAGCCCAGTTCGCAGACATACGAAGAGAAATTGTCAAACGATCAGCCAGAATAAACGGAGAAGTGAAATCTGAACAGGCTAAAAGTCATAGATGTTGAGAATTTCCTGACGCTTTTCGGCTTAAGCAGAAGCCGCTTCGGTGTCATTTGAGCGCCGTTATACTTAGGACACCTGTGCGTGGAAGAACACGGTGAAACATGCTAGCCTCCGTACCTGGAGGTAACAACACAATGAGAGTGCTTGTATCTTGTCTGTTGTTGTTTTGCCTTTCCGTGTCCGCGTGGGCGGGCGAATGTGTGCTGAAAACTACACGAACCGCATGTCCTGGCAAGGAGAAGGAATCCTTCTCCAAATGCAATGGACAGGCAAGCTGCGATGAAAAAGTTGCCGCCGACTCAGAGAAAGACTGCTCGGAAAAAGCGGCAAAGTCTTGCGACAACAGCCGTCCCGCTATAACGAAGAGCAAAACCGTGTCCGCTACGTTTGACGGAAAGCCGGTCTCAGGGGGCAAGAATGTTTGCGCCACCGAACGCCCCGATTACAACAAGTGCGAATAACTAGCTGACTGCTGTGCCCGGTGTCCCAGGTTATCGTCCAAAGAACGTACGCGAACCTGGGGCACCAAGCTCGTTTTGAGGTTTATGAAGAGTTGCTCCTCCGCTGTGCCTTTTTCTACGGTGTCTCCATGAATCCTTCGAAGTTGCCATGGGGCGTTACCCAGGCGCCGACCACGACTTGGGTGTTGTTAATGCCAAAAGCCTGGGTTGAAACTGCGCCGGGATAAAGGATGGTGGTGAAGGTTCCAGCGCTCCATTCGAAGCCCGTGCTTTGATCCGCGGTTGGAGGTGTGAAGTATCCGGCGAGTTGGTCGTGATCGTTGATGCCGCCAACCACGGTTCCGTTGGGTGCGCCGCGGTAGTTGATGACAGTCAGCGTGCCGTTCTTGTGCAGAAGAAATCCGTGCTCTTCGTTTGACTGATCTACGTAGGTGCCGGAAATGTCTCCCGCCTTGTTGATTCCTGCCGCTATCGTGGACTTGGCGTTGGCAATGTCGATGCTCTTGTACGTGCCTGCGCTGAATAGAAAGCCATGGGAGATATTTTTCAGGTCGACGTAGGTACCGACTACTTGGCCGGCGTTGTTAATGCCAAACGCCTGCGTACTCTTGGCCGTCGGAAACTTGATCAAACTCTTGAAACCGCCATTTTGGTAGGTGAAGCCAAAATACGGAGTACCGATGTCCTGAGTTTGAACGAAGCCTGCGATCAGTCCTGAATCATTGATGGCAGTAGCAAAGGTATTTGGTTCGCCGGTAAAGATAATGTTGGTGTAGACTCCGCCACTCAGCAGGAATCCCTCGATGACGTTGGTGCCCGGGATTTCGTAGTAGCCAACCACTTGGCCAAGGTTGTTGATGCCGCTGGCCCATGTCTGATCGGAATTGGGCGCGCTGATTTCCTGGTAAGTCGCTGCCGCTGCCGGCAGCACGGCAAGCCCGAGCAACACGAGCGTCACGCTAAGCAGAGTTCGGTGGGATTTCGAAACAAGTTTCACGATTGTCCTCCGTGAGTTTCAGATTGGGTGGTCCGGCAAAGCGGAACCGCATTGCGGAATCGGAGGAGATTGTATTCCAGTTGCTGCGCCCAGAGAAGCGGGAACGGCCATTTCTTTTCCCGTTACGAAATCGGAACGCAGAGTTCCCAAGAACAGTGAAAGTCTGAGTTTTAGACGTCAGGACCCGCTGTAAGCCCATCGTTCGACGGTCGATATCTAAGGTCACGAAGGCCGTCCTATTTTCCGAACGAATCAAGCCGACTGGTTGCGTGATCGGCAAACTATGGCAGACTGCGGCACTATCTTGGCGATGACGGTTTTTTGGAGCTCTTCCGCTCATAGCCGGGATATGGAAGTCCGGACTCAAAGTAGTGAGGTTGGGCTTCTATTGCACATCTGAAGCGCACGCGCTGAATTGTCCAGTTAGCGTGCACTCCCCACCAGCCACCGAACCAGCGTCACTCGACAGGAGATCAAAAAATGAAAAACGCAAACACCTCAGTTTCTCGATGGACACGCCCAGCGTGTGCGGTAGCCTTGGTCGCTCTCTACGTGATGTGTTCAAGCGCAGCCTCTGCGCAGGCAACGCTTGGATACAACATCGTGCAGGGATCGACTGGGAACCTGGACTCCTCAAGTTTTCTGGATGCCAGCGCTTTTACCGGAACTGATGTATGCGCCAAGCTGTATGCGGCCATATCCGCGACCTACCCCACCGGCCCGCGCGTGGTAGACGGCCGTGGATTGAATTCGGGCAACACGACCATGACATGCGCATCGGGCAGTACGCCCTGGCAGCAAGGCAGTTCCAGCACGCTCCATCAGTCAATCGTGTTACTTCCTGCGGGAACAATTACCATCAACACAACCTGGATCATTCCTGCTCAGACGCAGGTCTTTGGAGAAGGTCCCAGGAATACCACAATCGTCGCCAATACCGGATTCTCGGGAGACATGATCGAGTTCGGAGGGGCGGCGAATTGTTCGAGCCAGTGTTTCGCCATCGGCGTGTCCGATTTAATGGTGAACGGAAACAGCCAGAGCATCAACGGGATTGTAAACAGCTGGGCCGGGGAGCAATCGTATGTGAATAACGTGTCCATTCACGAGGTTGCCGAAACCGGCCTTTACATTGGGTCCGGGGGAACTAACTCGGGGCCGTACACCAACCTTTCCATCACATCGGTTTCGTCGGGCGTGGCTGCAACCGCTTGCGTAAAAATAGAGGGAGCGTCCACCCGGGGCATTCACGGCATGACGTGCACCTCCGACTACATCGAAAGCACTGGCGGACCGACCGCAGGCGTGTACCTGGACGGCGACAGCAACACCATCGAAGATTTGCACTTTGAGGGCTTTCACGATGGCATCGTCGTTGGAGACAGCGGCATGGCACGGGGCAATGTCATCTTCAACGTAACCGGTTCAGGCGGAGGTAATTCCGGTGCGATTGACAATGTAGTAGAGATTTGCAGCTCGACGGCTGTGTCTCCGTGCACAGTAGCCTCGGATGTCATCGACCTGAGTCTACTTGGGATCAATGCAAATCAGGGGCAATTTCACACCGTGTACATGGTTAAGGACGACGAAACCAGCACCGACATTGCCGCTCCCGCGTATCCGGCGCAAGGGTTCCTGGGTCTGTACGCGCTCGGCGAAAAGATCGGCAGCGGCTACTCGCGGTTTGTCACC
>Ga0210407_10002461_pt1 | contig 15867 bp, 17 predicted proteins | sample IncBWC27MmetaG_FD_150860 | JGI IMG/M metagenome (GOLD analysis project Ga0210407, IMG submission 150860) | Forest soil microbial communities from Barre Woods Harvard Forest LTER site, Petersham, Massachusetts, United States - Inc-BW-C-27-M | ecosystem: Environmental > Terrestrial > Soil >...
AGAGGAGAGTGTCAGCCCACCCGGCAGTGCACCCGCACTGACAGTCCAAGCGTAAGGTGTGGTGCCACCGCTAGCGGCGAGTGTCGTGGAGTACGCCGTTGCAACCTGGCCGCTGGTGAGCGGACTGGTGGTCGTGATCATCAGAACTGCTGGTGCGATGGTGATCTGCAGGGGAACTGTAGTGGTCTGCGCAGCCGCGTCAGTAACCTTGGCGGTGAAGCTGAACGTGCCCGCGGTTGTGGGTGTGCCGGAAATCTGGCCGGCAGAGGAGAGTGTCAGCCCACCCGGCAGTGCACCCGCACTGACAGTCCAAGCGTAAGGTGTGGTGCCACCGCTAGCGGCGAGTGTCGTGGAGTACGCCGTGTCTAGCTTGGCGGGTGGTAAGGACGATGCCGTCGTGATTTCCAGTGGCTGTGGATTAGGATGAAGCCCGCCAGTGGTTAGTCCCAAGCAACCCTGCAGGAATGACGCGAATGTTCCCAAAAATAGGAGAAGAAGCGTAACTCTACTTGAACGCGAAGGCATAGACATCGAGATAATACTCTCCAAAAAACTATAGCGAGGGCGCGGAAAGCTGATTTGAACGGGCGTCTGACCGAATGTAAAATGACAAGAAAATCTTGCATTACTTGAGCAGCATGGGAAATGGTACGATTGGGCAGTGTTCCCGGCAAACACTGTACGAAAGGCCAGTCACATCGCGTTCCGGACTTGGTCGGGTCGAGGACTTTCGCCATACTCCGCAGGTTCAGCCTATCCGTTGCTCCCCGTTTCCTCTGGGTTGGGATAGAACCCGGGCGCGCCAGCCTTGCTGCTGAAGCTTCCGCCGCTGCCAGCAAAATCCTAAGCCACACCAATTCAAGCCGTTCGAGTTTTTTGACCACACGAGGTCTGGATCGCAACCGCATCATCACTCGGATGATAAACAGCATTGTTGAACAGCGGCATGGGCGGGCCTGCCCATAAACCACTTGGGATTCAGATAAGTGACGCGGAATGAGGCGGTACAAGCCAGCGGCACAAACCGCATACAAATCACATGTTTTTGGGCGGGTCTCCGCTATTCCAAATACAAAGCGACATTCCGCTCTACGTCCGGAGACATTCCCGCCGACGAAAAACGCCTTCCGGAGTTCAGTGTCCCTGCCCGTCTTGAATCGTGCCTGCTTAGTTCGCTAGAATTTTCAGCTGAGGGTTGCTGAGAAGTTCCTCGTCGCTTTTGCTCGTCAGCGTGGTGAGCGCACTGCGAACCGGGCGCAGCGTATTGTCAACGCTCTTCCAATAATCGTCTTTGATGGACATCGATTCCATATCGAGCTTGTTGTAAAGATCGTCAGCGTTAAATCTCTTCTCCTTGACCGCATGCATGACTATACCTTCTGTCTTCGTCAACAAATCCGCATACATGTGGAATTGATTGTTGCTGAGCATCGTGAGAACCTTGTCGAACTCTTCTCTCGCCGACGGATCATAGGTGTAGAGGCCCACATAGCCTGCCTCCACATGGTCATCGAGGATTTTTTGCTGAACGTCGACTTCTGCTTGCAGAATCGGTTTCCACAACTCGTGACGAGCAGTAGCCTGTTCCAGTGTGTCCTTCGAATCCTTTTGTAGACTCTCCTTCGTATTCACGAAGGCCGGGTCCACCTTACTGAAGATCGATAGAGAGAGTTCCTCCCAGCGATCGACGGCCTGATCGAATTCAAGGCGATCACTAGCCCAGGGCCAAGAAGTATACTGATAGCATGGATTACAGCGTAGGCTCTCTCGTCCGCGTCCGCCTTTATTCCGGCCACATCGTGGACGCAAACATCACAACGATCAAATCACACCGCGCAGGCCGAAAGATTCACATCGTCTACGGCAACGTGACCGCCGTCGTAAACCCGGCACAGATTATCGAAGTTCAAATGCTGCCCAAAGACGGAGCAAAAAGGCTCTCGACATCACAAGTTTTGCGGGAAATCGCCGAAGATTATCGGCATTTAGCCGCCGATGCCCGTGGCAACACCGTCACCGGTGATCTACGTACGAAAAACTACCATTGGCTGATCAAGCTGGCGGATAAGATCGCGGCGAAGCATACGGCGGTCGCGAAAGATTGACGTTGGGGTGAGGTAGAACGGAGCGTATAGAAATCCTCGGTCAGGGCCGGCCCCGAAGGCATAGATTGTACGCCCTGGAAAAAGCCGCTACAGGCGTTCGGAAACTATCAGTTTTGTGAACGCAAATCGAACATCGTTCTGGCCCAGCAAGAGCTCCGGCCCTTGTTCAAGGTGCTCGCAGTTCCGTGACTCTCTGCTCGATTCAATAGCAATCTGGTGGAGTCGCTCACCGGCGGCTCGCAGGTCGGCCGCACTCGGGATGATGATCCCGTGGACTAGGTCATTATTATAGGGAGGCATCGAATTCTTTCAGTGTTCCTGGAGCGTGTTGGGTGGTATGGGGGCGTCGTTCAATTGGTTAGAACGCTGCCCTGTCACAAGCCAAGAAATTTAATATTTATCCCCCCGGGGGTTTGCGCACCGCTTCCGTGCCCTGACTGCCATCAGCGGACCATTTCCAGCCTGCCCATAAACCACTCGGGATTCAGATAAGTGACGCGGAATGAGGCGATTCAAGCCGGCGACACAAACCGCATACAAATCATATGATTTTGGGCAGGCTCGAAACGGTTCGCTGTGCAGTTCCTCTGCTGATTCATGTTTCCTCTGTGATTTCGCGCCATGAGTGGCCCTGCGAGCACAGATGGGCATTTTTTGAAGCATCCACGATCTTTTCTTGGTCGGCCGGGCCGCTTTCTCCGACTGCCGGCACGGGCTCCTTAGGGCTTTACGGCAAGTTCCTGATTCTACGGCTGGGGACGTAGTTCAGTTGGTTAGAGCGCTGCCCCGTCGCTCGTTAGAATCCCACACTGTCACGGCTGATTTCCTCTCCTATTCGACAGAACGCGCGGGAAATCGGCATATATACATATATGTAAAAATGATTTTCGCGAGTGCTGCTAATGCAAAGGGGCCGATTGAACCGAAGCATAGGAAGCGTCTGTTCTACCACTGAACTACGCCCGCTCGTTGTTTCTCACTGTAATTCGCTGATTGACAGTCTGCAAAGCGGTTTGAACAATTCTGGTCCAGGCTCGAAGCTTGGAGCAACTCGGCGAATCTCCTGGCTCAGGTCGTACTGGACTGCTTTTCGGCTTCCTTCATCGCTAGCAATTCTCCGTGCACTAGCATATCTCAACTGACGACACAACTATCAGGCGCCCGTGACGCCCGTGATGTGACTTTCAGATTCACGCCGCTTTTGCGTCGTCACCATTGGCAAGTTTGAGGACTCTTACGAGGGGCTTGATTGTAAGTCCCTGCACTAGAATGGAAAAGATGACTACGCCGAACGTCAAGTTCAAGATTTGCTCACGATAGGGAAACGCGGTGGTCAAGCTCAGCGCAAGAGCGAGCGCCAGTGCTCCGCGAAGTCCGCCCCATACGGCTACATGCTGCCAACGAAGCGGAATCTTCTCCGCGAAACGATTGCTCAAAGGCACGAGCAGATAGATCGACAACACGCGCCCCAGAAACACGGCACCGATGGCCAACAGTACGGACGCCCAATTCTGTGAGAGTTCACGCACATGAATTTCCAGGCCAATCAAAAGAAACACGAGAGAATTCATGACGAACGAAATGTACTCCCAGAATGACTGCATCGCAGTACGTGTGCCAGCACTCATGCCTCTTTTCGCGCCAAAATTACCCAGCATCAGCCCCGCAGATGCTGTCGCTATCACGCCTGACAGGTGCAGGTGAAACGCGAGCAGATAGCTGCCGTACGCAAGGATGGTTGTCAGAGTAATCTCAATCTGGGGATCATCCACCGTCCCGGTAATGCGGCTCGCCAGGCACCCTAGAGTTGACCCCAGGACCGCTCCACCGGCCACTGCTAGGAAATACTGCTCGATACCTTTCGGCACGGTCAGCTTTTCCGCAACAATAGCTCCGAACAGGATGCCAGAGAGAACGACTGCCGTTCCATCGTTGAGAAGGCTCTCTCCTTCCATGATCAGGGACAACCGCCTGTCTACTCTCAGATCCTTGAAGATGGCCAGCACGGAAATGGGGTCCGTGGCCGAAATGATGCATCCGAAAAGAAGTGCAATGAGCACTGGCAAACCGATCAACCAATGCACAAGGTATCCGGTGACAAGGGCGGCAAGGAGCACACCTACGTTGGCGAGCAACAACAGAGGTACGGAATTGCGAAGCAGCTCCCGCACGTCCAGCTTCACGCTGCCTTCGAAGACCAGCGCCGGAAGAAACAATATCAAAATCACATCGGGCGTCAGCCAGTCGGGACGGCGACCGGGTTGAAGGGGCGATAAGATAGGAAGCTGAATGACTCCCAGGAGCAAGCCGCCCAAGACTAGGGACACCGTGTAGGGAATCCTCAGGCGTTTCGCTAGCATCGCGATGATCGCGGCAACGATGAGCAGCCAAATCAAGAATTCTATGCCCGAGGTTGGCGTCATCTCAGAAACGCACCACATTCTAACTGCTCGAATTTGTTAACGAATACTTGGCGCATTGTCACTCGCAAAAGTACCTCTGACCTCTGGGCGCAGAAGATACACGAGCAGAGCCCCAGCAATTACGAAGCCGACGCCGCCTCTAACGAGATCACCCATGAAGGCGTTCACCAGGTCTCCCAAGACTTGGGTTGCGATGATGGCAACTGCCAGTCGCCACCCCCAAAGGCGGCGCTTGAACCAGGCCGTGCCAGCAACTGCCATGGTTGCACCGAGCGAGAGTAGGGGAATTCCGACTGTTCTCCCGAACGGTGCAAGCTGTCTGTACGCAGGCGCATTAAGAGCCCACATGTAGTCAAGAATCGTGCCCCGCCAGATCAGCGTGACTCCGGCGAGCGAGGCCGTGGTTGCCCCAAAGAAAAGGAAGATGCCCATAGCTGCGATTCCTTTTCGTGACTGTGTTCGAGAGACCATTTCGAATTCGGAGTGATGGAAACCGGAGTTCGTTGACTATAACCGGGAACAGACACACGCAACCATTCCATCTCGATTCTACCTGACAGGGTCGCACTTACTCTCGTGTCAGGCCAGCAGCGGGGTCGATTTCTCCTTGTTTTTGGTTTTTGACGTACAGCTACGGGCATGCGTCGCAAACTGTTAACCGGATCGACAACCTGACCTTTTCCCAGCACGTAAGACTCAATTTCACAATTTCTCATGGCCGCGTGATCCACTGCCTCCTTCAAGCTCAGGAGCGGTTTGACAACCTGACGCGGCAAGGTATAGCTGACCAAATGCTGACGATCAGGGTCACGGCGGAAGCGATTCACAGGATCCATTCTTTCTCCCGGATAAGACGTCCGCCTTCGGCGTGATCTCTCTGGACCCGGCCCCAATTCACCGACCTATATCCCCTCGGGTCCATTGCTTAGCAGGCGACGCGAACGCCTTAACGGACCAGACTGAGATTATCCAATCAATGCTCCGCTAGACGACCACTCAATCGCTCGTGGCGGCGCAGACGCGCGGCGTCCACCAACATGCGTCCAGCCCAGCGATAGACGTTAAACTCTGCGAGAAATGCACGCATCGCACGAATTCGCTCACCCTGTTCGTTGTCAGACATCGTGAGGGCCGTGGCGAGTGCGGAGCTAGCTTCATCAATGTCATAGGGGTTCACGATGAGTGCTTCTGTCAGCTCGCGTGCTGCGCCTGTGAACTGACTTAGAATAAGGACACCGCGTTCGTCCTCCCGAGCCGCCACGAATTCTTTTGCGACAAGATTCATTCCGTCATGAAGACTGGACACGTAACAAAGGTCAGCCGCCCGATAATATCGAAACACGGTCGGCGGCTCGTGATGCGCCCTGTGCAGGATGATTGGCCGGTAAGAACACTGCACAAACCGTTCATTTATGCGCGCAGCCAATTGCTCGACGGTTTCGTTCAGTTGCCGGTAGCGCTCAATCAGCGTGCGACTCGGAGCAGCTAGTTGAACAAATGTGAATCGCCCCCGGAATTCGGGGTGTTGTTCGAGCAGACGCTCCACGGCAAGGAAACGCTCCTCCACTCCCTTTGTGTAGTCGAGACGGTCAACTCCAACTCCCAGCAAAGCATCGGGGTTGAGTCCGTGTTCAGCAATGACGCTTGATCGGCACTGCTCCGGAGCCGGGATATTTTTCAGCCAATGCACGGGCCACTCGAGAGAGATCGGATATGGGCGAACCAGGGTGGCACGCTCATTCTGAATAACGGAGTTTTGCTCGCGGTCAATTCGGCATTCTAGAAAGCGATCAACGCATTCCATGAAATTGTTGCAGTGAAACTGGGTATGAAACCCGATGATGCTGTTCCCCAGCATTCCCAACAGGATCTCTTTGCGCCACGGACAAATTCCAAATCGCTCGGAGTTGGGCCACGGAATATGCCAAAACATAAGCACGGTCGCATGGGAGAGGCGCTCACGAATCAGGCGGGGCGCGAGCGCAAAGTGATAGTCCTGGACAAGGATGATCGGGTCCTCAGAATCCACTTCCTCGCAAGCTGCGTCGGCGAACTTCTGATTGACGGCCTGATAGTAACGCCAATCCTCGGTCCGAAACGTCGGACGCGCATGGGCGACATGACAGAGTGGCCACATTCCTTCGTTTGCGAAGCCGTAGTAATACCCCTTCTCCTCCTCGTTCGAAAGCCATAGCCGCCGCAGCTGATACGACTCTTCTCCGGGCGGCACACGAATATGCCCAGCTTGATCAGTGACGTCCCTGTCAGCAGAGCCGCTTCCGTGGGCAACCCAAACACCGGAACACGCGTGCATCACAGGCTCCAAAGCCGTGACTAACCCACTCGCCGGGTGCCGAACTGTCACGTTTCCATCCTCCTGGCGTTCGTGAAGGTAAGGCTCCCGGTTTGCCAAGATGACGATCTTTTCCCCGTGAAGATGCCTTGACAACGTCAGCTTAAGCCGCTGGGCAGTCCAAGCACCTCCTTCCAGCTCTGTTTCCCTTTCCACCATGATCCGATCAACCAGATCGCGAACATCCCGGACAATCGGCTGAAACTCTGGACGCTTCGGCTGCTCGCCGCGGGCGAGCCTGCGGATCTCCTCACTCCAGCCTCGCCATGAGAAGCGTGCAACGATGATCGTGACTGCAGAAGCAGCCAGGGCGAGAAATCCGAAAGCAAGCAGCACGAACCGCCTGGTTTCGGCTTCACGGCGTTCCGCGTAGCTGAGATCGTGGATCAGCATCACATATCCGAGTGCTTGGCCCGCGTTTTCAACGGGGATGGTGCTCACCAGCACTGATCCTCCAGGCAGAGAAGCCACCTGGTGCCAGGAACGCGGCACGCCTGGCGCTGCATCGTCCGGGCGTCTCAGGCGAGGGGCTGCATCGTCGCACGAAAACTGTCTCGGAAAGGCGGGTGTCTTTGCAATCAGCGTCAAGTCCATGGTGCAAGCTGCCGCGGCCATGATCCGCTCGTCCCTCGTAATCTCCTCGAGCTTCCTCCCCAACTCTCTACGGTCCTCCTTCGACCAATGCGTACTCAACGCCTCCCGCGCCCCACTGACGACGAGTTCAGCGCGAAGGCGCACATCGTTCTCGAACCATCTCCGTGTGGTGCGTTGCACAAGAATGGAAGTGCCCCAGGTCAGGAACGCCAGGGTCACCACAAGGCCGATCAGAAATTTGCTAATCTGACGCAACGCCCGTCCCCGGGAGATCGGCCGGCTCCCTCACATACGCTTTGTCGTCTCGCTCAATCATCATGCCGAATCTTTCCTAAGAACTGACTCTTACCTGTTTATCCGTTGCCGCACTGCCACGAGCATGTGTCGCAAACTGTCCACCAGATCGACAATCTCGCCCTTCCCCTGCACGTCAAACTCAATTTAAAAATTTCCCATGGCCGCGTGATCTACCGCCTCCTTCAAGCTCAGGAGCGGTCTGATGACCTGAAGCGGCAAGGTATAGCTGACCCAAATGCTAACGAGCAGGGTCACGGCGGCAACGATTCCCAGTGCCCATTCCGCCTCCCGAATTAGGTGTCCGGCTTCGGCGTGATCTCTCTGGACCCGACGCCAATTCACGGATTCCAGGACCGACGCTTGCTGGAATATTTGCTGCCTCGAGTTCTGAAGCTCTTCCGTAGCGCGTTGCAACTCGGGATTTCCCTCCTGGACGGTCTTCGAAATCTGAGCATCGAACGAGCCGACCCGTTTGCGAAGTTCCTCATGAGTTGTTCTCTTTGATACGCCTGGCACTCTTCAATCCGTCGTTCAGGTCCCGCTCATAATCTTTCACCACAGCCTGAACGCGATCGGCAGGTCTTTGGCCGGGCCAGTCGGATTTGCGTGGACTGACCAAAAAGAGGCTACACAGAGTATTATTGCGGCTGCCAAAGTTGGGATCGATCAGCCAGCGAATTCATCATTGCCTTGAAACGTGTGACTCTTAGCCATTCCGCCCTGCCAAGTCTCTGCCTCCCACAGTGATGAATGAAGAAGTCCAGCCATAACGTTCTCTTCGAGCCGTAAGAAGTATCCCCTCCTTGCGAGCGCAGCCTTATATTGGGGTAGTCGCGTAACCTTGAGCCCCGTGGTGAACCGGAAACCCGCATAAAGCCCGCTTATCACGCCTCGCGTCCATAGGCGGCCGATTGGCCCATTTGCTTCACGGAAGTCTGAAACGATCCACCTCGCTTGCGGCATCCCCCAGCTCGCGAGTCGGCCCACGACATCTTCAAGTTCTTGATTTGAGAAGCAATCGAGAAAATAGTGTGTAACGATCAAGTCATAGGAATCTGCGGGCGCGGCAAAACTCCGCACATCGCCGGCGTGGAATCTGACTCGTTTTCGAAAAGTTCGGCCCATGCCTGTGACCCGTCGCTCTGCAAGCTCGACCATCGTAGAGCTTAGGTCAACAAAATCCACCTCTACCCGCGCGTTGACTCGAAGTAGGCGGGCAAGAAAGCGGCCGTCCCCTCCACCGCACACGAGGGCTTTTCGAGACGTTCTAATTTCGCCCAAGAATGCGAATCGCCGATGCTCAAGGAGCCTTCCAAACAAGAAATGCTCAAGAATCTCGTAGTAAGGAGCGATCCGATCGCAATTCATCATAGTCATCTGAACCTGTTTAACTCTTTCTTATATTCCTCCTCATATTAGGTCACCAGTGCGAGCCCCCCGGACAAGACCAAAGTCGCGTCGGCAAGAACTCGAAGCGCTCTACCTGAGAGTCGATTTCTGTGACGGTTTAGGAGAAGAATTAGAAGCGCTTCCAAAGAAATAGCCAGCAATCCAAAGCCAAACGGTCCGGGGTGTCCGGGGTGTCGCCGTACCAGGATTATTGCGAATGCGGGCGCGGCGAGAGCTACCGCAAGCTGGTTAATGCGCGTCTCTGCCCATCGGATGACCGGACTACGGCTCTGGAACCAATCGGGATAACGTGGTTCGTTCTCCCAGCACTCAATGGCCAAGCAATTCAAGGAGCACAGAACCGCGAACAGCCCGAACGGTATCCACTCATCCCATGAGAATTCTGAGAGGCGTGACCACGCGGGAAGAGTTGTCCCGACCGCAAAAAGAATGCCAACCGCTACTTCTTTCGGTACAAACCGTGCCATCGAACCATGACCAGCATGGATGCTAGCCATGTATGCGCCAATTATTGCTGCGAGTTTCATTCCGGCGCTTACTTCCGTAGGCGCCAAAAAGTCGGCTGTCACCCAGAGCACCGCGACGGCCGCGAGCACGAAGAGCCACGTCAGAGCCCGTCGGTGCTTTGCGCAGAAGAGGTGTCGCTCGCGCAACACTCGCTGATTCGTCGGTTTCAAGCCGTCAAACAAGCGATCGCTTACATAGATGCACCACACAACCAGGCTCAAAACGATTTCATCGGCGGCTCTCAATCGTATATGACTCGGGCGTGCAAGAAGTAGCGCCCAAACCACAGCGACCGTCGGTGCATCGAAGCTGAGAATATTCCACCATAACCACCACGGTGTCGTGTGGGACCTCGCTCGCGCGGCGGTAATTGTTGGCTCTTTGCATCTTTGCCCGAATTCAGCGGCTTCCCTTTTCGCTGGACGCGGCCGTCTTGGCGGTCCGGTCTCGTTTAAAACGACGGTGTCATTCCTTTCATACATCCCAAATCCTTTCACTTAAATAGATGTAAACATAACGGACCAGGATGTTTCAAAGCAGTGTCGGTTTGCATTTATATCGTAATACGATAAAATGAAATAGGGCTAAACCGCTAGCGCGGTAGTGGTGCCGCTGCAAGGTGCCGGCTTATCCGGCCATGCTCGTCGCTGTTCCCGTTGAACATCTCTCCACCTCTGGAGGCCTCTTTGCTAAAGCATGGAGCGGCTGCTTACAGCAGCACATTCCAGCTTGCAATGGAGCTTTCCATGACGTCTCCTCGACAACGCTTTATCGAGGACATGCAGATCCGCAATTTGGCAGTGAACACTCAAGAGTCTTACATCCAACAGGTCTCCGTGTTCGCGCGCCACTTCAAGAAGTCGCCAAAACTGTTGGGACCCGAGCAGATTAGGGCCTACCAGCTCTACATGACGAATGAGAAGAAGCTTTCCCCAGGTTCGATCATCGTTGCGATCTCAGCGCTTCGTTTCCTATATAGAGTCACCCTCAAGAAAGACTAGTCGTTTCCAGATATCATCCCGGCTCCCAAAGTGCCCCAGACGTTGCCGATTGTTCTCAGCCTGGAAGTTCCTCGGAGGCAAGCCAGCCCCAACCGTGCGGTCAAAAGCTGATTCGCACCCGGACAGTGGAACTGCGGGTCTCGACCTACGTTCACGGCTTGAATGTTTTGGTCGCTCTATCCAAATGCTTCTTGCCCTCAGGGGACACCCTGACGGGGAGGAGGCCAGCGTCAGGCAGCTCGCCGAACGCCTTTTTATCAGCATCACAGCGCGGTGGGTTAATCGATCGACTTGAGGCACACGGCTATGTGCGCCGCGACCGCAGCCGCGGCGACCAGCGGCCAGTTTCCGTAATCCTGCTTTCCCGAGGAAAGCGCGCTTTGGAGAAGGTAGTTCCCCACCGGCTGCACAAACTGCGAGAGAGCGGCGACGCACTCGTGGCAGCCATCCGACTATTCTGAAAGACAATAAGTCGCCCCGACCTCGGCATAAGGTCGGGAACCTCAGTACGCACCACCAAGGCACCTTCGAGCCAAACCGCTTCTCAGGAAACGAAGCCACTAACCGAACGTCCAAATGCATCGTCATTTGAAGGTCCGCCCGCCGCGGGCTGTCGCAGCTGGTCGGCGGGCGGGGGTAAGTAGCCTTTCTCCCTTGCCTTCATTAGGCGACGTTGCTATTCGAAACAGCAGTCCCCGTACCCGTCTTCCCTGGCATTGCTTTTTTCAGTTTGAGCTCGATCACTCCATCTCTGAATCGCGCTGTTGCGTGAGATGAATCGATCTCTACTGGTAGTTGCACGCTCCGGAGCAATCGAACCGTGCGTTTTTGCGAGCGCGTGCTCGTACCTGTCTCTTGTTCCGCCTGGGTGCGGCCCCTGCCAATAATGGTCACTCGTTTCGGCTCCAGATCGATCTCCAACTCTTTAGAAGTGAAGTCGTGGACTTCAGCCAGCACGGTCACGCTATCTTGAGATTCACCAATATTAAGAGGTGTCCGCTCAAACAGCTCCGCCTCTGCCTGCAACCAATTATCCAGGTCGCGCCCTTTGATTCTGCCTTTCGCTTCAAATATGTCGTAGGCCCGTCTGGCAATCGCGTCGAGCATGTCTCTCGCCTCGACACTCAGGCCTGTAGTCCTGATCACGATTGGTGGCTCCGTCGTTTGGTGTCTAACTACGTTTTGTTCGTGCATACCTGTCTCCTTTTCCCCTGAAACCGGCGGGGCACCATGGAATTAATTTACTAACCACTCGCCAAGTTCTCCTCACCGCTCCATGCTTGAGATTGGCTCGGGAACGGTTGTGTGCCGGGAGGACCGCAGGTCATTGCAAAGGGCAATGGGGGCGATAAGTCAACGCGCGTCCCCCGGCACAATTGTTGCCACATCCATCAACCGTGAGACGGACTTGCGCTGGCATGCTCGGTGTGCCTTGGAATGCTGGTAACAGCGTTATACAGCAAAGCAAAAATTAGCCCAGCGATCCCACCATCGATTAGCCCATCGACCGTTCCGAGAAGGACATTTCCCATGGTCCGTGTCGGATGAAACCAGGGATAGACCGAACTGGTCAGCTGAATGAAGTTGATGCCGTAGTTGGGGTCGACTAGATTTATCAAACCCACGCAAAGCATCGCCCCGCCCCACAAGAGCGCTGCCGCAATTGCCATGGCTTTCAAAGAGAGTCTCATCATTTAATCCTCCTTAGTCTCCGGGATAAACCAGCGAATGAAATTCCCACCTCCGTCTCGGGAGCCAGCGTTCCTTCGGCGGTCCAGCTTTTGACTGCCGGAGCGACGGTCCCGGTGAACGCCGGGCTACCCGAGGGGAGGGTTGGAAAAACCGCTTCAGTTCCCTGAATTGCCGGCGCTTGCCTGCTGGATGCTGGCCGTGGGTGCTTTTGAGAGCATCTCGACCTTCTTCAGAGGCGGTTCGGGACGTTGCCAGACGATCCGTGCATCTGGAACGTCAGCCGGATAGATCTTTGTCGATTGCTGACCGGTCGGCTCCAGAACGAGGTCCGCCCGGCGATTGTAAGCAAGCCACGTTGTTTTTTCACTTTTGGTCATCCATTTGGCTGACTGTGGATCATTCTTGGCGAGTAGCATTTCAGACGTCCTTCGATCTATTTGCTTGTCTTTTCCCTCTGCACGGATCTTGATCTCGTCGGAGGGAATCCCCTTGGAGACCAAGTAGTCTCGAATGAGCGCGGCGCGGCGCTCGCTGAGTGCGGCGTTGTATTTGCGCGAGCCACGCACGTCGGCGTATCCGATGACCACCAAGCTTGCGTTGTGCTCATACAAGCTGAAGTTTTTGAATTGCGTCGCGATATTATCGAGAGTCATTTTCTCGTCGGTCACCAGACCAACCTTTGGATGGTGCTTCGTCGGGTAGGCCGTGGGATAGAAGACGCTAAGCAAGGTTGCCGACGGCGGTGGATCGATGGAGCCGACGACACGGAGCGTAGCGGTTTTGGTGGTCTGCCCGCCGCAGGCATTTGTGGCCGTAAATGTGTAGGTTCGGTTTTCATTGATTGGCCCTGTGCTTGTTTGCACTGGATCGGCGGTCACCGTCCGGGTCCCGCTCATCGCATTACTGTCGAAAGGCTCGATCCTGGCCGAATTTGCATTGGAAGCCGACCAGTTCACCGTGGCGGTATCCTGCTCCACTACTTTGTCGCCGATCTTGTGGTAGCGGATTTCCGGCTGACTGAGGGCAACCGTCGCCGTGGGCATCGCGTCAACATGCACCGTTACACTCTGAGTCGCTTCCCCTCCCGGGCCTTTCGCCGTCAACACATACGTCGTGTCATGCGTGGGTGTCACGCTCCGGTCCCCACGCGCGGGCACTTGTCCTATACCGGCGATAGTAGCGTCCGCTGCGTCGCTGGATTTCCATGCAAGGTCAGTCGCCTGTCCGCAACTCAAGTCGGTGGACTGCGCCTGCAGTTGCGCAGTGACCGGGGCGACTGGCACAGTCGCACTTGCAATTCCAGCGTGGAATCGAGGCTGCGGCGGCATGGTCAAGCCTTCCTTCCATTCCTTGGTTTTCATCGCACCATTGCGGTCAAGATAGACGGTCACCTGTTGGCCGGCCTTGGCAGTCACCGGCCCCGACCATATGGTGTTTCCTTCGTGAGTCACTGTGACTTGGTAAGTTCCGGGCTTCACAAGCAGGCGCTGGTGCCAAATCCAATTCCAATCGAATTCGTCGACATGGCCGACGAAATAGGCCGGAGTCTGGCCGTTCAACAAAACCGCAGCACGGGGATCACCCTTGAATTCGATGTCGGCGAATGGTCCCGCAACGACGTCTCCCGAGGATTGCAGGTTGACGCGCAGATCGGTCGTTTCGCCGGCACCTACGTTGACGTCTTGCGTCTTGGACAAATAACCGTAGTTGTAGACGCCCACCTTGTGGTCGCCGGCAGCTAGTTCGATCGTCTGACTTCCATCACGGATGGCTTTGCCATCCACAAAGACGTAGGCTTGTTTAGGATCAACGTGGATTTTCAATTTTCCCGTCTCCTGTGACGACTGCGCGAAGGCGGGAACCGCACATAGATAACTGATGGCCGAGAACATGGTCGCGATTACGAAACATTTCGTTCGCATTTAAAGAATCTCCTTCCTGGGATGGATTCTGGCTTGGGTACGAATCACTCGTCTGGGTATTCAGTCGCGGGGCCAGGGAGATCCCAGTGTTCTCTGGCCCCGCTTCGGCTCACCTCCCATGGCCGTGGTCGGCCATCCCAGCCGGGAGGCGCGTTTTGCAGCCTCAACATATCGTGATGCGATATATTTTCAAAGAGTTGCCTGTCGTTTGTATCGTATTACGATATATAATGACGACCCTCAGCCAACCGCTACTGCTCTCGGTACGTCTATTTCTTTATAGAGGCAGGCGCTGCTGCCTGGGAAACCCCAATGGGCTGTTGAAAAGCAGCTTTTCCCCAGGTGACTCGCCTTGCTTGAAAGCCGCGCAGCTTGGCGGCTCTCTTGGAGGCCACTTCATGCAATTCACATATTGGATCATCGCCGCACTGCTGGTGTTCGGTGCCGCACCCCTGCAAACACCAGCACAGAGCCGACAGAGGCCGCATTCGCAACAGGTATCGAACTGTCTGGACAAATTCTCGCCCTGTGATCGATCGGCATTGAATGTGCAAGAACTGCAGGTAGTGCGACGCGTTACCCAAGATCGTAATTTTTTGGAATGTTTCAATGGATTCTCTGACTGCGACAAAAAACAGTTGAATACCGAACAACAAATCGAGATTGCACGCGAAGACCGTGATCAAAACTTGCAGAATTGTATGGATGGCATCGGTGAGTGCAACTTGGCCCGGCTTGACGACCACGAGCACCAAGAGGTTGCGCAGTCAGCGCGCGTGAGAAACTTACAGGCTTGCCTGGACGGAATGGGCGAGTGCGACCCAAGCCAACTCACCGCCGATCAAAAGCGGCAGCGAGCGGACGCCAACCACGACCGCAATCTGCAGAGTTGTCTGGAAGGGCTGGGCGATTGCGATCAAACTCAGTTGAGCAGCCAGGAAAAACAGGACGTTGCGCGAGCCACCAGTGACCGTAATCTTCAGGAATGCTTCGACGGATCGAACGACTGCGATCGTACACATTTGACGGCGACGGAGCAGCGCGAGGTGGCCGATCTCAACGCGCACAGTAAGTCACAATACTGACCGCCCTCTGCAGCGGTGAAACCAAGCGATGGGTCCGCGTTTTCTGGGGCATCGCTCAAGCTTTGGAAGCATCCTAGAAAGGTGTGTTCAGCATGCCGTTCTTTGTGAAAGCCCGAAGTTTTCTGCCAAATCTCTTTTTATCTCGTCACGCGGATACCAACCTCGACCAGGAGGTCCATGCCCACCTCGAGCTGCTGACCGAGGAAAACATTCGTGCCGGCATGCCGCCCACGGAGGCGCAACGCGTCGTGCGGATCGAACTTGGCGGCATCGAACAGGTGAAAGAACAGGTTCGCGAAGAACGGATTGGCAATTGGCTCCGCTCCGTGATCTCCGATTGCCGCTACGGGCTACGACAGCTCCGCAAGAACCCTGGCTTCACCGCTGTGGCCGTGCTCACCTTGGCGCTGGGCATCGCCGTGAACGCCACGATGTTTAGCCTCGTGAGCGCTTTCCTTTTGCAGCGTCCGCCTGGCCG
>Ga0210407_10002462_pt1 | contig 15859 bp, 9 predicted proteins | sample IncBWC27MmetaG_FD_150860 | JGI IMG/M metagenome (GOLD analysis project Ga0210407, IMG submission 150860) | Forest soil microbial communities from Barre Woods Harvard Forest LTER site, Petersham, Massachusetts, United States - Inc-BW-C-27-M | ecosystem: Environmental > Terrestrial > Soil >...
CCTCGAGAGCAGGCGATCGTGACGCTCGACCGTGTGGTCATCCTGGTTGCCTTCGCGGGGCTATTTTTCGCCAGGACCTCCGCACTCGTCCCAGTGCCTAGGACGCTGCGTCGGGCCGGTCTAGCGTGGGTGGCCTTTGTGGTAGTTGCGGGTGCCACCGCAGGAAACTCGCCGAATCTTTTGAACTCCTTTAGGATTTTGTTTGACAGTTTCCTATTGCCGTTTTTGCTTGGTTGGTGCGTCATCGCGCGTTTCGATGTTCGTCGTCAGCTCCCAGCGATTCACACATCGGTATGCATTTCCTCACTTATTAGTGCGGGAGTCGCGGCAGCCGAAATCGTCACAGGACGGGATTTGTTGCCCGTTCAGGGATCGGTTATGTCGTATGCAGGAGGCATTCCGCGGCCCAATGGACCGTTTGAGGCCAACGACACTCTCGCGCTGATCGGGATTGTTAGCTTCTTCTTTCTCCTCTTCCTTCGCAAGGCTCTTGGCTCCGAAGTGAGTCGCGGCCACAGAATCCTTCACTGCCTTGGCTTGGCGGCGGCGCTGGGCATGGCGTTAATGCCCATGTTTCGTTCTGTAGTAATCACGCTGTTGCTAGTTCTGGTTATCGATACCTTATGGGAGCCAAGGGTGACCCGTCGTGCGTGGCGCATTGGGTTAATGCTCGCTTCTGTGGGGCTGATATTTGCCGCCACCGTCTTTGTGCCTGAAGTGTATGAGGACCGCAGTAGCACAGAAAATGTGTCTGGTCGTATCGCCGAATACGAGCAGATCTTTCGTGTGTTTCTTGAACACCCTGTGTTCGGCGTTGGTTTTGGGAACTTCCACACCTTCGTAGCAGGAGAGTCGCGTTACCGCGCGGTTTACGAGGGAGTCTCCTCTTTGGACTGGCCTCACAGCAACCTGGCGCAGGTTCTCACAGAGACGGGCGCGCTCGGCTTCATCCCTTATGTAATGGCAAACGTGTTCCTTTTCATGGCGATATGGCAATTGCGCCAGCTAGGTGCTTCCGGTCAGTTGGTATGGAAATATGGCATCTACATGTTTCTGGGCTACTGGGTCAGCGGGTTGACTCTTGGTTCGGGTTATAGCCCCCTAAACCTCTGGTATGTGTTCGCGATGGCTGTCTGTTGTAAATACGTCCTGACAGAGCCTGAACTGACGCAGTTTTCCGAAATGCGGCGTCATGACGAGTCTTTCAGCGTGCCGGCCCAAGTCTTCTAACGTGCGAAGTTTCCGATGAGCCCAAAATCCAAAGTTTACGTGCTCGTTCTGTCCGGCATTCAACATGATGCCGTAGCGTTTGCCAGGCGGCGCTACCCCGCATGCGAACCCGTAGTCTTGTCGAAATCCGAGCTGCGAGAGTGTGAATGGAAGAACAAGCTCCGCATATTGCGGCATCTCAAGGGCGAAGCGCTCCTGATTTTCGTCGATTCCCTTGAATCGCTGCAGGAGGCAACGCTTCTTAAATGGACAGTGCTCGTGCATCGATGCCGCGAAACCATCTTTGCGGACTCCTCCTGGTCGTTCGAGGTGGTCGACAAAATTGGTGTTTTAGGTTTGCTTCCCCGAACTCTCTTTGCCGCCTTGGCCGACGCGATCGTGCTCACTTGCGCTTGGATTGGCCTGCAGCTATTTCTGTTATGGCTCAAGCTTGGAAGCGAACCTGCGCCTCGCCCTGGATCGCTTGACATTGCGTTCCTAGATCTCTCGACGGGGAGTCTGGACGCCCCCGGTGGCGCTCGCACACACATAACCGGTTTCCTTTCGGGTGTGGTTCAGGAAGGGGCGCGCGCGGAAGCTCTTAGTGGCCGTCCATTGGAGACTGTTTGCCGCGTGCATCAAGTCCGGGGCGCTTCTCGCTTCCATCTGTTCCGCGAAACTGCTGCGCTGTCACTCAACCTTCAATTCACTGTTGCGGCGCGGATGTTATTGACGCAAAAAAGACCGCGCTTGTTGTATCAAAGGCACGGAAGATTCGTGTTTGCCGGCGCGGTTCTTTCGCGTCTGATGCGGGTTCCTTTAGTGCTTGAGTACAACGCTTCAGAAGATTGGATGGCGAGATATTGGGATCCAGCGCGTTTCTCTTTGTGGCTCAAGTTGTGCGAAAGAGCTTCGATCAAGGCAGCGTCATTGATTGTCGTGGTTTCAAACCCTTTAAAAAAGCAGCTGATGGAAGTTGGCGTTTCGCCCGAAAGAATTCTGGTGAACCCGAACGCGGTCGATCCAGAGCGGTTTCACCCGGAGTGCGGCGGTGCAAAACTCCGGCAGGAGTTAGGCTTTCAGGCGCGAGACACAGTCATCTGTTTTGTCGGTACATTCAGTTATTGGCACGGAGTCGCCGCTCTCGAGCAGGCCATCCAGTTGTTACTAAGCAAACCCCAACGCGGGAAGCGCTCGATGAAGTTTCTTCTCGTCGGAGATGGGCCCCTTGCTCCAAGGTTGCGGGAATCGCTCGAGCAGTACACGCGCAACGGATCGGTTGTCTTTACCGGCGCCATTCCACACGGGTCTGTTCGCGTCCATCTGGATGCGGCTGACATTCTCGTTTCTCCACACATCCCAATGCCTGACGGCAGTCCGTTTTTTGGTTCGCCTACAAAATTGTTCGAGTACATGGCAATGGGAAAGGCAATCGCCGCCAGCGCCCTGGACCAAATCGCTGAAGTGCTGGAACATGAAAGAACAGCTTTGCTGGTTAAGCCTGGCGATCCCCAAGACCTGGCAGCGGCCATCCAGCGTCTGGCAGCCGATCCTCGACTTCGTATCGAGCTTGGACGCAACTCTCGCGAAGCGGCTCTGTCACGCCACACATGGCGGCAAAACGCCAGGCGTGTCCTGGAATATCCTGTGAATGGCTTCCTTGCCTCTAGTGATTCCGCGCCCCGCGGCGTCGTTGCCGGCGGCGCCTCGCAGCCCCGCAGTGCAAACTTAGCGAAGCAGAATCTCTGATGAGGGCCGGCATATCAGCGGCCTCGGTAAAGTTATGGCGGGCGGTAGCAGGTACGGAGCTTCGCCGGAATATCCTGGAGACCTACGGCGCGCGCCTCCTGACGGTGGCCGTGACTTTTGCAACGGCCATCGTAGTCGCTCGGCAACTGGGCCCAGCCGGTCGCGGACTTTTTGCCGTGGCAACTACAATAGGTGCACTCGGCGTGCTGTTCGGGAATCTTGGTCTGCACGCTTCCAACGTTTACTTTGCCGCCAAAGATCGAGCGCTATTGCCCGCTCTCATTGGCAACACGCTGGCTGCTGTCTTGGTAATCGGTGTGATCACCGCCGTGGGCGGAATCGTTCTTATTTTATGGCCGACGCTGTCGCCGCTCCACGGCACACTCTTGCTGCTCGGGCTGGCTTCCGTTCCTATCGGTCTCGCCTACATGCTCACGCAAGGCCTGTTGGTTGGCGTGAATGAGGTACGAGCCTATAACCGGATTGAATGCACTGGAAAGTTCGTCGCCCTCGTTCTAGTTTTCTTCCTCGTTCTCATCCACAGAAAAGCTGTCGAGCCATTTCTCGTCGCGACTGTGGCGTCCGTAATGCTCAGCTTCGTTTGGGCCTTGTTCCGTCTTAGGCGAGTTTCAGCGGGACCTCCTGCGCTGTCCGCGGCCGTTTTTTGGCAGAGCGTCAACATCGGCATGCGCGCGTACTTGATCGCCTTCTTTGGCTTCCTTGTGTTGAGAATTGATCTTCTCATGGTCAAGTACATGCTCGGCGCAACCCAAGCGGGCTATTACTCGATAAGTGAGGTCCTCGCCGAGAACACCATGATGTTTCCCGTGGTGGTGGGATTGCTCCTATTTCCAAAGTTGTCCGCTCTTCAGGACCGGCATGAAAAATTGCGGCTAGCGAACAAGTCCATACTCGTGACGGCGGCGCTGATGTTTCCAGTGGTGGTAATTGCCACCCTTGCTGCCGCCCCCCTCATCTCGATCGCATTTGGGCGAGACTTCCTTCCCGCTGTCGCCCCTTTCGCCTGGCTAATGCCGGGGACTTATTTTCTGGGCATCGAAACGGTGATGGTGCAGCTGTTGAACAGCGACGGATTTCCACCAGTCATCGTCGTGGCCTGGATCGCGGATACGATTATTAATGTGGCGGCCAATTTCTGGGCCATCCCGCGCTATGGAATCACAGGTGCTTCGATCGTTTCTTCCATCTGCTATTTCCTAATCTTCGTTTTTGTTTCCGTAATCGTGTGGAGAAATAACTACGCACGAAATCCAGCGCCCGCTTGCGCGCCGGATCTGTCCACCTGAACCAAAATGCGATTTATTAAGATCCTTAAACGGGAATCGCCGTTTACACTGACGCGCGAAATTGTTTGGCGGGCACAGAAAAAGTGGAACAAGCGGCGCTTATATGCCCAGCTTGAGCGCCCCGTGCAAGTCGAATTCCGATATGTTCCTTACTACAGACCCAACTTGCTTGCAATCAGCAAACATAGCCGGGGGTTTATCGTTGCGTTCGCGGACGAGATTTGCGCCGGAAGGTATCCCTTTCTTGGCTATGCCACCGCAGACCTCGGAAGACATCCGAAGTGGAACCTCGACTTTCAGTCCGGCGCCGAGTGGTTGCATCTGAAGTACGAAGGCGGCCAGTACATTCGCTACGATAACGCCGAAGTCAAAGTGCCCTACGAGCTTTCGCGTCTGCAATTTTTGCCGGTCATTGGTAAAGCTCACGTTCTCACGAAAGATGACTCGTATCGCCGGACAGCGAAGGATTTACTGTCGCAGTGGATTCGGTCCAATCCCGTTCCCGCGGGAGTGAACTGGACCATAGCCATGGAAGCAGCTCTGCGCGCCATGAGCATCTGCTTTCTATTGAATTTGCTTTCTCCCTTTCACGGAGAGGAGCGGCCCTGGCTCGCCACCGTGACCCGCTCCCTGTTCCAGCATTTGCTCTACATCGAAGCGAACATCGAGTTCTCGCACTTTCTGACCAGCAATCACTACCTGAGTAACGTCGTCGGGCTCTACTGCCTTTCCATGTTCCTAGAGGGCGAGGGCATGCCAGAGCGGCGGCGCAAATACCGCAAGTGCATCGAAGCAGAAATGGTGCAGCAGGTCTACGAAGACGGGGGAGATTACGAAGCGTCCATCGGTTACCAGGTATTGGTTACGCAGCTTTTTACAACCGCGCTGCTGCTTATGCGCACCGAACCTTCCACGCCGGTGACGCCGGCGTTTGTAGGGCGCCTTGGGGCAATGTTCAGGTTCCTCAACACCGTTGCAAGCTCGACTGGCGAATTGCCGCACCTGGGCGACTGTGACGATGGTCGCGTGGAAGTTCTCCTGGACGATGTGCAGCAGATGTTGACGCTCTCCGTGCCCGAGAGAAACTCGTTGCGCGTTTCCAATCTCCTCGGTCTGGGGAACTGTCTGCAAGACGAAGGTTGCGGATCGGTTGAAGACGCCAAGTGGTACGGCCTTGTGGACACGACGCGAATCCAATATTCGCAACCTCAAATCAGTCTTGCATCTGCGCCTGCAATTCAAGTTCTTCCGAACTCCGGGATTGGCGTTCTGCGGCACAGGTCTGCAGAGCTTCTGTTTTTCGCCGTTCCGAACGGAATCCTCGGCAAGGGCAGTCACACGCACAATGATAAATTGAGTTTTGTTTTGCGAGTGGGTAAAGAGGAAATCTTTTGTGACTCCGGGACGGGTTGCTACTCCCGCGATGTTGCAACTCGGAACCGGTTCCGCAGCACCGCCTCTCACAACACTTTGCAGATAGATGGCGTGGAGCAGAACTCTATCAATCCCGGCCCGCATGGTCTATTCAACCTCGGAAACGAAGCGGCAGTTACTCCGATAGAACAGGGCAGGGATGCGCTCGGGAGTTTTCTGCGCGCCTCGCATCGAGGATACCGCGCGCTCGGGATCACACACACCAGAACCATTCATCTGGTTGACGACGGAGGAGTCTTTGTCATCGACGACGAACTGGATGGACATGGCGTTCACGATTTCGAGTTCAATCTCCAACTTCCCGCAAATCGAACCGCGGAACTCGCACCGGCCGAAGATGGGATACTGTGCCACATACCGGGGAAACAGCAGGTTCAGCTCAAAATAACCGGGCCCGCAGGTCTTCAGGGCGCTATCCAACCCTCGCTCATCAGTTCTACTTACGGCACGACGGTTCCAGCAATGAAGGTGCGCATCTCGGGGAGAGCCCCGTTTCCCGCTCGCTTGACGACGCGAATCTCCTGGATGGACGCCGCCGACGCAACAACCCGCCAACTCGACTTCGCACGGACAAGTAAAATTGACGACGCTGCCGCCAAGGGAGTGTGCCTCGCATGAGCGCTACTGTTTCCGAAACAATGTCTGCCTCGGTAAGGGAGAATTTCGCAGCTTATGGGGAGTCCGCGGAATATCCGCTTTCCGGAGAGTCGCTTGTTTGTTTTGCGGGCGAGGATTGGTGGTACCACCATCCCCATTCCAAGAACCACATCCTGAAGCGAATGGCCCGTCATAATCGCGTCCTGTTCGTGAACTCCATTACCATGGGTCTGCCTTCGATCCGCAATCCAGAGTTCTTCCAAAAAATCCGACGCAAGCTTCGCAGCTATCTCCGCTGGCTGCGCAAGGTGCCTGAAGGATTGTGGGTGATGACGCCGATAAACGTGCCGGTGTACGGCTCATCTTTCTTCCGCCTGTTGAATCGGGTGTTGCTGATCCTTCAGCTCCGATTCGTGATGCTTCTTCTTAATATGCGAAATCCGATCGTCTGGGTCGCTATTCCGACAGCCGCGGATGTTGTGGACTCGCTCGGCGCCAAGCTCATGGTGTACCAGGTTTCGGACAAATATGATTTCAACGAAGACAGCGCACTTTCGCGTCAGGTGATTCGCGACATGGACGCTCGCCTCAAGCAGCGAGCGGCGGTGGTCATGTATTCGGGGCGCAAACTGTACGAAGAAGCGGAACGCCGCCACCGTTATTTTCTCGAGCAGGCAGTGGACTACGAGCGGTTTGCCAACCGGCCCCTTGGCACCCCCGCGGACATCGCGGCCATCCCTGGGCCGGTGCTCGGTTACGTAGGCGCTGCCGACTGGTACACGATGGACGTGGACTTGATCAAAGAAGTTGCCAGGTTGCGGCCCAGTTGGCACTGGGTATTTATCGGCTCGAAATCGAATGTGGTGCAACTGTCCGCGCCCAACATCCATTTTCTTGGCGCCAAGCCCTATGTAGAGCTTCCCCGCTACTACAATCACATCGATGTGTGCGTGCTTCCGTGGACTCAGAAAAACGTTTTCACCAATTATGGAAGCGCGATTAAGGTCCGCGAGTACCTCGCGACCGGCAAGCCGGTGATTATTTCTCCTCTCTACGAATACCTGCAAACGCCGGGCTTAAGAATCTACCGATCGACCGAGGAATTCATCGCCCTGGTGGAAGACGCGCTCGCCAATGACTTCCCATGCGACCGCGAAGTCCGGCAGGAGGCGGTCCGGCATTGCACATGGGACGTCCGCGCGAGGGAGGTAGCTGTCCTCTTTCGCGGATTGCTCAAGGGGGAAGGCCGCTCATGAGTGACGCAGTTCAATATCATTCCCGGATCGCTTCAGGCTGGGAGTCCAACTACAAGAAGAAAGGGTTTTCTCTCCGCAAGGGCATTCTTCTCGAGTTGCTGCCGACCCGCCCCCTGACAGGCCAGAGCTGGCTCGACGCTGGGTGCGGCACGGGGACGCTGGCCCGATTCCTCGCCGAAGTCAAAGGCTGCAACACATTGGGGGTGGACGCTTCCGCGAAAATGATTGCCAATTGCGTTCCCGTCCGCAATACCGAGTTCCGTCAGATTAGAGATATCTGCAAGACCGGATTGCCAGACGGCGCCTTCGATGGGGTACTTTGTTCCAGCGTGCTTGAGTACGTGGCTGATCCGTGCGCTGCTCTTATCGAATTCCGGCGGCTACTAAAGCCGAAGGGATTGCTGCTTGTTTCCGTGCCAAACGCACACCCAATCGCCCGTTGGCCGACGCTGAGCATCTACTGGATCACAAAACACCTAGGCCGGAAAGGCTGGCCTCCCTATCTCGATTATTCCAAACACAGCTATTCCCAATCGCGGTTCCGACGGTTGCTTGCTAGCTGTGGATTCGGCGTCGAGGGCGTGCGCGCGTACGGGGAAATGTTTGGGTTTGAACCAATTTTTGGCCAGGGTACGCTTTTGATGTTCCGCGCCGTCAGACTCTGAAAGTCGCTGCTTAGCAAGTTTCAAATTACAAGACCGTTGGGAGAGTGCAAATGTGCGGCATTAACGGAGTATTGGACTTCACGAATGGCCGTTTCCGAGTTTCTGAGCGGTATTTGACGCGCATGCGAGATGTGATGTCGCATCGCGGACCGGATGGGGCCGGGATTTATATGTCCGAGGACGGACGGGTCGGGTTGGGTCACCGCAGGCTAGCGATCATCGACCTATCGGAAAAAGCCGCGCAGCCGATGACGAACGAGGACGGAACGCTATGGGTGGTATTCAACGGAGAAATTTACAACCACGCGGAAATTCGCGCGGAGCTGGAGAGACGAGGCCGGCACCGCTGGAAGACGGATCACTCGGACACCGAAGTCATTCTGCATGCCTTCGAGGAGTGGGGCATCAACTGCGTTCAGAAGTTTCGCGGAATGTTTGCGATCGGACTGTGGGACGCGAAGCAGCGGCAACTGTGGCTGATCCGGGACCGCATCGGCGTCAAACCGCTGTATTACAGCGTTCATCATGGACGCATCACGTTTGCGTCGGAAATCAAGGCGTTGCTGGAGGATGAACAGCAGGAACGTGCCGTCAATGAGGAAGCGCTTTATTACTACTTGTCGTTCCATGCGACGCCCGCGCCGCTCACGCTTTTTTCGGGCATCCGCAAGCTGGCTCCCGGGACATGGTTAAGAGTCAGCGCGGACGGTCACATCCGGGAAGAGCGCTACTGGGACGTTTGGGATCACACGGAACCCTTGACGAATGTTTCCGAGATGGGGATTGCCGAACGCATCCTCTCCGAGCTGCGCACGGCCGTTAAGCTTCGCAAGATCAGTGACGTGCAGGTCGGAGTGTTTCTCTCTGGCGGCATCGACTCGAGCACGAATGCGGCACTGTTTTCCGAAGGGGAAAGCCGGCCGGTCAGGACCTTTTCGATCGGCTACGACCAGGAATACGAGAGTTATCCAAGCGAGCTTCCCTATGCGCGCAAGATTGCCCAAAGGGTAGGCGCGGACCATCACGAGCTGCTGTTGCGGGAAACTGACCTACTGGACTCTCTTTCTCTGATCATTCGACATCAGGATGAACCGCTGGCAGACCCGGTTTGCATGCCGGTTTACTTCGTTTCAAAACTGGCACGCGACAACGGGGTCATCGTTTGCCAGGTGGGAGAAGGCTCAGACGAACTCTTTTGCGGCTACAAGTATTGGAAGGACTCCCTCCGGCTTCAACGGCTTAACAACCTGCTCCCCATTCCGAGTGCCCTGAGAAACTTGGGAATTGCGGGGCTCAATTTCGCGGAGCGGGGCCGAAAGGCTTCTTATGATCGTCAGTTTTCCTGCGAAGTTCTGCGCCGGGCCTTGTCAAACCGGCCCGTATTCTGGGGTGGAGCGGAGGTGTTCAGTGACTCGCAAAAGAAGAATCTGCTTTCGCCACGTCTGCGGAAGACATTCGGTGGTCTGAGTTCATGGGAGGCCATCGCTTCCATTCGGCGGCGATTCGAGGAAAAAGCCTGGGAACCTTCGCCCCTCCATTGGATGACTTATCTGGATTTGAATCTGAGGTTGCCGGAACTGCTGCTCATGCGCGTAGACAAGATGAGCATGGCAGTGAGTTTGGAAGCGCGCGTCCCTTTTCTGGACCACAAGTTTGTTGAGCTAGCAATGAGCATTCCTGAAGCGGTAAAAACCCGGCACGGCATACTCAAATATATTTTGAAGAAAGCAGTCCGCGGAGTGATACCCGACGAACTCATAGACCGGAGGAAACAAGGCTTCGGAGTTCCCGTGTACGACTGGTATCACACGAAATTTGGAGAATACGTGACCAAGGAAATGAAGGACTTTTGCAAGGAGACGGATATTTTTCAGTTTGAGGGAGTCTTGCCCTTCTTGAAGAGAAGAGGATGGGCGCTGCTGAACGTCGCGCTATGGTGGAAGCAATACATAGGTTCCGCGGCGACCGTGCCACAGTCTCTCCGCGGATCAGCCGCCTTGGAGACGCATCCCGCTAATCTTCGAAGTTTGGCTTTGCCGGTCGAAAGGGGTGCATGAACCATCTTTACCCTGCGCGATGAGGCGGGACCCAGCCCTGTCCTAAACCAGGAACGTTCTAACCGCAGGCTGAATCACCGACCTTATGAAATGGATTACGCGACTCGCCCGGCTGCTGCTCGCCTCTTTCGCAGCAGTAAACCTGATAGCGTGCGCCGACTTAAGGAGCAATGACGGACGCAATACGAACGGGAACATCATTTATCTCAATCGCGATCTCTCTTCCGGCGACCTCTCGCAATGGACACATCGCGACTACGGCTTAGGAACGGATGCGGGCGCCGAAACGAGCGGCACCGGGCACCTGTGGTATCACGCGAACATCGCGGGACGCAGGGCCGCGGGCTTGACGGTCACTCCCACCGCGCATGCTTCGCCGGCAGCCGACAGTGACAGCGTCTTCTTGTGGGAACCGAGGCAGGCTTGGAATCACCAGCCTTACGAAATTTGGTTGCGCACCTCGGTTATGTTCCCATCCGCGGCGACAATCTCCTCGAGCGGTCTTAGTGGGGAAGCGCCTTTTGTGCCCACCACCGGGGACTGGAACTGGTTTCTGGTGTTTCACAATGACAGCGACCCTCTGCCTCGTTGCGCGAAGGAATACGGCAACATATCGCTCGACGTGAAGACAGATGATCCCGTCGTAAGCGGCGTCGTTGGAACAAAAAATGTTCGGATTGCTTTGCGCATTATGGGGGGCGACGACTGCTCTCCGAACATGGTGTGGGTCGATGGTCCTCCCCTCCAATGGGACCACTGGTACCAGATGCTCCTGCATATCAAGTGGGACCCCAAGGGCGGGATTGTGGAGTGGTATCTGGACAACATGAGTGCCCCGTACTACTCGAATCTGAAGATCCCGACGCTGTTCACGCGCCCGAAGGGATATCTGAGTCCGAGCTACACAACGTTGACGCTGTGCAACTATCGCATGCATGCCCCATGGAACTCGACCACCTATGTTGGGCCGCTGATAGTGGGCTCGACCCGGAGTTCCGTGTTGAGCGCGTACTCAGCAGGTCGTGGGGAAGGCCGCAAGGGCGGGAGTACGGGAAGGCATGGTGAGGAGGTGCTCCAATGACATTGGCTAACAGCGCGAGAAGCGGCGTCAAAAAGGTCCTTCGCCCAATTTTTGACCGACTTCCGCTTGAGTTTCGGGCGCCCAAGATCTATTGGAGCACGCGCGAACTCCTTGAGAAGTCGCAACAATGGAATGAAGAGCGTTTGGCGGACTACCAACTCGCGCAGCTCCGTCGAATGCTTCAACACTGCGCCGCTAATGTGCCGTATTACCGCCGCCTGTTTCGGAAAATCGGTTTCGACCCGCACCAAATGCGACGCGTTTCCGACATCTCTATCATACCCACGCTAGACAAAGAGACTGTTCGAGCAAACATCAAGGATCTTCTCGCAGAGAATATTCCCGCATCCAAACGCGACTATTTCACGACAGGCGGCACGATGGGAAAGCCGCTGGGGCTCTACAATTTCAAAGACAGCGGATGGCGTGAGCTTGCCTTCATGCAAACGCAGTGGGGTCGCGTAGGGTTTGAAGCGAACCAACTCCGCGCCATCCTGAGAGGATCGGTCGTGCATAGAAAGAGGTACTGGGCGTACAACCCTCGGGAGCACGCCTACGTTTTCTCGAATTTTCACATGACGCCTGACCACGTTGCGGAATACGCGCGCGTGATGAAAGAGAAGAACATTCCGTATTTGCATGTGTACCCATCCTCCGCCCTGGACTTCGCCCGTATTCTCAAGGAGGCTGGGATTAAACCGCCGGGTTTTCGGGTTGTCCTCGCGGGCTCTGAGAACTTGTACCCAGGCCAGCGAGAAGCCATCGAATCCTTTTACGGATGCCGAATGTATACTTGGTACGGCCACAGTGAGAATAGCGCCCTCGCCGGTGAATGCGAGTCGAGCCACAACTACCATATTTTCCCGGAATACGGCTTCGTGGAGATACTGGAAGACGACGGTTCTCCTGTGAATCGCGAGGGAGAAGTTGGAGAGCTCGTAGGCACCAGCTTTTACAATTTGGTTATGCCCCTTGTGCGGTATCGTATCGGTGACTGGGCGGTTCTAGGACCTGATCAATGTGCCTGCGGCCGCAAATATAAGCTACTCAAAGAAGTGCGTGGGCGCTGGCACCAGGAGATGCTTGTTGGAAAGCTGAACAACCGCATCTCGATGACGGCTCTGAATATGCACAGCGCCATATTTGACGAGGTTAGTCAGTTCCAGTTCTACCAACAAGAAAGAGGTAAGGTAGAGCTGCGGCTTGTGCGCAAGCCCGGATACTCGGAGAAAGACTCGAAGGCGATACTGGCAGCGTTCCGAGAAAAGATGGGCGACACAGTCGATGTTCAGCTGAGCTTCAAAGATGAGCTGTCTCTAACGAGTCGCGGCAAGTTTCGCTTCATTGTTCAGGAGCTGCCGCAAGCCGAGATGCAGCAGCGAATAGCATGAAAGATCTTTCTGATCTAAAAGTCGCAGTTACCTCCGGTACACAGTCGTACCCGGCACATGCGCCTTACGATCCTCCCGAGGATTATCCCGAACTTCCCTTCAGACACAGGCCCCTAGACAAAGAAAATGGCGTTTATCCAATGGTGCGCGAGAGCCTGCGACTGCTCGGGATGGATTCGGCTCGGTTCGGCCAGCCGGACTGGAACCCACTCGGCGAGGTTATGTCTCCTGGAGAGCGGGTTCTAATCAAACCAAACTTCGTGCTGCACTATAACGTCGGCACAGGGCCACTGGAAGCTGTTGTCACGCACGCTTCCGTACTCCGTGCCATCGCCGATTATGTCCTCATCGCGCTGAAAAGACGCGGCGAACTCATTATCGGCGACGCTCCGCAAATGAATTGTAATTTGCCAACCCTGTTTCAAGGAAATGGCATGCAGGGGCTTGCTACCTTTCTGGCTGAGGCATGCCAAACTCTGGGCACAAAGTTTTCGGTTAAGGATTTCCGGGAAGAGCAAACATATTACAAGGTGGGGATAATCTGGAAACGGAGGGCGCTCGGGCGAGCAACAGCTCAGACCATTCCGGTGAGTCTCGGACGCGAGAGCTTCATGGAGGCGGTCAACAGTGACTTGCTCTATGGGGCGGATTACGACCGCAGGCAAACACTACAGGCCCATCAAGGGCATCGTCACGGATACAGAATCGCGTCCGAGCTTTTGTCCAGCGACGTAGTTATTTCCGTGCCGAAGTTGAAAGTGCACAGCAAAGTGGGAACGACACTGAACCTCAAGAACATGGTCGGGATCAATACAGACAAGAACCATCTCGCGCACTACAGAGTGGGGCCTCGTTCTGCCGGCGGCGACGAGTTCTCGAATCCGCAGTGGTACGACAAGCTGGACCGCCGGCTCTCCGACACGTTGCTAGGGCGGTCTTGGAGGTGGGGCAAATACCCATTTGTGGCTTGGAGGGCCTTTCGAAAACTCTGGAGGTATGTTCAGCGCCCTGCAAAAGGGGCGTTTACGTATGGGAACTGGCACGGGAACGACACCGCCTGGCGGATGGCCCTGGACCTCAACCGGGTGGTCCTCACCGCAGACCAAGGCGGAAAGCTCGCGAGCCAGCCGGTGCGACGCTACTTCTCTTTTATAGACGGCATTGTGGGCGGACAGGGAGATGGTCCACTGCACCCAGATGCCTATCGATCAGGTGTCATTCTCGCGGGTTTCAATCCTGTGGCCGTCGATTGGGTGGCAACGTCGCTGATGGGGTTCGATCCTTCGCTGATCCCAATGTATTCAAACGCTGTAGAGCAGATGCGGGAGTGGGTTTCGGATTTTACCGTTGACCACATACAGGTTTGCTCGAATACGTCCACCTACCGGGACATCGTGATGGGGAATAAGACCGTTTTCAAATTCGCCAGTGCACCGGGTTGGCGTGGCAAGATCGAACGATACATGTCAGAAGCACCTTGCGAATCCATCACTGAAGTGCGAGATGTCTTTTTGCAGTAGAAAGGTTTTCGAACGATTCCTAGAGACGAAGGCTTACCATTCTCCGTTTAGCAACCGTTTGCGGGCACCCCCCGAGGTGAGCGACCGTGGTGTATTGGTCACTTCGGAGAGAGTTGGAGCGCTTAGCTACAGGGTCACGGTAAGGCGCCGATGGGGACGCTGGGTGGCGCACATGTTCCGGCGCTGAGGTTGCTGCTCAGGAGATTGAGGATGTTACCCGAACCGATGTCGGTAGGGGAGGTAACGTTGATGGCCGTACTTAACCCCGGGCCAAAAGTGTTGTTGTTGATGCAGGCGTTGGCGCTGCCGTTTTCGATGTAAATACCGATGGAACCTGGTCCGTTGATCGTGACGTTGTGGATGTAGGCATTGTTGGTGCAGCAGGGAGCGCTGTCGTCGAAGGCGATGACGTACTGGCCGGCCGCTGCGGAAAAGGTTCCGCCGTTGATTTCAATATGATCGTTGTGGTCGATCACCCAAATGGCATAGCCGGAATTTCCGGTGACGGTGCAGTTGTTGAAGGTATTGTAGTGATTGCTGCCCTGATGGTTGCCGTTGGCGTCGCCATACACAGTGATGCCGGAATTGTTGGGGCTGCCGACATTATTGGTCACTTTGCAGTCGTTCCAGACGTTGTGGTGTGAAAAATATTCCAGCGTGATTCCCTGATAGTAGGCCGCCTCGCTGCGGTTCACACTGATGTTGTTGAAGGTGTTGTGGGCGGAAGAATTGGTTTTAAAGGGGCGCCCGCTACCCGTGCCGGTGGCGTCAACGGAAATGTTGCTGAAGGTTCCGTTGGCTTCGCGGTAGGGGATGAAGCCGAAAGCACCGACGTTCATGTTGCTGATGGAGACCCCGTTGACGTTGAGGTTGCCCTGCTGCTGAAGGGATACGGCGGAGCCGCCGATGCTGCCGCCGGAATTGGTGCCGGCATGGGTAATGGTGATGTTCCCGTAGGAATTATTGTAGCCATTGATGCTGGCGATGGCGCTCCAGGCGACATTCTGGGCGGTGAGATTGGTGACGGAAAGGTTGACGGCATCGAGGACGGCGAGGGCATAATTGGCGGCACCGGAACCGTCCAAGACTAGATCGTGGACAGTGACGCCGGTTACGGGGTTAATCAGCTTCTGGACCCAAGGGACGCAACAGGTGGTGTCGTATACGTGGTGGACGGCGGATTCAACGGTGGCGGTATCGCCGGACAGGGCGGTGATTTTCAGGACTTCGCCGCGGCAGCCGGAACCGCCGCAGTTGGAGTGCGCGGTGTCGGAACTGGTGACAGTTTCCTCCAAGTAGACATAGTCGCCCACGCTGGCACCGATCGCGGAGAAGTTGGCCTGGAAAGATTTGTCCATGTCCGCGGTAGTGGCGATGATGGGGGTCGGCGAGCTGAGACTCTGGCTGCTGCCCACCTGGAGGATGGTGGAGCCGCTGCCGGTACTGTGAATGGTGACCCTGCCGGCAGCACAACCGGTCTGCCCGTTGATGACTACGTTGTTGGTGGCAATGGACCTGAGTCCGGAGGAAATTTTGTAGGTACCGCAAGGGAAGAGGAGGGTAGCGCCGCTGGTGAGAGAGGCGATGGCGGAG
>Ga0210407_10002467_pt1 | contig 15848 bp, 14 predicted proteins | sample IncBWC27MmetaG_FD_150860 | JGI IMG/M metagenome (GOLD analysis project Ga0210407, IMG submission 150860) | Forest soil microbial communities from Barre Woods Harvard Forest LTER site, Petersham, Massachusetts, United States - Inc-BW-C-27-M | ecosystem: Environmental > Terrestrial > Soil >...
GAAGTGGAGAGCCGGCCCACCGACTATCGCGAAGTGGAAGGCATGAAGTTTCCTTTCCGCATCGACCAGCAGGCAACCAACGGAGAAGGCAGCCCGTTGAAGATCGTCCTGGAAACAGTCGAGCTCAATGTGCCGATTGACGATTCCGTCTTCGCCAAACCCGCTCCGGCTCCGCCGCCGGCGGCAGCACCCGGCGGCGACAAGCCGCTGCCGAAATAGTCGCCAAAATCATCATCATCCAGGGAGGCGCCACAATGAACTCAGACAAAACCAAACCGGCCGGTGGACCATCTCCCTCCGCCGCCCAGCGCGTCGCCGAGGCCCGTGACCTGTTGCGGTCGGTCAGCGAAAAACACGGACTCCTGGAAAAACACCCGCAACTGGCCGAGGCACTCACCAAGCTGGAACTGGCCCTGAATGAACTGACCATCGAAACCGGGGGATTGCTGTAGGTTTGTTTTTCTGAAATCCCGAGCGTAGCGAGGGATCCCTACCATGACGAGATTGACTTTGGCTTGAAAAGGCAGGCACGCTGGACGACTTATGGCTGACATCGTTCAGGGGCCTAAGCAAGGCGTGACAGGTTGCAAACAAATGAGTGATGCAACGCAAGTGCTCACCTGCATTGCGGACAATTTGACTGATGGCGGGTTCAAGGTGTCACGTAACGTCTTGCTGTCGGATGGACTTCAAGCTGATGTGGCAGCGAGTCGAAGCTGCCTCTCATGGAAAGGGTTGGTCGTGCTCTCGCAGCATGTTATCGTGCGTTACGTCAGCCACGCCACCCAACATCATTTGAAGGCGTTGTTTGAATCTGGCTTTCGATTCGGCAAAAAGTCTAATTGGATACCTTTACTTCGTGGAATGCAATTCGGCTACATGATCATCCCAGTGATATTGACGGACAATGCAGATCAAGTTCTCATGGAGAATGCTGTCGAAAAACCTCCTAGACACTGGGCATTGTCCGAGTTCCCCGTGGTTATTGATCTTGCAAGCCGTCGCACAGCATATTTCCAGGGTGACGCAGCGTGGGGAGCGTTCTATTTTTCTGACCTCAGAGGCATCGTCAAGGCGTTCACCGCTGGAATCCCGCCTCATCGAGATAGCCAGCACTCGCCGGCCGCCAGCTAGGGTAGTGTTCCCTCGCTACGCTCGGGATTTCAGAAAAACTGACTGCCCAACCCCGCCTGCTGTAAATTATCCGCATGCCAAAGAAAGTCCGATGGGGAATTCTCAGTACCGCCAAGATTGCCGTGGAAAAAGTTATACCGGCAATGCAGAAGAGCGAATGGAGTGAGATCACGGCCATCGCTTCGCGCGACCGCAACAAAGCCGACGCGGCGGCCCGCAAGCTGGGCATAGCCAGGGCGTATGGGTCGTACCAAGAACTGCTGGCCGATCCGGACGTGGAAGCCATTTACAATCCGCTGCCCAACCATCTTCATCTGGAGTGGTCGGTGAAAGCGGCGGAAGCCGGCAAGCACGTTCTGTGCGAAAAGCCGCTCACTCTCAACGTTGCCGAAGCCCGCGCCATGCTGGCGGTGCGTGACCGTACCGGCGTGAAGATGGGCGAGGCCTTCATGGTGCGCACGCATCCGCAGTGGCTGCGCGCGCGGCAGATGGTCCGCGAAGGCCGCATCGGCGACCTGCGGTCGGTCATGGGATTCTTCGGCTACTTCAACCGCGACCCGGCCAATATCCGCAACGTTCCTGAATGGGGCGGCGGCGGGCTCATGGACATCGGCGTCTACCCCATCACCACGTCGCGTTTCATTTTCGCTGAAGAACCCACCCGCGTGCTGGGCCTGGTGGAGCGCGATCCCCAGATGAAGATTGACACGCTCACGTCGGCCATTCTCGACTTCCCTTCCGGACAGTCGGTCTTCACCTGCGGCATGCAGATGGTCGCGTCCCAACGTATGCAAATCCTGGGCACCAAAGGCCGCATCGAGATTGAAATCCCCTTCAACGCGCCCAATGACCGCCCCTGCCGCATCTTCCTGGACGACGGCCGGGACATTCACGGCAGCGGCGTGACCACAGAAACGTTCCCCATCTGCGACCAGTACACCATTCAGGGTGACGCGTTCTCCAAAGCAGTGCGCGAAAACGGCGAAGTTCCCGTCCCGCTCGAAGATGCCATCAAGAACATGGCGGTGGTCGAAGCCGTGTTCCGGTCGGCGGAATCGGGACGGTGGGAGAAGCCGTAAGGGGGCTACTTCTCTTTGACGAATCCTTGTGTCATCTTGGGAGGCAGTTCCTGTCGGAAGATTCCTGAGTCCCGAAGGGACGCCTGCCAATAGCCCGCCGTTTCTAACGGCGGGTACGCTTTGAGGAGCGAAAGAGTCCCCGAAGGGGACGGCTGATATCTAAACAGAGACGCATTTTAGGGCTGAAGATTCCTGAGTCCCGAAGGGACGGCCGCCAATAGCCCGCCGTTTCTAACGGCGGGCGAGCTCGGGGACGGCTGAGATCTAAACCCTGTAGAATTCCTTGCCATGTCACACACATACATTAGCGTGTTGGTCCATTGTGTGTTTTCTACCAAGAACCGGAAACCCTTGATCTCAGAGGAAACCCAGCCGCGGCTCTGGTCCTACATAGGCGGCATCGCGCGCCAAAACAAATTCAAAGCGCTCGCTGTAGGCGGCATAGCGGACCATGTTCATGCCCTGCTCTCCTTGCCGGCAGCCATGCCAGTTGCCAAAGCTGTCCAGTTAATCAAAGGCGGCTCATCGAAATGGCTGAACGACCAACGGCCAGTGAGGACCTTCGCATGGCAGGACGGTTATGGCGCGTTCACGATTGGAATCTCGCAGGTGAAGGCGACGGTCCGATATATCAACAGCCAGCGCGAGCATCACGCAAAGGTCAGTTTTGAAGACGAGTTGAGAATCATTCTGAAAAAGCATGGCCTGGTAGAGATGCCGGATTGAGCACAGATTTCAGCCGTCCCCTGCGGGGACTTGCGTTTTCTTTGCAGCATACCCGCCGTTAGAAACGGCGGGCTATTGGCAGCCGTCCCTTTGGGACTCAGGAACAAGGTGCCCTAAGGGCATCGACACATTATGCAACCTTCCACGTTGTAGAATCCCTAAGAGGCGCCCATGACCACAAAGACACCCACCACAACTCCAGAGCAGGTTGAGATCGTGCAATTTTCCGATTCCGGCCAGAAGCTCGGCGCCGAGCGCGTGCAGAAGGTCGTCAAGACGGACGAAGAATGGCTGAAGCAACTCGGCCGCGAAGCCTATGACGTCACGCGCCGTTCCGGCACCGAACGCGCCTGCACCGGCCTCTACTGGGACACGCACGATCAAGGTCTCTACCGCTGCATCTGTTGCGACACGCCGCTCTTCACGTCCAACACAAAATTCGAGTCCGGCACCGGATGGCCCAGCTTCTGGGTCGCGGTTGCGCCGGAGAACATCACCACCGAAGAAGACAAGGCGTTCGGCATGGTGCGCACTTCCCTCTCCTGCAAACGCTGCGACGCGCACCTGGGCCACGTCTTTGATGACGGCCCTCCGCCCACCGGATTGCGCTATTGCATCAACTCCGCCGCGCTGCGGTTCGTGAAGTTTGTGTAGCGTAGTCCGGCAAGCAATCCACCACGCTCTTCCATCGACAAAAATGTTGACGTAGAGACGCGGCACTGCCGCGTCTCACTCGTTGGGTCACCCATGACCCCAGAGTCCTGTGCGATCAGCATCGGTTCCCGGAGAGTATCGTGGCGCTCACAGTTAGACGTGGCAGTGCCACGTCTCTACGCGGCGATTGTTCACAACCTGGATTGTTTGTATCAGGGAATGAGGCGAGCATTCAGCATTCAGCCCCGAACCTCTATCTCAACCTGAGCACGTACATTAACCGCAAAGGACGCAAAGGTTGATCCACCAGTAGTTCCATTGCGTCCTTCGCGACCTTTGCGGTTAATCCGTTTAAAGCTGGTCAGGGGCTGAGTGCTGAAATGAACACGTTGAGGAATATTCCCCGCCTAGCCCAGTTTAAATGTTAGCTGAACATCCAGCAAGAATCGCACTCAAACAATCTCGAAAAGAACGGAGCATAAAGAATGAAAGAAGTAAATCGTCCATCCACCGTTATATCTGAGAAGGCATCATCTGAATCCGCTTCCTCTTCCACGGGTGAAGAAGTTCAACGTCATTGGCAGGACGTGGTCAAGCGGCGCTCGTTTTTGAAAACTATCGGCATTGCCGGCGCAACGCTCTCCGCCGGCGCACTCCTGGGGACCCAGAGCGGCGCGGAGGAAACGCGGAGTGGGGCGCAGGAAACCCGGAGCACAGGCAGGCTTTCCGAAGGCGACGTTGCGCTCCTGCAGTTCGCGACATGGGCTGAGATTGTCGAAAGCGATCTGTGGACCCAGTACGCGGAACTGGGAGGCGTCGCGGCTTCCGGTGGCGGCAAGGCCCAGGCCCGCGAGGAATTTCAAACCTTCATTGGCGGAAATCCGGCGTACACGCTGGCACTGCAAAATCTGGATGGCGATATGCCGCAGTACATCACCGACAACACCGATGATGAGCTGAGCCACGCATCCTTTCTCACGTCTTTCTTGAAGTCCAGGGGTGTGACGCCGGTGGACCTTGAACCGTTTCGCAGGCTGCCGAGCAGTCTGGCAACCGGGGCGCGGCAAATCAAGAGAATCACAAATCTCATGCAGCTCAACGTCGACCTAAGTTGGTACACGCGCTACCGTAGCGGAGAGAACCCGGACTTGGGAGCGGCGTTCCAGGGACCATTCGTGATTAAGAACCAGCCGGCGATTCCGCTCAATGACAGCGACACTCCTCCGGGCACCAACCCAACAGTTCCCATTACCGGCCGCGATGCCTCGCGGATACAAGCGATCGCCAACACGGCAGGATTTCACTTTGCGTTCATCGAGCAGGGTGGCGCCAGCCTCTATCCGACGCTGGCATTCAAGGCAACCGACCCAACAGTCCTGCGAATCCTGATAAGTATTGGCGGGGTTGAGATTGATCACTTCGGGCTGTGGCACGACAAGGGCGCCAACGCCGTTTCTCAGCCACTGGCCGGTGTGGTCGATCCGGTCACCGGACTCACCTTCCCGGACCTCAACAACCCGGCTACCGAACTTACCCAGACCAATAAAATCCTGCCGGAGCCATGCGATTTCATAAGTCCGAATCTGCCGCGGTGTTCGGTGATCCGGCCGACATCAACAGAGAATGGAGGCGCTGTGGCCACGGTAAAGGCTTTCACCGACGACGGGCTGTTCATCGGTCAACCGCCGGAGTTCTTTGAGCTGGCAATGGATTTGGCCATCGCAGCCGATTCTGTCCACCGCGGGTTCTAAAGCCACACCCGTTAAGGCCTCAAACCACACCGAAGGAATGAATGGCTGCGCCCCTGCGCAGCCATTCGTATCTGTGGTCGCGAGCAAGGACGGCGCAACGCCGTAGAAATGTCAGCACTCAGCCTCGCAACTATTTTGAAGAAGCGTCAGAGTGTGAGACCCCCAGCCATGCCAACGCCAATCTTTGTCTTCAGCCTAGCCTGCGTACGGGCTGAGTGCTGAGTGCTGAGTGCTGAATGCAGACTGCTCAGTGCTGCCCCACCGCAGCGGAGCGGCTGCTGACGAACGACGACCACACAGCGGCCGTGGCCACAATCACGTTGGCAACCACCACGGGCATGGCGCCGATCAGCAAGCCGTAGACCACCCACATCACGGCGGCGAGGGCCTGAATCCGGCGCAGGGTCGACGGTTTGCGAAATAAATAAGAGCAGCCAAATATCGCGGTGGCCGTCCAGCCGATGGTATCGAGGGGCCTGATCATTTCTGTTTTTTCCTTTTAGTTGGCTGCGGCGTCAGTGATCTCAGGTTTTGCCGGGCGCAGTGTGAGCCAATCCGTACGAGCCCGGGCCCACTCGCGCACCAGAAATCCGTTGGTCTCAAAAAACTCCTGGATCTCCGGCTGGGTCCATCCCGCAACTTCTTCCAGAATGGGGACCAGCATGGCCAGCGAGTTGGAACTCAAGACCGTGCGCTTGGCGGTCTGGCTGACATCGCGCGTCTCCGACACGGCGATGGTCAGACCTGCGTCCCGGTTTACGTGCAGCATGGCGTGAACATCAGAACTGCCGTCACCAGCATAGATGATTCGGTCCGGGCCGATTTGCAGCTCTTCCTGCAACTGGACCAGGCGGGCCACTTTGCCGTAGCCGGCCGTTACGCGCACAATGGCCTCAATTTCACCGGCGGCACTGTAATGAAACTCCGTGCCGTAGATATGGTCGGCCGGGACAATCCCGGCGAGCGCCGATTGCACAATCTCCGCCGGGGCCGCCGAGAGCACGTAGAAATCAAAATGATAGCCAGGGATCCGCTTGTCCAGGATGTTGTAAAGAAGATGGATCTGTTCCTTCAGCGGAATACGCTTCCCCGCTTCCACCAGATGCTCGCGACGAACGTGACGAAACTGGGGATCGTGCAAAAGCAGGTACGCCAGCTCCGCGCCTTGCTGGACCAGGTTCAGTTTGGCCATGCCGGAGGCCTTGCGTTCGAATTCCACAGCCGGAATGCCCAGCAGTTCACTCAGCACCTGGCCTGAATCATTGAAGCTGAGCGTCTGATCAAAGTCGCTGGCAAAAATGTAGTGTTTCGTAAGTTTTTCAGTCATGTATCCCTATTAGATGTTTTGCAGCAATTATTCGATGTCAAATGATCGTTAAAATCGGTCTTGACTGCGGGGTCGGGCGAATGCCACGCGGCATTGCGGGGGAGAAGCGTGTCAGCAACAAGAATGAATCATCACAGTACTACCATACTCAACTTTAGCCTGCGTGACGCGCAAAGTCCAATTCAATAAACTTATGTCCTGTATCCGCTATTCTGTTTCCGGGACAGCAGTCAGCATTCAGCACTCAGCATTCAGCCCATGAACCTCTAACCCTTCAGCAACTCGGGATGTGCCTTCTCCAACCAGAGCGTAACTCGGTTCTGTAATTCCGTCGCCACCCTTGTCATCTGCGTTAGCTCTTGGTCGGAAACAGCTCCAGCCACATCGTAGAAGGACTTGTTGCGCTTATTATTGAAAGTCTTGAGCATCTGTATGAGCTTCGGGTCGGCATTGAGGGTGAGTTCCAAAGATTCAATGGTCTTAACATGATGGCCGGCTTGCGTTGCAGTGCGACAGCCAGAAGCCCGGAGTGCAGTCGTGGCGGCAGTGAGTGCAGCCGTGAACGCAGCTATAAATCGCAGGTCGGCTGATATCGCTTCCACTTTCGAATCATCGAGACTGCGCTGCACGATTCCCAGCAGCCCTTTGATTTCGTTTGGGCTGCTGGGTTCCCGCCTGAGCCATCCGTACTCCAGCCATTTTTCCAAGCTCATCTTCGTTTCCAATCAAAAACACCTTCTTGCCGCTGAGCACGGCATTCAGAAAATGATTTCCGGCTTGCAGCTTTTTCTTGAACTCCTGTCCGGAGTACACGGTCGGGTTCACCGGCCGGCCTAGTGTAGCTTCTATGTCTGAAAAACGAGAAAGCACTTCGTTCAGCTTGACGTTGCCGACGATCATGATGTCAACGTCGCTCTCGGTTGTCTCCTCCTGACGAGCTACCGACCCGTACACGAAAGCAACAGTGATTCTCTCAGATAGCCGCTCTAGCGCGGAATGCAGAATGTTGAAGACGCCCACCGTCTTGCCCACCAGTGCGCGCATCTCCGAAAATACCGGATTGTGCCGGTTGACCTGGTAGAAGACCTGATTCCCCACTGACGTCCGGACAATCAGACCTACCTTAGCCAGCTTTTCCAGTTCCCTCTGCACAGCACCCACGCTGGCATTTACCCCGCGTGCGATTTGGCGGACGTAAAACGACTTGTCCGCTTGTCCATAGAGCAACGCGAGGACCCCGCCGCGGATCTGCCCAAACAGAATATCGGCCAGAGAATCAGAGAGTGTTCTCATCTAGAGAACGATTGTATCCTTTATGAGAACAGATTGCAAGAAACCGGAAGAAACGCTCTTGTTCGTGTGCAGGAGTGTCCTGTATCCGCTATTCTGCTTCCGGGGCAGCACTCAGCAGTCAGCACTCAGCCCCTTAACTATTTTGAAGAAGCGTTAGAGCGTGAGACTCCCAGCCATGCCAACGCCAATCTTTGTCTTCAGCCTAGACTGTTGTGCGGGCTGAATGCTGAGTGCTGGCTGCGGAGTGCCGCCCGCGCGGCCAACCCCACCTATCCTTATATATAGACACTTAATGTATAAAGATACGGCATGACCCAAGGGCCATCCCCACAAACAGACCACACTGTCCGGCGCATCGGCAAGGTCCTCATCGCGAATCGCGGCGAGGTCGCCATCCGCGTGGCGCGTGCGGCGAATGAACTCGGCATGGCCACCGTGGCGATCTTTTCCGAAGACGACGCCCGTTCCCTGCATGTCCGCAGGACCGGCGAGGCGGTGGCCCTTCCCGGACGCGGCCCGGCGGCGTATCTGGACATCGAATGCATCGTTGCGCTTGCCCTGCAGACCGGCTGCCAGGCGGTGCACCCCGGGTACGGGTTTCTGAGCGAGAATCCGGAGTTTGCGCGGCGGTGCCGCGATGCCGGACTCGTGTTTGTGGGACCGCAGACCGAGGTCATTGAGTTGTTCGGCGACAAGTTGCGCGCCCGGCGTCTGGCCGAAAGCTGCGGCGTGCCGGTGGTCGCGGGAACTTCCGGGCCAACCAGCGTGGATGAAGCTGTGCATTTCATGCAATCGCTGGGCGCGGGTGCGGCGATCATAATCAAAGCAGCGTCCGGCGGCGGCGGTCGTGGTATGCGGGCAGTCACGAATCCTGACGATATAGCCCAGGCGTTTGCGCACTGCCGCGCGGAGATGTCGGCGACAGGCAACGCTGATTTCTATGTGGAGCGCCTGGTCCAGGAAGCGCGGCACATCGAAGTACAGATTGCGGGCGACGGAACACGCGTAACGCATTTGTGGGAACGCGAATGCACGCTGCAGCGCCGCCATCAGAAACTGGTTGAAGTGGCGCCCAGCCCCAGCCTGGGTCCGTCCCAGCGGACACGGATCATCGAAGCCGCGCTGCGCATGGCGCGAGAAGTTGGTTACAGCAATCTGGGCACGTTTGAGTTTCTGGTCGAAGCCGCGCCTGACGGACACGCTCAAGACGGCGCCCCCTTCGATTTTGCTTTCATCGAAGCCAATCCGCGTTTGCAGGTGGAGCACACGGTCACTGAAGCGCTGACCGGCGTGGACCTGGTGAAAACGCAATTCCAGCTTGCCGCCGGCGCGACGCTGACCGACCTTCGATTCGACGCCGCGCTTCCGGCCCCGCGCGGTTATGCCATACAACTGCGCGTGAACGCGGAGACCATGTTGCCGGATGGCAGTGTGAAGCCGGCGGCCGGTGTTTTGACGGCGTTTGATCCCCCCGGCGGGCCGGGCATTCGCGTGGACGCCGGCGCTTATGCCGGGCAGGCCATCAACCCGCAGTTCGATTCCCTGCTGGGCAAGCTGGTGGTGCAGAGCGCGTCGCCGCGCTGGGAAGACGCGGTCGCCAAGGCTTACCGCGCACTCTGCGAGTTTCGCATCGAGGGAGTCGCCACCAACGCCGGCTTCCTGCTGAACCTGTTGCGCCATCCAGATGTGATTGCCAACCGCGTGACCACGCGCTTTCTGGAACAACACGCGGCGGAGCTCGCTGCCGCGCCTGCGGTCGAGCATCCTAACCTGTACTTCGACAGTCATGCGGCTCCGCAGGCCCACGCGGAAACTCCGGCGCCATCCGATATTTCAGACCAGTGGACACCGATCACCGCCCCGATGCACGGCACTGTCGCGGCCATCAGCGTTACCGAAGGTGATCTGGTTCTTCCCGGAGCGGAAGTCGTGGTGCTGGAAGCCATGAAGATGGCGCATCACGTGAGCGCTGTCACCGGCGGTGTCGCGCGTAAACTTCTCGTCTCAGTTGGCGAAGTAGTGGCTGAAGATCAGGTACTGATCTACATTGAAGCCGATCATGACATGCAGGCTGAGGTTGCGTCCGCCGCGCAGCTCGATCTCGACGCGATTCGCCCCGACCTCGCCGAGATCAACGCGCTGCACGCGCTTGGGCACGATGCGGCGCGGCCAGAAGCAGTGGCGCGCCGTCGCAAGACCGGACAGCGTACCGCGCGGGAAAACATTGCCGACCTGGTGGATCCCGGCAGCCTGAACGAATACGGTTCGCTGGCCGTGGCGGCGCAGCGTTCGCGTCGCAGCATGGACGATCTGCGCCGCAACACGCCCGCCGATGGCTTGATCACTGGCACGGCGAGCATCAATGGCGATCTCTTTGACGCCGCTTCGGCGCGCTGCGTGGTGCTGGCGTACGACTTCACCGTACTGGCCGGCACGCAGGGTGTTCTCAATCATAAGAAGACGGACCGCGTGCTGCAGCTCGCCAGCCGGTGGCAATTGCCCGTAGTGCTCTTCGCCGAAGGCGGCGGCGGGCGTCCCGGCGACACCGATTGGCCGAAAGTGGCCGGGCTCGACACGCCAAGTTTCTACGAGTTCGCCAGGTTGTCAGGCCTGGTGCCGCGCGTCGGCATTGTCTCCGGCCGCTGCTTTGCCGGTAATGCCGCGCTGCTCGGCTGTTGCGACGTAATCATCGCCACGCGCGACGCTACCGTCGGCATGGGCGGTCCGGCAATGATCGAAGGCGGCGGGCTGGGCGTGTTTGCTCCCGAAGAAGTCGGCCCAGTTAGCATGATGGAGCCCAACGGCGTGCTCGACCTGGTGGTGGACGACGAAGCCCAGGCGGTGAAAGCGGCCAAAAAGTTTCTAGCCTGTTTTCAGGGCGCGTTGCCTCCGGGCGAATTCGCCGACCAACGCCACTTGCGCCATCTGGTCCCGGAGAATCGGGTGCGCGCTTACGACATTCGCAAAGTAATCGAGACACTGGCGGACACCGGCTCGGTGCTCGAACTTCGCCCCAGATTTGGCAAAGGAATTGTGACCGCTCTGGTGCGCATGGCCGGCAAGCCAGTCGGACTGATCGCCAATAACCCCATGCACCTCGGCGGCGCGATTGACGCCGACGCAGCCGACAAAGCCGCGCGCTTCATGCAGTTGTGCGACGCCTTCGATCTTCCCATGGTTTCGCTGTGCGATACTCCCGGCTTCATGGTCGGCCCGGCCGCCGAGCGGACCGGGCTGGTGCGTCACACCTCGCGCATGTTCGTCACCGCGGCCAGCATGGACATTCCTTTTTTCACCATCGTGTTGCGCAAAGGCTACGGACTGGGAGCGCAGGCCATGGCCGCGGGAAGTTTTCATACGCCTGTGCTGAGTGTCTCCTGGCCTACCGGAGAATTCGGCGGCATGGGACTGGAAGGCGCGGTGCGACTGGGTTTCCGCAAAGAACTGGAAGCGGTGTCGGATCCCAAAGAACGCGCGGCGCTGTTCGAACGCATGGTCGCGGCAGCTTACCAACGCGGCAAAGCAGCGAACATGGCCAGCCTTCTGGAAATCGACGGAGTGATTGACCCAGCCGAAACACGCGCCTGGATTCTACGCGGCCTGGCCGCAACTCAAACCGGCACAAAACGAAAAGGGCGTAAGCGGAATTTCGTTGACGCCTGGTGAGGCCCTCGAGGATGCTTAGGACCGTCGAAGATCTATACGTAGAGACGTGGCACTGCCACGTCTCACTGGTAGTACCATGACAATGTTTCGGGACACATACCGAATTGACTCTGCACGCAAGCGGCATTGGGACTATTCATCGCCAGGATGGTATTTCGTGACTATCTGCACCGAAAACAAACGGCCTTATTTTGGACGGGTGGTTGGTGGAGCGATGGCCCTGTCTGATATCGGAGAGCAAGCCGCGAGTTGCTGGAAAGATATTCCGCGTCACCATTCCAACGTCGAAATTGACGAATGGATTGTCATGCCGAACCATCTACACGGAATCATTGTGATTTCAGGCCCCGAGCGGTTGCCTGAATTGCGCCAGCGCGAGAAGATTCGGCGTGTTATGGAGCTCTCCGCGGTCCATCCCAAAGCTGACTCGCTCGGATCGGTGGTGGGATCGTTCAAGTCGGCCGTCTCCAAATGGTGTGGACTCCAAGGGCGGCAATTTGAATGGCAGGACCGTTTTCATGATCGGATTATTCGGGGCAAGAATTCGTTGTCAGCCATCCGGCAGTATATTCGGGACAATCCGAAGAATTGGGAGAAGGACACAGAATTTGTGGCCTGAAGAGTGAGACGTGGCAGTGCCACGTCTCTACGCCGTAATTGTGGAAGGCCCAGGATGAATCGTAAGGGCAGATTATCGACGAAAAAGAGCTGCGATTTTACTGATGAGATTGCAGCCGGCCGGCGAATTCAGGTCCTGCGAAATCTCAACGTAGTGACGTGGCACCGCCTTGTCAATGTACAATCTCAGGTGTTTTTGCAGTCAACAGGAAATAATCCTCAAAGGAAAAACGATCATGCGGAGAATACTTGCTTCACTGGTGATGGGCCTGGTTACCACGCTTACCGCTGTCTCCCAGCAGGGTCCTGCTCATTTCGACGGCCAGAGCTGGTGGAACCACGTTAAGGTGCTGGCCGACGACAACATGGAAGGCCGGGAGACCGGAAGCCCGGGCTTGCGTAAAGCGCAGGCCTATGTCGTGGAGCAACTCAAGAGCGCAGGCCTGGAACCGGCGGGTACTGACGGCTACTACCAGCCGGTCCGCTTTGAGTCCCGCGAGGTGGTGGAAGCGCAGTCGAGCATTGCTCTGCTGAGTGACGGAAGAGCCGTGCCGCTGACGCTGGGCCAAGAAGCGTTTTTCAGTACGCGCGTTGATCTGGCGCCCAGCGTCGAAGCGCCGCTGGTCTTTGTCGGCTACGGGCTGCGGATTCCCGAGCAACATTACGACGATCTGGCGGGACTGGACCTGCAGGGGAAAATCGCCGTGATTTTTTCCGGATCGCCGGCGAGCGTTCCCGGCGCGTTGTCGTCCCACTACCAGTACATTGCCGAGCGCTGGAAGACTTTCAAGGAAGCCGGCGCGGTGGGGATCGTTTCGCTGCCGAATCCTCTGTCCATGGACATTCCCTGGTCGCGGATGTCGTTGAACCGCAATCATCCCAGCATGTCTCTGGCAGGCGCTGAGTTCGACGAGACCGCCGGACAGAAGCTCGCGGTGGTTTTCAATCCTGAAAACGCGGACCTGCTTTTTGCCGGCTCCGGTCACACCTTCAGCGAAATCCTGGCGCTGGCCAAAGACCGCAAACAATTGCCGCGGTTCCCACTGACAGCTTCCATCCGGGCCAAAGTCACACTCAAGAAGACAGCCCTGGAATCGGCAAATCTGGTGGCCAGGCTTCCGGGCAGCGACCCCAAACTCAAAGACGAGTACGTGGTGCTGTCCGCGCACCTCGACCACATTGGAGTGGGCGAACCGATCAATGGCGACCGCATTTACAACGGCGCCATGGACAACGCCTCAGGCAGCGCCGTGCTCATGGACGTGGCCGCGGCGCTGAAGAAATCGAAGGAACGACCCCGGCGCTCGCTTCTCTTCCTGTTTTTGACCGCCGAAGAAAAAGGCCTTCTGGGGTCCAAGTACTTTACCGCGCACCCAACCGTGAAGCCGGAATCCCTGGCGGCCAACATTAATATAGATATGTTCCTGCCGATTGTGCCGCTGAAAATCATCACGATTTATGGCCTGGGGGAATCCGACCTGGCGGACATGGCACAAGGCGTCGCGGAATCTCTGGGCGTGAAAGTCCAGGCTGACCTGGAGCCGCAGCGCAACATCTTCATCCGCAGCGACCAGTACAATTTCATCCGGCACGGCGTACCGGCCGTGGCCATGAAGGTGGGCTTTGCGCCGGGATCGCCGGAACAGAAACTATTCAAAGACTGGCTGACCCAGCGCTATCACGCTCCGTCGGACGATACCAACCAGCCGGTGGACCTTGGGGCCGCCGCGATGTACGAAGAGGTTATTCGCGGGCTGATGCTCCGCTCCGCCGACCAGGTGCAGCGTCCGCAGTGGAAGTCAGACAGCTTCTTCCGCCGTTATGCGGCGCAGGCCAGCAGCGGCAATTAGCGCACCGTCAGAATCGGAAAAGTTGTATAGTGTGAAGGTTGGACTGTGCAAAAGTGGACAGTTATTCAGGCCTTTGCATTGGCATAATAAGCGCCGAAAAATATGAAAAGTAGTGGACTCTCCGCGAAACAGATATTAGCCACCGGCTGCCCCACCTGCGGAGCAAAACCAGGCGGCGGATGCAAGCTCAATACCGGCCAACCGCGAAACACGCCGCATCGAGAACGCCGGTTCGCGGCAGAAGAGGCTGCGGAGGTTCAGCAGGCTGAGAAATCTCCCCGAATTCTGAGAATGAGCCTCACCCGGCTCGTCAAGGCAATGTCACTAGAGAGTTAAACTGCACCACTACTCAGAATCGTCGTCCTCGCATCCCATCTCAAAGTGGAATACGCGGGCAGACTCAGGCGCTGCGATCGAAAAACAGGAAACGCCGCTGAACTCGGTGCTTTGTCCAGGAGCCAGGTAGGTGTGAGCCGGCCGGACATGCGGGCCGTCTTCGCTTTCACGATCTTCGTCTTCACCATCTCTTTCCTGAAAACCTCGCATGGAGAGCGCATTAGCATTAGCAAGATGCTGTTCCGCGCGCAAACTTGCAATGATGTGCGGCGGTAGCATTTCAACCTTGATCTTCATCTCAGCTCCGATCCCCTCAAAAGAAATCCTGCCTGGAGTATTAAGACTCTCTAAGGTGGATTATCCGCCGGGTGTCGGTTCCTGTATAGGTGACATTCGTCACCTCTCGCGCGATTCCCCGCGCCAGCCGTCGGTTTTCGACTATCTTATTGAGAACAAAGGGCCAGCATGGGCGAAGGGAGATGGGAATCTGACTCTCGCGATGGGTGCGTATCAGGACGCCGGCTTCAGCCTAGATTTACCGCAAAGGGCGCAATGGACGCAAAGCTTGATCAAGCCGTGCTTCGTTCCGACTTTGCGTCCTGCGCACCCTTTACGTTTAAGAAGCCGATCGATGCCCTGATACAAAACCTGTTCCCCGGTTGTTGGCTCGTCGCTGCCAAACTGCGCCAATACCCTCAGAACATATCGTTGACGCGCTGACAGGACGGGTGTATTGTGTGTGCGCCCCCATAATTCTGATCGCACGAATCAGGAGACCCTTGTGAGAGCTTTCCCCAGATATTCGCCGTTCGTCTTGTTTTTCGCAGCTTTAATCACAACCAGCCTGGCGCAGACACCCAACGATGGCGCAACAGCTATCGCCGCCAGCGGCCAGCCCGGGTACATCCGTGTAGCGCCCCAGAGTCTGGACCTTACGCAGGCCCCGCAAGCACTGAGTTCCAGCACGGTCCTGGAGTTTCCGGCCGACGCAATATCTTCCGGCGCAATCTTCGCGGCAGACGCCAACGCGGCAAACGACTCCGCGGGCGGCGGCGCCAACAGCGCTGCGAGCAGCACTAACTCGCCCGGCGATTCCGGCCGGCTCCCCGATGTCTCGACCATTGACGGGCTCGACAGTCTGGCCACCTTTTCCAGCGCGTACATCAACCAGGCGGGTCCCCAACTCGGCAGGCTTTTCAACTTCACCATGGTGGGGAATAATCCCCGTCTCGGCGGCACTACGGTGATTCCCGCGCAAATTACCACCGTCAACCTGGTATTACTGAATGCGGATGGAAGCGTGAATGTGAAAGTGCCGTTCACGTTCCGCGACCTCATCGAAGACTCGCCCAATTTCGCGGCAACCAATTACCGCTCCGGCCATCATCTGCAGTATGCCGACGCCATTCACCGC
>Ga0210407_10002468_pt1 | contig 15843 bp, 15 predicted proteins | sample IncBWC27MmetaG_FD_150860 | JGI IMG/M metagenome (GOLD analysis project Ga0210407, IMG submission 150860) | Forest soil microbial communities from Barre Woods Harvard Forest LTER site, Petersham, Massachusetts, United States - Inc-BW-C-27-M | ecosystem: Environmental > Terrestrial > Soil >...
ATGAGAGCCGATCCAGCCGAATATACACTCGTATCGCCGGGCAATCTGCAGGCTGTTCTTTCATTGTTGGCCGGCGAGCCGGCTCAATGGCTGCCGATTGCTGGCGGAACCGATGTGATGGTCTTGTACTCCGCCGGAAAACTGCCCAATCGAAATCTGATCAACTTATGGAATATTCCGGAGCTCCGCCAAATCGAAGTTTATCCAGACAGAATCCGCATCGGCGCCGCTTGCACTTACACCGCGCTGCGCCAGCATGAAACTGTATCGCGGGAATTTCCGTTGCTGGTCACGGCTGCATCCTGGACCGGTGGAATTGCCAATCAGAATCGCGGAACACTAGGAGGCAACATCGCAAACGCTTCGCCTGCCGCCGATTCCCTTCCCGCGCTGCTGGTCAACGACGCCGAATTAACGCTGGTTTCCGTGCGCGGCGAGCGGCGCGTGGATTATCGAAACTTTCATACCGGCTACAAGCAGACAGTTCTGGCCGCTGACGAATTGATTCGCGATATTTCGCTGCCGCGCCGGTTCTCCGGATATATTTCGCATGCGCGGAAGGTTGGAGCCCGCAACGCGCAAGCCATTTCCAAGGTTTGCCTCGCCGCTATTGGCCAAATGGCCGGCGGCGCGATTCGGGATATACGCCTCGCGATGGGAAGTGTCGCACCGGTCCCGCTGCGTTTGCGTGAAACGGAGCGCATGCTCACCGGAAAAAGAATCGAGCCGGCGTTGGTCGAGGCCGCAAGAAAAATCGTGTCGATGGAAATTCGGCCCATCGACGATATTCGTTCCACCGTTCGATATCGCTCCGTGGTCGCGGGCAATCTTGTCGCCGAGTTCCTTGAGAAGCTTGCCGCTGAGGGGGCGAATGCGTGAGTGAAGTACTCGCCCGCTGGAACGGATTGTCGCTCGAAGAGGCTGCGCGCGAGATTCTTCCCTGCTGCGGCTCGGAAAATTGGGCTGCAGGCGTGGCGTCGAAAAGGCCGATTCAGGATGAACTCTCGTTGATGGAAACTTCAGACGCCATCTGGCGAGGGCTTCGAGAATCGGACTGGCTCGAAGCGTTCCGCAGTCATCCGCGCATCGGCGAGTCACGCGCAGAAGTAGACTCCGTCACGCAATCTTCGGCATGGTCCGAGCAGGAGCAACAGAAGGCGGCATCCGCCGATGAAGCCATGAAATTGGCGTTGAAGTGGGGCAATCGGGAGTACGAGCAAAAGTTCGGGCGCACCTTCATCGTTTGCGCGACGGGAAAATCAGCCGCTGAAATTCTGGAGATTCTGCGGCGCCGGCTGCACAATGATGAAGCCACGGAACTGCAACAGGCTGCTGAGGAGCAGCGTCAAATCATGAGCATCCGCCTGAAAAAATGGATCGCTGGATGAGCCGAATTTCCACGCACGTTCTGGACACGGCCAGGGGGAAACCGGCGGCGGGCGTGCCGGTGCGCCTGCAGCGGCAAAATTCTTCGGGCAACTGGACGACTCTGAGTTCTGCACTGACGGATGAAGACGGCCGATGCGGCGAATTGGTGCCGGAGGGAGCAAGTCTCGCCGTGGGAGCCTATCGTTTGTCGTTTGACACCGGGAATTATTTTGCAGCTTCCGGCGTGGATGGGTTTTATCCCGTGGTTGAGGTTCTGTTTCGAGTGCGCAGCGGCGAATCACATTTTCACATTCCGTTGCTGCTAAGTCCGAACGGCTACACCACATACCGGGGAAGCTGAGATGAATTCTTCGATCCGAGAATGGCTGAACCTCAGCGTGCGGTGGATCCACGTTTTTGCGGGAATCATGTGGGTCGGACAAACGTATTACTTCACCTGGCTCGACGGCCAATTCACGAAACTCGAAAAGAAAGCTGATTCGAACGTGGCCGCCTCAAAGGTGTGGATGGTGCACAGCGGCGGTTTTTACACCGTAGAAAAACAGAAGTCCCTCGGCGTCGCGCCGGAGCAGGTCCGCTGGTTTCGCTGGGAAGCGTTGATGGCTTGGGTGGCCGGCGTGATTCTTCTCGTCCTCGTGTATTACCTGGGCGATGGGCTGATCGATCCGGACGTTGCGGACATTTCGAAACAAGCCGGGATTGCCATCGGAGTCGGGGCGATGGTTGCGGGATGGATCATATACGATCTCGCAGTGCGGTCGCCGCTTGGAAAATCGCAGGCGGCGTTCGCGGGATTTGGTTTGGTCGTGACGGCGGCGGCAGCCTGGGGATTGACGCACGTGTTTAGCGGCCGCGCTGCGTACATCCACCTGGGAGCGATCTTCGGCACCATAATGACGTTGAATGTTTGGATGCGCATCCTTCCCGCGCAGCGCAAGATGATTGCGGCGGCAGCAGCCGGTGAGACATTTGATTCGGCGCTGTGCGCGCAAGCAAAGTTGCGTTCGAAGCACAATACTTTTTTGGCCGTTCCGGTCGTCTTCCTGATGCTGAGCAATCATTATCCGGTCGCGACGTATGGGAATCGCTACAGCTGGGAGATTATGTTAGCGCTCGTCGTGGCCGGATGGATTGCAGCGAAACTAATCCGGGAGTTTTGACTTTACCGAAACTTGTGCCATGAGCGAAAGTGAAATTCAGTGGTGACGACCGGCGATTTTACGAAACTAGCGGAAACGGCGATTGCGCGCTGCCGGAAGCTGGCGACATTTTCCGAAGACGCGGGCGGCACGCGGCGCACTTTTCTTTCCGCTCCGATGCGCGATTGTCACCGCGAAGTTTCTTCGTGGATGACAACTCTCGGCATGCGCGTATCCGTGGATGCAGTTGGAAATTTGCGTGGATTTTACGCGGGAACTTCGCCCGGCGCGCCGCGAACCTTGATTGGATCGCATCTAGATACGGTGCCGAACGCCGGCGCGTTCGACGGAATTTTGGGAGTGGTGCTGGCGGTCGGGGTGGTGGAATCTTTGCACGGACTGAAACTGCCATTCGGAATTGAAGCCGCTGGATTCTCTGAAGAAGAAGGAGTGCGGTTTGGAGTTCCGTTTATTGGAAGCAGAGCGCTCGTTAACAAAGTGGACGACGAACTCCTCGAGCGCAAGGATGAACGCGGAATTTCCGTCCGCAAAGCGATTCAGGATTTTGGATTGAACCCGAATGAAATTTCCAATGCGGCGCTGAGTGACGATGTTCTGGCATACATTGAATTTCACATCGAGCAAGGGCCGGTGCTGGAAAGTTTAGGGCGGCCACTCGGAGTGGTCGAAGCCATCGTTGGACAGAACCGATTGGAGTTTACATTTTCAGGGCAAGCGAACCACGCGGGGACCACGCCGATGAATTTGCGGCGGGATGCGCTAGCGGCGGCTGCGGAGTGGATTGTGGCGGTCGAAAACCTGGCGCGGCGCACGGCGGATTTGGTTGCAACCGTCGGATTCGTGGAAGCGAAGCCCGGCGCGACGAATGTGATCGCCGGAGAAGCGCGCGCAACGCTGGATATTCGCCATGCTTCGGACGGTGCACGAACGGAAGCGCTGGATGAATTGATCCGGCGAGCGGAAGCGATCGTTGCGCAACGCGGCGTGACCGTGAAATGGCGAACGCTGCTCGCGCAGAATGCAGTGGCGATGGATCCATTTCTGACGGAGCAGATCGAACAGGCGATTCAAAAAGCCGGCTGCGAGCCGCATCGCATGGCGAGCGGCGCTGGGCATGATGCCATGATCCTAGCGGAGAAAGTTCCGGCGGCGATGATTTTTTTGCGGACGCCGGGTGGCATCAGCCACGATCCGGCGGAATCGGTGCATCTTGACGACGTGGCGAAGGCGCTGGAATGCGGGCATCATTTATTGACGCAGCTTGCGGCTTCGCAGGAATTTCTAGGAAGGACGTGCCGTGCATAATCTCGGTCAGACGCGCAGCTCGCATCAGCGGAATCACATTTTGCAAACGCCGGACACGTTCGTGCGCACAACTTTGCCGGGGATGAAGAATGCGGCTGCGGTCGTTCACATTGGCCCCGCGCTCGGCGCGGCGTTCACGGAATACACGGTGGAATTTGAACCCAAAGGAGAATTGGGAAATACGTCTGCGCAGCGATTCGTTTATGTCATGGATGGCGCGGTAACGCTGGAAGCGAAAAGCAAACGGTACGAGCTCAACGCGCGCGGATATGCTTATTTGCCCGAAGGTTTTTCTCATCGAGTTACCGCCAAGGAAAAGAGCCGCGTTGCCGTCGTTGAAAAGTTCCATGAACGGATCGAGAAAATTGCGCCGCCGCGCTTGATCGTTTCGAGCGAGGATGCTGTTTCTTCGCATGCGCTGGATGGCGATTCCGATTTGCAGGTGAAGTGTCTGCTGCCGGACGCGCTGCCATTTGATTTTGCGGTGAACACCATGGTTTACCAGCCGGGCGCCGCGCTAAGTATGGTGGAAATGCACGTGATGGAACACGGGCTGATCATGCTGGAAGGCGGCGGCATCTACCGGCTCGGCGATTCATGGTATCCGGTCAAAGCCGGCGATTTCATCTGGATGGGGCCGTGGTGCCCGCAATGGTTTGGGGCGATTGGAAAAGTGCCTGGCAAATATTTGATTTACAAGAACTGGAACCGGCATCCGCTCCGCGAAGAAAAGAAGTAACGAATTAACGAGGTAAAGAAATAAGGAAATGACTGAATTGACGCTCGCGGAGAAGAATCCTTTCTTGGCGCCAAGGGTGGCTTCGTACACGCTTGCGAAATTGAACTAATGAATCTGCAAATCGATCAGCAACGGCTGAGTTCAGAAATTGAAACGCTGGCTGCGATTTCTGACGCGGAACCTCCCGCAGTTACGCGAATTGTTTTCACTCCCACGGACCTGAAGGCACGCGCTTGGATGATTTCACGTTGCGAAGAAGCGGGTCTTGCCGTCCGGCAGGATGCGATTGGAAATATTTTTGCGCGATGGAATGGCGCTGATCCGGCGGCGCCTGCCGTTGGAACGGGCTCGCACATCGACGCGATTCCGAATGCCGGGAAATATGATGGCGTTGTTGGAGTGCTGGGCGGACTTGAAGCGATTCGCGCGCTGCAGCGGAGCGGATTCCGGCCAAAGAACTCGATTGAGCTTCTGGTGTTTGCGACGGAGGAGCCGACGCGCTTCGGAATCGGCTGCCTGGGAAGCCGGCTGCTTTCTGGAACGCTGTCCGCGGAGGCCGCCGTGAAATTGAAGGATCGCGATGGCGGATCCGTGGAGGAAGTTCGCCGAAAGGCCGGACTCAACGGGAATCTCCAGGATGTGAAACTCCCGACCGGGTATTACAAGGCGTTCGTTGAATTGCACATTGAGCAGGGGCCGCTGCTGGAGCAAGCCAAGATTTCCCTTGGAATCGTAAAGAGCATTGCGGCGCCGGCGAGTCTGCGCATTTCGCTCGAAGGCGCGGGCGGGCATGCCGGCGGAGTGCTCATGCCGGACCGCAAGGATGCGCTTTGCGCGGCCGCCGAATTGATATTGGCGATCGAAAATGCGGCGCGATCGAGCGGAGCGGCAGATACGGTGGCCACTGTCGGCGTGTGCGATGTGTTTCCCAGTGCGGTGAACAGCATTCCGAGCCGCGTGGGCATTACGCTCGACATTCGGGATACGGATTTAGCGCGGCGCGATCGCGCGATGCAGACGATTGAGCGCGCGTCGCAAGAGATTGCCGCGAAACGACAAGTCTCCATTCAATCGGAGCTGGTCAATGCCGATGCACCGGCGGATTGCGCGGCCGAAGTGCGCGCGGCGCTTTCCGAATCATGCCGGGAGCATGGGTTTCCGTTTCTTGAGATGGTCAGCCGGGCGTATCACGATTCGCTTTTCGTTTCGCGGATTGCTCCGACGGGGATGCTTTTTATTCCGTGCCGGAACGGATACAGCCATCGGCCGGATGAATACGCCGCGCCGGAGGACATTGCGCGGGGGGCGCTGGTGCTGGCAGACTCGCTGGCGAAGCTGTCGAGCTGAGCTGGACGAAGTATACTGCGAGCGCAAAGCGCCTCGAAGAGAGCCAAACAATGTCGCGCGAACGACTGACTCGAGGGTTTCTCTGGATTTCGGTGATCGGTTGGGGTATCGGTCTAGGCGGGAAATTGTTCGACCTGATCATCGTTGCCGGAGCGTGGAGCGCGGCGCCGCCAGCCTCGTTTTCTCTCTTGCCATATGGCCCCCGTTTCCCGCTAAACCCTGGAGATTTTTTCCAGCCCTTGAGCGCGCTGATGGTGGTGGGGGTTCTGGGAGCACTCATCAGTGGATGGAAGACCCGATTTGAGTATCGTGTTTGGTTGTGGCTGCCAGTAATCGCGTTTCTCGTTATCTGGATCCTTACGCCCACGGTGTTTTGGCCGATGATCCGTGAACTCTATGGGACCGCCACGGGTAGGATTACCAAGAACGACGCCGAGGCGATACTTCTTGCGCGACAGTGGATCATCTGGGATTGGGCGCGAGTGGTGATGATCGCGGTCGGATTTGTTTCATCCATTCGGGCGCTCAGTATGCCTTATCCGCGTGAAGGCTGAGGGCATTTCTAATTAACCATAACAGGCCACCCCTCCCCCCTTTTTTCATAAGTGTTGATTTTAAAGGGACTTTAAGTTGCTTTAGAATCAACACTTTCTGGAAGTGTTGATTCTAAGGGTGTTTACGGGCGTTATTATCGGACGTTCGGTACAAGTATTGATTCTAAATGATTTGGTACTTGGAGCGGAACGGGTTGCGGTGGTGATTGAGGGTGGGGACCGGATGCAGCGGAGTGCTCCGGTTGCGGCGCGGGAGCAACTTGGGAAGGGGGCTCGGGAGGGGCAGGAAGCATGAGACAGCAGTTCACCCGCTCGCGCCGGGCATTTCCGCCGGGAGCATTGGCGTATTCGTTTTGGGCGATCTTGATGGATTGGTTCAAGGTGTGACCGAGAAGGGCCAGGGAGACTGCGGTTTTGGGTTTGATGTGGCCGCGGGCAACGGCGGAAAGGACGCGTCCGAGGGCAGCGGTGAAATCAGAGGTGCATAGATGCTTGCCGCAAAACAAAGAAGCTAAATCCTCACCGGCTTGTTTTGCGATAAGGGCTTCGGCTTCCTTCTTGGCGTGGTCGTGGCAGAGATGCTGGTGGCCGGAGCGACGCGGAGTGCGGCACTGGCGGCCATCGGCAAAGGTGAAAGCACACAAACGGGAACGGTCCTTGATCGTAGGCATGGAAGTCTCCTGAAAAGTTAGATTTGAGTTGTAAGGGGAGTCTCGCGGAAGGCGAGGCGCACTACTTTACGGGAGTAATGTAGCAGAGTCGTAACTGGGTTGTCAATAGGAAACTGCGAAGAAAAATTCCCACCCTCAAAAACCGAGGGCGGGGCACCCGCTCGGCGCTTCCGCCGCTCTGGAAATGATTTTCGAGGTGGTGGATTGAGCCGCAACGCGGCGACGCGCATCCAACGGTTGAGGATTTCACATGCGATCAGACATTGTTCCAGGGGCTAAATTCCCCGACTATGAACTTTCCGACCACACCGCGAAACGGCGGAAGCTCTCCGATCTGCAAGGACCACATCCCATGGTTCTGGTCCTCAGCCGGGGAGGTTTCTGCCCCAAGGATCGCCGGCAGGCTGAAGGGCTTGTCCAACTCCATCGCGAGATTGAGGTTGCCTATTGCCGGCTGGTCACCATCAGCACCGACAATATCACCGAGACGAATGAATATCGCAGCGGAGTCGACGCCCACTGGCCTTTCCTCTCCGACGCGGGACGTGCCGTCCAGAAAGATCTCGATATCGCCGAATACACCGATCCTCTCCACAATCCGATGATCCCCCACGTGATTGTCCTGGAGCCCGGTCTCGTCATTTACAAGATCTACAACGGCTATTGGTTCTGGGGCAGGCCCACGCTGGAAGATCTGCGCCAGGACCTTCGTGTGGTTACCAAGAAATGCCGGCCAGACTGGGACATCACAACGCCCGAACTCAAAGCGGCGTGGCAGCAAGGCCGCAAGGAACTCTTTTATCCGTATGGCAAGACGTATGTCCAAACCCTCGACGAACAGGATTAGGAATGGTATCGCCATCCGCCTGGAATCCTAGAAGCCTGAGGCTCTAGATCGCCAGCGCCTTGAAATCAATATTGTTGTCCGCCGCCCCGGAGTTCTCGCTACTGCTTGTCGTAGACGGCGGTGCTGGTGAACTTCTTGCCCTTCGAATCGGTTCCGGTGATGGTGACGGTGCGGGTCTTGCCGTCGGCCGAGATGACGCCACGACCGGTAATCGTAACCTTGTCGCCCTTCTTGTTGGCGAACGTCAGCGTACGATCGTCGACTTTCTTATAGGACCGCGTGTCCGTGCTGGTATCCCCTGTGACCGGGTAGTCTTTGCCGTCGTACTTGCCCGTCCACTCACTGTGCGAAGGCTTGCCGTCGCCGTCGGTGCCGTCCGTCGTGACTTTCACACTGTCTCCGGCGGCCTCGTAGACAACCGTGGTGTTCTTCGGCGACCCAGCACCGATCTTGGACTTGGCCTCGTTCAACTTCCAGGTGCCCAGAAATGCGTCGGCGGCGAAGCACACGGCCACGCCGACAAAGCACAATGCCAGAGTCAAAACAGTCGCTCTCGCTTTCATATTCCCTCCTGAATTGAGAAGCGGATTAGGGCCCAATTGGTGGCGCGATTCTAGCGTTACGGAATACCTTTGGCAACTCATGATTCTCTCTAAAGGCGTAGCCGGTCGAGTTTGGTGTAGGCTTTCGGCGGGAGAAAATCATGATCAAGTTCAGACTTCTACCTTTGCTACTGCTTCTTCTGGCGTGGACTTCGCAAGCGAGGGCGCAGTTTGCGCACACGGACCACAAACAGATCGTAGATGCGGCCGGCAAGCCGCTCCTCGTTCGCGCAACGAATCTGGGCAATTGGATGGTGCCTGAGGGTTACATGTGGCTGCTCAAGGATGGCCCGCAATCTCCGAGCGAGATTCGCGCGTTGGTGTTGGAGCTGCTTGGTCCGGAAGGGTCGGCGGCGTTCTGGCAGAAATGGCGCGAGAACTACGTCACGCGAGAGGACATCGCGCTCTTACACCGGGCGGGGTGCAACGCGATTCGAGTTCCCCTGCATTACAGCCTGTTGGAGAGCGACGACGCCGAAGGCTTTAAATTGCTGGACAGGTTGATCGGGTGGAGCCGAGCTGAAAACCTGTATGTGATTCTTGACCTGCATGCCGCACCGGGCGGACAGACGGGCGCGAACATCGATGACAGCGCGGGATATCCCTGGCTATATCAGAGTCCACAAGAGCAAGAGCACTTGATGGCTATCTGGCGGCGGCTGGCGGCGCACTATCGCGATGAGCCGGCGGTGCTCGGTTATGACTTGCTGAATGAGCCGATCCCGCATTTTCCCAAGCTGGCATATTTGAATCCTTCGCTTGAACCGCTGTACAAGAAATTGTCGGGCGAGATACGAAAGGTGGATGCTCACCATATTCTCTTTCTTGGTGGCGCGCAGTGGGACACGAACTTTTCGGTTTTCGGCAAACCTTTCGATGCGAATGTGGCGTACACGTTCCACAAATATTGGACGGCGCCGGATGAAAGCGTGATCCGGCAATACATTGATTTTCGCGAACGCTATGATGTGCCGATCTGGATGGGCGAGTCCGGGGAAAATACTGACGAGTGGATCGCGCAATTCGCGAAAACGCTTGAGAAAAACAATATCGGATGGGCTTTCTGGCCGTATAAAAAGATGGAAAAGCCGTCGGCAGTGGTCAGCATTACCCCGCCTGCTGATTGGGAAAAAATCGTGGAGTTCGCAAAGCTGCCGCGCGGAACTGGTCATACGGAAGAAAGGCTAAAGGCGCGGCCTGAACAGGAGACGATCACGCGTGTTTTCACCGAGTTGCTGGAGAGTGTGCGCGTGCAAAAGTGCCGCGTGAATGAGGGATATTTGAGAGCACTCGGGATGAAATCTGATATTGCGCCGGTCAGTGCGGGAGGAGCAGCAAAATGAGCGATCGTTCGGACCAAATTGGGCCGTGCCGCGTCCCCTTGGGGAGAATCCGCATGAAAGACTCGAAAACGAATTTTCTGCAAACACTTCAGTTGTGCGGATCGTGCGGTGTTTTCGCCCTGTCGCTGCTATTCACTTGGCCTGCTTCGGGTCAAACCAAAGCGGCGCAATCCGGGGGCACGCAGACAAGTTTGGAGCAGCGCGCGGAAGCCAACCTCAAGGCGGCGCGCGAGAATCCGCTGCAGCTTCGTCACTTTCTTCTTGGAATGCCGAAGGGAGGCGATCTGCACAATCACCTGAGCGGGGCTGTTTACGCGGAGTCCTGGATTCGCGCCGGGGCTGAAGATCATTTGTGCGTTGATGTTGTCAAGCTCGCTTTCGTGAAACCGCAAACCGCTTCCAGCGGCGGAGGGGAGCAACCCACTTGTGGCGACGGCAAAGTTCCCGCAGCGGGAGCGTTCAAAGATCAGGATTTGTATGACGCGCTGGTGGATGCATTTTCGATGCGAGGATTTGTGCCTTCGCCCGGCGTGACGGGGCACGATCATTTCTTCGATGCTTTCTCGAAATTCGGCGGGACGGATCACCGGCACGTTGGCGAGTGGATTGACGAAGTCGCGACGCGGGCGGCGGCACAAAATGAACAGTACCTGGAACTGATGCATACGCCGGACTTCAGTCATACGGCGGCGATCGCCAAGGAAATTGGCTGGCGCGAGGACTTCGCGCAATTGCGTGATGCGTTGCTCGCTCGCGGATTGCGCGATGACGTAGCCGTCGCCAAGGCCGGCATGGACCAAGCCGAAGAGCTACGCGCGAAGCGAGAGCACTGCGGGCAAGCGGACGCGGCTGCAGCATGCACCGTCCAGGTCCGCTATCTTTGCCAAGTACTGCGCGGATTTCCGAAAGAGCAGGTCTTTGCGCAAACGCTGCTCTGCTTTGAGACGGCCTCGGCGGATGCGCGGTTTGTAGGCATCAATCTGGTGATGCCCGAGGATGGTTTCACGGCGATGAATGACTACGCGCTGCACATGCGCATCGTCGGGTTCCTTCGCGGGCAGTATCCGAAAATCCATGTGAGCCTGCACGCGGGCGAGATTGCGCCAGGCTTTGTTCCGTACGAGGGACTGTGTTGCCACGTTCGGCTGGCTGTCGAAGAGGCGCACGCGGAACGCATCGGGCACGGTGTCGACATCATGTATGAAAATAGTCCGCACGCGCTGATGAAAGAGATGGCGGCGAAACATTTGATGGTAGAAATCAGCCTGACCAGCAATGACTTAATTCTGGGGGTGAGCGGCAAGGATCATCCTTTTTCGCTGTACAGGATGTTCGGCGTTCCGGTGGTGCTTTCGACGGACGATGAAGGCGTTTCGCGGATTGATTTGACGCACGAGTACGTCCGCGCTGTACAGACTTACGATCTTCACTACGCTGACCTCAAGCGGATGGTGCGCACCAGCGTGGAACATAGCTTCTTGCCGGGCGACAGTTTGTGGAGCGCGCCGGATACTTTTACTCGTGTTGTTTCTGCTTGCTCGCAGGATTCGCTGGGCGCCGAAAGACCTTCTCCCGGGTGCTCGGCGTTCTTGAAGGCCAGCGAGAGAGCGCAGCAACAGTGGGAGTTGGAAAAACGGTTTCGCGCGTTTGAGGGCGCGTTGTGAAGATGGCACGCCGGGCCAGGGTTGTCGTTCGATCCGCTTCGCAACGCAACCGGCTATCAACCCGCGCGCTTATTGCCTATGCCAGTACATGTCCCAGCCCAGGTAACGGGTTGTGGCTTCATGAACGGCGGAAGCAACGGTTGAGAAGTTTGCGGCCACGTGATGTTCGAAACCGCGTTCGCAGATGTAGTGAAGAAGCTTCTGCAATTGGGGGATGCGTACGACGCCGGCGCCGCCAAAAGTTTCGAGCGAATCGTCGGTGAAAGTTCCTTCGCCGACATAGCCTCGGATTTTGCCCTCGCGATCGTCCGTTGAGACGCGCGCAAAACTCATCGGGCCGGCCTTGACTCTTCCCACGCAGGTGCCAAACGTGTTTTCCTTGCCCACGGTTCCGGCAATGATCTCCTGAAAATCCATGCGCACATCTTTGAAAAAATGCTTGGGAAGATTGCTGCAGTGAAAACAGACAGCCTTGTCGGGATCGTCCGCGTAGTTGTTATTCCAGTCGAGCAGAGCGCTGGGAGTTTCGGAAGCCAGTTGGAGTGCGTGCATGCCGACGACTCCGGCGATATCGACTTCGCAGGCGCTGGACATGCCTTCGTTGCTCATCATGCTCATCACCGTGCAGGGCACGACGCCGAAATATTCTTCGAGAGAAGTCCAACACTGAATGGCGCTGATGACCACTTCGGTGTCCTGCATCCAGCCATCGATCACCGCGCCGAGCTTGGACATTTTGAGAAGGGCGGCGTCCGGAATGCTCTGCGTGGAGACATACTTGCGGATGGATTGAAGTTTTTTCTGTGCGCCGGCATCGTCGTCCTTCATGCGCGCAATGCGGCCAAGAATTTCTGAAAGGTCGATGGTTTCGACGGAGATGCCGTTGGCTTCGAAGATCTTTTCACTGTAGCGCACGGTATTGAAAGCCGCGGGCCGCGCGCCAATTGCGCCGATGCGCAGCCGCCGCAATCCTTTCACAACGCGGCAAACGCTGAGGAACCATACCAGGTCGCGGCGGAAAATGTCCGACTGGGGCAGCTCGGTGTGAAGGGCAGTCAACGAATAGGGGACGCCGTATTGCGCGAGATTGTTGCAGGCCGACATTTTGCCGCAAAAACTGTCGCGGCGGTCGCGGATGGACATGCGACCAGGAGTGTCCGGCGTGGCTTGCACCAAGATAGGCACCGAGAGCTCCGCCATACGGAGAGTATCGGCAATGGCCCGCTCGTCACCAAAGTTGGGCAGCGTAACGACAATTCCATCGATCGTTTCCCGGTGACGCTTGAATAGGTCAGCGCAGCGACGCGCTTCCTGGCGCGATTCCACAGCGCCAAATTTTGATTCGGCTTCCGTTAGCGCGATCACTTTCACTCCCGCGGACTCGAGGGCCGCACGCATTTCCTGGTGGCCAGAGCGCGCTAGATGGTCAGGGAAGAATCCACGATTCCCCACGATCATCCCCAAAGTCATTTGACGTTTCGGCGCTTCGCTCATAATCCTTCTTTCCGCGAAGAGAACCCGTAGGTGTGAATGTCGTCGACGCTGGGCATCAGCAACCTCTATCATTTCCTGAAGTGCGAAGGCATACTGCAGTCATCGGCTGCTGGCCGGCCACATGAAAATCATACGTCCTTGCATGATTGTAAACGCTTTTGCCCGGAACGCTCAAGAAGGAGCGGGCAAACGGGAGAGGATTATCGCGGAATGATCGGCGATTTTGTGGATTGATGTCCTCAAGCGAATCCATTCTATTTATTCTCAAGCTTAGGAGCGAACCAATGCGTTGCCTTTTCCGAAGTCTCGTCCTGCAAGCGCTTGTGTGCGTCCTTTCTGCACTTGTACAGGCGGCGGAATCCAAGCCCCTGCAAATCTTCTTCATCGACGTCGAGGGCGGGCAAGCAACACTCATGATTACGCCTTCAGGCCAATCACTCCTCATTGATACCGGCTGGCCCGGATTTAATGGGAGAGACGCGGGCCGCATCGTGGCCGCGGCTAAAGCAGCGGGCGTCGATCAAATCGATTATGTGGTGATTACGCACTTTCATCGCGACCATGTGGGTGGAGTCACTCAGCTTGCCAGCCAAATCAAAATCGGAACGTTTGTCGACCATGGCCCCAACATGGAAGATGCCGCCGCCCCACGGGAGGACTTTGCAGCGTATGAAAAAGTGGCGGCAAATTCGAAACGCCTAATTGTGAAACCGGGCGATCAAATTCCGATGAAAGACATAAACGTACTGGTTCTAACCGCGGCGGGGGAGCACATAACCGCTCCTTTATCCGGAGCCGGGCAGCCGAACCCGCTCTGTGCCTCTGAGGCGGAGGCAGCTGTCGATTCGACCGAGAACGCCCGTTCGCTGGGAACCTTGATCACTTTTGGCAAGTTTCGCTTCCTCGACCTCGGTGATCTTACCAAAAGGAAGGAAAAGGACCTGGTATGTCCCAATAACCTGATCGGGGCAGTTGACCTCTACCTGACCACCCATCACGGAGTGAACCAGTCCAATGCGAGAGTCATCGTGGACGCGATCCATCCCCGCGTGTCGATCATGAATAACGGTGCGCACAAAGGCGGAAGCCCAGATGCCTGGGAAACGATTCGCAATTCGCCGGGACTCCAAGACTTGTGGCAGTTGCACTACGCGATGGGCTCGGACAAGGCACACAATGTTTCAGAAATGTATATCGCGAACATGGATGAAAACTGTGAGGGTAAGTACATCAAAGTCACAGCAGAGGCGAAAGGCACCTTCACGGTGTTGAATTCCAGAAACAACTTCAAGAAGACCTATACGAAATAGAGCCGCCTCGCTCCGGAGACCAGCTCATTTGGCCGGCAAGCCAGCGGCCCGGCGAGCATGTAGCTGTTTTCTCGACTGAGCGGATTTGTTTTTTGCTTGACAATCGCAATTCATCCCATATTATGGCACGCGTGCCACAATCCAAGACAGGCGTTTCGCCTTACAAAGTGCAGGTTCTTGACCGCGCTTTGGCGGCCCTGGCGATATTGGCAGCGAGCTCAAGCGATTGCAGCCTCGCGGAACTGTGCCCAGCCCTGAAGCTCCACAAGAGCACGGTGCACCGGCTGATGATGGTGCTGGAGCAGCACCGGCTGGTGGTGAAGAACGCGGAAACGGGGCGATATCGCTTAGGGCTGAGGCTCTACGAATTGGGATCCCGGGCGATCGATGGGCTGGATCTCCGCGGACGCGCGCGGCCCTATCTCGATCGACTCCAAGCCGAATTCGGGGAGACGGTATTCTTTTGCATTCTGGACGAGGGGCAGGTTTTTTACGTGGAAAAGGTCGAGTCCCAGCAGAGCGTGCGCACGGCATGCACGGTGGGGAGCCGCGCGCCAGCGTATTGCACAGCAGTCGGCAAGGCGATGCTTGCCGAGCTTTCGGAGGCGGAGGTGAGCAAGATTGTCCGGCGCTGGGGGTTGAAGCCGGTGACAGCGAATACGATCACCACGGCTGGTGCGCTCAAGACCGAGCTAAAGGCAGTGCGGACGCGGGGCTACGCCATTGATGACGAAGAAAAGGAGCAAGGGCTTCGTTGCGTCAGCGCGGCGGTGCGCGGCCATTCGGGAAAGCTGTTTGCAGCTATGAGTGTTTCGGGGCCGGCATTCCGCATAACCAAAGAGCGAATTCCAGGAGTCGGTCAGGCAGTGATGCGGGCCGCGAACGAGCTATCCGCGGAGCTAGGGTATCAGGGTGCGCCGCTCGAAGTGGCGCGCAGGGCAGCGGGGTAGTCTGACGTGTGAAGTGCGCCCGGTGAAAGCCGGGCTTTTTTCAGGGGCCGAGTGCAAGTGAGATGCTGTCCCGCAATGCAGTACGCATGGCTTTGCGTCAGAGAGCCTTTCCCTCTGACGGGCAATAACCGGGGTGGGTAGCAGAAATTCTTTATCCTTGAAGGGGGTGTTCTCGTGAGAACGAAAGTGTCCAGCTCAAGTCAAGTTATCCAGAGCAGTAAAGTCTTGAGGCTCGTATTGAAGACGACTGCATTTGTGTTAGCGGCCGTGTTGACAACCTGCGCTATTGACACGGCAGCTCAAAGCATCTTCGGGCGAATCTCTGGAACCGTCACAGATGCGCAAGGCGGTACAGTCGCGGGCGCGAAGATCACCATCGTCAATGAAGAGACGAAAATCGAAAGGCAAACGACAACTGATTCCAACGGGTACTACGTCGCGAGCGATTTGCCGGTCGGGGTCTATAGC
>Ga0210407_10002469_pt1 | contig 15840 bp, 9 predicted proteins | sample IncBWC27MmetaG_FD_150860 | JGI IMG/M metagenome (GOLD analysis project Ga0210407, IMG submission 150860) | Forest soil microbial communities from Barre Woods Harvard Forest LTER site, Petersham, Massachusetts, United States - Inc-BW-C-27-M | ecosystem: Environmental > Terrestrial > Soil >...
GCCATCTCCACCACAACGAGTGCATTCCGGAATGCCCGGAATCCCGCCCCGACTGTGCTGCGGGTTACTGTCTGCAAGGCTTCATGCAGATCGACGCGCGAGGCTAGGAGCGCGGGACCTATCGAAAGCGCCACCCCGCTCAAGATCGACGTGCCCAAGCAAAATAGGAGAACCGGAAGATTGATTTGAATCGACTGCAAGAGCGGGAACTCGCCAGGGGCCACCGCGCGAAAGAGATCGATTCCCCAATAAGCGAGAATCCAACCCAAGATACCGCCCAGTGTTCCAAGCGAGAGGCCCTCCGTTAGCAGTTGCTGCGCAATTCGGCCTCGAGTAGCGCCAAGAGCAGCGCGCACATACAACTCCTGGTTGCGACTCGCCAATCGGCTTAGAAGCAAGCTGGCCACATTGGCGCAGGAGATGATCAGCACGAACGTGACGATCCCGAAGAGCAGATAAAGGATGGGCTTCCAGTATCCGAACTGAGCTTCTTGAATCGGCTCAATGCTGACGCCCCAGCCCTTGTTGGATTCCGGATGCGCCTCTGCGATCCTCTGCGCCAGCACGTTCATCTCGGCCTGAGCCGACACGAATGTCACACCCGAACGGAGTCTCCCGACGGCAATCAACCAGGACCGAAAGGAGCGCTCCTCGGTTTCCGCTCCCGGACGATCAATCGGCATCCACAAATCAGTGTCCCGGTCGAACAAATGAAAGTCTTTCGGCAAAACTCCAATGATGGTGTATGCGCTCCCGTTTACCGTCACGTGCTGTCCGGTGACATTTGAATCTCCAGCGTAGCGGCGGAGCCAGAAGCCATAGCTGAGGACTACGGGTTTTGTGGAGCCGATTTCTTTCTCGGCGAAGGACCGCCCCAACGCCGGCCGAACGCCAAGCATTCGAAAGAGACCAGGAGACGCGTATTGGATGCTCGCCCGTTCGGGCAATCCAGAACCGGTAACAGTCACGGGCGAGCCCGGAGCGACCAATTCCAGCCGTTGGAACGAGCGACTGGTTTCGCTCCAGTCTCGAAACGTCGCAGGAGCGACCGGACTTCGAGTTATTCCTTTAGCGTTATTTGATTCCCAAAGGACCGCAAGTCGCTCAACATCGCGATACAGCGGAGGGGCCAACAACACACCGTAAATGACGCTGAATATGGTCGAATTCGCAGCGATTCCGAGTGCCAGCGAAAAAAGTACAACCCCTGTAAAGCCAGGTTTCCGGGCAGCCATCCGTAGGCTATAACGCACATCTTTGAGGAGGTTTTCCATACTCGATTGCTTCCGCCGTTCAAGGCGGACTTCACTGCTACCTTTCGAGCATTTTCCTTACCAGTTGAACCCCCCGCTAACTCTTTGCAATAGTGACTCTAAGATTTGAGGCCGAAGTGGTTCACGGTGTTTCTTGCTTCACTAGCGCAAACCATGCGTCCGGAAGTGAACACACCATGATTCCTTAAGCCGCGATCTCCAGTAAGCCAAAGGCAGGGTGCGGAGCTATATTCCGGCAAATCTCGTAAAAACGCCGTTGGATCACAGTCCGGAAACGCCGTATTTTCGGTTCAGTTGCACCGCAACGCCACAACAGGATCTACGCGCAGGGCTCGCCGCGCAGGCGCCAGGCATCCTAGCAGCGCGGCGACAGTCAACACCACCACGATGGCCACAAATGTCAGCGGATCGGCCGGCGACACGCCTACCAGCGCCACGCGTAGAAGCCGCGTGGCAGCGAGCGCCAGTAACAACCCAACAGCCAGCCCTGGGGCGAGCGGCCGAATTCCCTGTGCGAAAATCAACCGCGCAACGTCGCGTCGCGATGCGCCGATAGCCATCCGCAGTCCGATTTCCTGGCTACGCTGGCTCACCGCATGCGCAATCACCGCGTATAAGCCGATAGCCGCGAGCACCGTGGCCACGCCGGCAAAGATCGAACAGATCGCACCAAACAAGCTGACTGTGAGCCGACCTTCCGCGATGCGATTCTCCAGCGTGCGCACGTCGTACACCGGAAGATTTTCATCGACGCGCTGCACTTCGCGCCGGAACGCATCCGCCAGGTTCGCCGGGGGCACGTGCGTTCTCGCCACCAGGAATACCTGCCGTTCGGGTTTCTGGGCATACGGCAGGTAAATCAAAGGATCCCGTTCGAGGTTCCGCCGGGGATTTTGAAGGATGTCCGGCACCACGCCCACGACGGTCACCCATGGCTGCGAAGAGTGCTGTTCGATCAGACGAAGGCGTTTTCCGAGCGCCTCTTCTCCCGGCCAAAATTTCGCTGCGAACGTTTCATTTACGACAACCACGGGAACTCCCAGCACGCCATCCACGTCCGCGAACACCCGGCCCCGTTCCGGTTGCACCTGCATCGCGCGAAAATAATCATTGCTGACGACCAGCCCTCCAGCCTCGAGCGGTTGTGCGGGATCGTGCGCCCGGCCCTGGAGTTCGAAAGAAAATGGTATCCAGTTGCCCAGCGGCAAGTTCGACGCCATCGCCGGTATTTCCACGCCCGGCAGCGCCTTTAGGCGATTTCTCAGCGTTTCGTGGAACGCAATTTGGCTTTCCGGCTTTGCGTACTTCGCTTCAGGAAGATGGATACGCATGGTCAGCACACTCGCGGTATTCACGCCGATCGGTGCGCTGTAAAGATTCACGGCGCTGCGAATCAGAAGTCCCGCTCCCGCCAGCAGCACGACGCAGAGCGCCATTTGACATGCCACCAGCGTATTCGAAAGCCGCAGGCCGAACTTGCTGCCCACGGTCCCATAGCCGCCATCCTTCAGTGCCGAATTCACGTCTGTTTTGGCCAGCCGAAGTGCCGGCGCCAGTCCGAACAGAATGCCGGTGCCTATCGAGATGGCGCCAAGGTAGAACAACGCGCTGCGATCCAAAGACACGTGGAGCCAAACAGGTTTCGTGAGGCTGCCCAAGCCTCTGTCGAACCAGCGCAAGCCGCCTAGCGCTACCAGCCAACCCAGAAAACCGCCCGCAACGGACAGCACCACGCTCTCCAGCAGAAGCTGGCGCACAATGGCGACTTTTCCTGCGCCAATCGCCACGCGAATGGAAATCTCCCGCGAGCGCTCGGCAGCCCGCGCCAGCAGCATGTTGGCCACATCGGCCGAGGCAATCAGGAGCACGAACGCGACAGCACCGAACAGCGCATAAAACAGCGGCTTCAGGAAAAACAGCCCGGTAATTTCCATGATCGGACGCACATCGACGGTCATATCCTTGTTGGTGTCCGGATACTGGTCCGCCAGCCGCTGCGCAGCGGCAACCAACTCCTCCCGCGCCGACGCCAACGGAATGCCATCGCCGAGCCGCCCAAACATCATCAAGTTGCGGTTGTCGCGCTTCTCCCGTGCGGCATCGGGCACGAGCGGCGTCCATAAATCCGTTTCTTCGGGAAAACGGCGGCCGGGCGGCATGACGCCGATCACCACCCGGGGAACTTCGTCCAAGCGAACTGTTTTCCCGATGATCGCTGCATCCTGGGCATAGCGATCCCGCCAAACGTGATATCCCAGGATCAGCACCGGAGGCGCGCCTGGCTTCTCGTCTTCGGCAATGAAATCCCTGCCGAGCAGGGGTTTTTGTCCCACGACGGAAAATCCATTTGCCGACATCTCGACGCAGTAGTACCGCTCTGGCAGCGCACTGCGGTCGCTAAGATTGACGGGCGTGAACTGATATGCGGCCAATCCAGCCAGCGACTTTGCCTGCGAACGAAAATCACGAAAGTCCGGATAAGAAGATACGCCGATTCCCCGGTTATCGGTTAGCGGCCTGGAACTTGCGGCCACCACCTGGTCGCGATGGTCGAGTCCCAGGTCCCACGACAACGATCCATTGACGATCGTGTACATCGCCGTGTCCGCTCCGATGCCTAGCGCCAACGCAGTCACGGCCACCACGGTGAATCCCGGGTTTTTCACCAGCATGCGCAGGCCGAATCGGAAGTCGCGCCACAGATGATCGAGCCACCGCATGAACATGGTATCCCGGCACTCCTCCCTGGCAAGCTCCAGCGGCCCGAACTCGCGATGCGCCCGCTGTTGCGCCTCTTTGACGTTCAAGCCCTGGCGGAGGTAATCCCGCGTCAAGCTATCGAGATGAAACCGCATTTCCGCATTTATCTCGCGTTCCGAGCGCCACCGCGCAAGCCATCCCGGCAATTTCATGGTCGGCTCCTCTATTCACCGGTCTCAAGAATCAGAGAGATCACCTCGCACAGGCGTTTCCAGTCGGCCTTCTCCTGCTCGAGTTGCTGACGTCCCAGGCGCGTCAGGCTGTAATACTTGGCGTCCCGGCCGCCTTCGCTCGTCTTCCACTCGGATTTCAGCCAGCGGCGGTTTTCGAGTCGGTACAGCGCGGGATAAAGCGAGCCCTGCCGAATCTGCAATGCATCTTTCGAAATCTGCTGAATGCGCTGCACGATCGCGTAACCGTGGATGGGCTCGAGAGCCACCACCTTCAGGATCAGCATGTCGAGCGTGCCCTGCAGCAGCTCGGCCTCGCGGGCCACTGGTTCGTTCTGCCTAGTCATTCGAGGCATCATACGCCTTTATATCTAGAATGTCTAGGCTCGAGCAAATTCCCCCTGCACCTGGCGCGCTGTCATAGGGCTGGTTGACTTGGTCGAATATGGTGCATTGAACAAGGGCTCTTGAGTGTGCCGTTGACATGTATGGGCATTGGTCTAAATTTGAACTGGCCGATTGTGTCCCTTCCTCGAGGTTCTTTCCGAGTCGACCAGCGGAGCAGTTGAAGGTAGCTTCCAAGCCTCATCGCTGGTGTTGTCAACCAGCTTCGCGGGAGACTTCTACGTCAAAGCGATCGGATAACGCCGTTTTGTTAAACGCCAAGGAGGCCCTCGACGAGCGAAAGCGGGCGGAACCCGGCGTTCAGCAAGAAAAGGATTTCAACCAGGCGGTCGCCGATAGCCTGCCGGGTTTGTTCTACCTAATCAACGAACACGGACAATTGGTACGGTGGAACGAGACTTTCCGCGATGCGTCAGGCTACTCTGCCGAAGAACTCACAAGCAAGTCGGTTATGGATTTCTTCAAGGAACCGGATAAGAGCTTGGTCGCCGAGCGCATGCAGCAGGTCTTTCTAAAGGGTGAGGCAGAGGTTGAAGCTTCCTTCATCGCCAAAGATCAAACCGAGACTCCTCATCTGTTTTCCGGAAAACGGCTGGTGTTTGACGGCAAACTCTGCCTGGTCGGCCTCGGGGTTAACTTGACCGAACGCAAACGAGCCGAGCAGAAGCTGCGAGACAGCGAGAGCAAGCATCGCGTCTTGTTCGAGGACTCGGCGGATGCGACCTTGGTGGTGGGCGAACAGGGCTTCGTGGATTGCAATTCGGCTGCGGTCGAAATGTTCGGATACGCAACGGTGGCCGATCTCACCGCACTGCGTCCGGCCGATTTGTCACCTCCGAACCAACCCGATGGCACGTCCTCGCTGGCGGGGAGCAATCAGCAGATTGCCACCGCGTTTCTCAATGGCCAGAATCGTTTCGAATGGTTGCACCAACGCAAGAACGGCGAGCAGTTTCCGGCTGAGGTCTGCCTGACGGCACTGACGCTGCATGGCCGGCCAGCGCTGATGGCTACCGTCCGCGACATCACCGCTCGCAAGCACGCGGAGGCTTCCCTTCGAACCAGTGAAGAGCAGTTCCGGCAGTTGGCCGACAGCATCCGGGAGGTATTTTTTGTCCTGACGCCGGAACCGATTCGAGTGGCCTACGTCAGCCCGGCTTATGAACAGATCTGGGGGAGGCCCCGCCAAGAGGTGTACGAGCGGGCAGCAGCGTGGACGGAGTCTGTCCTTCCGGACGAACGCGCAGGCGTCGGTAGTTTCTTCGCGCGGTTAATGCAAGGTATTCAGTCAGAGATGTCCTACCGCATAGAGCGTCCGGATGGGTCTCTTCGCTGGATTCACGCTCGCGGTTTCCCAGTAAACGACCCGACAGGCAAGTTGATCCGAGTCGTCGGGATTGCGGAAGACGTTACGGAGCGAAAGCGCGCCGAAGCGGAGTTGGTAGACGCAAAAGAAGCGGCGGAATCGGCGAATCGTTCAAAGAGCGAATTCCTGGCCAACATGAGCCACGAAATCCGGACGCCGATGAACGGCATTATTGGCATGACCGGTCTGGTGCTGGACACCGAGCTAAACTCCGAACAGGCCGAATACCTTCATATGGTCAAGGGATCTGCCGATGCGCTCCTCGTGGTGCTCAACGACATTCTGGATTTCTCCAAGATAGAGGCAGGCAAGCTGGAGTTGGACTATCTGAGCTTCAACCTGCGGAAGAGTTTGGGCGAGGTCGTCAAGACCCTGGCGATAAAGGCGCAGCAGAAGGGCTTGGAGTTCATTTTTGACGTGGCTCCGGGAGTGCCGACGAACGTCGTCGGGGATCCTGCCCGGCTTCGTCAAGTCTTGGTGAATTTGGTCGGTAACTCTCTCAAATTCACGGAGCGGGGCGAGATAGAAGTTAGTGTGCAGACCGAGACACAGAGCGTCGAGGGAACAATCTTACGCTTCAGCGTCCGAGATTCCGGGATTGGAATCCCCGAGGACAAACAGCATAAGATTTTTGGTGCATTCTCCCAGGCGGATTCTTCCACGACGCGCAAGTATGGCGGGACCGGGCTGGGCCTGACGATCGCAGGTCAACTGGTGGGTCTAATGGGTGGGAAGCTCTGGGTCGAGAGTGAAGCCGGAACGGGTTCAACTTTTCACTTCACCGTTCAATTTGGCCCAGGAGTCGCCGCGTTGCCGACTACGTTGCCCGACGTATCTCTACTCGCCGGCGCGCCGGTCTTGGTGGTGGATGACAATGCCACGAACCGGCGCATTCTCGAGGATTCGCTCATGCGCTGGGAGATGATACCAACGGTTGTTGAAAGCGCGTCCGCGGCGATAAGAGCCCTTCAGGATGCACAGGCATCGGGAGCGCAGCTTCCTTTAGTTCTGTCCGATGCCCACATGCCGGACATCGATGGATTCGGTCTTATCGAAATGATTCGCCAAAATCCGTTGTTCTCCAGCCTTAGGATTGTGATGCTCACGTCGGGCGGCGACCGTGGCGACGCAGCGCATTGCCAGAAACTGGGGGTCGCCGCGTACTTGAGCAAACCGTTCGACAGATTGGAGTTGCGTGACGTTTTGCTTCACGTCCTGGCTCGTGACCCGGCAAAGCCGGAAAACAGAACTTTGGTAACCAAACATGCCCTCCAGGAGCAAAGGCAGTCTTTCTCGTTTCTAGTGGCAGAAGACAATGCTGTGAACCAGAGGCTGATTGCCCGGCTTCTGGAGAAAAGGGGACACCGTGTGGTGCTGGCGCAGAATGGGCGAGAAGCACTGGAAGCATTGGAGAAACAGCTCTTCGATATTGTCCTGATGGACCTACAGATGCCGGAAATGGATGGTTTTGAAGCCACGCAGCTGATACGCGAAAAAGAAAAAGCGAGTGGCGCTCATTTGGCAATCATTGCGCTGACCGCCCACGCCATGAAAGGCGACGAAGAACGATGCCTGGCTTGCGGAATGGACGGCTACGTGACGAAACCGATTAAGTTGGAAGAACTCTTCTCGGTTATGGAGAAGCTGGCTCCGGGCATTACTCGCGCCTCAGATACGAAAGGTCGCCTTCCGCAACGGCCGGAGACGCCCGCTCACAAGTGATGGTCCCTCTAGAACTGAATCCTGCTGCCCATGCAATCTGAATGGAAAAACCACAGAAGTGGGTGCTAGGAGCCAGATGTCCGATTACGCGTGCCAGCTTTCTTGGATTGAATTTTCTCGGGACTTGTCAGGCAAAGACGAACGACGAAATATCTAGTCCACGCGGCCGAAATCCAAGTAGGGCTTTGAAAGTTTTAGAATTTTGTCATTCGGACTCTCATTCAAGCTGTTCTGGGCATTGCCAACCGGAACGAACTCGACATCAACCTTTATGACGGGGCATCCTTTCAAGACGTACGTCCTTTGCGTGCGGGTCGAAAGGCCACCTTCTATGGTGTACGCGCTGAGCAAGTCCTTCCTCGTCATACCCGGCTTAATGTCATACGTCGAGCGAAGTACGCTGGCCACCCACTGCCAATGCTCCCTATCAAGAGGAGGGTCACCTTCTAGAGTTACAACTTCGTATGGATGTCCCGTACTTGTGTTGTGCTGAATTTCATTGCGGAGGTTCTCGATTTCGCTGCCATCTCGGCTGCAGTTTGCCTTGCAGAGGTGGTCGAGCAACAGCATGGCCGCCGTTGGTCTACGGTTGGTGCTCGCTGCGATGAGCAACGTGTCTCCGTATAGCCAGACGGAATGGCCCTGAAATAAAGCGCTGTAGCCGCCGTCTCTTCCCAAAATGTCGCGGTTCGTCGGGATGGGACCGAGGTCGCTAACCTTCACGACCGACAACTCTGGCGGTGGGCCGGACGGTGTCGAATAGGGAAACAAGCCGCAGCCGGATAATCCAACAACAACCAAGCACAGTCCGGTCAGAACGAGGAGCAAGATTCTGAAAGGCTTTCGAGCCTGTAATCGAAGCTCAAAGCTCGGGACACGTCGAGATCTGCGGAAGGGGACGAATCGTATCATCGAGCTGCTCGGATCTGCCTCGCCTGGCGGATACCCTGCTTCCTTTCTGAATGCATGCTACACGAGTTGGTTGTACGGAGAATGTAAGGAGGGCCTCCTGTGGCACGCCATCGCCGCGGTCAGCGACGAGAATTCGCGCCGAGTCAGAGCCGCCGACGACGACGGTCGTATTTTTGAGCCTTTCTACCGGGTTATGGAGGCTCGCCGCTGCAACGTTTCTCGGCTCTCGACTCTAAATCGATCTGGGTACGAGTTGGGAACAACCAAGAGAGGGAAATTAATGCTTCTCCTGGCGTCCATTGGCTCCGGCACGACGATGGGGCGAACTAGTTGCCCTTTACGCCGTTGCGGATGCCGCTTATTATGACGAAGAAGATTGGCGCGACTTGTGGGAAATCCGCTTGGGGATAGCGAGGACGCTCCATTGAAGAAAATCACAGTGGCAAATTACCGACAGGATCCGTACTACGCCGCGATTGTGAGAGTGGTTGAGGATCTTCTTCGAGAAAAGGGATTCGTTGCTCCGGTGGAACTCTTTATTCGGATGGACCTGCTTTCCCCGGAATCGGCCGAGAATTGGAGGCGCGGCCGAGTCTCCTATCTCGAGAGAGTCATACGGTGCAATCTGAGCAAGGCCAGCCGAATCTTAAGGATTTTGCGGATGCATGCGCACGATTTGGACCTCAAACCCTCCTCCACCGTCTACAAGCGATGGAGCAAAGGTTCTCGTCCTCTTTTACGGTTTTCAAAGACAGGCGACCACAATATTGAAGCGGCTTACTCCCGTCACTTTGTTTCTCCGCGTAAAAAGAGCTGTCCATTTGAAGAAGGAGTGATCGAGGTTCGCAATTCCGCGGCGATCCCGCTAGCACGGGCGGCCGGCACGCGACGAGAAATCCCGGACCAAGTCCAAAGGCCATGAAAATCGGCGGAAACTACGCTTGCCCATGCAGAAGGCGGAAAAGAGTTGCCGTGTTGTTGCACCGATCTCCATGTCGAGCGTTGCCTGACAATCGCTTGACTCGCATGACGGCTTTATCGAGGTCGTCGTCAGGATGCGACACGAACAAGCGCTGGACTGTGCTGGGGGGCGCTTCGGCCGTGTCGATTGCTTGGAAGGAGCACCTCGCAACGGACGCTGGAACCCTTAGTCGCAGTTCGACGAGGCGCGCCAACGACTGCTTGAGGAGTTGCGCCATCGCGACTCTGGCTCGGAATGAAGCCGCAGTCGATGGCATTCAGCTCGTTCCCTCAAAATGAGTGATTTCTTTGGAGTTGAAATTTTCTGTTCTCGGCGCAATGGGAGGAAGGATGCGAGTTTTGCCGTTTCGGGTTCTTGTGGTGATGATCGTTGCGACGTGCCTCGTATACGGGCAGAAGAGCGCCGGTAACCATCAGGTTACCAAGGCAACGCTTGAGAATGGGTTGCGGGTCGTGATCGTCCAAGATGCTCTCGCACCCGTTGTCACCGTTGAGCAGAATTATTTGGTCGGAGGCGAGGATACGCCGAGTGGTTTTCCCGGGATGGCGCATGCTCAGGAACACATGGCTTTCCGCGGGTGTTCCGGATTGACCGCGGACCAGATCGCCGCCATCTACGCCCAACTCGGTGGGCAAGGAAACGCGGACACGCAGCAGAACATAACGCAATACTTCACGACCGTTCCTGCCGCGGACCTGGAAATTGCGCTGCGGGTGGACGCGGTGTGTATGCAAGACATCCAGGACTCCCAGCAAGAGTGGGCCCAGGAAAAGGGAGCCATCGAACAGGAAGTAGCGCGCGACCTTTCGAATCCTACCTATAAGTTTCTGACGCGTCTCAATGCGGATCTGTTTTCCGGCACGGTCTACAGTCACGACGCTCTGGGCACAAAAGATTCCTTTGAGGCCACCACCGGAGCGATGCTGAAGAAGTTTCAGCAAGACTGGTATGCACCAAACAATGCCATCCTCGTGATCGCGGGCGATGTGGAACCCGGTGCCGTGCTGGCCAAGGTGAAAGAGCTGTACGGAAAGATTCAACAACGAACCGTGCCGGCGCACCCGGAAGTCGTTCTCCAGCCGGTAAAGACGGAATCCTTTACTCTTGATAGCAATCTTCCGTACTCCTTGGTTTTTACCGCGTACCGCATGCCCGGGACCGAGAGCCGGGACTTCGCCGCCGTGCGCATCCTGAGCGACGTACTCGGCAGCCAGCGCGGAAACCTCTACGCTATGGTCCCCCAAGGGAAAGCGCTGGCCGCGGAGTTTGGCCTTGCGGAAACATTTCCAAAGGCCAGCGTGGCTTATAGCGTCCTCGCTTTGCCGGCAGATTCGGATCCTACTTCCGCGACCCAAGAGATGCACAAGATTCTGCTGGACTATGCGGTGCACGGCGTTTCTGCGGAGCTGGTCGACGCTTCAAAGCGTGGAGAGGTGGCCAACGCGGAATTCGAGCGAAATTCGATTCCGGGATTGGCAGCCACCTGGTCGCAGGCTTTGGCAGCGGAAGGGCGCAATTCTCCCGATGAGATTGTCGAGGCGATGAAACAAGTAACGCTGGAAGATGTGAACCGAGTGGCGAAGACCTACCTCGTCGACCAGAACGCCATCACCGCGCAGCTCAAGCCCGTTCCGTCGGGTGAAGCCGTTTCGGAAAAAGGGTTTGGCGGCAGCGAACAACTGACTTCTTCCCCGAAGAAGGCCGTCGCCTTGCCGCCTTGGGCCGAGTCCCAGCTCCTGGCGCTGACGGTGCCGGCCCTGGATGCGTCCTGGATGGACACCACTCTCGCAAATGGGATGCGTCTGATCGTCAAGACCGATAAAGCCAGCCCGACGGTGACCGTGCTTGGGAATATCCAGCACAACGAGAACCTCCAAGCACCACCCGGGAAAGAGGGCGTACAGGCGGTGCTCGACGAATTGTTTTCCTATGGCACGGAAACTTTGGACCGCCTGGCGTTTCAGAAGGCGCTGGATGACATCGCGGCCAACGAAACAGCAGGCCACGATTTCTCTTTGCGCGTCCTCAAACAGGATTTCTCGCGAGGCGTCCAATTGCTTGCCGATAACGAGCTGCATCCGGCTCTTCCCGAGGAAGCGTTCAACATCATCAAGCAGCAAAGCGCGCAATTTGTGGCGGGAAACCGCAAGAGCCCCGGATACCGCGTGACACACGCCGTGAGTGTGGGCTTGCTGCCCAAGGCGGATCCAGCTTTGCGGGAAGCGACTCCGGAAACCGTTTCGTCGCTGGCGTTGGACGACGTCAAGCAGTACTACGCGAAGACCGTGCGGCCGGATCTTACGACGATTGTGGTGATCGGCGACGTGACCTCCGAAGAGGCAAAGAGCGTCGTCGGGAAATGGTTCGGCGGGAATTGGAAAGCGTCCGGCCCGAAGCCGGATGTGACGCTTCCCCGCGTTCCCCTCAACGGAGTGTCGGTGGTTACCGTCCCCGATCCCAGCCAGCTGCAGAACTCGGTCAATCTTTCCGAGATCGTTGACATAACGCGGTTCGATGCGGACTACTATCCTCTGCAGCTCGGCAATCACGTGCTGGGCGGTGGATTCTATGCGACGCGTCTCTATCACGACTTGCGGCAAGTGAACGGTTATGTGTATACCGTCGACGTGCACATGAATGCCACGAAGACCAGGACGGTGTATGCGATTACCTATGCGTGCGATCCCGCCAACGTATCCAAGGCCAGACAATTGATTGAGCGCGACCTGGTGTCGATGCAAAAAGAGAACGTTACGCCGGCCGAGCTGCAGCAGGCCAAGGCTTTGGTGTTGCGGCAACTGCCTTTGGGGGAGTCGAGCGAGGATGCCGTGGCGGGTGGTTTGCTTGCCCGTGCTCAACTGAACCTGCCATTGGACGAAGCCGCGCGTGCCGCCAAACGCTATATTTCCTTGAGCGCCGAGGACGTTCGCCTGGCGTTTGCGAAATGGATTCGTCCCGATGGTTTCGTCCAAGTAGTGCGCGGCCCGGCGCCCCAATAGTGCAACGGTCTTACAGGCAAACCGCGAGGTGAGCGGACCAGCATGAAAGTGGGAGTTGATCGTGCTTAACCGTACCTTGCTGTATGGGCTGTTCGTCTGTTTGGTGGCTGTTCCCTTGCGATGCACGGCACAGTCAAGGATCTCGGCAGACAGCGAAAACAGAGCTGATACGGGCACAAGCTGGTCCTTTGCGGTCTCAGGTGATTCCCGAAACTGTGGTGATATCGTGATGCCAGCGATCGCTCGAGAGGTACGAAAGGACGGTGCATCGTTTTACTGGCATCTGGGAGACTTTCGTGCGATTTATGATTTCGACGAAGATTTTAAAGCGCGGAACCCAAGAACAAACATCCTTGCCTATGAGAATGCCGCCTGGAAGGACTTCATCGCCGAACAACTGGATCCATTCGGCGACTTACCCGTCTATTTGGCGCTGGGAAATCACGAGACCATTCCTCCAAAGACTCGGCTGGAAGCAATTCAGCAGTTCGCCGATTGGCTGGACACACCCGAGCTAAAAAGACAGCGGTTACAGGACGATCCGCAAGCACACCAGCTTACGACTTATTATCATTGGGTTAGAGCGGGGGTGGATTTCATTACTCTGGATAACGCAAGCGAAGACCAATTTGAGGATCCCCAACTCGAATGGTTCGCCTCGCTGATCAGTCGGGATTCCAAGAATTCCGAAATTCGCAGCGTAGTGGTGGGAATGCATGAAGCTCTTCCGGACAGTTTTTCATCGGGTCACAGTATGAACGAGACCGCCCGAGGTACCGTCAGCGGGCGGAAGGTCTACGCGGAACTGGTGGATTTCCGAAAGCAGACGCGCAAAAACGTCTACGTTCTTGCGAGCCACGCGCATTTCCTAATGGAGAACGTCTACAACACAGCTTGCAGAACGAATCGCCCACAAGACGTGTTACCGGGATGGATCGTAGGAACGGCTGGTGCCGTTCGGTATCGCCTTCCGAGCGATGTGAAGGGTTCGACCCAGGCAAAAACAGATGTGTATGGATACCTCCTTGGCACTGTGCTTAGCGACGGCAGAATTGACTTTCAGTTTAAGGAAGTCACGGAAGTCAATGTGAGCGAACGAACTCGGCGGAATTATCCAGTTGCCTTCGTGCAGAGCTGTTTCTTGGGCAACGCCGCTACGTATTCGCCGGACGGGCCGCCGCAACCTCCGAACTGTCCAAAATGAGTGCAAGTGTACTGGTGGGATTCAATACGGAGCCCTTGTTTCGGATGCTTTTGGCCACAGGAAGTTCGCTCTGCCGGTAATTCTGGAACCAGAGTTCAGCCGGACGTCGCTCGGAAACGATCAATACCCAGCATGGTGAAGGATGGCGACGGCCACAGCTGCAATCAGACAATAAATACCGAACAGGTACCATCGTCCGCCTTCCAGCCATCGACTCAACCACTTCAGAGCAACGAGGCCGGCGAGAAACGCGAACGCCGCACCGAGCAGGCTGGGAAATGCGGCTGACGCGAATGTTGCTGTTCCACTCGCGTATCCAGCGTGCAGGACGCGCATCACCTCACGCACTACCACGACGGGAGTCAAGACCACGGCTAGAGCGAAACTGAACATTTCGGCGCGTGACTTCGGTACCCCCAAAAGCATTCCCGCAGAGATTGTGGCACCAGACCGCGAGAATCCGCGAAATGGCAAGCACAGTCCCTGCACGGCTCCGATAATCGCAGCCTCCTTAGCGTTCAGATTGTTGGCCCCGGTCAGACTGCCAGCCGGATGTCTCTTCTCGATGATGCCTGCTGCAAGTATGAGAATCCCCACAAGAGCCAGCGCCGGAGCAACAAGTTCGAGATGGCTGAACAAGTCCTCTATCTCGGCGTGAGGAACGCCCCTAAAAAAGGTTTTTTCCATGATTTTGACGATAGCTTCACCAATCAATCCGGTGAGTGCGGTTGCTAAGGCGACACATGCAGCAAACTTCTTGAAAGAAGTTGTGCTCTGGAAGTAGGTGTCCCGCCACGGCCTCCAAAAGTAGACGATTACGGCAAACATGGTACCCGTGTGGAGCATGACGAGGAGCAAGGTGGCGGGTGGTGAGGAAGGGTCGATACCCAGCATCTTTTCAGCTACAACCACATGGGCCGAACTCGATACGGGAAGGAGTTCCGCTAGTCCTTGCACGATAGCAAGGATGAGAACGTACAAAACAGGCATTCCGAAATTCTAAGGCAGTTTGGTATTGGGCAGAAAACACAAAGAACAGACAGTGTCGATAACCCACAACATTACCGGCGCCCCATCATTCAGTCCGCGCCACAACCGGCCTCGGCAAGAGCCGGGCCCTGGTATGACGTCCAGGTGCATGGTGCGATCGGTGAAGATGGACATGTATCTGAAGCGGCCGTGCTGCCGGCCGGAAGAGCCGATCTCGAGCAGCAGGCTGTTCAAATCGTCTCTGGATGGGTTTTCTCACCCGCCGTGTGCAACGGAAAGCCCATTGGCGTAAGCGCGAACCTCGTTGTTCACTTTCCACCGCAATAACCGCTTCAGAGTTTTTCAGGCCTCTATGCCGGTCGTCCAGCAACCGGCTAACTCCTGGTACTGGACCTGGACGCCGCCGATCGCATACGCGACACCGCCCTCAACCACTCTGCACAAAACGAGCGCGAATCCGGGGAAGTGCCCGGAAACCGTAGCATAACAAGCCGCATCCTAGTCTCTGAACCGCAAGGATTAAAGGATGACAGCTGAGACCGTGCGCTATGCATGGCGGGGTATTCGCAAAAATCCTGCGTTTGCCGTCACCTGTACTTCGATCCTGGCACTGGGTGCATCGGAATCAGTACAGCCGTCTTTAGCGTGGTCTATGCCGTCCTTTTGCACCCCCTGCCATATCCGGATGCGGATCGGCTCTGCATGGTATGGAAAACGATTCCCAAGAAGAATCTCGACCGCGACTGGACTTCTTATCCCACATATGCGGATTGGAAGAGACAAAATCAGTCGTTCGAGGGCCTGGCGGCCTACCTGCGTCCCGATGGTGCGCGTGCACTGTTGACGCGTTCCGACGAGCAGGTGCAGGTGCAAGCGGCAAAAGTGTCTGACAATTTTTTCTCGGTTCTGAATGTACCGGCCCTGGTGGGAGTTATCTCCTGCTGAAGCGGGCAGCACTGCAAACCAGGTGGTGCTGAGTTACGGGATGTGGAAGGGGCGATTCGCCTCGGCTCCGGAAATTGTTGGTCAGACTTTGGAAATCGATCAAGCTGCCTA
>Ga0210407_10002470_pt1 | contig 15840 bp, 14 predicted proteins | sample IncBWC27MmetaG_FD_150860 | JGI IMG/M metagenome (GOLD analysis project Ga0210407, IMG submission 150860) | Forest soil microbial communities from Barre Woods Harvard Forest LTER site, Petersham, Massachusetts, United States - Inc-BW-C-27-M | ecosystem: Environmental > Terrestrial > Soil >...
ACGAGAGAATCCAAGGAAATCCAAGGAAATCCAATACCCTAAAAAGGTGGTTTCCATAGCGAAACGGCCAGGAGCCAAGAAAACCCAAACGGATTGATCGGACCGATGTCGTGGGCGCGCTGCGGCTTGGTCGCCAAGGGTCGGGCGAGCCGACGCTAGCCGTCCGCCCCCAGCCGATCGGCGTAAGCATGTTGGACTCCTTGAGGGTCCGTGACGACATGCTCTCCATCTTCGCCGCAATGGATCCATTGCGGCCCGATCGGCGCCTTGCCATGGCCCCCGGGAATGTCGAGCATATAGGTCGGCGTCGCCAGCCCCGAGAGACGGGCGCGCAAGACTCGCATCAGTTCCTGCCCCCTCGCGATCGACACCCGCCAGTGGGTCGTGCCGGGCGCGAGATCGCCGTGATGCAGGTAGTAAGGCTTCACCCGCGCCTCGACGAAGGCTCTCATCAGGTCGATGAGCGTTTCCGGGTCGTCGTTGACGCCCTTCAGAAGCACGCTCTGGCTGACCAGCATTGCGCCTTCGGCCGCCAGGCGGCGGCAGGCTGAGCGCGCGCTTTCGGTCAGCTCGCGCGCATGGTTGGCGTGCACCGCGACCACCGTCGTCTTGCCTTCGGCCATCAGAGCGCGCGCCACCGCCTTTGTCACCCGCTCCGGCGCGGCGACAGGCAGGCGCGTGTGCCAGCGCAGCACTTTGACGTGGTCGATTGCCGCGAGCGCCTGGGTTGCCTCGGCGATGCGGCGGGGGGATAGGGTCAACGGATCGCCGCCGGTCAAGATGACCTCCCAAATCCCTTCATGAGCGCGTACGTAGTCAGTCGCCGCGGCGAACTCGGCTGTGCTCAGCGCCCCTGAGCCCGGCCCCACCCGCTCGCGGCGGAAGCAAAAGCGGCAATAGACTGCGCAAACCGCGACCAGCTTGATCAAGACCCGATCGGGATAGCGATGCACCAGCCCCTTGACGGGGCTCATGGCGTCGTCGCCGATCGGATCGTCACGCTCGGCGGGATCGCGAATCAGCTCGCGCGTGTCAGGCACGAACTGACGCGCGATTGGGTCGCTCGGGTCTTCGGGCCGGACGAGGGCGGCCAGCGCCGGCGTAAGGCCGATCGCATAGCGGTTGGCAACCGCCTCGAGCTCTGGAAGCCGTTCCGAGCCGGCCAGCCCCGCCTCGACGAGATCCTCGGCGCTGGTCAGGCGGCGGCATTGGCTTCCTGAGGTCATTCGGCTTTCACGATAAGGGAAGAGACACGCGCGGAGCGCGAGCCGTTCGCTTCATCGGGCCCAGTTACGGGAAGGGCAGCGACATCGCAAGGTGCGAACCTCCGGCACGGGCAAGCGCCCGCGCCGGGAATTGGCCGCTATGGGCCGTTCCCACTGTTCACGCCGAAACCTCTCCACCGGGACGGTGCGGAACGCGCGCTTGCCCGGTCGTCATGCTTCGGCAACGTGAAGCGGTCCAGAATTTCACCGACGAGCAAGTGAGCCTGCGCCGCTGTTAAGCCCTCCGCGATCACGTTTGCGTCAATTCGCAGACGAAACATCGTCCGCGAGTCGCCTACCGTTTCAGCCTCAACCACGATCTGCCGCAGCATCTCTCCCCTCGGCCGCAACGCTTTGGATAAATGCGCTTACCAACAATTAAACGAAATGTCTCATCACCCGGTTCCGTCTCCTGTCAATAAATCCGCGTTGCTCCGATCCCGTAGGAAAGTGGGCCGTCGCTCCGCGCGTTGGCTCCCGAGGGCTATCCTAATGGGTAACGCAAGCGCCGGGATCGCCTGCCAGGACCTTCTCTCTCCCGCTCAACTCGGCTCCCAGGATACGATGGCGGAGCAAGGAGGCTTGCGGTAGCTGCCGGCCGGCGCCAGCTCGGGGTGCATCTCGCCACGTAAAATCGCGCTATAGGGAGAGCTATGCTGAACGATCGCAACCCCCATTGGGTCTACACCCAGACGATCAAGATGTTCGCGGCGCCAGCCTCGCCGCCATTCGAGGACGAAGCCGAGCTCGAGCGCCACTGGGGCCGGGTCTGGGGCATCGACAACGATGTCGGGCAGATCCGCAGCATTCTCGTGCACCGGCCCGGACCCGAGATGGCGGTCGTCGATCCCGCCAAGCGCATCCCCGAGATCGGCTCGTTCGGCGATGTCGATGAGGGGTGGTACTTCCAGAGCGAGACGCCACCCGACGTGCCGGCGATGCAGGCGGAGCACGACGCGCTGGTGGCGGCTCTGAAGGCTGCCGGCATCGAGGTCTTTCACGCCGAAGGCGTCGAGGACGGGCGGCTGAAATCCTGCTACACCCGCGACCCGTTCATCATGGTCAAGGGAGGCGCCATCGTCTGTCGCATGGGCGCTCGCATACGTCGCGGTGAGGAACTGGCGACCACTCGCACCCTCGCCAAAATCGGCATCCCGATCCTGCGCACCATCTCGGGTGCGGGCGTAATGGAAGGCGGAAGCTTCGCCTGGATCAACAGCAGCACGGCTGCCATCGGCGTTGGCGTGCGTGTCAACCGCGACGGCGCGCTCCAGGTCGCCGAGGTCCTCAAGCGGCAGGGCGTCGAACTCCTGATCGTCGAACTCACGGGTTACGACATCCATCTCGACGTGTCGTTCCTAATGGTCGCCAAAGATCTGGCTTTGGTGAACCCGTTCGGCCTGCCCCATTCCTTCATGGAGGAGCTGAAGGCGCGTGGTGTCCGCCTGGTTGAGATCGAACCGGCCGACGATCCCTGGATCAACAACTCGCTGGCGATCGCGCCCGGCAGGCTCCTGATGCCGGAGGGGGCGACCAATCGCACGCTTGACGCCCTTGCCCGGCACGGCGTGACCTGGAAGACGATTCCCTACGCCGCGATGCATAAGAACGGCGGCGGCATCCATTGCTCGACAACGCCCCTGCGGCGCGACAAGGTCTGAGGCCTTTGGCTCGGGCCGCAGGCGGCGGGGGACAGGCGGCGGCTCCCCGGAAGCGCGCCTTTATCTTCGGCTCTATCAGTTCAATGGCTTAAGGCCTCCTTCGCGCAACTTTTGTCGCACAACAAGGGCCTCGTTCTGAGGCCTCGACACCACGCTGTGGCGTATTCCGGACCGCGTCGTAAGCGATCGGGACATGGCCGTGGGCGCCCCTTCCCGTTCCCAGCGATCGGACATACCTCTGAGAACGCCGATTGTTGGAAGTCGCCCAGTGGGTCTGTGGAAGCAACGCTCGGGGTCCCTTGCGAGCATAGGGTACGCGAATAGGATGGAGGCAGCTGTGGCCAGCACGATCAAAGTCAATGGCGTCGATCGCATGGTCGATGCCGAAAGCGACACGCCGCCCCTTTGGGTGTTGCGCGACGTCCTCGGCATGACCGGCACGAAGTTCGGCTGCGGCATCGCGCAATGCGGCGCGTGCACCGTGCAGATCGATGGCGAACCGGTCCGCTCGTGTCTGCTGCCGGTCGGCTCGATCGGTGAGCGAAAGATCACCACCATTGAGGGAATCGGCGCAACGGAGGCAGGACGCAAGATCCAGAAGGCGTGGCTGGACCTCGAGGTCGTGCAATGCGGCTATTGCCAGTCCGGCCAGATCATGTCCGCCAGCGCTTTGCTGGCCAAGACCCCCGATCCGAAGGATTCGGACATTGATGCGGCCATGGCTGGAAACATTTGCCGGTGCGGCACCTACGTGCGCATCCGCAGTGCGATCAAGCAAGCCGCGCGCTCGGCCTGAAGGAGACCCGACCCATGACTCAGATCTCCGCTGCCCCGAAGCTCACCCGCCGCACGATGCTGAAGGCGACAGCCGCTGCGGGCGGTAGCCTAATCCTCAACGTGTCCATTCCCCGGCTCAACGCTGCGCTCGCGGCGGAGTCGAACGCGGACCTCGCGCCGAACGCCTTTGTGCGCATTGATCCCGATGGCAAGATCACTTTCACAATCCCGCAAGTCGAGATGGGGGCAGGGCATTTACACCGCTCTCTCGATGCTCCTTGCCGAGGAGCTTGACGCGCCCTTCGAGCACGTCACCGCGGTGGCGGCGCCGCCGAACGACAAGCTCTACGCGAACCCGCTTCTCGGGTTCCAGGTGACTGGCGGCTCCACCTCGGTTCGCGCCTTCTGGAAGCCCATGCGAATCGCCGGCGCGGCCGCCCGGGCCATGCTCCTGCAAGCCGCGGCGGCGAAGTGGAGTGTCGATCCGTCGTCCTGCCGGGCGGAGAACGGCGAAGTCTTCCACGACGCGAGCGCCCAGAAGGCCGCCTATGGCGAGCTTGTGCAGGCCGCCGCCGCTTTGACGCCGCCGCAAAATCCGCCGCTGAAGCCGTCGACGGATTTCAAGCTGATCGGCAAGCCGCTGAAACGGCTCGACACACCCGACAAGGTCAACGGTAAAGCAGTTTACGGTATAGATGCGTGGCCGCCGGGCGTGAAGATCGCCACGCTTGCGAGTTGCCCCGTGTTCGGCGGCAAAGTCGCCCGCGTAAACGACGAGCGGGCGAAGACCGTACCCGGGGTCAGGCAGGTCATCGTTCTCGACGATCTCGTCGCGGTCGTCGGCGATCACATGTGGGCCGCCAAGAAGGGCCTTAACGCCCTTGACATCGCCTGGGACGAAGGACCGAACGCCGACGTGTCGACGGCCGATGTGCTGAACGGCCTTGTCGCCGCCAGCGAGAAAGCGGGGGTTGTGGCGAAAACAACTGGCGACATCGACAAGGCTCTGGGAGAGGGAACGAAACTCGAGGCGACCTATCACGTGCCGTTCCTCGCCCATGCGCCGATGGAGCCGATGAACTGCACGGTGCACGTTCGTCCCGACGCCTGCGAGATCTGGGTCGGCAATCAGGTCATCACCCGCGCTCAAGGGGTCGCCGTGAAGCTGAGATCGCGGCCGCCGCCAACTATGTCACGGCGCGCTTCGGGGCCGTGGGCTCGCGCCTGACAGCGGAGAACGTCGCCTCGCTCTGGCTCACCCGGTAACGGATCACCTTCTCCACGAATCTGTTTGTGGCTGCGATCCGACCTTGCGACTGATGATCCGATCTTGCGACTGATCAAGTCCTCCGGCCCGCTCGTGTTTCTCGTGGGCGGCGCGTTGCGTTGGCTGAGACGCGAGAATGAGCACGCGCTCGGTCACTTCCTGGAGAGGTCAACACAAATTGATGTCGCACTGCAGCAATCTGCGCTTATACCTCGGAAGGCGTTGACAGCCCCTGCCAGGCAATGGCGATCCGCCGCCAACCTGGAGCAATACAATGGGCGCGACGATTCAATGACAGGTTAGGTTGATGACGGCCGTCGTTCGGTTAGCTCTCGCGCGTCCATACACCTTCGTCGTAATGGCGATTCTGGTGATGATTTTTGGCGTGATGTCGGCCATTCGAACCCCAACCGATATCTTCCCCAATATCGGAATTCCGGTCATTTCGGTCGTTTGGGGCTACACCGGCTTGTCGCCCGACGACATGGGCGGCCGAATCGTTGCGCCCTACGAACGCGTCCTTTCCACCACGGTCAACGATATTGAACACATCGAGTCGCAGTCATTTCCCGGCATGGGCGTTGTCAAAATCTTCTTCCAGCCGACCGTCGACATCAACGCCGCCCAGGCGCAGGTCACGTCGATTTCGCAAACAATTCTGAAACAGCTTCCCGCCGGGGCGACGCCGCCGATCATCCTTGCCTATAACGCCTCGAGCGTCCCGATCATCCAGTTAGCGTTATCCAGCGACACTCTCTCCCAGGTGGAGCTGTTCGATACCGCACAGAATTTTATTCGGCCGCAGCTCACGACGGTCGCAGGCGCCCAGCTTCCGTTCGCTTATGGCGGAGCGACGCGCCAAGTGCAGATCGACCTCGACCAGAATGCGCTGCGCGCCCACAACCTTTCAGCCACAGACATCGGCGCGGCGCTCGCCTTGCAAAACCAGATCAATCCGGTCGGCACGGAGAAAATCGGCTCCTACGAATTCACCGTCGATCTGAACGATTCCCCCAAAGCGGTCGCTGACTTCAACAATCTGCCGGTCAAGGTGGTCAACGGCACGGTCGTGTTCATGCGCGACGTCGCTTTCGTCCACGACGGCTCGCCGCCGCAGACCAATGTCGTCCAGCTCGACGGGCGCAAGGGCATTCTGATGTCCGTTCTCAAGATCGGCTCGGCGTCCACGCTTGACATCATTTCGGGCATCAAGGCTCGCCTCCCCGCAATCGAAGCCACGCTTCCTCCCGGCGTCAACCTCAAGTTCGTTGCTGACCAATCCGACTTCGTCAGATCTTCCGTCAGCGCCGTCGTGCGGGAGGGATTGATCGCGGCCACGCTCACAGGGTTCATGATTCTCATCTTTCTCGGCAGCTGGCGATCGACCCTCATCATCACGGTTTCGATACCACTTGCGGTTCTGAGTTCATTGACCACGCTTTCCCTGCTTGGCCAGACCATCAATGTCATGACGCTCGGCGGCCTTGCTCTCGCCGTCGGCATCCTGGTCGACGATGCGACCGTCACGATCGAGAACATCAACCGCCACATGGAGCATGGCGAGGATATTTTGACCGCCATCACCAAGGGCGCGAACGAGATCATGCCGCCCGCGACGGTCGCCTTGTTTTGCATCTGCATCGCCTTTGTCCCGCTGCTCACGCTGGGCGGAGTGGCGGGCTATCTCTTCCGTCCGCTGGCGATGGCGGTGGTCTTCGCGATGATCGCCTCCTACATTCTCACCTACACGCTCGTGCCGACGATGGCGCATTTCTTACTCAAGAATCAGCACCATCACGCGACAAGCGGCGATTCGACCGAGCCGCGCCGCGTCGGGTTTTTTGGTCGCTTTCAGCAAGGGTTCGAGGCTCATTTCGAGCGGTTTCGGCAGGGCTACCTAGGCCTCTTGCGACTGGCGCTTGCGCATCGTTTCGTCTTCTCCGGCGGCTTCGTCTGCTTCGCCTTGCTATCGCTCGGCCTCGCCCCGTTTCTTGGGCAGGACTTTTTTCCTTCGATCGATTCCGGCGCGCTCAAAATCCACCTGAGGGCGCCGACCGGAACCCGGATCGAGGAAACGACGCGACTGACAGATCAGGTCGAACAGAAGATTCGCTCGATCATCCCGCCCGACCGGATATCGAGCGTCGTCAACAACATCGGCCTGCCAGTGAGTGGCATCAATCTCTCGTATCAAAACACCGGAACGATCGGCGTCTTCGACGCCGATATGCTTGTGAGTTTGCGCGAGGGGCCGACCTCTACCGACGCTTATGTGAAGACCCTGCGCGAGCAACTCCCGAAGGCCTTTCCGGGCACGACCTTTTCTTTCCTTCCGGCGGATATTGTGAGCCAGATCCTTAACTTCGGCTCGCCGGCGCCACTCGACGTCCAGATCGCCGGCAATGACCTCAACGCGAGTCGCGCCTTCGCCACCAAGCTCCTTGCGAAGATTCGCCATGTTCCCGGAATCGCCGATCCGCGTATCCAGGAAGCTTTCCAGGACCCCGCTCTGAAGGTCGACTTCAATCGCGAATTTGCCGGGGTCGTCGGGCTCACCGAGAACGACGCCTCGACCAGCCTTCAGACGACTCTCTCAGGCAGCACACAGACAGCGCCGACCTACTGGCTGAGCTCCAATGGCGTCTCCTACGCCGTTTCGGTCCAAACCCCGCAATATGGCATCGATACGCTTGGCGACCTCAAATACGTGCCGCTGAGAACTAGCGATTCGACCCAGCTGCTCGGCGGTTTGGCCACCTTTTCGCCTGAGCCGCTCAACGCCATTAACTCGCATTATAACATTCGTAACATCGTCGATATCTACGCGACGACCCAGGACCGGGATCTTGGCGCCGTCGCTGCCGACGTCCAGAAGATTGTCGATGACGCGCGCGGCGAACTGCCCAAGGGATCGACAGTCACGATACGGGGGCAAGTGGCGACAATGCAGAGCGCCTACTATCAGTTGTTCGTCGGCTTGGCTTTTTCCGTCGTGCTGATCTATCTTCTGATTGTTGTAAATTTTCAGTCCTGGCTCGACCCTTTCGTGATCATCACCGCGCTTCCGGCGGCATTGGCTGGAATCGTGTGGATGCTGTTCCTCACGCAGACGAGCCTGTCCGTTCCCGCCCTGACCGGAGCAATCATGTGTATGGGCGTGGCGACAGCGAACAGCATTCTGGTCGTCAGCTTCGCGCGCGAACAGCTCGCAGAGGGGAAGAGCGCGGTCGACGCCGCGCTCGAGGCCGGCGCCACCCGCTTCAGGCCGGTGCTGATGACCGCGCTCGCCATGATCATCGGCATGGCGCCGATGGCCATCGAGGCCGGCGAAAATTCCCCGTTGGGACGCGCCGTCATCGGTGGTCTTACGTTTGCGACTTTCGCTACGCTCTTGTTCGTGCCGACCGTGTTTTCAATCGCGCACCGAGCCAATCCAAATAAAGCCAAAGCCAATGCGGCGGAGCCCCTCGTCGGGCTGCCCTCTCACGCCTGATCCGGAGCTCTCATGTCCACTGAATCTCCCGCCACTCCACCCAAACCCAAAACGCGGCGGGTCCTGCTTGTCATCTGCGTGTTCGCGATCGGCGCCGTCGGCCTCGCGGTCTCCGGCATCATGGATCGCGCCAAGAGCAGGCAGGAGGTCGCCGCCTGGACCAACGCCCAGACCATTCCCACGGTGCGTGTCGTGCAGCCCGAGCGCGGACCTGGACAGCAAGAGCTGGTTCTTCCCGGCAATGTCGCCGCGTTCAACACCGGCTCACTCTTTGCCCGCGCCAGCGGCTACATCGCAGCCTGGAACAAGGATATTGGCGCTCATGTGACGAAGGGTGAGGTTCTCGCGACGATCTCGGCCCCGGATCTCGATCAACAGCTCGAGCAGGCTAAGGGGCAACTCGTTCAGCTGCAGGCGGCGGTCCAACAAGCGCAGGCCAACGCGGAGCTCGGCCACGCAACGGATCAGCGGACCTCACAGCTCGTCGTTCAAGGGTGGCAGAGTAAGCAACAGGGCGATAACGATCGCCTGAACGCGGCCTCACAGCTCGCTGGGCTCGCGGTGGCTAAGGCGAATGTGGCGGCTCAGCAATCGGCAGTGAAGCGACTTGAGGAGCTGACCGCGTTCGAGGAAATCAAGGCGCCGTTCGACGGCGTGGTGACAGCGCGCAACGTCGACATCGGCGACCTCGTCAACGCAGGGGGCAACACGGGGCGCGCCATGTTCCAGGTCTCCGACATCCACCGGATGCGGATTTTTGTGAACGTGCCCCAAGCCTTCCTCGGAGAGCTTGCACCGGGCATCAAGGCCACGCTGCATCTGCCTGGCCAGAAGGAGACCTTTGAAGCGCAGCTTGTGTCGACGTCAAACGCGGTGACGGAGACTTCGCGCACCGCCCTGGTCGAGCTCCAGGCGGACAATCCTGACGGCAAGCTATGGCCTGGCTCCTTCGCCGAAGTTCATTTCCACATTCCCGCCGACCCGAACACGCTCACCGTTCCGCTCACCGCGCTCTTCTTTGGCGCTAAAGGGATGGAGGTCGCCGCGCTCGACGGCGACGGCAAGGTCGTCTTGAAGCCGGTCGTCGTCGGGCGCAATCTCGGAAACCGGGTGCAGATCGAGTCTGGCCTTTTACCGTCTGACCGGCTTGTCGACAGCCCAATCGAATCCACACAGACCGGCGACAAGGTGAATGTCGCCAATCCGGACCCCAATATGATAGCGCGCGACGTCAAAGCCGCGCCAAACAAGCCGCCGAACCTCTGAGCTATCGGCGGGCGGATTGCGCGACCTTACAGGCGCAAGCCGTCTTGGCGCGGATGTGAACCGCAGCCGCCTTAGGCGGCGTCGTGACGGAAATCCTCGATCACTGGTCGGGCGGTGGATTGTCCTGCGGGGAATCGCATTGAGCGTGCGCGCGCTTGACTTCCGCAAGGCTGTGGAAGGTGTGGGAGGCGATATGCGCGCAATAGTCGTCCAGCGACGCGTTCCCGTCGGGCGGACCGCCTGCTTCCGGCGGGCCGCCTGCGTCTGGCGGGGCCCCTTGAGAATCGGAAGGATCGTTCGGTCCCGGAACGACGGGCGAATGCTCGAACAGACCCGGCGGATAGCCGTCTTCCGCTGCAAGCGTGGGGCTTGCCGCCAGCGCGACGGCAAATGCGAGAAGTAAGCTCTTCATGGCCGCTGACAGATGGCATCGCGTTGCGCGGACAGCAACAGGGCAGCGAGTATTGACCGATGCTTCCGGCCATTCCATGGCAAGACCCGCCGATTGCTGCGACGGACTTTTCGCCACGCTGATCGTCCAAAATAGCCGAGCTTGACAGGATCTTTCTCGAAGCTCACGCCGCGCCGATGACCTCACCTGCTTTGTTCACACTTGGCACGCGCGGCTCGCCCTTGGCGCTCATGCAGGCGAACGAAACGCGACTTCGCCTAGCAGAGGCGCATGGGTGGGAGATCGAGCGGATAGCGCTTCAGGTCATTCGGACGACCGGTGATAGGATCCAGGATCGTCCGCTCGCCGAGGCCGGCGGCAAGGGCCTGTTCACCAAGGAAATCGACGCCGCGCTCCTCGCCGGCGCGATCGACGCGGCGGCGCATTCGGCCAAGGACTTGCCGTCGCTCATGCCCGACGGCGTCGTTATCGCCGCCTATCTGCGGCGCGAAGACGTTCGCGACGCGCTGATCTCCGCCTTGGCCGATTCGGTCGAGGGCCTGCCGCGCGGGGCGACGTTCGGCGCCGCCTCGCTTCGCCGTCAGGCCCAGGCTTTGCGCCTTCGCCCCGACCTCAAGCCGGTGCTCCTGCGCGGCAATGTCGAGACGAGGCTGAACAAGGCCGAGTCGGGCGCGGTCGGCGCTACGCTGCTCGCGTTCGCCGGCTTGAAGCGGCTCGGTCTCGCTCATCGCGCTCGCGCTGTGCTCGACATTGATAAGTTCCTGCCCGCTCCCGGTCAGGGCGCGATCGCGATCACGGCGCGTGGGGGCGACACGCGCGTGCTCGAAGCGTTGAACGCGATCTCCGACCGCGAGACTTCAGTGGCGCTGACGGCCGAGCGCGCCTTCCTGGCCGAGCTCGAGGGCTCGTGCCGGACGCCGATCGCGGGCCTCGCCCGTATCGAGGGCGGGAGGCTCAGGCTCATGGGCGAAGTGCTGCGCCCCGACGGCTCGGAGCGCTTTGATGTCGCCGCCGAGGGCGCGCCTGCGGATGCCGAGCGACTGGGGCGCGAAGCCGGGCGCGACCTGGCGGGCCGCCTGCCTGCAGGCGTGCTGATTAAGGGCGGGTGAGAGCGTCCCTCTCCCTCCAAGCAAAACCAAGCAAAACCAAATCAATCCAAGCAAAAAGGCTTGCAATTCCTTGGATTTCTTTGGCCGAATCGGGGCTTTTCAACGGGTTACAGCGAATCCAAATAAAAAAATCTTTCCCCTTCCGATTTCGCCACCCGCCGTCCCGCACCCGGGCGCGAGTGGCACCCTCGTACTCAGGCACGATAGCACAATTTCTGCTGCTCGCAAAGGAAATTCAGAATTGATTGACTGGAAGGTGGCTTTTCGAGATCTCGGCTGAGCTGTAGCGGCGTCCGGCTTCTTGCCGCGGCTTTAAATGGGCATCCCGCCAGCCGCTCGCGGACTAGCGCGAAATCCTACCTTCCCACCTCGCGCGAAGGGAAACTGCGTCGCGTGACAGTCACCCATTCGATGATAGACTGCGGCACGGACGACTTCGGTTGAGGCGAAGCGGTACCGAGCGCTCGGCGCTCTTGACGCTCGCGTCCCGTCGGGCCCATTGCACGAGCCAGCGCTCCCGAGGCGCAACAACATCGAACGCGAGGATCATCGCCATGGCCAACGACAAGATGATGGCGCAGATGTCGAGCAAGCCCGGCTTCATCGCCGCGCTCGACCAGAGCGGCGGATCGACCCCCGGCGCGTTGCGGCTCTACGGGATTCCGGAGAGCGACTACAAAGACGACGACGCCAAGATGTACGACCTCGTGCACCAGATGCGCGTGCGCATCATCACCGCCCCCTCCTTTACCGGCGACAAGGTCATAGCCGCCATCCTGTTTGAGCGCACGATGGACGGCGAGGCGAAGGGCAAGCCGGTCCCGACCTACCTGTGGGAGGAACGCGGCGTCGTTCCGATCGTCAAGGTCGACAAGGGGCTTGCTGAGGAGAAGGATGGCGTCAGCCTGATGAAGCCGATGCCGGACCTCGACAAGCTCCTGGGTCGGGCGAGCAAGCTTGGCGTATTCGGCACCAAGATGCGCTCGGTCATCAACCAGGCGTCGAAAACCGGCATCGCCGCCATCGCCAAGCAACAGTTCGAGTTTGGCGAACAGATCGCGAGTCATGGGCTAACCCCCATCCTCGAGCCGGAAGTGTCGATCAAGAGCCCCGACAAAGCCGGCGCCGAGCGGATCCTGCTCGACGAATTGACGAAGGGGCTCGAGGCCTTGCCCGCTGGCCGCAAGGTGATGCTGAAGCTGACGATCCCCGACGTCCCTGACTTTTATTCCCCCCTGATCAACGACAAGCGGGTTGTACGCGTTGTTGCGCTGTCTGGCGGTTATACGCGGGACGACGCCTGCGAGCGTCTCGCCAAAAATCACGGCATGATTGCGAGCTTCTCACGCGCGCTCGCCGAGGGTCTCAAGCATTCGATGTCCGATGCCGAGTTCGACGAGGAACTCAGCGAAGCCGTCGATGAGATTTATGAGGCCTCGACGGTCAAAGTCTGACCGGTTGTCGGTTCGTTTCTATTACGGGTCAGGCTCGCCCTATGCGTGGCGGGTCTGGCTCGCGCTTGAACACAAGGGTATTCCCTATCATCGCAAGACGCTGTCGTTCGACGCCGGCGACTTAGTGCGCCCTCCGAGCCCTCGCCCGACGCCAGACGCTGCCCGAGGTCGGCCAGATAGTCATCGGCTTCGCGCACCATGCGCCGCTGAATCGCGCGCTGACGCGGATCGCGGGCGAAAAGGGCCGGCCCCGATGGCCAGCGCTCCTCGATATATTCGACGATCGCGGCGGATTCGGCGAGCGCGAAATCGTCGTCGACCAGGACCGGCACGCGGCGACGCGGGTTGAGCGCCCCGAATTCCGCCGTCTTCAAGGCCGGATCGAGCCGTGGCCCGACCCGGTGCTGGATCTCGGCGGGGTGCTTGACGACGCAGTGGCGCAGCTGAAGCGCTTCCTCTCCGGCGCGCCACCCGCCGCTCGCTTCCGGGCGGACCTCTCCAAGATGCTTGTCCGCGATCTCGACGACCCAGGTATCAAGACGGGCGGCGTCTTCAGCCGACAACCCGAAAGCGCCGGCGGCAGTCTTCTGGCGGGGCATCCTGCATCAACTCCTTCAAGAACATCAAAGGAGCCGTCGGCATCGGTCTGGCGTGATCGGTGGGGCCGTGATATCGGGGCAAATTGGGGATTATGCCTTCACGAGCTCGCCGTCCGCCTCGTAAGATGCGGGCGGCCTTCTGTTTAGACAGGCGGATAGTCTCCCTTCAGCCACGGCCGGATATCACCGACTCTGAACCGAGGAGCGCCGTTGAGCATGACAACAGGCGGCGTCTGGCGGTTCCGTCTCCATCGTTTGATGGTCGTCGACGACCGACCCGCGAGCAGGCCAACCTGAAAATCATCGAGCAGCGCGTCGTCGCTCAGCCGATCGAACACGAGCCGGACGTCGGGCTCACGCGGCTTGCGCCGGGTCGCCATCATGCGGCCTCCGTGGGCGCATTGATTTCGCGAAGGATTCGAATGTCGGAGCCACTACCTTCGGCTTTACGCCACTGTTGGCCTTTCAAAGTCCGCTCAAGCGATGCGGCAAATCCACTGCGCTCAAGTGCGTGCAGATGATGGCGTGTGACGCGCGCATGGCTTCGTCGATCACATCGTCGTCGTTGTTCCGGGTCGTTGACGAGATTGGTGTCACACTTACCATCGACGAAGCGGATAATGTTTTCCGTGACGAGAAATCCGACCTGCTCGGGATTATGAACGCTGGCCGCGAACCCCGAAAACCTCGTTGCGCAAAAGATAACTGTGGGCGCACCACAACGCGATTGTGTCGAGATTGACGGGTACTTCTTAAAAAGCACCTCGCCGACTTCATGCCGGACGACCCTGAGAAGATCGCGCCGAGAAAGTGGCGCGAAGGCGCCGTCCAGGCCCGCGGTTATCACGAACGGCACTTCGAGGACTCTTTCAGCCGCTACCTTGGCCGACGGTTGCCTTCGGAAACACGGAATTATGCTGCGGGCAATACCTCTACGTCTTCTCATACAGGTCAGAAAAATCCGTCCCAACCGTCCCATCCGCCCCAGGACGGTGATAGTCATGGTGAGTCAGATACTTATGACGTGAAGAGCGAGTACGTCCCACCCAAATCTGACTGTCCCCATCAGTCCCAGGACAGCCCAACGTGTTCCGTTCGCAGAGATGCTTCTGGTAGCCCGCCATTGTGCGGCCCCAGCAAAATGAGGCGCCTCCTATCGTCATGGTCGACGAAGAGGCCGCCGAGACGCTCTCCGCGGAGCAGGGACAAAATGCGCCGCATGTGCGACAAACTGCTTCTGCTATTCCTAATGACGACCGTGTAGTGGAATTTCCTCATGGCGTTTCTGTGAGACGCCACAGACCGCCGAAGGCCGAGGGCTGAACGCATGGAACAGCGGCTGGAGGACGAGACCTGCGTCTCCGGCGGTGGGGAGGCGGCTTCAGCCCCGGCAGGCGTCGAGGCCGTCCCCTCGTTGTCTCGGCTGGTCCTGCCGCTTATCGCCTATTGCGCGACGACGGCGGAAGCGGCGATCGCGGTCGTCGCCGTCGTGCGCGACCCCAGGGGCCGGCCCATCGGTTTTGACGTCGAGACGGCCGCTCATCCGGCGGAGCGGGCGCGGCTGAAGGAACTGACCCTCCTGATCGCCGCCGCCAAGGGCAGGCTCGCGGCGCTAAGGAAGGCCAAGGCGCCGGCTGTCGACACCAAAACCGCGGCCACGGACCTGAAGGCGCTTGATGCGCGCCGCAAGATGGCGGGGCAGGCGGCGCTTGATCCACACCGCTCCTCGATCCGGCTCGTGCAGTTCTATGGCGGCGGCGGCAAAGTCTACGTCGTCGACATCACCCGCGCCGGCCAGAGCGCGCTGAGGCTGCTCGATGGCCTCAATATCGTCGCTCACAATGCGCAATTCGAACTAAAGCATCTCGAGCATGCTGGCGTCGAACTGGGCGAGATCCACTGCACGATGCAGGCCGCGCGGCTTCTCCTTGGTGAACGGCGCATGAGCCTCGCCGACGCCTGCGCCGACTATCTCGATGTCGTTCTCGACAAGGCCGAGCAGGCCGGCGACTGGAGCGCGCCCGGTCTCACCCGGTCGCAACTCGAGTACGCGGCCGCCGACGCCGTCACGGTGTTCCGTCTTGCGCTGAAGATATTGCCGGCGCTCGGCGTCCAGCGCGGCGCATATGAAATTCAGCTGTCAGCAGTTCCTGCCGTCGCGCGTATGGAGTTGCGCGGTTTCCGGCTTGATGTCGCGGCGCACAGCCGCCTCGTTGAAGACCTGGAATGCCGGGTTCACGAGGCTGAAACCGCCTATGTCGACGCCTGTCGCGTTAATGGCCGTGACGACCTAGCCGACGCCGGCTTGCCGAAGACGCCGCGCGAAAAAGAGCGCCTGCTCGAGACTTTGTTGCCGCAGGACGAACTGGACGCCTGGGAGCGCACGCCGCGCAACGGGGCCTTGTCCACCAAACGGACGGAATTGCAGCGCGCCGCGCCTGACTACCCGCCGATCGCGGCGCTGATCGAGGTGGTGAAGCTCGCCAAGCTCGCCGAAGACTTTGGCCCGACCCTGCCGCGCGTGTGTCGAAGGTCAC
>Ga0210407_10002471_pt1 | contig 15833 bp, 12 predicted proteins | sample IncBWC27MmetaG_FD_150860 | JGI IMG/M metagenome (GOLD analysis project Ga0210407, IMG submission 150860) | Forest soil microbial communities from Barre Woods Harvard Forest LTER site, Petersham, Massachusetts, United States - Inc-BW-C-27-M | ecosystem: Environmental > Terrestrial > Soil >...
GCTTTGTTTTCCCATGAGTGGATATTTTCCACGCCTTCCACGAAATTTCCTGAATGTCGGTTCCCTCGTGACCTTCGGCGGCTACTCGGCTGCTTACGGCATCGTTAATTATTTTGCCCGCAACCTCGACAACGTGCTGGTTGGAAAGTTCTGGGGCGCGATCGCCCTCGGATATTATTCACGTGCCTACGTCTTGATGACTCTCCCCGGCATGGTTGCGATGGGTGTGTTCAGCGGTGTGCTCATTCCAGCGATGGCATCTTTGCGAAAAGAACCGATCCGGATGGAAGCCGTGTATGTCCGCGCTCTGCGCTTGATCACGGTGCTGGGTTGCGCGTCCGCAGTGGGACTCGCGGCAGCCGCGCCGGAACTGGTCGATCTCGTCTACGGGGCTAAGTGGCGTCCGGTCGTGCCAATCCTGCTCTGGCTCTCGGCCGCCAGCATCCTTCAGCCCATACAAAATACCGCGCAGTGGCTCTACATTGTCGCCGAGCGCGGCCGGGGCATGTTCGTGATGGGCATCATCGTGGCCGTATCCGCGACCATGGCATTTGCCATAGGCATTCCGTCGGGACCAGTCGGCGTCGCGCGCGCGTACGCAATTGCAAACACGATTATTGCTTACCCTGTACTTCTCATGGCGCACCGTGCTTGCGGACTAAGCATAAAGAGGACGTTGGCCGAGAGCGCTCCCTTGTTGCTTTGTGCGCTAATCATGGGAGCCGCGGTTTGGTTCATCGGATTCGGTGCCGCCGCGGCGGGCGTCGGCCTGCCGAGCCGACTGGCGTTGAAACTCGTGGCCGGCACCGTGGTATACGCGGTTTGCCTCCGACAACTCGCCCGTCCCACCTATTCCGAGATTCTGGCCTACGTTTCTCTGTGAAGGACCAATGCTTCACCTCCACGTAATCGACGAACTTCGAACTGGCGGGGCCCAAACTCATCTGATCACCATGCTGCGAGAAGCCATTTCCTTCCCCGATGTCGAGCACCACGTCGTCAGCCTATTTGGAGACGGAGAACTGAGCGAAGAGATTCGCAGCCTCGGAGTTCAGGTACACATCCTGGATCTGCGCCCTCACTTTCGAAAACGAAAGTTCTTGGCCGCTGCGGCCGAGGTTCAGAAACTGATCGGCGCGCTGCAACCGGATTTGGTGGAGGCGCACCTGACCTGGAGCCGTCTCATCGCATTGTTCGCCGCATGGCGGGCCGGCGTATCTCTGCGAATCGGTTTCGAGCAAGGCGATCTTTACATGAGTTCCTGGAAATTCCGTATCGCAAACTTCGTAGCACAGGCATTCGCACATCGAATCGTAGTCTGCAGTAAAGCGCTCGGCGATTGGGCGCATTGCACTCACGGCATCTTTCGATCGAAGTTACTGGTTCTGCACAACTGTGTGGATTTGGCGCGGTTCAACCCCAAGGGCCCCGTCGCTGGGGATGTTCGGCCGACTGAGGCTACAACCGTGTTCTGTGCCGTCGGTACGCTCGGCCGCGGCGTGAACAAGCGCATGGATGTCTGCATCCGAGCGCTGGCGGGCGCACGATCAGAAGGCGCCAATGTTGCCCTGGTCATTTGCGGAAACGGCGAGCAACGAGGTGAACTTGAAACTCTGGCATCCTCACTCGGCATCGCTTCCGGGGTGAGGTTTCTGGGCACACGTTCTGACGTCGCATCAGTGCTTCGCGCTTGCGACGTGTTCTGTCATGCCGCACCGTGGGAACCCTTTGGCATTGTGGCGATTGAGGCGATGGCTGTGGGACTACCGATCGTCGTGCCAGACTCCGGAGGCATTCGTGAGATTCTCGAAAACGGCGAGGGTGGCCTCCTCTATCCGGCATTGGACTATCAAGCGCTTGCTCAAGTCATGGTCAAGCTCGCCGAAGACAAAAGCCTGCGGAAATCAATGGGAGCAGCCGGTCGTCAGGTCGTAGAGGAAAGATTTTCAGTCCAACGCTATTTGTCCGACCTCTATCAGGCGTATGGAATCGATTTCACGCGTCGAGGCGCGGCAACGGCGGGAGCCAACTGATGAACAACTCAGGACTGGCAGCGAGCCACGAAACTAACCTCGATTTTGTTCGTGCCCTCGCTGTTTTGATGGTAGTGGGCGCTCACTTGGCATGGTTTCACGGAGACGTTCGCTTCGGTTTCTTTCAACTCTCACTGCTCGGAAGACTTGGCGTCGTGATTTTCTTCGTACATAGCGGAATCGTGAACATGCTTTCGATCGACCGACATGTGCAAAAGGCGGGCACTCGAGGCTTGTTCCGTTCGTACATGACCAGACGCTGTTTTCGCATCTACCCGTTATCGATCGTCGTTGTCTCGATCGTCTTTCTTACCAAAATACCGGTAGCGCACCTTTGCAGTTGGAGTACGTCCGTCGGCAATCATCCCCAGGCCGAATTTCTCCCCAGCCTGCTTCTGGTACAGAACTTCGTACAATTCGACCAGATCTTGGAACCCTTGTGGAGTCTGCCTTACGAAATTCAAATCTATTGTCTTTTCCCATTTATCTATTTGATCCTGCGCCGTTTCAATTCCGCTAAGATCCTGGTCGTCTCCTGGGCACTCTTAGCTGCAGCACACCACGTGCTCGGACCCCGCCTGCTGAAACATGAAAATGTGGGGCACATTTTTGCCCTCCCGGACATGCTCTTCTATTTTCTTTGGTTCCTCGCCGGGTTGTACGCCTACAAGGAAATGCAAACGTCACGGCGGGTTCTGCCCTTTTGGGTTTTGCCGGCGCTCTTAGGGTTCTTGTGTCTGGTGTGCACTCTCTCCTACGACCGCACGAAGTTCATCTTCATTAGTCTTTGCCTCGGCGTAGCCCTTCCCCACATTCAAGAATGCGGAATTGGAGCGCTGAATCGCACTTGCGCATGGGTAGCTAAGTATTCGTTTGGCATATATCTGTTACATGATCCGGCAATCTGGTTGGGATTCGTTCGGTTTGCTCACCTGCCCGCGGCAGTACGGGTCAGCATGTTTCTTTTGACGACGTTTGGAGGCAGCGTGCTGCTTTACCACGTGATCGAATACCCAATGATCAAGCTTGGCAACCAGGCGGCTGCAACAATCGGGAGGACAAGAGTCCCGGCCATGGCGCAGGCGGCCGCGGCATGCGGAGTCAGTGGATGAATCGATCCGTTCTCATCGTGACTCCGTTCTTCGCACCGCAGAATCATTCCGCGATGTTTCGTGCCTATAAATTGGCAAAGTATCTGCCTGAGTTTGGCTGGAAGCCAATCGTTCTCACGGTGGACACGCAATACCTGTACAACGAAGACGCCAGCCTGATTCCCGAGTTGCCGCAGGAAGTCGAAGTTGTGCGTGCTCCGTACGTCGAGCCCACATTGAGAGGGTTGCGGATGGCCCTGGGAGGCCGGGACAGAACGTTCAAGACAATGAAAGAACTGGGCCCAACCTCCGCGGCCCCTGCTCCACGCAAACCAGGAGCCAGGCGGGCGTACGAATATGTCGTTGCGAATTGGCTTCAAATTCCCGATGCCTATTGGCCCTGGGCCAAAAAAGCAATTGCGATTGGCGCCAAGATCATCCGTGATCGACGCATCGATGTGCTCTACACGACTGCTCCTCCCTACTCCTCGCTGGTCATCGGCAGGGCACTACAAAAGACTGGGGTGAAGTGGGTTTCCGACTTCCGCGACCCGCTCGCCTACACCCAGCGCTTATCAAGCAGTTCAGCCACAAGCTATCAACGGCAAAGAAAAATCGTCAAGGCCGCGCTTGCCAATGCAGATGCTGTCACCATAGCCGCTTCAAGCTTTGCCAGCATTTACCACGATATGTTTGGAAAGCTGGGCGTCGACCCTGTATTTATTCCGACGGGCATGGATGGGGCCCTCATTAGCACCGAACACAGCACACCGCAACGAAGTCCGTATCTGATGTTCGCGGGGGAATACCTTCCTGACTACGACACCGCCTTTCTCGAGACTTTCGCGGAGGCGCTGAAATCTTCGCAGGTCAAGAACACTGGGATCAAGCTGCTCGTGGTGGGAACATTGGAGCTCAACCGCACCCGTCTGACACCTCTACTCGACAGGTTCAATCTCCGCGAGCATGTCGAATTCCTCGACCAGAGACCTCAGCGGGATGTGTACGAACTGCTGAGGGACGCACGTGCGGGCATTCTGATCCCCGGCACCCGCGCTTACTGGTGGACTACTTTCGCCAAAATGACCGACTGCATCGGAATGCGCAAACCCGTGGTGGCGATCGTGCCCGATCCATCCGAGGCTCGAACCGCGTTAACTCGCAGCGGTCTCGGCATATTTCTGGACGGATCTGCAGAGTGTCGCGTCCAGATTCTGAGTGACTTCCTGCTGGGCAAGCATGAAATGCGGACCCCAAACGAGGACGAGTGCGACCGTTACACCGCCCGGCGTCAGGTGCAATCCTTTGTCGGGATTTTCGAATCACTAGCAAAATCAAAAGCGATGAGCGCGACAGCTCAATGAGCGCTGATACCCAGATCGAGGTTCTTCTATTCGCGTTTGAATATCCTCCAGTCTCCGGCGGGATTGCCAGGCTCTGTGCGGAGATTGGGAGCGGGCTGGCGAGAGCTCAAGTGAACGGGCACGTGCTTACCCAAAACTGCTCAACCCCCGTACACCCCGGCGGGCTGCAAGAGGTCCGGGTGAGTTCCAAACGTCCCCTCCGAGAGTGGCGCGCATTCCGGTGGCTACGGAAGCAACCGCGCAACACGCCGATCATTTGCGGGGTTTGGTACCCAGAGGGGTTGATCGCCTACCTTGCCGGAATACGTCCCTTGATCGTGCTCGCGCATGGGGCCGAATTGCTGCCAACTGCGGATCGTTGGCGGCGTCCTTTGTGGAATGCTTTGCAGCGTCTTGTTTTGGAAAGTGCAGACCTCGTGATTGCCAACAGCGAATACACGCACCAACTTGTTTCCCGCCTGACTCCCAAGGCGCGAGTGGAAACTGTCCCTCTAGCAGTCGATCCTGACCGCTTTGCGCCGGGAGATCGTGAAGCCGCGAAACGCAAATACAATGTTACCGGCAAGCATGTGCTCTGCACTGTATCCCGCATTCAGGGCTACAAAGCGCATGACACGGTTTTGCGTGCGATTGCGAATCTTGCTTCAGGTGAGCGCGAACAAATCGTATACCTCGTGGTCGGCAAGGGACCCTACGAACGAGAATTGAGAAAGCAGGCGGCCGAGCTTGGGATTGAATCTCAAGTGCGTTGGCTGGGATTCGTCTCCGAAGAGGACTTACCTCACGTTTACCGGGCGTCTGACCTGTTTGTGCTCTGTACTCGGGACGTTCCTGAGGAGCGGGCGGTTGAGGGATTCGGTCTGGTTTTTCTGGAAGCACAATCCTGTGGCACTCCCGTCGTGGGCACGCGCACCGGTGGAATTCCCGCGGCCATTCGGGATGGCGAGGGTGGGTGGCTAATAGAACAAAATGACAGTCAAACGCTTACTGACATCATTCGCCAACTCGTACACTCACCGGAATCATTTCGCCACGCCGGTGCGCAAGCCCGGCAACGCGTTCTCCGCGAAGGCACGTGGCAACACTACATGCGCCAATTCTCAACGCTCGTGCGAGCGGCTGGCGTCACTCGTCAGCCCACAGCCATAGGTACCGCTGCGGCTCAGCAACTCTAGCAACGCTCCGAAAAAGCATTTTATGAATTCAATAACAAAAGAACTTCACCGGGAATCGATCCAGGGCATGCAGCAGCGCCTCAAGTCGATTCATGTGCTTTCGCGTGAGCAATTAGACGAGCTTCATTTTGATTGGGAAGTTGCGTACGCTTCGGCCCTCAGGCAGTCGTCGCACGGATCTGGCGAACGCGAAGCACTATTTGCCGACGCTTACAGTGGTCTGACGACGATTTTGCGCGAGATGCGAGCGCGGGATGGACGCGACCTCGATGCGCCGATGGGCTTCAATTCAACTCACTTCCATAGCATTGTCGACATTGCGGGTCCGCCGCCTCGATCCGTGCTCGACGTCGGCTGCAGCACCGGTACGCTGGTGCGAGCCCTCATCGAGCATGGCTATGACGCATACGGCATCGACATTTCTGAGGATCTGGTCCGCAAAGCTCGGGAGCTGGCGAAGCACAGTTTCGGACAAGATCTCTCTGAAAGGTTCTCGGTGGGAAATTTTCTTCGTCACGATTTTGGCGATCAGACTTTCGATTTTATCCACAGCAATGACGTGCTTGAGCATATTCACTCCGACGAAGCCAGTGATTTCCTCTCGAAATGCCGCCGGCTCATGCGTCCCGGCGGCGTCCTATGGCTGATTACCCCGAATCGGCTGACCGGACCCGGCGATGCGACCACCCTCAAGCTTCCATGGGGAACTCCGGCAATCGGACTCCATTTGAAGGAGTACACACTCGCGGAGCTCTCTGCATTGTTGCGTGGCGCGAACTTCTGTCAGGTAGAGTCTCGACTATTCGGAGAGGGCAGAGCCCGGCGCCCAACCAAACCGCGAACCATTTACGCGCGAATCAAGCGAGCCGCGGAGCCGGTGTTAGGCGCTATTCCCTTCCCTCTCCGGAGACGAATCATGGGAGTATTTGATTACTCCCTGACCATTGCGCGGGCCTGAGCATCAGAGCGACTTTTATGAAACAACCTACTCCAGGAGTCACAGTCATCGTGCCGACCTTGAATCGCGGACGATACCTGATTGACACTCTCCACGATCTGCTTGCGCAAGAGCACCGTCCGCTCGAGATACTCGTTGTGGACCAGGCGCCCGAAGAAACTGGCGCTGTTCGCGAACTGGTGCGCAAGTATCACGAGCTGATTTCCTATCACCGAGTGCCGTTCCGGGGGTTACCTCTGGCGCGTAATTATGGATGGCAGAAAGCTAAGTACGAAGCCATCGTTTTTGTCGATGACGACATCCGTTGCGGCGTTTCGTTGGTCAGCGAACATCTCCGCGGATTGACCCAACCCAATGTCGGTATGGTCGCGGGCGGCATTGACGAGCGCATTTCCTCGAAAGAACAAACTGCTACACCTGGAAAGTTCAACTTTTGGACCGGGACCCCTGTGCGCAGCTTTGGAGCCACGGGAAGGTACTTCGTCCAGCACGTCGCCGGTTGCAATTTTTCAATCTGGCGCCCGGTTCTGCAAGCGGCAGGTGGATTTGATGAAGCACTCTCGACCGGCGCAGCCCTCTATGAAGAGACTGAGCTTTGTTTGCGAGTCCAGAAACTTGGCTTGGACATCTCCTTCAACGGAAGCGCGCGTCTTCAACATCTGGCGGCTGACAAAGGTGGCTGTCGAGTGCCCGATCTTCCGGAATATCTCAGCTCTCTTGCGCATAACCGCGCCATCTTGATTCGACGGAACCTGCGATGGTTTCAAATTCCGGTCGCATGCTTGCGGCTGTTTCTTCTCTTTGTTTCCTATGCCGTGCACTATCGCACCCTGGGCATTTTTCGTCCCGGCATTGCAGGATTTGCAAGTGGATTGCGGGCAGCAAAACAGCCCCCGATTTGCAGCCAGTTTAAGTCTGCGGCGGTGTCTGCATGACCAGGCTGTGGCTGCTATGCTTTCCGCTGCTCTTTCTCCCCAACCTGGGTTTCTCGCACGAGACCACATATGGCGTGCTCGAAATGAGCGACTGGGTAATCGGACCTTTTCTGCTATTGCTTGTGATCGCTCCGTCAGCGGATCACAGGCAGAAGATTTCGCAAGTGAACCTGCTGCTGGCAGGCTTTCTGGTCTGGGCTTCGTTGAGCACTTTGTCCATTCACGCCCGATACGACTATCTTGATGCCGTTCCAGTCCTTGTCGGATGTTTCGTGAAGCTGATCAAGCTGGTGCTCTATGCAATCGCCGGCATTCTCATCTCAACCAAACTCGTCAATGCCAGGGTACGGACGCAATGGCTTTGGTCTCTGCTCGCAGCTGTCGTCATGATCAGCGTCGGCGTTCTGTTGAGCATCAATGACGAAAGCACCCAACTGATGGATTCCGTCGCGGGCTACAAATCCTATAATTCAATCGTCGTTTCAATTGCGATCCTCGGATCGTACATCGCGGGACTGTGGATCGACAACGCGGCCGGCCGCAGGTGGCGTTCAGCGGCCTTGCTGGTTGTGGTCTCCGCAATCTGTTGCGTGCTCTTGTCTGCTTCGCTGACCGCTCACGGACGTGGAGGCTGGCTGGCCTTGATCGCCGGGTGCGGCTACATCTTCTGGAAAAAAACCCGGAAGACGAGGGCGTTCGCGATTCTCCTGTTTCTCGGCTTGATGGGAGTTGTCGCGTACGAAACTCTCCCCAATTTCAAATCTCTTGTCGACGCTACCATCTCCTCTCCGGACGACGAAGCGACGTACCGGGTATCCAACGTCGATGAAGGTGCACGCGTCACCACCTGGGTGCACGAAGCTCCCAAGTTCATCAACGCCCCTCTGCTGGGCACCGGCTTCTACCATCGCGGGGGCTCTTCCGGTTTGTGGGACACGGGATCGCACAATTTTTTCATTCAGATGTTCCTGGAAACTGGAATAGTTGGCGGAGTTCTCGTAATCATGGCCTTCGTGCTCATGTGGCGTCAGGCCGGGTCATCCATTTCGCGACAGGCCCGGGTCAGTGTGGCCACCCGCGCAGCCTTGATCACCGCCATCGTCGGCGGCATGAGTGGTGAATATTATTACGGCAACGTTAGTGTGCTCGTGCTGTTCGCTGTGTTTGCACTGGCCGGTGCCGGGCGATTAGAGACGGTCACGCGGCTGGCCGGCAACCGGGGCCTCCAAGCCCGGAATTGGCAACAGGTCGCTTCATGATGCCATTGATTTCCGTTTTGATGCCTCTGTTCAATGCCGCCGACACGTTGCCACTCGCTCTGGCATCGTTGCAGGCTCAGACTTACGAAAACTGGGAATGCATCATCGTGGACGACGGCTCAACCGATCATCCGGAGGCCGTTGTTCAAAGCCTCGATGATGCGAGGATTCAATTCCATCGCCTGGACCGAAATCGCGGGCGTGGCTATGCCCGCCAACACGCATTAGACCTTGCTCGCGGCATCTACCTTACTTTCCTGGATGGAGATGACTGGATCTACCCGACGAAGTTCCGTGAACAGATGGACGTGCTCACGGCGCAGCCCGATATCGCCATCGTGAGCACAGGTATGGCAGTATCGAGCCAGGATGATGGGCTGGTCGGGATCCGACACTCAGATGCTCGCACCTCAGCGATCAATACTACTTTTCGCCGCCCGAGTATGCCTCCGCTGGCATTTGCCCCTTCGATGATGGCGGCCGATTTGGCCAGGAACACCGGCTTCGACACTTCCTTCCCAATCTCCGAAGATGTCGACTTTCTGCTAAGGGCATTGCTCGGCAAGCGATGCGCGGTGCTGGCGGCTCCACTGTATGTCTATCGCGAACCCGGTTCGGCCACGCTCAACAAAGTAAGCCGCTCCCTGAATTACTGCTGCCGAATGTTCATAAAACAGTTTGATCAATACCCGCTGGATTGCACCCTTGAAATCGCCAAGACCCTTGGAAAGCAAGCGGTCTATCACGCCGCCGCCGCCCTTGGACTTTGGGAACAGATGATCGCGCGCCGCTCGCGTCCACCCTCCGCCGCAGAGCGTCAACAGTATCAGGACGCATGGAAAACCGTCGTGCGGATCGCACGCGGGACCGCCTTGGCAGTCTAGAAATCAAACAGCAAATCTAATTCTTCTCATACGCAACTCCTATGACGACTGCAGCCATTCAACAAAGAATTGCGCCGCCCGCGCCAGCTCAGATTCCTTTTGCTCCCTGGCCTTACTTCGAAGCCGATGAGATCGAGGCGGCCACGGCCGTCCTGCGTACCGGCAAAGTAAACTACTGGACAGGGCAGGAAGGCCGGTTATTCGAAGCCGAGTTCGCCAGCTCAGTTGGCACGAAACATGCCATCTGCGTCGCCAATGGGACAGTCGCCCTGGAACTCGCGCTTCAGGCGCTTGGCATTGGCCGCGGCGACGAGGTGATTACGAGTTCCCGCACCTTCATCGCATCCGCAAGTTGCATTGTGATGCGCGGCGCCCGGCCGGTCTGCGTCGACGTCGATCCCGACAGCCAGAACATTACGGCGGAAACCATTCGACGCGCGATCACTCCCCGAACCAAAGCGATCATCGTGGTTCACCTGGCGGGATGGCCCGGCGATATGGACGACATCCTCCACTTGGCCGCGGAATACGACCTGCGAGTAATCGAGGACTGTGCCCAAGCCCAGGGCGCGGTGTACAAAGGACGCCCAGTGGGCTCTCTGGGAGACGTTGCCGCATTTTCATTTTGCCAGGACAAAATCATGACCACTGCCGGCGAGGGAGGAATGCTCACCACGAACAACCCCACAATTTGGGAGCGCGCGTGGAGCTTCAAAGATCACGGCAAGAGTTACGACGCCGTCTATAACCGTGAACACGGCGAGGGTTTTCGTTGGCTGCATGATTCGTTTGGCACCAACTGGCGAATGACAGAAATTCAAGCGGCGATCGGACGTGTGGCGCTTACAAAAGTGCCACGCTGGATCGCAAGCAGGCGTCGTCACGCGAATGCGCTCAGCCAGGCGCTCTCAGGTTTGCCCGGCCTGCGAGTTCCAGCGCCGCCAGAAGGCGTCGGCCACGCGTATTACAAATATTATGCGTTTCTCCGCCCCGAAATGCTGCGTGATGGATGGGATCGCGATGCCATCATGCAGGCAATCAATGCCGAGGGCGTGCCCTGTTTCGTTGGAAGTTGCGGCGAGATCTATCTTGAAAAAGCGTTCGTCGCACGCCGCAAACATCCGAGCCTTCCCGTCGCCAAGTTGCTCGGAGAGACCAGCCTCATGTTCCTGGTTCACCCAACCCTGTCCGACGAACACATCGAACTTACGTATCGAGCGGTTGAGACCGTAATTGCAAAGGCAACGAAGTAAGCACCATTTAGGTTTTACCGGATCAGCCATGTCAAAAGAACTTCGCAACACCTCGTCCATGCTTGTCAGGCAGCGGTTTTGGGCCATCACGTTGTTCCATTTTCTGCTGATTGCGACCTCGGCCGTAATCGCCTGGTTGCTGCGCTTCGACTTTCGAATTCCCTTCCCAACCCTGCTGTTCGGCTGCGTGCCAATACTGATCCTGTTCCGCATCGCCGCGCTGGCTCGCTTCAATCTCTTGCATGGATACTGGCGCCACAGCGGCGTGTCCGATGTCATTGACATTGGCAAAGCGGTCGCTCTTGGCAGCCTGGCGTTCTTTGTCACCACGCGCTACGTTCTTAACAGGTATCAGTTTCCGCTTTCGATCTACATACTGGAAGCGATTGTCACGGCAGCGGGGCTAACGGGCGCCCGCTTATGCGCAATGGCTCTCAAGAACCGGACTCTCGTCGGATCTGACTTGTACAAGAAGCGCCGGGTAGTGGTCGCAGGGGCGGGGGAAGCCGCAAGCCTTCTGATCCGTGAAATGTTGAGAACCGAGTTCGTCGCGGTGGCGTGTCTTGATGATGATGTTTTCAAGCACGGCGCAAAGGTCCACGGCGTGCCGGTGGTAGGGGCGATTGAATCGATCGCGACGGTGGTCAATACCTACGATGCCGAAGAAGTCTTCATTGCGATTCCCTCGGCCAATGGTTCGCAAATGCAGCGCATCAGCAGAATCTGCGAGCAAGCCGCTGTGCGTTATCGAACTGTCCCCAATCTCCACGACCTGTTGATGGGTCGCGGTTCAATCTCGCAACTGCGAGAGGTCAGCGTTGAGGACCTCCTCGGCCGCGACCCGGTTCAACTTGATCTGAGCCTGGTTCGCAACCAGATCGCCGGCAAGGTGGTGATGGTCACGGGCGCCGCTGGCTCCATCGGTTCGGAGCTTTGCCGCCAGGTCCTGGCTTACTCTCCAGCCAAGTTGATCGTGTTGGACCAGGCGGAAACACCGATGTTCTATTTGCAATTGCAACTCACCAAACAGCCTTGCGGCGACCGGGTCGCGTACATGGTCGCAGATGTTGCCAACACTACACGCATGCGCCGCATACTCGCTGAGGCAGCGGTCGACATTATTTTCCACGCCGCGGCCTACAAGCACGTTCCGCTCGTGGAACTCAACATCCGCGGCGCGCTCACCAACAATGTGCTCGCGGTCCCTCCTTTGTTGGATGTTGCCGAGGAGTGCGGCTGTGAAGCATTCGTGTTGATTTCGTCCGACAAAGCCGTCGAACCTACCAGCTTCATGGGTGCAACCAAGCGACTCGGAGAACTGATGCTGGCGGCCCGGCCAAAAAAGAGCATGCGCTGCGTATCTGTGAGGTTCGGGAATGTTCTGGGGTCGCAGGGCAGTGTGATTCCGGTGTTTAAAGAGCAAATTGAAAAAGAGAGTCGCATCACTATCACGCACCCCGACATCACCAGATTTTTCATGACCATTCCAGAGGCTGTCTCGCTGGTCTTACAGGCTTTCACGATCGGGGAGCATGGCGACATTCTGGTTCTGGACATGGGCAACCCGATCCGCATTCTCGATCTGGCGCATTCCCTGATTCGTCAGTGCGGCAAGTCTCCCAGCGAGATCAAGATCGAATTCGTCGGCCTGCGCCCCGGAGAAAAGCTCCACGAAGACCTGTTTTATCCCCGGGAAAAGCAATTGCAGACTTCGAACCGCAAAGTAAAGCGAACCCAGTCTGAAATCATTCCGTGGCCGGCGCTGTGGGCCCATCTGGAAGACCTCATCTCGCTGACCAACTCGGGAACCGAAATATCCATCCGCGCGAAGATGAAAGAAATCATCCCTGAGTATTCCTACCAATCGGAAGCCGTACATGTGCAGGACGAGCCTGCGGAGAATACTTTCTCGCCTGTGATGAATATCGCGAGAGCCTTCGCCGCCGGCGCGGGCCAGGACTAAGCCGGCCTGAAAACACTACCGCGATGATGCCCGACATCAAATCCGTCTTGCGATGTCCCTCGTGCGGACGAAGCGATAAATTGTCGAGTGATGATGATTCTCGTCAACCAACAATTACGCGCATTCAGTGCAGCCATTGCGATCGCGTGTTTGTAAAGGGAAGTGATGGGTTTTTCGTCTTACGGGAGAATCCCGTAGCGCAGCAAAAGAGTTTCCAGATTTGTGAAACTCATGACTATTACGCGAACCGCCATTTCAAGGACTTCGTGCTCGGATCGATTAACCGCGGTCTTAGAGCGACACTGGAAAGGCTTCGGCCAGCGGTAGTGCTGGACATTGGCTGCGGAAACGGAGCTACCAGCAGGAATCTTCACGGAACCTACGAACACTACTATGGAGTTGAACCCAGCGACATCCCTCCGGTGCAAGAAGTCTGCGTTGCTCCGCAGGTGGTGATGCTTCACAACGACCCGGAGAAGGTACTACCGATTCAAAGTGGAGCGGTCGACCTGGCGATGTTTCTGGGGTCGTATCAGCTGATCCAGAACCGCGAGACGGTTTTGAAAGAAGCTTGGAGAGCGGTTCGCCCGGAGGGTTTTCTTCTGGTATGTATGTCAAATGCAGATTTTTGGCTGAAGCGCGTACTGCGATCGTCCGGTTTAAACAGATGGACGCGGGGGAAAGCCGCCAATGTCGTTTTCTGCGATCATGGCGCCGCTTCCCTGGTGAAGGAAGTTCTCGCGCTTCTGCCCGACGCCGAACTCGAACGCTGCGCTGCAGATTACTGTTCCCTGCCATCCCGGCCTTATTGGTTGCGGCACGTTTATCGCTCACCGAAGATCGTGGCATTCCTTGATTCTGTGTTTCGCGCTCTCACATCGATGGTGAAAGACTCCGGAAGTAATATGATCGTGGTCTTTCAAAAGAATTGCGCGCCAGCCGCAGAAACTCAATTGCCGGTAAAGCAAGACCACGGGTTCACGGAGCTCCCGGCCCAGATCCCAGCCAACGCGTAACCGCCAGTCGCTCTCATATTTTTTCCGCGACGTACACCCCCGCTGCCTGAGTCCAGGTATTTCCCCGCCCTGAGCAAGCCTGCTCACAAGAGCCTCCAACCCCCAAGTTGTTGTACGCCCTCCGTCTGATTTCTCCTTTTGACTTGTCTTTCCGACCGGGAATCGTTCGGCCTAGCCTCGTCATTTTGACCTTCCAACGATGATCATTCCTGGTGACTGGACTTCCCCAGGGCGAGCCTCGTCCAAAAACTTGCTTCCCAAATACTTGGCAAGTACGTCTAAAGCGGCGTACAGTATCGTTTCTCCCTGAATCTGACCGTTTCCAACACATAGGAGCACGTTGCATGCGTCGATGGCTGGTTCTAGTACTTGCAGTTTTCTGCTTCAACCTTTCCGCTTTTTCCCAAACCGCGGAAGACCTGGTCAACAAGAATATCGAGGCCAAGGGAGGGATGGAGAAAATCAAAGCCATCAAGACCCTGCGCATGACCGGCAAGCTGATTGTGCAGGGCATCAACGCTACCCAGGGCCAGGAAAACATGCGCCCGAACCTGGTGCGCGAGACGTTTTCTCTCCAGGGCATGACCGCCGTGCAGGCCTATGACGGCGCCACAGCGTGGCAAATTCAGCCTTTCGGCGGACGCAAGGATCCCGAACTGATGGGAGAAGACGACATGCGCGATCTCCTGCTCGATTCCGACTTCGATGGTCCTCTGGTGGATTACAAGGCCAAAGGCAATGTGGTCGAGTATCTGGGTCATGACACGGTCGACGGCGACGATGCCCTCCGGCTCAAAGTCACGCTGAAAAATGGCGACATTATTTATTACTACCTCGACCCCGACACCTACCTCGAGATTCGCAAGGAGACTCAGGAATTCATTCGCGGGTCGGTGCGAGAGAATGCTGCCAACCTCGGTTCGTACAAGCCTGTGGCTGGCGTAATGTTTCCTTTTTCCATCGCTTCGGGACCCAAGAACGATCCCACATCCTGGCAAACGGTGACGGTCGACAAACTCGAAGCCAACGTGCCGCTGGACGCTTCTGATTTCGCCGTGCCGGCTTCCCTGAAGAAGGATGCGTCGAAAAAGCAGTGACGAGCAACGCCAGAGTGGATCGCTGATCCACCCTCCATTTCTTGCAAGACACGACATTCGTATTTCAAATGAGGACTTTTATCGATGACAGTTCACGCCCGCTCTAATAACCCGCTGCGAACATTCTCGCGGCTAATCGCCATTGGAATATTTTTCCTGTCGGTGTCGGTTTCCGCCCAGCAAGCGATCAAGTTCGATGCCGCCACGGTCTCTGGACTCCCCGCACGCAACATCGGTTCCGCGACCATGAGCGGACGCATTGCGGCGGTGACCGCGGTGATGGACAGCGGCCGCCTCACTGTGTTTATCGGCGCGGCCAGCGGCGGAGTATGGAAATCCGTAAACGGCGGAACGACTTTCAAGCCGGTGTTCGACCGTCAATCCGTGCAATCGATCGGAGCGGTCACAATTGATCCTTCGAATCCCAAGACCGTTTGGGTGGGAACGGGAGAAGCCTGGACCAGAAACAGCGTCTCTGTTGGCGATGGCATTTACAAATCCACCGATGGCGGCGAAAACTGGTCCAACATGGGGCTCAAGGACTCGGAGCATATCGCCAAGATTCTGGTCGATCCCAAGGACAGCAACAGCGTCCTGGTTTGCGCCACTGGCCACATCTGGAATGACAATGACGAGCGAGGAGTTTACAAGACATCGGACGGCGGCACCACCTGGAAAAAGGTTTTAGCCGGAGCGAACGGTTCCACCGGTTGCGGCATGATTGCTACAAGTCCGCTTGAACCAAAAACTATCTTCGCCTCGATGTGGGACTTCCGCCGCCAGGGTTGGACATTCCGCTCTGGAG
>Ga0210407_10002472_pt1 | contig 15827 bp, 18 predicted proteins | sample IncBWC27MmetaG_FD_150860 | JGI IMG/M metagenome (GOLD analysis project Ga0210407, IMG submission 150860) | Forest soil microbial communities from Barre Woods Harvard Forest LTER site, Petersham, Massachusetts, United States - Inc-BW-C-27-M | ecosystem: Environmental > Terrestrial > Soil >...
TGTGGTCAATCTCCGCGTTGGCGGAGTCATGGAACCGTCCGAGGAATCTATCGAGCAACCCCTGACCGTACTCGCCGAACTGAAGCGTCAGGGCCTGATTCGTCACATCGGGTTGAGCAACATAACTCCCAAGCAGTTGTCGGAGGCTCAAACAATTACCGAGATCGTATGCGTGCAAAATTTCTACAACGTGGCGCAGCGGAAAGACGATGCGTTGATCGACGATCTGGCCGCGCAAGGTATCGGCTATGTTCCGTTTTTCCCGCTAGGCGGGTTCACTCCACTACAGTCATCGGCACTCGACCGAGCGGCGGCCTCACTTCAAGCCACGCCGATGCAGGCTGCGCTTGCCTGGCTTCTCCAGCGCTCACCAAACATCTTGCTGATTCCGGGAACATCGTCAGTCGGGCATCTTCGCGAGAATCTCAAAGCTGCGACACTTCGAATCCCGGCGCAAGTGCTTGCGGATCTGGAATCAATTGGCCGCGGTTCCGGACAGTAACAACGGCCGGAACCGTTCGTCGTTTATGGCCATAGCCCCAAAAAGGAGATTACTATGCACAACAAACCCGTCGCCCTGGTCACCGGGGCTAATGTGTTCCGCGAGGCGTTCAAATTCAGCTGGCGGGCGGAGTAGTAATTTTGGGAGTTCCGTGCGATACGCTTCGGGCAACAGATCGCCGAGGGTCGAAAGCATCTGGCCGAGCTTGACGAACATAGTCCCGAGCTCCTCGCATGCGCGGCGAAGATGCTCCGCGCGCGCTCGATCACCGGCCTCGTGCTTGATGAACTCATCGTCAACGACGCCGATGCCATGACGCGCGAGTGTGGCCAAGATTTCGCGGTAGCGCTCGCTCTTGGTAATCACCATCGCCGCCTTCACAGGAACACACTCCCCTTGCAGCGCCCATTCGTATTGGACGTATCATTAACTTGGCACCCGAGGTCGCCATCTGCGTCGCCTGTTCACAGCGCCCAACACGCAATCTAGACCCAATCAAGCGTCGCGACGACATGCCCAACTGAGGCTTTGCAGATTGAAGCGCTGTAGTTGAGAGTCTTGCACTGTTCCTCGGTAGGTGCCGCGGCACACAACGTCTGATTGCGCCAGCATATGCGGTCATTGCAGCGGTCCTTAGCGTACGCCAAACAAAAGGCAGAGCCAAGACTTCCCTCGCGGGAACCATGAATAACGCCTAGAGTATAGGCTGGTGTCGGTGATAGCTTTCTTCGCAGGCATATCGAACTGGAGGACCATATGGAAACACTTCACAAAGTACTCCAACAGGCGGAAACGAAACGCGTGGCGATTGGCCACTTCAATATTTCGGACCTGGTCACGTTGAAGGCGGTTTTCGAGGCGGCGCGGGACTTAAACGCCCCGGTCGTGGTCGGAACATCGGAAGGCGAAAGGCGGTTCATAGGCGTTCGCCAAGTCGCCGCCATGGTTAAGAGCTTGCGGGAAGAATACGATTTCCCCATTTTCTTGAATGCGGATCACACACATTCTCTGCTCAGTGCTATAGAGGCTGCGAAGGCGGGATTCGATTGGATCGTGTTCGATGTTTCGACCCTGCCCTTTGAGGAAAATGTTCGTCAAACAAAAGCAGCTGTCGAAACGTTGAAGGCATTGCGTCCGGACATTCTTGTGGAAGGAGAGATTGGCGACATCGGCAGCGGATCGGAGATCCACGATGCCGCGCCCGATCTGCAGAAAGGACTCACGACCCCCGCCGAAGCCAAACAGTTCGTGGATGAAACCGGAGTCGATACGCTGGCTCCTGCCGTTGGCAACATGCATGGAATGCTCAAGAGCATGGTTGCAGGCAACACCAAGAAGCGATTGGACATTGAGCGAATTCGCGCGGTAAAAGCGGAGGCCCGGATCTTCATGACGTTGCACGGCGCCTCGGGAACCGACGACGACGACCTACGGGAAGCGATCGCAGCGGGAATGACCGTAGTCCACATCAATACAGAAGTGCGGCTCGCTTGGCGACGCGGATTGGACAGCGCTCTGGCGAAACAGCCAGATGAAATTGTTCCTTATAAAGTCCTTCCGCAAGCGGTTGATTCAGTGAAGCAAGTCGTGGCGGCGCGATTGGCGTTGTTTAGCGCTGGACGGCTTGCGCGTCCTGCTGGGCAGTAGCGGTCGCGCTCCATCCTAGGCGAGCAGCGACAGACAACGGATTGGGTTCAACTCCACTAGACAGTCGTGAACATGCCTGGATCGTCAGAAATCCCGAGTCTTTGGCGTCCATTTCATACGCCAATTTTTCGCAATCTACTCCTTGCGAGTGTTGTTTCTGACATTGGCGCGTTCATGCAGAGTGTGGGTGCTGCATGGCTCATGGTTTCGCTCAAAGCTGGGCCGATGTACGTCGCGCTTACGCAGACCGCCTCCGCTTTGCCATTCTTCATTTTCGCACTTCCAGCGGGAGCCATCGGAGACATCGTTGATCGCCGCAAATTAATCCTTTACACAGAGGCCTGGATGGCTGGCGTAGCCCTTGTGCTCGCTGCACTAACTCTCGCTGGGTTCGTCTCACCGCTGCCGCTGCTGATTCTGACCTTTGCATTATCGGCCGGCGATGCTTTCGAGTCGCCCAGTTGGCGCGCCGTCTTGCCAGAACTCGTCAAGAAGGAGGACCTTCCCGCTGCGTCCGCACTCAACGGCATCGAATTCAACTTCGCACGCGCTGTCGGACCTGGTCTGGCTGGTCTGCTGATCGCCGCGGCAGGCGCAGGCTCCGCATTCGTGCTGAACGCCGTCTCATTCATCGGTGTAATCTTTGTCGTTGCGCGCTGGAAGCCAGCGCCCAAGAAACGAACCACCCCACCAGAAACTGTGAAGGGTGCAACCGTAGCGGCAATACGCTATGTCCGCTACTCACCCGCCATCCGGATTTTGCTAACTCGCTCGGGACTGGTGATGTTCTTTGCAAGCGGGCTTCTGGCCCTACTGCCTTCTCTCGCTCTCATCGTAAAGAACAACCCGACTGCCTACGGTCTCCTGCTCGGATGCTTTGGCTTGGGTGCGGTGTTGGGCGCTCTGGTAATGCAGCGCGCGCGATCCCGCTGGTCGACTGAAGCGGTCGTGAGCGGCGGTGTTGTGGTTTTCGGGCTCGCCACTTTGGCCACCAGCATCTTGCGATCACGGCCTGCACTGAGCGCAGTCATGCTCCTCGCAGGTTCTGCGTGGATCGTTTTCCTTTCGCTTTTCAATGTGCTCGTTCTGAATCACGCCCCCGACTGGGTGCGCGCCCGCGTCCTTGCTATTTCCACTTTGGTTGTTCAGGGAGCAATCGCCGCTGGAAGCACGGCCTGGGGTGCTTTGGCCGCGCGTTTCGGCATTGGTGACGCCCTATTGTGTGCGGGTGTTGGAACTATTGCTACAACAGCATTGGCGCCATTCTTGCGCTTGCCGGACACCACCGTCGATCTAACCTCCTGGAATCACTGGCGACTGCCCGCCACCAAGGATCAGGCCCTCCCGACAGACGACGACTTTGGCCCCGTCCTTGTCACTGTCGAATATCAAGTTGCCGCAGAAAAAACCGCGGAGTTCCTCGCAGCGGTTCGTCAACATGGAAGGATTCGGCGTCGCGACGGCGCGCGGAGCTGGGGCATTTTCCGCGACATGGAGAATGCGGATAGGTACGTCGAAACCTTCGTTGTCGCCTCCTGGGCCGAGCATCTCCGCCAACACGAACGGTTGACGCTCGCGGATCGCGACGCAGAGGAGCGCGTCCAGCGATATGTCCGGTCCGAGTCGAAGGTGCGGCACCTAATTTCAGTTGCACGACGTTGATTATGTAACGGCTGGCACCGGCAGGCGTAACCCGCTTCCGACTGCGGTCCATTTGACGGGCTTCCTTTCCGGGCCATAATTGCCAGACTCATGGCCAACATCTTCGGCAACCGTGTGAGGAGGGCGTGATTGCGTCGGGGTGGCTGCCGCTCCCTGTGCCAAGGCTTCGGGGCGGCGGATTCTCGCCGCGACCATTCTGGAATCGAGCATGGTGTTCATTGGTGTTGGCGCTAGCACGAGCGAACAGTGTGCTCGCGCCGCTCGGACACACGTGAGCCCCTAGAGTAGACCTCCAGTATCCCAGGCAGTTCTTCACATGTGTGGGTCAAGCGTCGGCTCTTAGGGTCGCGGGCACTTGCATAGGGGCAATAAAGTTGCTGGCCAGAAGACACACGAACAAATGTCGAATGGAGAAAAAACTCGTCCTAGTATAGTCGCCGCCCTGAGCCATAGCATTGCCCTGCTGGTCTCGATGATAAATCAGGCCGGGAGGTCTTCTTGCGATGGGACATTCCCGATATCCTTACTATATGCGCTGATGGTGAGCCCAGCGCCCGCTGTCCCGTCGACTTTATACCGCTTCCCTCTCGTAGTACTTCAGCAGACCTCCCAGTCGTTCTCGACACCGCACTGCTCCTTTGTTCCTTCTTGCTTCCGGCCGCGAAGGAAACAAGATCCGGTTGTCTTTGTCCTGGTGATTGCGCTCCTCTGGTAATGTACGAGACAAACACGCATGCCAGCCTGCAGGAGAGGAAGGAGCTTGCCAGGAAAGCAGCACGCGCACGATGGGCCAAAGGCTAAGAAGAAACGCCAACCTCCTGCCAAAACATAAGGGGCGGATGAAGGGTGTACAATCATCGTATGGCTAAGGACGTGATCCATATCTCCGAGACGGAAGCGGCGAGCGACTTTGCCGCGCTGATGGCACGCGTGCGAGCGGTGGCGGAGGTCATCATCGAAAATGGCGAGCGGCCTGCAGCCGTCCTCCACGCCGCCGAGCCGGTGCGTCGAAGCATCTCGGATTGCATCGCGTTAGCCAAAGCGCACGAAGAAGAAACCGGCAAAGCCCCGGTCCTCGATCCAGACTTCGCGGAACACGTTGAAGAAGTTCTCACTCACCGCAAGCCGTGGAACCCGCCAGCGTGGGAATAATCCTCGACTCAAGCGTCATTATCGCCGCCGAACGCATAGGCCATACCGTTCGGAAAATCCCAGAACAAGTGAAAACGGTCCAGGGCGAGATCGAAATCGGCGCGTCGGTCGTGACCATCGCCGAGTGGGTGCATGGTGCCTATCGAGTCAAGCTTCAGGCTCGCGGACGCTCAGGAGCTTGTCGCGCGGCAAACGGGGTTTGGCGGATAGCCGGCGCTCAAATCAGGAGCAGATGCCATGAACGATGCACCCAGACAGACGGCGCCACATCCCATTCTCAGCTCAATCTCGGCACAGCTCTTTGTCGCGAATATCAAGAGTTCCTGCAATTTCTATACGAACAAGCTCGGCTTTGCGGTCGAATTCGTCTATGGCGATCCGCCATTCTACGGGCAGGTCTTCCGCGACAATGCACGACTCGCCTTGAGGTTGGTCTTCGAACCTGTGTTCGTTGGCGATGTTCGCAAGCGCGAACATCTGCTCTCCGCTTCCATCACGGTTGCCACCGCGAACGAAATCAAACAACTGTTTCTGAGTTATCAGGCGGCTGGAGTCTCCTTCCATCAGGCACTTAAGCAGGAGCCATGGGGGGCCAGAACCTTCATAGTCGCGGATCCAGATGAGAATCTCATCCTCTTTGCGGGCCCGGCAGCCGGCTGAACTACTCTGATTTAGAAATGCGGAACTGCGGACTCTGTTGCCCGGAGATGTCTATCTTTGTGTAGGGACGCCGAAGCAATGCGAATAGCCGTCGTCGTCGGTAAGGACAAACTCGGTCTGCCCATAGTCTCGATGTTCGAGTTCTGAAACACCGTACCCCAGGCTCTTCAATCGCTCTCTGGTTTTGTGTATATCCTTCGGCGCCCAGTAGAGTCGAATGCCTTCGTAGTCTTCCGGCTTGACCGGAGTCCCCGCGCGTTGGTTCAGCATGAAACATAAATCGTCTTTCCGAAGCATGCAGAAGGTCAGCTTGTCGTCTTTGCGCATTTCTGAACTCATCGAGAATCCGAGACCATCAACCCACAAACGCAGGCTCTTCTTCAGGTTTGCGCTCGGAATGATCGGAATGCATGATTCAACAGGCATAACAGCCTCCTTTCGCCAGACTAATAAACTAATACGCCGCTCAATGCATTAAGCAATTCATGCGCGACACCCGCGCTGAGCGTTCCTCACCGTGGATTAGTTTACGCCAGCGAATGGCCGGTGATTTTCGACATTACTGGTCCAATCTGTGCACGCGCTGCTAATTAGCACGCGGAGAACGAGTTAAGACTGCGTGGGCATCATGATTGGCCAGTAATGTCGGCGTCTCATCAGGAAATCAAGCATTAACGAGATCGACGTTTGTCGTTACTAATCGGGGGAATTGAATCGGCTGCGTTGATATCCTGTTGCGGAATGCATATCGCATTTTTCAGCATTCGGTTAAGCCCGCCAGACCAAAACAACTCTGCGGAAAAGCAAGGGGTGCGCTTTGGCCATTTATTCTTGTTCCCGAAACACCTGCCCGTAGGTCTTCCCATAGGGATAAAAGCGATCGTGTTCACCACGTTTCCAAGCGGCTTTCAGTTCGGGAGTATTAATGTCCCAGTCCGGACGGCATTTCTTTGAAACAGCGCGCAAGTCTTGCCGAAGCTCTTCGACGGTCGGTCGGCCAAAAAACCAGTAGCCGTTATAAATCTTGAATATAACGAGGCCAGGTTCGAGGACGATAACATGCGGAATCATCGGATTGTGCTCGGGGTCCGTGTATTCGGCAATGTCGAGATCCTTCTGAACCTTTCGTGCCGGATCGGATAAAAACGTCCAATGAGCGCCGACGCCGTCGCGGTACTCATTGGTCAGAAGCATGTTGTCGGTACTAACGGTGACGAGCCTGCAGTAACCGACTTCCATCTCGTGGTGAAGTTGGACCAAACCCTCGGCCTGGCGTCGATCCTTCGGGCAATATCCTCCCCGGCTAAGCACGAGGATCAAGGGGTCTGGCCCCTGTAGGTCTGAAAGCTTGCGGTGTTTGCCGGTATGATCGGTCAGCTGGTAATCGGGAAATACTGCACCAGGTACAATGTCGGTTCTCATGCGGTTCCACCTCCGCTAAGACAATGAGACATATCCGTAGGCCACTCGCTTAGGTCTTGAACTTGTCGCCGAATACTGGCCGACCACTTCTTGATTGTTCTGGTGTGGCCTCGTATTGGATCACATCCCAGTGCTCGACCACAACGTCATCCTCGATGCGAACGATGTGCGGCAATCCAATTCACAGGGGCACCGAATCCGCTAAATCGTCCGTGCGCGATGACGAAATTGCCCTCCGCACGATCGTTCGGGGCTCGTACTTCAACGTTGGGGGAAGGCTCTTGATGTTCCTGAACAAGCGGGCGCTCGAATCGCAGCCCATAACAAACCCGAAGCCCATAGCGGATCCACCACGATCTATATTGATCGGAGGGGAGGACGAAATGGAACAGGCCGCCGCGCGCGCCGTTGGCCCGAAACGGGATTGTGGGAGCGGCGCGAGAGTAATAAAAGTTGGCACATCGTTAAATCGTTAGCCAAGATTACCAACGCATTTGATCCATCCGCCTAAGGATAATCGCGCTGTAGTTATTCATGCGCTCGGGTCGTCGCTTGAGGGGAGCCGGCAGAATTGCAGCGAGCCGTGCCGCCTGTTGCCGGCCGACATTCCGGGCTGCGGTTTCGTCGTAGTAACGGCACGCTGACTCTGCACCATAAATACCAGGGCCCCATTCGACCACGTTGAGGTATATCTCCAGAATGCGCTGTTTGCCGAGGACGAACTCGGCCACTGGTACCAGGGTGACCTCTGCGCCCTTGCGGAGGATAGAGCGGCCCGTTCCGAAGAATAGGTTTTTAACGAGTTGCTGCGTAATGGTGGAAGCTCCGCGAGTGCGATCGCCTTCCAAATCCTCTCCGGCAGCGATTTGGATCTCGTGCCAATCGAATCCATGGTGCTGGTAGAAGTGCGCGTCCTCTGCGGCGATTACAGCGTGCTGGAGATCGGCCGAGATTTGGCTGAGCGGAATGAATTTGTAGCGTTCGCGATACGGCGCGTGGTGAATCCAGGCCTGCAAGCGCCGCTGGATGTGCACCGCGGTTGTCGGTGGGTCGATCCACCGAGCGGCCACAAGGAGCAGCGCGGTAAGCGACCAAAGTAGCACCACGCCGATGACAAGCCATCGAAGAAAGGATCGGAGGAAGCCCGGGCGAAGCGGCGTCTTGGCGTCTGTATCCGGCATGGCACACTTCAGAATAGCAGCCTGGGCTGCCGCTGATGGACGATCTTGTGCGCGCGATGCGCGAACACAGAGTGCTGCGTTCTACTCTGACCACTGGGGACAAAGCCCCGTGGTCCTGAATCACACTGAACCCCACTACAAAGATAAAGTGGGATCAGTCCCGAGAAGCTTCTCGTCAGGAAATCAAGCACTGACGAGATGGGCGTTTACCTATCAATTTCCAACGGAGCGATCATCGGGCCGCCCATTGGGTCGGGAAGTCCTAAGCGCAAAATCGCAGCGGCTTGAATCAGCGCATACGTGCATTACTGGCGATCTGCGCAAAATGCCCTACGATGGGCCGCGCATCGCCCACCACCCGCGCCAGTTCAATATCGCTGGCGACCTTCGCGCCTCTCAACGGGATGCACACTACTTCCGGCGAAGCAATTCGCCGCACACATGCCGGAGCCACCGACACTCCAAGCCCAGCTCCGACCAGGAGCAGAACAGTCAGCCAGTGAGACGCCTCCTGCGCGATCTGCGGTCGAAATCCATACTCCTCGAACAGCGCCATGGGCTTCTCAAAGGCGCGCCCGCCCGCAGTTCGCGGATAGTAGACAAAGGGTTCGTTGCGCAATATTCCCGGCGAAATGCTCCTTTGTCCCGCGCACGCATGTGTCACCGGAAGCACCGCAACATACGGCTCCGAGAACAGCGTCGTCACGTTCAGCATCTTGACGGCGTCTCCATCGCGCAATATGCCGACATTGAGATCTGATTCAGAATAGGGGAGTTGCCGAACTCGGAGGCTCGAAGCCCATCGCGGACAAGTAGTCCCGATAGTATTTGTCTATTTTCTGCGTCACACCCTCGAACGGCGGCATGTGGGCGTCTTCCAATTTTCCTTCAAACACGGGAGCGAACGCTTGCAGGCTCCGCGTCGCAACGGGATGCCACTTCTCGATCCAGGCTTGGATGGCGCCGCGGTTTTGCGAATGGTCCTCTAGAAGCATCCGGGTCAAGGCCTGGCTCCATTCCCGATGCCACCGGCAGTCTTCGTTGAGCGAATAAAGGATTCGACCGAGCAAATAGTCACCCTCCCGCAGTGCGAGATCGCTGAGTTGGTTCATAAATACCTCGTCCATCAGGGGCTTGAGCACGAGGTTCAGCGCAACGAAAGCTTCACCCCAGTCGTAGCAAATGAGCAATTTCTCAATGGCCATGCGCAAAGGCTGCCACAGCGTATCCGTCTGCCAGCGCGTCTTACTATCGGTTGCGAAACCCCGATAAAGGTTTTGTAGTTGCCGGACCCGATACGCAAGTCGTTGAACGCGACGCATTTCGTCGCCCGCCTGCAGGGTCGCAGTGATGACAATGCGTCCGCTGGGAGCCATTTGTCCGATATAAGACGCCACCATCTGCAGGCCATGTCCCGGGTATCGCAAAGGAGCCAGCACGCGAGAAAGAACATGCAGCCAGCGAGGCGAAAGCCGGCCATCGTAACCGCTTAGCTCGATCTCTTCGAGGATGCCATCAACGAAAATTTCCTTATCTCTTTGTATCTCGGTGTACTTGGTATACGTGGTCTCGCGCGGATCCCGAAAATTTTCCCACGAAGAACAGGTCAGAGGCGAATCCTGCTGGAACCGTTTGTACCAATCCAGCAGCGGCACATCGAGTTCGAACCTCTTCCCGGTGAAGCCCTCGCCGGTGTAGCAGAGGAGTTTCGACGTCACAATTTCGTATTCAGTTGGCATCCGCCTTTGCTCGAGAAGATGCCAGTATGTCTTTTGCTGTGCCATGAAGCTCTCCGGTACAGAAAAGGAGCCCGGTTCAACGCATAGTTCGGCCCTGAGCAAGCTGCCAAGCCGCATCGTCCTGATTCATCTGAAGCGAACCCTTGAAGGCCGACATCACGGTCTCCAACTCCCCTGGAAACCGAAAGGACCGCCCCAAATGCGCTTCAATGGCGGAACGAGTGACGAAGCAGTATTGCGGAACGAGCACTCTTACGTAGGCGCCCCGGTCCACAACCATGACGTCCTGGTTCAGGTCCTTGATCGCAGCAATGATGGCGTTAGCGACAGTTCCGGACTGGAGAACGGGCCCAACGCGATCGTGGATTTCCGGGGCTGGGCCGGTCATGGTTGATTCTCTCTTTCCGCCGCAGCGTCTGGGGACTTCGCATGATCGAGATCGAGGAGAATGTCGCGACTCTCAAGGGCTACGGGCAAGGCCTTCAAGCAGGCATTCTGAGGATTTATGCCACGTCCGGTGCACACATCGAACTCCCAGAGGTGCCTGGCACAACGGAGCGTTTTTCCCGTGAGGCGGCCTTCGCTCAACCGGCTTTTCTGGTGGGGACAAGCATCAGCATAGGCATAGATGTGGTCGTCCACATTGACCAGCAGAACCGGGTTCCCTTCCACGCCCACACCTATCATTTCGCCGCTCCAAAGGTCGTCCAACGACGCGACTTTTCGGAGGCTCATGGCGCATGCCTCCGAATCACGTCAAAGCGATCCAACGCCTGCAGCCCTGCCTGTGCGACTGTGAACACGGGATCGATGGTCTTGCCCTGGTAAAGGAAGTCGACATTATCGCTGCGGGCGACTCGAAGGTTAGCCGCGTCCTGAAGTTTTCGTGACAGCTCTCGTATTGTTTCGGCTTCCTCAGCGAGCACGAGAAGCCCAAGGGTGTCACCTTCGAGGAAGCCGTAGAGAGGAATGGGCATATACATCTTTCCATCTGACGCTAGGCAGCAGATGATTTTTTCGCGGCGAGCCAATCATAGGCTCCATGATAAACGTCTTGGCCCCAGGTATCGGGAGTAAGCCGGAAATACTCTGTCAGCAGATTAGGAAGTTGAGCTGGAGCTTCGCCCGAGAGGACACGCTTTACCAGATCCTTATGGTTGGCATATCTTTCCGGCTCCCGCAAGAAGATCCACCGACATGGCTCGGAGCAGAATATATACTTGCGCCCGTGTTGAGCGAGAACATTCGCGGTATTCTTCCCCGGAGTGCCGGCGCTTAGTGGCAGCTGACACAAATCGCAAAAGGTGGGCATGGCCGTCCCATGCACCGCCAGCTCATTTGCCGCTCCAGGGCCAACCGTTCTCCAGCGTTCCATCACCTGTTCCCAAACGGCATTCATATCGTCCCAATATTTAGGATATTTCTGGCGCAACCATTTGCGCTCCGCGGGACTCGGTATCACAAAGTCAAACCACAGAGTCGCCCGATAGGTGTAGGCGCTGGCATAAATCATGTGATGATAGATATCGAGTTCATCCTCAAAAATGTTCCAATACCAAGGTTTCTTGAGGCCAAATTCGTCAAGCACGCGTAGATACTGATCGATAATCCACTCTTCCATGAATTCCTTGAATGAATAGGGGCGTTGTTCGAGCGCCGTCAGATAATCCGTGGAGAGTCCGGTTAAAATCGAGAACAAGCGCCAGCTTCGCCAGAACCATTTGTCGAGGAGGTATTGCACGTACTCGGGATCATGTTTCATGACCACGGCCAGAACCGGGTGCCCAATCTGTGCATGCCGAGCTTCATCGGTTTGAATGCTAGTGACCATCCTCTCGAACATATGGTCGCTAGATTCACGGGCTAGCGACGCCAACCCAACAAATTGCAAATTGGTGAACCCCGTTTCCAGAACGAAATTCGTGCCGATGGCGAACTCAATTGCGTTTTGTCCCAAGGTCAATTCATCAAAGAAGTGTCGGGCCGCGACGGCGAACCAATTGTTGGTGTGGTAGAACTTGTGCGCCCAATCGAACTGAGGGTCCCAGCGCACTAACTGGTGGAAAAGCAGCAGCGGAATCTGAGTATGGCGATATTCATCAAGCGCCCCAAAGGTCGACATGGTTCGCCAAGCGCTGTCGCGGCCAAACCTCGCACCTCGCAGGCTGCCTATGACGCCGGTAAACTCCGCTAGCGGCAATGCGGCCGCGTGCACCTTTAAACTATTCAGCCATGGCGCAGCCAACTTCTGAATATTTTCCAGGCGGCCGACTGCGTCACGCACCGCATAGACAGCCATATCTTTTTCGTATTGATTGTCGACGTATTCGCGATAGGAAGTCTTAAAGGATTCTTCCCAGTCTTTCCATTCCGTATAGGGGAGCCAGGGGCGTCCGCTGATCTGCTCTGGGAAGACTTCGTCTTCTCGCACGTAGCTGTAGTCCCAATCCAGCTTGCGGGCGAGCGGCAGCCATTCCTCTCTGCTAAGCATGTGCCCTCCTCGGAACTCCGAGGTCGGCCGCCGGGTGGTCGGTAGTGAACTACCGGGTGGTCCTTGCAATCTGCAAATTGGAAAGGAATCGCAGTATACTCAGGTTGCGGCAAGTGCGTCAATACTGCGGATCAACGCCTGACTGAAGTTCTTTCTCAGCCTCTGCCCTGAAGCTTACAGGCCGCGGTCAATACAAAGGGACGCCGATGAGACAGCCACAGTCCAACGAGCCCCTCGAGCCAAGGGCAGCATCCAGGAATCCACAGACAAGCGAATTTCGGTTGCGGACAGTGATCGACGCGATTCCGGGATTGGTGTGGAGCGCTTTGCCAGATGGTCTAATCGAATTCTGCAACCAAAGATGGCTTGACTACACCGGGATGTCTTTCGATGAGGTCAGAGAGGAAGAATTAGCCACCGCCATACACCCGCAGGACAAATCCGATTTTGTGGAGAAATGGCGAGCGGCCTTGACGCAGGGTGAGTTATTTGAAGCCGAAGCGCGGATGCGCCGAGTCGACGGATCCTATCGCTGGTTCTTGATTCGGGGCGTGCCACTACGCAACGCCGAGGGAGGAATTAGTCAGTGGTGCGGTACCAACGTCGACATCGAAGACTTGAAACGCGCACAAGAGGAACTGCAGAAGAAGACCTCTCGTTTGGACCACCTGTTGGAACAGGCTCCGGAGGGGGTTGCTGTCCTGAGCATGGATGAGCGCATCGTTCGCATCAACAAGGAGTTCACGCGCATGTTTGGCTACGAGCCGGACGAGGTGCTGGGACGCACAATTCAGGACGTTATCGTTCCGGAGGCACTTGTTGAGGAATCCCGAGGACAGGTGCGTCAACTCAGGAGCGGCTGTCGAGTAGAGGTCGAAACCGTTCGTAGGCGCAAGGATGGGACTGATGTTCATGTATCTCTTCTCGCTGTTCCGGTCACTACGGCTTACGACGAGCAAGTCGCGAGTTACGTCATTTACCGCGACATCACAGAGCGGAAGCGCGCAGAAGAACGACTACTTGAGAGCGAGGCTCGGTTCCAGATGATGGCCGATACAGCGCCGGTGTTGATTTGGATGACTGGGACGGATGCCCTTTGCAACTATTTCAACAAGCCATGGCTCGACTTCACTGGCCGAAGCATGGAGCAGGAAGTGGGCACAGGTTGGACCGAAGGCGTGCATCCAGACGATGTGCAGGGGTGCTTCGATGGCTTCCTCCCTGCATTCCATGCCCGAAAGCCTTTCAGGATGGAATATCGCCTCAGGCGAGCGGATGGTGAATACCGCTGGGTGATGGAAAGTGGGATTCCGAGATACACCGGGGACGGGGAGTTTGCGGGTTATATCGGCTCAAACATTGACATTACCGACCTCAAGCGCGCAGAACAACAGCGCGAGAGATTGCGCCAGGCACACGCGGAACTCGCTCACATAAATAGGGTGACCACGATGGGCGAGTTAGCTGCTTCGATAGCGCACGAGATTAAGCAGCCGATCTCTGCAGCGCACACAAACGCGAAGACCTGTTTGCGATGGCTAGGACGCGGTCAGCCTGACATCGAAGAGGCCCGCGAAGCGGTATCCAGAATTATTCAGGACGTAACCCGGGCTTCTGAAATCATCAGTCGAATTCGCGTTTTGTTCAAGAAGGGGGAAGCGGAACGAGGGACCGTCGACGTGAATGAAGTGATTGGGGAAATGATCAGCCTGCTGCGCAGCGAGGCTGGACGGCGCGCGGTTTCTATCCATACCGAACTCGCGCCTGAGTTGCCCAATGTCCGGGCGGACCGGGTGCAACTGCAGCAGGTCTTTATGAACCTCATGCTCAATGGTATCGAAGCTATTAGTCAGGGGAATGTGGCAGGGGACCTGACAATCAAATCGCAACAGAATCCCGAAGACCAGGTGCTGATCTCCGTCACCGATACCGGAATAGGATTGCCTCCAGCGCAGGTGGATAAGGTTTTTGAAGCGTTTTTCACCACCAAGCCTCAGGGTACCGGCATGGGCCTGTCGATCAGCCGGTCGATCATTGAGTCGCACGGGGGCCGCTTATGGGCCACGGGAAACTCTGATCGGGGAGCAACGTTTCAGTTCACCTTACCCATCGAACATGCTCTGGCTGCGACGGCATAAACATTGGCTCGGTGCCGCAGGACCCCTGGCAGAAATGCCCGACGCCATTAACCTTTATTGACTGCTCGCACTTCCGGCAAACGCCGCACGTCGGCGATGAAACTTGCGAGCAAAGGTGAGGCGTTGTCGCTCCTCCACACGGGCGCCAACGTCAAGACGCCGGGGGCAGCGGCGGCAAGACTCGCAAGCCGCCCGCGACGTCTTTCACGCCGTCGCCGATCCTACTCGACGTGCACTGCTTGATTTGCTTGCAGAGGGCGAAGAGCCGGTCAATTCCCTTGCCGAACGATTTGCAATGGGTCGGCCCGCCATTTCGCAACACCTGGCGATTCTGCTGAGAACGCGATTGGTCCGCGCGCGTCTATCATCGCTGGATGCCCGGCGTGTTCCGCTCCTCAATTCTCCTCTTCTCCGCCCTCTTTCTGTTCGCCGCTGCGCGTCGCTGGAAACCTGTGGCCGGTTCATCTCCCCTCGTGGGAACCTCCTAGCGTAGCTACGTTGCTCGTCGCCACCAAATATTAGGGGATAAAAAATTGATGAAACTTGGGGAAACTCGCCCAAGTCAGTACTCGTCCAAGCATCAAAGTAAATTAAGAATAGCTTCGCCGTCGTGGCCTGCCGCCCTGTCGGTTGCGACGATTGCGTTTCATATCCCAGGAGGGCACGTGAAATCTGCCGACTCGCTGTTTTGTTCCACACCCAATTCCAGTGTTTCCAAGTTCTTACTAGCCATCAGTGTGACGTTGCCGGCTGCGTTCGCAACAAGTTGTGGCATGAACATGTCTAGCATTCCTCCGACCCCGGAAAACACTTCCGTCACGGTCATGGTTTCCAGCACGGCCAACGATCAGCTCTCGCAAATGAACGTCACGTTCGACAGCCTGACGTTGACCAGCCAATCCGGAAAGACCGTCAGTGTGTTCACGACGCCGCAACAGGCCGAATTCATCCACGTGAACGGTTCTGTCGAGCCCCTGCTAACGGTGAGCGTCCCGCAAGACACGTACACCGGAGCGTCGGCCATGGTTCAGTCCGCGCAAGTTACGTGCGTTATGCTGCAACCGAACGGCGGGCTGCTGACGGATGAATTTCAGTCGAACGTGGCGCCAGTCGCAACGCTGTCCTTGCCTGCGCCCATCCGCGTCACGGGAACTGCGATGGGGCTGCTGTTGAACCTCCAAGTCTCGCAATCCGTGATGCCGGCGAATTGTCCTCTCACCTCTGCGAATCCGA
>Ga0210407_10002474_pt1 | contig 15821 bp, 25 predicted proteins | sample IncBWC27MmetaG_FD_150860 | JGI IMG/M metagenome (GOLD analysis project Ga0210407, IMG submission 150860) | Forest soil microbial communities from Barre Woods Harvard Forest LTER site, Petersham, Massachusetts, United States - Inc-BW-C-27-M | ecosystem: Environmental > Terrestrial > Soil >...
CATTGCAAGGTATTTCCGTCCAGCCGTTAGTCATACAGCGTCTTTCCCCCGGCCTCGCGCGTACTCTGCTGGATTACCGGGGTGCCGTCTTCCAACCACTCCTTCGTGCCCAGTTTCTTGAGCCCCACGATATTGAAGTAGGTGGTTCCGTCCGCTTTGACAACCTTTTCTACATACGCTTCGATAGCACCACTGCCCTTGTCCAAGTCCGCGAAGAAGTTTTGCTTGAAGCATCCGAAGGTAGGCTTCTTTCCGTCCGTGAGTACTTTCACGTCACGCCTCGGGCTTTTCTGGTTCTGTGGCGCAAACACCTGCAAGATCGTGCCGACTACCAGCTTAGTCTCCGCGGCAGGGGTGGGCCTCGAAGATCCACCCCTCCCTTGTGCCGCGGTATGCCCCGGTTGCCCATCGGCGGTTGGAGTCGCCTCGACCGGGGAGCCCGTTGAGTGTTTGGCATTCCTTGGCCACACATCGTCAATGTCATCATGCTCAGGCATGGGTGGAAGGTCCTTCGGCAGCGGCTCGGGCCTATTGGCCTTGGGAATGTCGCTAGGAGCGTCCATAACGGCCTCGATCGGCTTGGCCATCTTATCTCTCAATTCCGCAATCTTCGCTTGCCCAACTGCCTGCCCTGCTGCGTGCGTGCCCATCTGGGGAACATCCAGACCGGCTTTCTCGATGATCCTACGGCCTTCCTTCGTATACTCCTCGTTGATCTTCTCCATCTCCTCGAGGATGTACAACCCCCCTAGGTCCGGGTAGGCTTCTCTTACCGCCAGTGCCGTCGCGCACTTCCCCAACATGCGGTAAGGCATCTTGCGCCAGAACGGAGCCTTCCCCAAGTCTGCCGGCGCGTATTCACTCCACCGGGCCTCTGCTTCGGTCACAGAGCCGTTCTTCTTGGTGATCTTGACGCTGGCCCATACCGGCGCGCCTTTGACCTCTTCCCCGTACTGCGGCTTCGAAATGCTCCCGAACTCCTCCCGGTGGTCGCGCGCCGCGGCAAAGAGCAGTCCATTGATGCCTACCTGGGGAGTCCACACGTATGCCCCCGTGCCCCCGGCACCATTCTCCGCGCTCGAGTCCCACCGCTTCACGAACCATATCTGCTGTTTGAATGGATCTAGCTTGTAGCGTCTTGCCACTGTGAGACAGAACTTCAGTTCTTCGTCAGACGCACCTTTGGCGATGCTGTTCTTTAGTATGGTCACTTCCTCCGGTTGTATCATCCAGGACTGCTCTGGAGGAGGATTGACTCGTACTATGGAACTAACTGATACGCTTGGGCTTGGCTTTAGTGCCTTTCTTGCCTTCTTCTTGACTGGTTTCTTTGTTTTCTTCACTGGGCTTCTCCTTCGGTAAGTCGATTCGATGGGACTCGTAATTGGCCCGGATGAACGTGGCGAAATGGCTCCCTACACTCTCCGCGTTCAAGAACTCGCGGTACTTGTCATAGGGAACAGCGGCATAGGAGTAGGCTCGCCCGGGCTCGCCTTCCTTGTGCGGCTTGAACGTAACCTGCATCTCTTCGGTTCCGGGGTCGTAAGCGATAGTGTCGATGTTGCTTGATTTGACCTTGATGTGATCCATTGCCTTGCCTCCTCGATTGCTCTCTTGTCTCCACCCACTATCCTCTGGCAGAGAGCGAAGTCTCCTCCTCCCAATGCGATTTTGTCTGCTAATTTAAGATTCTGTCGGGTGTACGCCATGCCCATGCCACCTCACTTCATTTCCCTTGATACCGATACGGCGGAGGTGCGCTAGAACTGCCGGTGTTATTCTTCTGTTTTTGGCCTGCTGACTAGGCGTGGCCCATCGACAATTACCCGGCTCGTAGTTGCCATCGTTGTTTGGCCAGCGGTCCAGTGTCTTGCCTTTCGGTCGTTCTCCCATATCGGCCAAGAAGTTCTCAAACTTGTTCCACCGTTCACACATGCATATTCCTCTCCCACCGTACTGATAAAAGCATCTGCTATTTGAGTTCTTGCAGCGGTCAATCATCTGGCACCAGGAGGTATATGTAGGGTTGTTTCCTTTTCTTGGGCGATGTCCATGTTTATATGGCATCGACGGCCTCCACCACGATACCCGGGATGGTCTTCTCGGCTAACGCCTTGTCCTTGCACCTGCGCACAAACTGTCCGATGGCCATTTCGTTGACCATTAAGAACTCCCGCGGTATCAGGTCCTCAGCCACCACCTTGAACGTCCAGTTCTGCCGCTGTCTGAGTCCTGCTACCTTGGGCACATTCGGCGCGACCTCGACCGTCTGCACCGTCTTAGCCAGGTCCGCGGCCTCCGCGGCTGCCTCTCTCTTCTGCCTCTCGGCCTCGCGCACGCCGATGTTGCCAAGGCGCTGAGCCTTGGCTATCTCCTTCTCCCGGATCTTCCGTTGTTCTTCGGCCAGCCGTTCAGCTTCCTTGCGCCTCTCTTCGTTTATGCGCCTCTCTTCGGCCTCGGCCGCTGCGCGCTCCTTGCGCTTGTAGTCCACCATCTTGGGCTCGATCAGACTCTCGATCACCTCGCACTTGTTCCCGTGGGCCTGCTCCATCTGCCGGAACGTGGTGGTGATGGTCAGTGCAATCTGTTTGAGCGGTTGCATGATCCATGAGCCTTGCTTGCGGTTGTCGCGCACTCGTTTCAAGAGTGTGCCGGCGACCTCGTAGGTTACAGGGTTCTCAACCTTGAGTGCCTTGGCTTCGCGCTCGTACTCGACTAGCGCGAGCTTCAGCGTCTCTAGTTCTTGATTCGCTTTCTGGATTCCTTCCATTGGTACTTGCGGGACTATTTGTGTTTCCATGTTTCTCCTTTTGAGGTTGACTCTTCCTCGCGCTGCACTCTTCCTGTGGGGCACAAAGAGTGCAGCGCGTTTGGAGTCTTACTCAGCCTCCCTTCTTGTGGTGGACACAAACAAACCTTTGGACGTTTCGAACTTCGTCGCCGCGATCCGTAGGGCAACGTTCTTCGCCTTGTTCCGTATAGCTTGCCGGTTCTCCGCAGTAGTAGCACTCCTCCGTAACACCGTTAGCACACTTTTCCTTATAGAAAAAGAGGAAATATGCGGCCAGTGATCTTTGCAAGCGCGAAGGGTTGTCCAGTTCGCGGATGTCCGCAAGGTGTCTTGTCTCTTCCCAACGATACAGTCTCTGCTTGCGGATGTAGTCTCCGAGATCTTTGCTTGTCCAGGTTCCGTTCTTAGTGTCGCCCATTGAATCTCCGGTCGTGCAGGTAGATTAATATTTTGAGCAGGCCCCACGTGAAGAATACCAAGAACAGAAAGGCGTCAAGGACCACGATGCCAGTCAGAATATTTTGGATGGTTTCCATTTACGGTTCCCTTTCCATCGTTCGCTTGCGGTCTCGAACGTAGTCAATCTGCCAGCGCATACACCTAGAATCTCCTCTAGGGACGACCGCAAGGTTATTCTTGTTAATCACGGTAATTCTCCTGTGGGAAAGTGTTCCCAGTCTGCTCACTGTCACTAGAGCAGACCGCGAAGACTTACTGAGTGAGATGATCTAGCGCGAATTGCGCGTGATAGATGATGCGATTGGCTGCTTTATCTGCTTGTTCAGCGAGAGACTGCTCGAATATCGGCCAGTGTTCATGCGCGGGAATGTTCGATTTGATCCACAACAGCGTGATGAGCGTTTCTACTGATGATTGTGAAAGGGTTTGCGTGTCCATATATCCTCCAAAAGGGAAGTGAAGGAAACATCCAACGCGCGAATATTCTCACCAATGGTAAAACTTGTCAAGAGAAATCTTTACTTTGTGTAAAAATAGTTGTAATGTTCACGCGAGGTGATAAATGATACAGGAACGAATGGTGAGCTTTTGTACCTGCGAACGATGTGGTAGAGACTTTGTGCCCTTGCGCTGTCCGGAGTGCAAGAATACGACTTGGAACAATGCAGAGGTCAAGCGCGGCCGACCCAAGCGAGTGAAAGAACAATTACCTGCCGATCCCTTGCCAGTCGAGAGCGCTCGTCGATGCTTGCCGTTCACTTTGAAGCGTTTGGACGAGGAAAAGCGTGTCGCAATCCCCAAACCGACATCGAGCGTAAAAAAGCCTAGAAAGAAGTGAAAGAGATTCTGTATCTATAAGAAGTGTTGTCTCTTCATTGGAATATTCTAATTAGAGAATTCTAATCTTTAGACTGGATGCTTTGTTATGGCCTACAAAGATAAAGACTCACAGCGCGCATTTCAAAGGAATTGGGCTCGCAAGAATTATCTTAGGCGTCGGGATAAGTTGCTTGAGAGAGGAAGATTGTATCGGCTCGCACATCCTATTCTGAGGAAGCGTATCACTTTTAGTGAGAGATTCTTTCGTCACGTTCGCATCGATAGATTGACGGGCTGTTGGCAATGGATCGGCAAGCGAAATGGCGGAGGATATGGACGCTTCAAAGTGAACGGCAAACATGTGCGAGCTCACGTTGTTTGTTGGGAGATGTTTCGCGGTAATTGGCCGGCGAATGGCGAGCAATCGGATCATGAATGTTGCAATCCTTCGTGTGTGAATCCTTATCATCAAGAGCCAGTGACGAGGAGGGAGAACATCGTGAGACAGTGCGAGCGCAAAGGCTGGAAGTTAAAGGCATAAGATTTCCGCGGTAACGAAAAGGGAGCCTCGCTATTGGAAAGCCGAACCCCCATCCGAGGAAGAAACGGTAGCGCGCACTAGAGCGAGGGCCCCCATCGGTACACCATTTCCATATACCCTGTAACGGTGTTATGATAGCTCTTGACAGTAACACCGTTATTGAGTTAGGGTGTGTGGGTCCCGTTAGGGCTGCGACCGGGAAGCGTGAAGCGAAGCAGTCCGGTGCGGCGCAAGGGAGGCTGGTCGTGGTAGAGCGGCTGGCCTCCTAAAACGAGGAGAGCGAATGGCATACAACGAAGAGGACATTAACAAATTGCAGCAGAAGAAAGAAGCGGCGGAGCAGTCGTACATGCAGACGGAGCGGGAGAAGTTGCAGAACTGGATTGAGGAAGCGGAGGCGGTTCTGATGGAGCAGTTGGTATCGCTTCAGGAAGTTAAGCGCAAGGTGAAGTGGATGGGGCACGACGAGGCGGACGTGGTGATGAGGTTATTGAATCTGGCGATACGGAGGTAGTGATGGAGTACTGGTTGAAAGAGATGTGGCCGGATGTGGAGTGGGAGCGGCTGGTGCGGTACTACGGCCTCCGGTGTAGCTACTGATGCTGGACTGTTTTATCCGCACGATGTCGGGTAAGGACAAGCTGCGCAAGGCGTTCTTTGACGCGACGCTGGCGCGCTGGGCTATGGAGCCAGAGGTGCGGCTGAATATCCTTGAGGATGTGGACTACCGCTGGGCGCGGTTGCATGTGGAGAGGGTGGCGGAGTCCGATCCGTATATCTTCACCGATGATGATTGCCTGCCGCACGGGAAGAACTGGACAGAGATTGGCTTGACCGCGATGATGCGGCATCCGGAGTACGGCGCGTGCTCGACCAAATCGCTCATCGTGAACGAGAGTCCGTTCAATGGAGACGGAGACATATTTCCGGTGCCTTGCGTGGGTGCGCCCATGTGGGTCAGGAAGGGGATTATCAAGGATGACCTTCCGGAATACCTGTACGTGAGTGAGTGCATCGAGTTGCATTCCTACATGAAGAAGAAGGGATTCTTGCAGGGCATCATCAACGGGATATTCCACGTGCATCTGGGACATGGATTCTCTACCGATCCGCGTTGGGTGGTTGGGTACTGATGAACCTGCTTCTGGCCATCGAGGGTTGCGAACTTCATCTGGACCGCTACCCGGTCATTATGGACACCTGGGGACGGGAAGCTGCCAGAGATTTTGACGTGCATTTTTTCACCGGACCGGAATTGGAAGTTTCCGACGATTATCTTTCCCTGCCGGAAAAAACTAGGGCGATTTGCAAGTGGGCACGAAATCGGGACTACGACTGGATGCTAATGGCGGATACGGACTCTTATATCTCTCTTCCCCGCGCTCTTGCTTCCGGCTTCGAGCAATACGACTACTCAGGGTACGTGCAGACCTGGCTACCCGTGCCGTACTGCTCCGGTCCTTCCTACTGGCTTTCTAGCAAGGCCATGCAAATCCTCGTTGAAACCAACTGGAAACAGTTCGAGGTCCCTAGACACGCAACCGACGAGGACGTGATGGTGGGATCAGTTCTCTTTCACCGCGGCATCCGCTACCACCACGACGACCGCTACGTTAGCCAGATCCCCGTTCTGCCTACCAACAACGTCATTAGCGAGCATCTGAGCTTTACCGGACCTTATACCCACGAGAAGATGTACCACGCGCATAGGATGGCCACCAATGGATCGACGTAAATTTACCTTCGCGGCACTGCTGGGACTCTTTGGACTAAAGGCTACCGCACAGGAGCCAACCAGCGGCAACGTGATCCGCACCGACAAGTGGGACGGACCATTCCAGGACGGTGAAGGTGGTTGCTACATGTCCAATCACACGCTTATAAATCTTAAGCGCGTGGTATGCAACGAAGGCGAAGAGTACTGCCCGTTGGGACATTCACAAAAGGCCGAACTGGGTCCAACCTTTGGAACAAAAACTGTGATGGTTGGAGATATTCCGATAGGTGAGTCTTTCGCTACAACGCATACCTGCTCGATGTGCGGAATCGTTTACGTCCCAAGGAAGAAAGATGGTCGTTAGCCTTAGCGGCGGGCTCGGCAACCAAATGTTTCAGTACGCTTTCGGCCGAAGCCTCTCGATCGCGCGGCACGAGGAAGTTCTTTACGATCGCAGCTCCTACGCCAACGACAAGCTGCGCCACTACGAACTGAATTGCTTCAACCTGGACATGAAGTTCGCTTGGCCGTGCGAACCGTTCTACTGCGAGAGGAATCTTCTCTATCACGACGTTCCCCGCGCCGGCAGCTATAAAGGCTACTGGCAAACCGAGAAATACTTTAACCGCGATACTGTCTTGCGCGAGTTTAGCGTGTTCAGAGGCACGCCTAATAAAGCCTGCGAGGAAATGGCCTTCAGGATCATGACTTCCGAGCATTCCTGCTTCATTGGCGTGAGACGAGCGGATTATCTGTGGCCTGAACGGATCAACTACCACGGGGTACTGCCTTTGGAATACTACCTACAGGCCCTCGGGCTAGTTCCCCGGGAAGCAAGGTACTTCGTCTTTACCGACGATATTCCATGGGCGCGCGATAACTTCGATACCACCATCGTGGATGTGAACGGCCCTGATGAAAAACACTGGGACATATGGCTCATGTCCCTATGCAAGCACGCCATCATAGCCAACTCCACGTTCCACTGGTGGGGCGCGTTCCTCGGACCCGACATGACTGGAAAAGTCGTGGCGCCGAAGCACTGGTTTGCAAACGGAACGCCCAACGAAATCGTGCCTGAACGGTGGACGAAGATATGAGCGACTTCTGGCAGTACGCCGCGATCCCGGGATGGATGGAGCCGCAGGAAATGGAATGGCTCGCTGATATAGGCGAACGCTCCTCGCGTATCGCGGAAGTTGGCTCGTGGCAGGGTAGAACCACCAAACCCATCGCGCAGAATACCAAGGGACTGGTTTACGCTGTCGATACGTTCCTAGGCTCAGCGGAACATCAGGAAGAAATAGCGCAGCATCCGAAAGACTGGGTGATCGGAGAGTTTATGAAGAACATGAACGGACTGGTGAAAGCTCTCGCTATCTCCGAGTACTTCTGCCAGGAACGCTTGGACGAACTCACGTGGTTAGCCGAACAAGCGGAAAAGTGTCAGAACGTGGCGGAAATAGGTTCGTGGCTGGGTTCATCGACCCGAGCGCTCGCTGACAACACCCAAGGACTGGTATTCGCTGTCGATACGTTCAAGGGTTCTCCCGAACTGATGGAGCGCATCAATGCCCACGAACCGGACTGGCTGTACAACACGTTCAAACAGAACACCTCGGACGCCTCGAATGTGATTACCTGCCGGATGACTTCGTTAGAAGCCGCGCACATGTTCAGGGACGTTACGTTTGATCTGGTGTTCATCGACGCGAACCACGAGTACGAACACGTCTGCGACGACATCCTGGCTTGGCGTCCACTGGTGCGAACCGGAGGGATACTAGCCGGCCATGACCGAGAGTGGGACGGAGTTAAAAAAGCAGTAAACGAACTGATTCCCTTTCCCAAGGTTGCCGTGGGCGCCATCTGGTACACCGTATGCTGATCGACGCATTCCTATACAACGGAGAACGGGACATCCTTGATCTACGCATCAACGAACTAAAGGATGTGGTCGATAAGTTCGTGATCGTGGAATCGCTCGAACATCACGGATCGTACAACCGAAAACTTCTGCCTTCGGTCTTCGTGGGCGATGGTGCCGGAAATAAAATCCACTACGTCTGCCTCGATCACCTCGAACCGGCCTTCGATGGAACTAACTCGTGGGCCAGAGAAAACTACCACCGCAACGCCATCATGTGGCATGTCGCAGAGGTGGCCAAGTCGGATATGGATGTAGTCATGCTATCGGACTGTGACGAGGTACCACGAGCGGAAAGAGTCGGACCCATCTACCCCGGCTATACGGATAAACTATACGGCACCTGTCAAGACTTCTTCTATTACAACGTGAACACCTATGGCGGAGAATGGCATGGCACCGTTCTGGGAAGTTGGAAATGGTTTCTGGAAGGAACTTTTCAGGATGCCCGCAATCAGCGAGACTCCCTGCCGCTCATCCCCGACTGCGGCTGGCACTTCAGCTACTTCGGGGGAATCGACCGCATCAGGAATAAAACCCGCAACTTCGCCCACGCCCACGAGGACATCTGCAAGATTTTAGAATCGCGCACCGATACGGAAATGCTTTCCGACATCAAGGCCGGCAGGGATCTATACCACCGGGACATGAGTTTCGTATGGCGGGATTCAGATGATTACCGATTGCCAAAGTACTTCCTTGAGAATAGAGAGAGGTTCCCGCTATGGACGACGTAGTGCTCTCGGTGGTCAAGAACAGGTTCTGGAAGGATCTGGACATCTACGCGCTTTCGCTCGTGCAGTCCGGGTTCAAGGGCCGGAAGGTGATGTTTGTGGAGGATGTTCCCCTAGACGCGATCGAGAACCTGACGGCGCTTGGATTTGAGGTTATTCCGTTCGTTACCGCCGACGAGTGGAAGCACCTGCACTTCCAGAGTTACCGCTACTATGTGGCCTGCAATTACCTGATTGACCATCAATCGGAATTTAGCAGCGTTCTATGGACTGACGTATGTGATCTTGTGTTTCAATCCGATCCAATGGAACACGTCCACGGAAATGAAATCGTTGCCGCTAAGGAAGGACGTTTAATAAACGCTGGAGGTGGAAAAGGATGGAATGAAATTTGGATACGAACTTTTCTTCCCGAAGATGTGTGCGAGAAACTCTTGAAAGAAGAAGTGTTGTGCTCTGGATCGATCGCTGGCGACTCGAAGAACATGATGCACCTGCTATCCGCCATTTGGCTGTTCTGCAAGAAGTTTGGAGAGTTGCGCGGAATTGATCAGGGAATTTACAACTATCTCATGAGAACCGACCAACACAAGAAATCCCTTCGCATACCAGAGATGGAAGATGGATTTGTGTCCACCTGCGGCATGTTCATGTCCGAATACAACAACGACGAGTGGACCGTGCCTCCTCCCTACCTAGACAGGGAAAATGGCCTGGTGCTCAACGAACTCGGCAAGCCGTTCTCGATAGCGCACTGCTACGACCGCACCGGAGGGTTCCTGAATCCTATTGGAGACTTCCGCGCCATCCTTGAACGGAGATACCGGAAATGAAGATCCTCTTTGCGGTCATGTCTGCCGAAGCCTACATCCAGAATGGTATGGATGACCTGATCCGCCAGACATGGGGAAAGGATGCCGCGCAGTACGGAGACTTCCGGTTTTTCTGCGGACGCGGCGAAACCGTTCTTCCTCCCGACTACGTGCGCGTCGATGCCCCCGACGACAAGGACAATCTGATTTACAAGGTAGTCGAGATGTGCAAATGGATGCGCGAACATGGCTACTACCGCATGCTCAAGACCGACATCGATACCTACGTGAATATCGAAGCCATGAAAAAACAGGACCTCAGCACGGATTGGATCGGAACGCCACTGGGAGAACTAGGTAAAGAGTACGGCGAAACCGGAGCGTGGTCCTGGATTCAGGGAAGCGCGATGTGGCTATCGGAATGGGCAGCGGACATCATTATAAGGGAAGCAATTCCGTGGATGAATGAAGTCCGCGAAGAACTGATGGAATCGAACGGTATCATTTCCCCTTACCCGCACTCGGAAGATCTATGGATCGGTCAGGTTCTCGGTCCTAAAGTTCATGACCTAGGAATCCGCGCCTGCCCATCGAAAGAATATTCCAACGGTCCACTTACCTACCACTTCGCTATCTGTCACTCCACCTGCTCACAGGATGAGTGGGACCGGCGCCTGCGCGAATGGTTCACCCAACTCCATGAAGGGAACTTCGCCTACCATGAATCTCGATAAGGCCAAGTTCATCATCTGGGGCTACCGCAACCGCGAGAATTACCACACCCACTCGCACATTCACGAGGGGTTCTACCGCGCGGCAAAGTACATGCGGCCGGGATCTCTGTGGCTCGATCAGTCTTCGGAAATAATACCGCAGGCATTCGATAACAGCATCATCATCACCGAGCACGATGCCGCCAGAACCCTGCTTCCATTCTCGGAGGATTGTTTTTACGTCGTCCACGGCATGAGCGACGATGCCGCGTGCAGGGAACGAATCTCCTCTTGGAGCAAGAATCATCTGTCCTGGAACGTCTACCACGATTTCTCTCATGTCTACGGTACGCAAGGAAACCCCGCAGCTCACGGGATTACCACCATGCAATTCCCACTCACCGAGAAAATATGGCTGGGAGAAGACTGCCCGTTCTATCCCAAGGAACAGCACATGGACTTCCGCTGGGCCACCGATTTACTCCCTCACGAGATTCAGAGAAACAAGCCGTGGAACTCGTGGAATAGCGCGAGCTCGGTAATCAACTGGGTCGGCACATTCTGGCACGTGAACGAGAAAGAGATTGCGGCATTCAGGAAAGCCTGCGAGGAGAACGACATCGCGTTTAGGCATTACGGCGCAGGGCAGGAAGGCGTGATGAGTATCGAGGACAACGTTCGTCTAGTCAGGGAATCCCGCTTCGCGCCGGCTATCGTCGGTTCTCATCACATCACCGAAGGCTACGCGCCTTGTAGGATCTTCAAGAACATCTCTTACGGCCAGATGGGCATCACAAACTCCAAGCGCGTGAACGACATCTTCGGCGGGAAACTGATCTTCCATCCCGATCCCTACAAGCTCTATTATCACGCCATCGAGAAGTTACAGACGCTCGCGCCTGAGCGTGTCTGGGAACTCATGGACGAAGTGGCCACCAAGCACACGTATCTGAACCGCCTGAAAAATATCCTGACCGCCGCAAAGCATATCGTGGAGAACTGATGGAAGACGAACTCGCCAACTTCGCGCAGGTAAACGCCGAGAACTTCTGGCGCGATGCCGGGGAATCATTCCTGAACCGCGGATTCCCGCTCTCGTCCGGTTCCAAGGTTATCGATGTTGGTGGCTACAAAGGCGACTGGACCGACTACATCACGAGAAGGCATGACTGCTACGTGGACGTGTACGAGCCGGTGTACGACTCCGTGGTGTTCATGCGCGCAAGATTCTCGACCAACAAAAAGATCAAAATCATCCACGCGGGGCTGGAGGAGTTTGATGGCAAGAGGCCCATCGCGCTCATGAACGACTCCAGTTCGTTCTACTACCCGATGAGAGAGGATGCGCCATTCGCTCCAGTATGCGATGTGGCTTCCGCCATCTCCGCTCCCGTGGACTTGATGGCTATCAACTGCGAAGGCTCGGAATACAATATCCTCAACCGGCTAATCTTCTCGGGGAAGATCAAAAGCATCCGGCATATCCTCGTGCAGTTCCATACCTTCGTACACGACGCCAAAGCAAGGCGCGATGCGCTTCAGGAAGAACTGTGGAAGACCCATCAGCAACGCTGGTGCTATCCGTTCGTGTGGGAAGCGTGGTCAAGCAACTGGAGGAAAGAAGAATGAAAGGCGCTCCGAACTTCAAGGCTTGGCCGGATTCTGTGGACGGAAAATGGAAGCAACAGTTCCTCGTCTGGCTGGGAGAGGTCTGTGATATAGACATCCTAGTGGAGACAGGTACTTGCGAAGGGGCGACGCCTTTAGCCGTGCATCCTTACTTTGAGCAGATCCACACCATCGAACTGCATGAGGAACTGTTTCGCATTGCTTCCTCGTGGATTGGTGATTTTCAAAACGTGTACATGTATCAGGGAAGCAGTCCTGATTGGCTACCGACAATTATAGGAGGATTTCCAGACTACAGGATATTGTTCTGGCTCGATGCGCATTCCTCTGGCCCGCACACCGCGCAAGACAACCCGCTATCGGTGGAACTGCGGATAATCATGCAACTGTGTCCCGACGCGCTGATTGTGATTGACGATCAGATGAACGGAGACTTCATCGACGGGGAGGGACGATACATCCTCGATGACGACGTGGATTTAACCGGCTGGCACCATGAATACCGCACGGGAGAAGTGCTGATGTACAAGGAAGGCCGCTACTCGATACCGCCGTTCGACTAATCGATCCTAAATACGCCGTTCTTAGAGATTTCGTAGTATTCACCGGGCTCGATAGGATGGCCCTCGGTAGTTTGATTGATTCGATGGCCGTTAATCGCGGCCATACGCTTCAATGTTGCTCCGGTGACGTACTGAACGATGGGGTTATCGTTTCCCTTGGTGATGGTCTACTGATAGATGCGTTCCAGTTTGCGTGCATTCATTTTGGTCTGGGCCTCCCGAACCTTGCGGCTTGTGCTATCTTGATATTCTTGCGTCCTGCCTTGCGCTTCTTGGCCGAGCGGATACGACCTATTTTGGCCATGCGCTCGGATAACTCCCGTTTCTTCTTGTCTTCGTACTCTTTGATGATCTGACGCTTTTCTTCGTCGGTTGCGGTCATGCCCCCTCCACAGGCAAATTGTAACACCGTTATAAGTTTCTATTGCAACTTTCTGCGTCCCGGAACATACTCCCCGAATATGGACCTTGCCAAGCAGATGCGGGCCGCGCACCGCCTGGAACAGCAGGAACTTAAGGAAGAACGCATGTACGTGCGCTGGCTACTGTTCTGCAAGGGCCGGGGCAAGGACAAGAACCTGAACGAGCGGGACTCGCTGTTCATCAACCACCACGTCCACAGAGCCCACGACAAGTACCTCCTGTGCTTGCAGCAGGGCATCGACCATCGGGGATACTACGAAAAACTCATTGGCGATCCCGCGCATCCGTTGAATTTCCAGACCTACCGCATCCGCTGGTACGGCGGGGCGAAGTTTCACTACGTCAAAACCGATGTGCCAAAACTGATGAAAATGAAATGGGAACAATTGCATGAGCGAGATACCGAAGTGCGCCAACAGCGTGAAGGGCAATGGATGCACGTACTCAGACGTGAGATTGCTGAACGAGACGGAGGAAGCCTGGGTGTTCAAGTGCCACACGTGCGAACTGATCCAGGTGGTGTCGAAGGACGGCATCAGGGACAAAAGCCGGTTCGAAAGCGCCGCGAAGCGCCGGCAGGAAGCAATCGAGATGCAGCAGCGGTGGGAGAAGCGTAGGAAATACTTCTGATGCCTCCACGAAGAAAACTCGCACCCGAAGAACCACGCCGCGGACATCCCGCGCTAAAACACAACGCCGACCTCGCTGAGCAGTTCGGCATCGTTCCCGGTCCCGACCCTCCAAGAGAACTAGTCAAAGTCGATCACATCCCCACTCCGCCCGATGTAGAGATGCCAGAAGCACCCGCCCGTGGTAAGAAGGCCGTGGACGCGAACCCTGAAGACAGCGTGATTACCATTCTCCGCGAGGAGATGGACGAATTACGCATCCGCCTAGAACGCTTCGGGGTTCCGTTCACGTCAGCGCAGCAACAAGACGTAGTGGACTACGCTATGTCCCGGCTGATGGGCTATGGAGGAGGAGGCGCGATTGCAAGACGGTAAAGCCATTCTTCCGATGAAGCGCGTTACCTTGCAGGTCATCAAGTGCCTTCTGCACCACAAGGAATCGCGCTACCAGCTCGCCTATATCGAATCCGATCACCTTTTGATCTATACGTGCCTTTTGTGTCCCAAAGGTGAAGAACTTGCCAGGATCAAAGTCGCAAAGGAGGAAAGCTGATGCCTAGAGGGGTATACGTTAGAAAAAGTTTACGCGAAACATCGCTGGACAAAATAGCCGGGATCAGGCGCGCAGCGGTGATGGAGCGCTGGAAGTCGGTGAAGGAAGAACAAGAGAAGTGGATCAAGCCATTCGAGGAACAACCTGTGGAGGTAGCCTTGCGCTATCTCGAAGACCTCCGCATCATATGCGAGCGCGGCGGAACGATCCTGAATGCAAGGATCAACGACAACAAGAACATCAAGTGCTCAGGCCCACGCTGCGGCAAGGACCTGACCGGAACAAGGCCCAACGGTATGCCCAAGTGGATCGCCAAGATGGACTTTCGGGACAAGAACAACCCTGAGATATTCCACTGCCTATATTACTGTTCCGAGTTGTGTCGGAACGAGTTCACGCGCAAGCAGATGAACAACGCCGTGTCGGACGGAAAATAAATGGATCTCGACGCAGTAGAGGTGTTTCTGGAACGGTTTCATATCCGCGATAGAGACTCACACAAGAAGATCAAGTTCCGCCTGAATACTAACCAAAGGAAAATCCATGAAGTCGCAAGGAAACAGCAAGAAAAAGGGCTACCAGTCCGTATACTGGTCGATAAAGCGCGGCGTGTTGGAGTGTCCAGTTGGACGGAAGGACTTCTATTTGCTCATTGCTGCTGGTTGCCTTCCGCTCACGCTCTCATCGCCGCACACGAGTTCAAAAGCTCGAAAGCGCTGTTCTCCATCCCTAAAGACTTCGCGAAGCAAGCCTACTTCCTCAATTTACGTGACGTCGAACGGGAAATCACTTTCCCACACGCTACAGGAGATTCTCTCCTCCAAATCATCACTGCTGGAAAAGATACGTCAGGACGGGGATTCACCCTCTCCGCTTTACACCTCTCTGAAGCGGCGCACCTGAAGTCCGCCGAGCCCTACACCTCCATCATTCCCGCAGTATCGAACCACAAAGACACCATCATCGTGATCGAGTCCACGCCCAACGGCATGGACGGAGATGGAGCAACCTTCTACGAAATGTGGCTGGACGCTATCGAGAACCGTTCCGAGTACGAAGCGGTATTTCTCAGTTGGACCGACGACCCGGCTTGCGTTGCTGACGCATCCCTTGCGAAAGACGCACCACGCGACAAGGAAGAAAAAGCCCTACTGAAGCAAGGACTAACTAAGTCTCAACTGGCATGGAGGAGACTGAAGATCGCTTCGCCCGAGTGCGGCGGGCTGGTTGAGATGTTCCATCAGGAGTTTCCGTGCAACTGGGAAGAGAGTTTCATCACCTCGGGATTCCCGGCATTCGAGGAATCAGAAAGGCAATGGGCGGCCAAGAATGTCAAGAAACCGAAGTGGCAAGGATTCATCGACCACACCGAAGACGGAAGCCTCAAATTACGCGAGCACGACAAGGGGGACTTCTGGATCTGGGAGGACCCCATCCCCGGCCACTACTACTACATCGGCGCAGACGCGGCACGCGGAGATGAGGAAAAAGATGGCCGAGACTTTGCGGCA
>Ga0210407_10002477_pt1 | contig 15815 bp, 16 predicted proteins | sample IncBWC27MmetaG_FD_150860 | JGI IMG/M metagenome (GOLD analysis project Ga0210407, IMG submission 150860) | Forest soil microbial communities from Barre Woods Harvard Forest LTER site, Petersham, Massachusetts, United States - Inc-BW-C-27-M | ecosystem: Environmental > Terrestrial > Soil >...
TGGGCGCACTACCGAGGAAGGCCGCGCGATCGCGAGCCTGGCGCTGCCGCCGCGGCTTGCGCGCATGGTGGTCGACGCCGCTCGCGCAGGTGAAGCCAGGACGGCGAGCGAAATCGCCGTCCTGCTGACCGAACGCGGTCTCGGCGGCGATGCGGTTGATCTTGCGACCCGGCTCGAGGCCTTCCGCCGCGATCGGTCGGCACGGGCCCACGATGCCAGACGCCTAGCTCGCGGACTGGCGCAGCGGGCGGATGCCGCCCTCACCCCCAACCCCTCTCCCAAAAGGAGAGGGGAGCGCGCCCTTCTCCCGCCGGGAGAAGGTGGCCGGCGCAGCCGGCCGGATGAGGGCGCGGCGTCGACTTCAGTCGGCGCCCCTCTCGCCTCTGCATTCCCCGATCGGATTGCGGCTGCGCGCGGTCGGCGCGGCGAATTCCTCATGGCCAACGGCCGGGCGGCGGCGCTGGAAGCGCATGACCCGTTGGCGGGAGAGCCGTATCTCTCCATAGGAGAAATCGCCGGCCGCGCGGCTTCGGCGCGTATTCTCACGGCTGCGGCGCTCACGCTCGACGACATTGAAAGGATCGCTGGCGCGTCGATCGAGACCCAGGACGAATTGAGCTTCGACCGCGCCTCGGGGTCCTTGCGGGCGCGTCGCCGTCGCCGGCTCGGCGCACTCATCCTTAACGAGCAGACGCTCGCCGTCCCGCAGGATGAGCCGGCCGCGCTGGCGCTGGCGCGCGGCGCTCTTTCCCTTGGCGTCGCGCGCCTGCCGTGGACGAAAGCGCTCAAGCAGCGTCGCGACCGCGCGATGTTCTTGCGGCGCGCCGAGGGTGAGGCGTGGCCGGACCTGTCGGACGAGGCGCTGGCCGCCGATCCCGGCTGGCTTGCGCCATTCCTCGTCGGCAAGACGAAGCTCGACGAGATCAGCGCCGATGACCTTGCCAGCGCCCTAGACGCGGCGCTGCCCAGGGACTTGGCGCGGCGCCTCGCTGACGCAGCACCGACCCATTTCCAGGCGCCGACCGGGACGACGGCGCCGATCGATTACGAAGCCGAGGGCGGCCCCGCGATCGCGCTGCGCGTTCAGGAGCTGTTCGGGCTCAACGAGCATCCGGTGCTCGCGGCCGGACGCATTCCGCTCACGCTCCATTTGCTCTCGCCCGCCAACCGCCCGATCCAGATCACGCGCGACCTGCCCGGCTTTTGGCGCGGCTCCTGGGCCGCCGTGCGCTCCGACCTTCGCGGCCGCTATCCTCGCCACTTCTGGCCCGAAGACCCCGCCGCTGCTCAGCCGACCGCCCGAGCGAAGCCGAGACGGACGTGAGGGGATGCGGGCGCAAGGCCTGGGGATCACGCAGGCGTCACGATCACCGGAAGCCGCGTCCAGCCGCGAAGAGTGTTGTTCAAGAGCGGCGTCGGCTCGCCATCCGGCTCGATGCGCGCGAAGACGCCCGCAAATGTCCCGAACAGCGTCTCGCCTTCCAACCTCGCCAGCAACTGGCCGACGCACATATGAACGCCGGCGCCAAAGCCAACATGGCCGGCAGTCGGTCGATCGATGTTGTAGCGGTCAGGGTCGGGCCACTTGCGCGGATCGCGGTTGGCGGCGCCAAGCAGCATCAGCACTTTCTCGCCCTCGGGAATCGTCGCGCCGCCGAGCTCGACCTCTCGCGTCGTGGTGCGAAAAAACGTCTGCACCGGAGTTTCAAGCCTCACCGCCTCCTCGAACGCGGCGCGCGCCTTGGACGGATCGGCGCGCAACGCCGCGAACTGATCAGGATTGAGCGCCAGTTGCCTTATCGCCACGCCGAGGCCATGAACGGTCGTATCGAAGCCGGCGCTGAGCAGCGATCGAACCAGCAGTTCCGCCTCCTGTCGCGTCACCTCGCCCGCGTCCGCTCCGGCATGGATCGTCGCGCCGATGCCATTGTCCGACAGCGCCTCACGCTTGCACTGCGATGCGATCCATTCGACGTGTGGCGCCATCTGTCCGACCGCTGCGCAGCGCAATTCGTTATCGGGGCCAAACATGTTGAAGACGGTCGCCGCATAGGGCAAGAGGTGCTCGCGGCCTTGGCCCGATAGGCCGATTGCGTCCGGCAGCACCATCATCGGGTAGACTTCGGCGCAGTCGGCGACGGCGTCGAAGCGGACCTTTCGTGCAAGCTCCTCCGCAAGTTCACGCGCCGCCTCGGCAAAGCGCGCGCGCGCAACGATCGCATCACCGTCGCGGACAAGGCGCGATTGAGCACGCTGCGCGCCCGATCATGTTCGGGCGGGTCGCGCTCCAGCACCACGCTCGGCGGCCGCCACGGCTTCTCACGTTGAAAGTCGCTCAAGCCCACGCCACGGCTCGAACAGAAGGTCACGGGATCGTTGAGGACCTGCCTAACCTCGGCGTGCCGCGCCGCGGCATAGGCGCCGTACTTTTCGAGCCACACGACCGGTCCGGCCTCCCGCAGCGCTTCGTGCGCGGGATGCGGATCGCGGAGGAAATCGAGCGAGAACGGATCGAGCGAAGTGTGCGGAACCCCGGCGGGCGGGCGCCGCGCGGGGGCAGGTTGCGACATGGCGACGTTTCCTCAAAAGAGCCCGGTTGCAGGCGACGCTAGTATAGAGCGCGGCGCGCTCGCAACCCGGCCAGGCCCGGGAGCCCTCGTTTCACGCCACCAGCTTGGCGAGTCGCTTGGGCGCGACCAGCCGGTAGCTGCCGCGCACGAAAGCCTCGATTTCGCGCCAGTCCGCCTTCTCATCCAGGCCGACTCCGATCCAGCCCTTGGCGCCAAAATAGGGGGGAATGAAAAACCGCGGTGGCTCGGCTTGGAGTAGGATCTCCCGCGAACCTTCCGGGACCTTGCACCAGAGCGCGCGCCAGTCATCCCAGGGCCGCTCCAGAGCGAAGATCTTGTCCGCGACACGGTACGACGGGCCGCGCCGCATGAGTTCCTCGTTCGCCTCGGGAAGCGCAAGGCAGATCGCGCGTAAACGCGCGCCGATCGCGACGAGCGGCATTTGACGCTCCGATCCCCCACTATTTGAGCCTAGCACAACGCGGCCTGAGGCGCGCATTGACCACATCGACCGCCGGCCGATAGCGTCGCCGCCAACGGCTCTGGACCTCTCCTCGTTCGACCACGAACTCTTGGGCGGCGTTCACGGGGCGGGCGCAGCCTTTGCCATGCGGCTCCTTGCGCGCTTCGCCGAAGCCGTCGACGCACGCTCCTTCATCGACATCGAGGCGGCGCATGTCGACGGCTGTCTTTATCATGGGCGCGCCAGCCTCGATTTCGCTGAACGGATGATCGAACTCGGCGGCAGGGTTCGCGTGCCGACAACCCTCAACCTCGGCTCCGTCGACCTTATTCATCCCGAGCTCTTTCGCGGAACAAAGGAGCATGCCGAGAACGGCGCCCGACTGATGCGTGCACATGTCGAGCTCGGCTGTGCGCCGACCTTCACTTGCGCGCCGTATCAGACGGCTTGGCGTCCACGCTTCGGCGCGCAGAACGCCTGGGGAGAATCGAACGCGATCGTCTTCGCCAATTCCGTGATCGGTGCGCGCACCAACCGTTACGGCGATTTCATCGACCTCTGCTGCGCCATGACCGGCCGCGCCCCCGCCTATGGCTTGCACCTGATCGAAAATCGCTTAGCGCGGGCGATCGTAGAGATCGTCTCGATACCAGAAGCTTGGGATACCGAACGCCTCGCGGTGGCCGTCGGCCATACGATCGGGCGGCGCTGCGGCGGCCTTGTTCCAGCGATTGTCGGCTTGCCGGCCGGAACGAGCGAGGATGATTTGAAGGCGCTCGGCGCCGCTGCTGCTTCCTCCGGCGCGGTGGCGCTGTTTCATGTCGTGGGCTGCACCCGCGAAGCCCCGGACCTTGAGACGACGTGCGGCGGCTTGACGCCGGAGCTTCGCTTGCAACTGACCACCGAAGATTTGCGCGAGGCGGCGCGCTCGCTCTCCAACGTCGCTGACGGCGGGCCGCTTGGTGTGGTCTCGCTCGGCACGCCACATTTCTCGATAGCGGAATTCGCGCGCCTCATGCCGCTTCTCGACGGCGCGCGTCCGCTCATCGATATCTTTGTCAACTGTAGCCGGGCGACGCTGGAGGAACTCCGCAAGCGCGACTGGGAAGCGCCGCTCCGCGCCGCCCGGGTGACTCTGGTCGCCGACACCTGCCTCTATGTCAGCGCTCTGATGAAGCCTGGCGTCGGGGCGATCATGACCAATTCCGGCAAGTGCGCCTATTACGCGCCGGGCAATCTCGGCGTCGGGATCGCCTATGGGTCGCTTGCCGAATGCGTCGCTTCGGCGCGCGCCGGCAAGGTGGTACGGCTGTGACCGCGCGAACGTTCGACGCCGTGACGCTTGTTCTCGGCGCCGCGTCCGGCCCTATTCTGCGGCTCGACGAGCCGCTCAGCTTCTGGGGCGGGTTGGAGCCGGCGACAGGAACGATCATCGATCGCTTGCACCCTCAGCGCGGCGCATGCGTGGCGGGCCGCATCTTGATGATGCCGACTGGGCGCGGCTCAAGCTCGGGCAGCGCCACACTCGCCGAGGCGCTACGGCTCGGCAATGGGCCGGCGGCGATTCTGATGCTGGAGCGTGACGCGATCGTGGTTGTCGGCGCGATACTCGCAGCCGAGCTTTACGGGCTTGCGTGCCCCGTCGCGCTAGCGAACAGCGAAGACTGGGAGGCGCTGGCGGCCGCGGCCAGCCTCACACTGGAGGCCGGCCCAGACGGCGCTGCGATCAGCGCCGACCTTTGACCTCACGCCCAAGGCGCGCGCCGCCCGAGCGAAAGTCCTGACGATGGCCCGAGCGCACCTCGACCGCGACAGGCCTGCCGCCCCGCGCCCCTCGCTGAGGGGCCTGATGCGGGCGTTTTGCTCCTGGCGCAGGCGCTGGCGCGCTTGCCGCCTTGCGTATGACGGGCGCGGGCTTCGGGCCCGCCACGCCGCGGCGGTCGGTCTTGGGCAAAGTCAGCCGCGTCAGCCGCTCAATGGCGCGCAAGAGATCGCGCTCTTCATGGTCGCAGAGCGAAATCGCCTGTCCGGCATTGCCCGCTCGCGCGGTGCGGCCAATGCGATGAACATAGGCCTCGGCGACCTGCGGCAGTTCAAAATTGACGACATGGCTGACGCCGTCGATGTCGATGCCGCGCGCCGCAATGTCTGTCGCAACCAGCGCCCGCGTCTCTCCGCCGCGGAAGGCGGCCAATGCGCGCTCACGCTGGCTCTGGCTCTTGTTGCCATGAATAGCGGAAGAATTGATGCCCGCCTCGTCGAGAGTGCGGGCGACGCGATCGGCGCCGTGCTTGGTGCGGGTGAAAACGATGACGCGCGTCAGTTCGGAATCGTTGAACAGTTCGACCAGCAGATCGCGTTTCTTCGCCGCTTCGATAAGAAGGACGTTATGCTCGACGCGGTCGGCGGTCTTAGCCGCCGGAGTCACCGAGACCTCAATCGGATCCTGCAGCAATTCGCCCGCGAGCGCGCGAATGTCTGTGGGCATCGTCGCGGAGAAGAACAGGTTCTGCCGCCGCCTGGGCAATTCCCGCACGATGCGGCGAATCGGCTTGACGAAGCCGAGGTCGAGCATCTGATCGACTTCGTCGAGCACCAGAAACTCGACGGCGCTGAGACGCGCGACGCCGGCGTCGAGATGATCGAGAAGCCGGCCGGGCGTCGCAACCAGCACATCGAGGCCGGCTTGAAGCGCGCGAATCTGAGCGCCATGCGGCACGCCGCCGAAGATGACTGCGATCTTCAACCCCAGCCCGTCCGAAAGGTCGCGGAAGCTTTGGGAGATCTGGCTCGCGAGTTCGCGGGTCGGGCTCAGCACGAGCACGCGCGCGCCGCCTTTCGGCGCCGGGCGCCGGTCGGTGACGATCCGGTTGAGGATCGGCAACGCGAAGGCCGCGGTCTTACCGGTGCCTGTCTGAGCAATACCGATCAGGTCGCGGCCCTTCATCAGCGTCGGGATCGCCTGGACCTGAATTGGGGTCGGACGCGCAAAGCCGAGCTTAGCCAGCGCTGTATTAAGGGGCGCGGCAAGGCCGAACCCGTGAAAATTATCCAAGTGAAAGTCTTTCAAAATGCCGCGGCGACGCGAGACGCGCCTATGGCGACGGGGGTTAGGGAACGCCCCGCGTGTCCGGACGTCGAATGAAAATTAAAGGGCGGACGGCAGGTGGGCTGAAAAGCCCTTCACGCGGCCGGAGCGCCAATGACCGCACCATGGCGGCTTGGCCCGCATGTGGACCGGGGGAGCCGCAAAGTCAAGGATAAATCGGTGCGAACCATGAGACTTAGCGCCCGCCGCCTTAGGCGCTTACCGCCAGGTGTCCATGGAATCGCTGGCGCAATTCCGTCTTGAGCAGCTTGCCCGTCGCGGTGTGCGGGAGAGCGTCGACGAACACGACATCGTCCGGAACCTGCCACTTCGCCAGCTTTTGTGACAGGAATTGCAGCAGCGCGGCTTTGGTCGGCTTCTGTCCCTCGCGGGCATGGACGATCAGCAGCGGGCGCTCCTGCCAGACCGGATGCTCGACCGCGATGACCGCGGCCTCGAACACGTCGGGGTGCGACATGGCGAGGTTCTCGATCTCGATCGAGGAAATTCCACTCGCCGCCGGACTTGATGACATCCTTCAGCCGGTCGGTAAGCTGCACGTAACCGTCGGGATCAATCGTCCCGACGTCGCCCGTGCCGAGCCAGCCGTCCTTGTCTACGGCCTCACCGCCCTCGCCCTTGAAATAGCCCGAAATGACCCAGTTCCCCCGCACTTTCAATTCGCCGACGGAAACGCCGTCGTTCGGTAGGTCGCTCCCATCGCGGCCGACCAGCTTGAGGTCGATTCCGAACACCTGACGGCCCTGCTTGGCCTGCACGTCGATCAGTTCGCTCGCGCTCAGGTCCTCATGTTTCGCCAGCGGCGAGCTGACGGTGGCGAGCGGGCTCGTTTCGGTCATGCCCCAGCCCTGCTGCAGGAATACGCCAAGCAAATCGCGGAATTTCTCGATCGTTGCGCGAGGCGGCGCCGAACCGCCCGACAGAACCTGCTTGAGCTTCAGCTTGGAAAGGTCGAGCCTCGCCTTGTTCGCTTCCACGTAAGCGAGGAAGTTGAGCCAGATCGTCGGGATGCCAAAGGCCTTGGTGCACTCCTCGTTCTCAAGCAGCATGTAAAGGCTTTCGGGATCGAGCCTCGGACCGGGGAGCACGAGCTTCGCCCCGCACATCGCTGCGGAGAACGGTAGGCTCCAGGCGTTGGCGTGGAAGAGCGGCACTACCGTGAGGAGAGAATCACGCGCCACAAGGGCGAGCGCGTCGCCCGCGCAGGCGGCGAAGGCGTGCAACAGCGTCGAGCGGTGGCTGTACAACACGCCTTTTGGATTGCCGGTCGTGCCGGAGGTGTAGCAGAGCGTCGAGGCCGTGTTCTCGTCGAGGAGCGGCCATTCGTAATCGGGCGAAGCCTTCCCCAGAAGATCCTCGTAGGCGAGAAGCCCGTCAAGCTTCGTCTTGGGCAACTCGCTTTCCCCGCAAAGCGCAACCCAGCCGCGCACAAGCGGCAGACGCGGGGCGAGCTCTTCGATGAGCGGCGCGAAAACCGGATCGAAAAACACAAACGCGTCTTCCGCGTGGTGCATGATGTATTGGATCTGATCGGGAAAGAGACGCGGATTGACCGTGTGCAGCACGCGTCCCGAGCTGGTCACGCCATAGTAGATCTCCAGATGGCGCCAGCCGTTCCAGGCGAGTGTCGCGACGCGATCGCTTCGACCTGCGCCCAGTGCATCGAGAGCGTTCGCAACCCGTTTGGCGCGCGCCGCGACTTCGGCGTAGTTTGAACGATGGACCGCTCCTTCCGAGTCGCGGGATACGATCTCCCGGCTCCCATGCCAGGTCGAGGCGTAATCGACGAGGCCCGATATAAGAAGTGGGCGGCTCTGCATCAGCCCGAGCATGTTTCCCCTCCCTTCGCCTCCTTGGGCCTCATCGAACCCTCGGGCGCAGCTTGAACGATCGAGCCGCTGTTCCGCGACCGTGATATCCAAAGCCGGTTTGAGTTTATCCAATCCAGGCCTGTTGGCAATCCGTCGAAGAACTGCGCAAATCGGACGTCGCCATTTGCGCCGTCCCTGAGCCAGCAGGCGGGTCCGGAAGGGGCTCCGCCGGCTGTCGCCCGCTTCGGATTGACCGCATCTCGCGCCAATGCGAGGAACCGTCGCTGCAAAACAATTCGAGAGGGGCTATGAGCGCGATGGTCGAAGTCTTGGGGCTGGGTAATTCACTCGTCGACCTTCTTGCCTACGCGGACGACAATTATCTGAGCGCCCAGGAGATGCTGAAGGGCGCGATGAACCTGATCGACGAGGATCGCGCCGAGGCTCTGTACGCCGCCCGTGTTGATCCGCGCGTGATCTCAGGCGGCTCGGCCGCCAACACCATCGTCGGCGTCGCCTCGTTTCGCGTCTCTGCCGCCTATATCGGCAAGGTGAAGCAGGACCCGCTCGGCGCGACCTTCGCCGATGACATCCGCTCGACCGGCGTTGCTTTCTCGACCTCGCCTGCCGAGCAAGGACCGAGCACAGGGCGCTGCTTCATCTATGTAACGCCCGACGGCGAGCGGACAATGAACACCTATCTTGGCGCAAGCTCATATCTGGCGCCGGTAGACGTGGACGAGGCCTTGGTGCGATCGGCAAAGGTCGTCTATCTCGAGGGCTACATGTGGGACCGCCCCGCGGCCAAGGCGGCCTTTCAGAAGGCCGGCGAGATCGCCCGCGGCGCCAACCGCAGGGTCGCCCTCACTCTTTCGGATTCGTTTTGCGTCGACCGGTTCCGAGGCGAATTCATCGAGCTTATGCGCTCACGGACCATCGACACCATCTTCGCCAACACCGATGAGGTCCTGTCGCTGTACCAGACGCCGGAGTTCAATGAGGCGCTCGACAATCTGCGCGCAGAAGGCGTGCTCGGCGTTGTCACGCGCTCGGAACAGGGCTGCATCATTGTCAAGGGAGACGAGACTTGGGAGGTTCCAGCCTTTCCAATCGCCAAACTCGTCGACACGACAGGCGCGGGCGACATGTTCGCCGCGGGCTTTCTGGCCGGCCTCGCGCGCGGGCGGGACATGACCACCTGCGGGCGGCTCGGCGTGCTGGCCGCGGCCGAAATCATTCAGCACCTCGGCGCGCGGCCTAATGTGTCGCTGGCCGAACTCGCGCGGCAGAACAGTTTGACGGTCTAATTGCGCGCTCTCACGCGGAAAGGAGACCCAGGTGGCGCACCGACTCACCGTCACTCCTGAAGAGGCCGCCGACAGGTTGGCGATCCGGGAGCTCATCGACGCCTACGCCCATTGCGCCGATCGGCGTGACGCCGAGGGCCAGATGGCGCTCTTCACCGAAGACACGCGTTTCGTGGTTTTCATGGACAGCCGCGATCCCAACCCGAGCCAAACCATCGTCGGCCGGGCCAATCTGAAGCCGGTCTTTGACAATCTGCGCCAATACGAAGCGACGACGCATTTCAATGGCCAGAGCACAGTCGACCTGAACGGCGCTGTCGCCACCGGCGAGAGCTATTGCACCGCGCATCACATCCAGGCTGGGAAAGCCCGGAGCCTAATGGTGGCGTCGATCCGCTATCTCGACGAGTTTCTCAAAGAGAACGGACGCTGGCTGTTTAGCGAGCGTCGACTCATGGTCGACTGGGTCGAGACTCGTCCCTTGGGGTCTTGATCCCGAGGCGGCGGCTAACGAGCGGCGACGCCGCTCGTTTCTTCGCCGGCGGGACGACCTCGACGTTCGACTAGATGGCGCTTGAAATCGCTCATGGAGGCGAACTGGAACGTGCCTTCGCCCGTTTCGGCCTCGATCGAGCCATCAGAGAAGATCTTGTAATTGGCCCCGGCCGACGAATAGCTGCCGATCAGGGTCGGCGGCCCCTGCGGCTCTTCCGGCGTCTCGAGGACCGTTTCGATCGCCTCGAGCGAAGGCAGGTGCCCGCTCCGGTTGAAGTTGATCGGGCTCTCGTCCTCGGCCCCAAGCGCTTCGTCCGCGCCCTCCGGCAGCCTAGCTTCAATCGCCGATGGCGTGTCGGGGACAGTTGACGCCGGCGCGGTCTCGGCCGAGGGCGTCATCTCGAAGGCGATCGGAAGCGGCCCAGCCGATTGCCGCACGAGCTTTGTGAGCGCGCCGATCCGCCAAGTGAGAACCCCAATGGCGAAGGTCACCACCGCGGCACAAGCGGCGACCGCTCCGGCCAGCGCATACAAAACGCCGGTGCTCGTCGGCAAAAGGTCGATGCTCTCATACCCGGTCGCCGCGGCGGCGATCAGCAAAATGAGGCTCAGGATGAGGATCAGGATCGCCACTAGATCGCCAACGCCCACATTTTATCAAAACCTCAATCAGGTCAGCGACGTATCTTGGAAACGGGCATGTCGGCCGATTCGTGTTTCAATGAGGTGAATCGCGCTCGCCGAAAATCGCGGAACCGACGCGGACATACGTCGCGCCGAGCTGCACCGCAAGCGGCCAGTCGGCGCTCATGCCCATAGAACGTTCGGTCAGTCCGTTGCGTTCCGCGATAAGGCTGAGCAGGGCGAAATGCGGCGAGACCATCTCGTTCGCCGGGGGGATGGCCATCAGGCCCTCGATCGTCAATCCATGAGTCTGGCGGCAGAGTGCGATAAAGGCGTCGGCGTCTTCGGGAAGGACGCCTGCCTTCTGCGCTTCCCCTCCGGTGTTGACCTCGACAAACAGGCGCGGGCGTTTGCCGGCCCGGTCGATTTCACGCGCAAGCGCGGCGGCGATTTTTTCCCGGTCGACCGTCTCGATCACGTCGAAAGTCTCTACCGCCTCCCGCGCCTTATTGCTTTGCAGCGGGCCGATCAGATGAAGCTCGATTGTCTTGCCGAGATCGCCCGCGCGGGCCCGCAAATCGCGCCATTTCGGAATAGCCTCCTGCACCCGGTTCTCGCCAAAGCGCGTCTGGCCGGCGCTCGCGATCGTGGGCCAGACCTCGTCGGCCGAAAAGGTCTTCGAGACGGCGACAAGCTTGATCGATTCCGGCGCGCGCCCGCAATCGCGCGCCCTCCGCGCGATTGATTCCCGGAGCGCTGTGAGACGGGCCACCGCGTCTTGCTTGCTATGGTGCTGCGGCGCAGCGGTCAAACTCGTCACCATCGATATTCCGGCCGCCTCTCGCAGCGGCGATTGCCATCGCCCATTGTGCGCCGAAAGGAAACGCGAACTCAATCGTCGGCCGTCGGATGGCCACGGCCAGGCGAGCCTCTTGCCTTTTGCAGTTAGCCCGCGCATGAGGTCCGACCTTCCCCAATCCAACGACGGCTTCCATGGGCTTCAAATGCGGCATCGTCGGCCTGCCGAATGTCGGCAAGTCGACGCTTTTCAACGCGCTGACGCAAACAGCCGCCGCGCAGGCGGCCAATTACCCGTTCTGCACCATTGAACCCAATGTCGGCGATGTCGCCGTGCCAGACCCTCGCCTGGCGACGCTGGCGGACATTGCCAGCTCCAAGGAGATCATCCCGACCCGGCTGTCATTCGTCGACATTGCCGGGCTCGTGCGCGGCGCCTCAAAGGGCGAAGGGCTCGGCAATCAATTTCTGGCGAATATTCGCGAATGCGACGCGATCGCCCATGTCGTCCGTTGTTTCGACGACGGCGACGTCACCCATGTGGAAGGCCGCGTCGACCCCTTGTCCGACATCGCCACGATTGAAACCGAGCTGATGCTGGCCGATCTCGATAGCCTTGAGCGCCGCATCGCCCAAATGGAGAAGAAGGCCAAGGGCGGCGATAAGGAGGCCAAGGAGCTGTTGGCGCTCGCCGAGCGTAGCCTCGGCGAACTGAAAGAGGGGCGCCCGGCGCGCGCCATTGGCGTGGGCCGGGAAGAGCGGCGTCTTTTCCAGTCGCTGGGCCTCCTGTCGTCGAAGCCGGTTCTCTACGTCTGCAACGTCGAAGAAGAGTCGGCCGACCGGGGGAATGCGTATTCGGATTTGGTCAAAGAACAGGCGGCCAAGGAAGGCGCCGCCGCGGCCGTCGTGTCCGCGAAAATCGAGAGCGAAATCGCCCTCTTGCCTCAGGCCGAGCAGGAGGCCTATCTCGAGGCGATCGGGTTGAGTGAGCCTGGTCTCAGCCGCGTTATTCGCGCGGGTTACGAGCTTTTGCACCTCGTTACCTACTTCACCGCGGGGCCAAAAGAAGCGCGCGCGTGGACGATCGAGCAAGGGACCAGGGCCCCGCAGGCGGCCGGCGTCATCCACACGGATTTCGAAAAGGGCTTTATCCGCGCCGAAACCATTGCCTATGACGACTATGTCGCCAATGGCGGCGAGGCCGGCGCGCGTGAATACGACAAGTTCCGGCTCGAGGGCAAAGACTATGTGGTCGCCGACGGCGACGTTCTGCATTTCCGCTTCGCGAATTGAGAGCCAATGCCGGACGCGCTCTATTTCGAAGACTTTCCGCTCGGTGAAGTGGTCGAGTATGGTCGAGTCGACGTTTCGGTTGACGAGATCATCGCATTCGCGCGCGAGTTTGATCCCCAGCCTTTCCATACCGATGAAGAGGCCGCGCGTGCGGCGACCGGCGGTCTTATCGCCTCGGGATGGCACACGTCCGCGCTGCTTTTGCGGATGAATTGCGAGGCGTTCCTCACGCGTGCGGCCATCCTTGAGGAGGCCGGCGTCGAAGAGGTCCGGTGGCAGCAGCCGGTCAGGCCGGGCGATCGGCTGCACGTGCGCCGCCAAACGCTCGCGCGCCGGTCCCGCCAGGGCCGGACGAACGCGAGCGAGGTCGAGTTTCTCTACGAAGTCGTCAATCAGGACGGCGCGGTCGCCATGGCGCAGCGCAGTGTGCTCCTGCTCAAGCAGCGTCCACAGGCACTCACGAGCTAGCCGGGTTTCATGTTCTACGAGGACATCCGCATCGGTCAGTCAACCGACCTTGGCCAGACTGAGTTCTCTCGGGAAGCGATTCTCGCCTACGGGAAACGGTTCGATCCACGCATCGTTGCTCAAGCCGCCGCGGGCAACGCGCGGCTCGCCGCCTCGGGAATGCATTTGGCCGCTGCGGGAATGCGTCGACTGGTGGACACGCGCAGCGCATTGCGGGCCACCCTGGCCGAGCGCGGCGAGACGCTTCCGCAGCTTGGCGTGTCGCCGGGCTTCAAAGACATGCGCTGGCCATACCCGGTGCATGAGGGCGATATCGTTTCGTATTCGGTGGAGACGGTGTCGAAACGTGAGACCTCCAAGCCGAGATGGGGTCTCGTCACCAACACGTTTCGCGCCGTCAACCAACGCGAGGAGGAGGTTCTGCTCTTTTCTAGCGCTGTCCTTATCGCCCGGCGCCAGGGCTCGTAATGTCCCTTCCTGCCGAAGCCAGGATTTCTCTGGCTGACGGCCGGCGGACCCCGCCTGCAACTCATTTTTCGATGGCCCAGGGCGCGCCAACCGCGTGAAAGTCTGTTAAAAGCTCCCCCGTCGTTTACCTTTTTGGTGCGAGGGGAAGCTGCAAATGGCGATCAATCTAGTTAGTCTCGTGTCCCAGTTCCTGACGCCGCAATTGGTCGGCGGCCTGGCGCGGGCGCTCGGCATTAATGAAGCGGTGGCGCAGAAGCTTGTTGCCGCAGCGGTCCCAGCGGTCCTCGCGTCGCTCGCCACGGCGGCGGCTGCGCCTGGAGGCGCTCAGAAGGTATCCGACGCCGTCTCGATGTCCGATCCGGATATTTTGACGAAGCTGAGCGGCGCGATCACAGGCGGCAACACCCGGTTCCTGAACGAAGGCGGCACGCTTCTGAGCGGCCTTCTAGGCGGGGGCGGGCTCTCCACGCTTACGGGCGCGCTGAGCCAGTTTTCCGGCGCTCCGCAGCCCGCGACGCAGGCGCTGCTCGGCACGGTCACTCACGCGACGGTCGGCACCATCGGTCAGCAGGATCCTTCGAACTGGTCGGACCCCTCGGCGATTCTTTCGATGCTCAATAGTCAGAAAAGCGCCATCTCGGCCGCGCTTCCGCCCGAGCTTTCAAGAGCGCTCGGGGCTTCCGGGCTTTTGGCCGGTCTCGGCGCGGCGGCCGCCGGCGCCACCCAAACCGCAGCGTCGACGGTTTCGAGCGCCGCGACCGCCGCAAGTTCGACAGCGAGCTCCGCTGCCAGTTCCGCCGCAAGGAGCGCTGACGCCGCCGCAAGGACTGCTCAAACTGCCGCATCGAGGGTGCCGACGCCGCCTGCGCCGACCTCGAGCGGGTTTCCGATGTGGGCCATCATTCTGATCGTCGTCGTCGTGTTGTTGGCGATCTGGTGGTTCATGACCCAGAACCAAAAGCCCGCCGAGCCGGCGAAAACGGGCTTCCTGTCGGCCCCGGTCGAGTTCGCCTTGGACGCAATGCCCACTCCAGCTTTCGCGCAGCTCGACTAAACAGCGCGCGTCGTGCGGCTGGGGGGCCGGTTCTGGCGTTGGCCGCGCGATCTCAAGTCGGCGTTATCTGTGTGATCGCCCTGTCGGCGACCGCGGCAGGCTGCTCCAGCCGTCCCTACGGCACACTCGTCGTTGGACCGAGCGCGCCTGACGCGAGCCAGGTCGACCTACTCGTCGCGACAACGCGCGCGCCTGTGGCCGAGCCTCCGGGCGTCATGTTCGGAGGATCGAGGGGACGAGGACTGGATTTCGCCGATATCGTCGTCTCGATTCCGCCGGCCGGCGCGCGCCAGCCAGGGGACGTCACGCTTCCGTCTTCTCTGCCAGCCAATCCGGAGCGTGACTTCACGATCCTGCGCGCCGATCGCATGGACCTGGCTCAGGCGAAAGCGAACTTCGATGCGCGCATCAGGCGCACGCCGGGCCGCAGGGTTCTCATCTTCGTCCACGGCTTCAATACCCGTTTCGAGGAAGCGGTCTATCGCTTCGCGCAAATTGTTCATGACGCGCGCGTCGATGTCGCGCCTGTGCTGTTCACGTGGCCCTCCGGCGGCAACGTGACCGATTATGTCTATGATCGCGACAGCGCGGTGTATTCGCGCGATGCCTTTGAGGCGGTGCTGCAGGCTTTAGTCAAAGACCCAAACGTCGATTCAATATCCATCCTCGCTCATTCGATGGGCAATTACCTCGCGGTCGAGTCGCTGAGACAAATGTCGATCCGTGATCGCGGGCTCTCGCCCAAGATCCGGGATGTGATGCTCGCTTCACCAGACATCGACGTCGACGTTTTCCGTCGCCAAATCGCCGAAATCGACGCCGAGCCGCGACCAACCCAGTTTAGCTTGTTCATTTCGCGAGACGATCGCGCGCTTGGCCTGTCAAGCTTTCTCGCGCGCGATTCGACGCGCCTCGGCGCGCTCGATCCTGCCAAGGAGCCCTACCGTTCGATCCTCGAGCAAGGCCGGGTGCAAGTCATCGACCTGACCGGCATGGCCTCCGGCGACTTCACCAACCATGGCAGGTTCGCTAGCGGCGAAGTCGTTGGCGCGATCGGCCAGCGACTGGCGGAGGGTCAGTCGCTCACCGACGCCAAGGGGGGCCTCGTCGAATCGCTCGGCACGTTCACCAGTGGCGCGATCAATGCCGCCACCGGGGTGGCCACCGGCGCCGTCGCTGCGCCGAGCGAGGTCTTCGATCCGACCAAGCGCGAGAGGTCGGTCGACACCGCGGCGCAAGCCAGGTCGTTGACGCAGTAACGGCCGGACGCCGCCCCGTTCACACCGTCTCGACGCGGAACTTCAGGAAACCGCCGGGCGCAAGGCCCATCGGGGTCAGCTTCAGGCCCGCTGGCG
>Ga0210407_10002478_pt1 | contig 15812 bp, 18 predicted proteins | sample IncBWC27MmetaG_FD_150860 | JGI IMG/M metagenome (GOLD analysis project Ga0210407, IMG submission 150860) | Forest soil microbial communities from Barre Woods Harvard Forest LTER site, Petersham, Massachusetts, United States - Inc-BW-C-27-M | ecosystem: Environmental > Terrestrial > Soil >...
ACCGGGGCAGACGAACCCTTCCGGCCAACGGCGTGCGAACAGGTATTCCGCACATGCGCTTTCGCTCGCAAAGCGGCCCTGGAACTCGATCAACGACTTGGGAAACCGGCCCTCGGACCCAGACATGACCTCACCCTGCTCATCCTAGAGGGGTGGTGACCTTATCTCTATGTTCCTGTTTTGTACACAACATTTAGACGGACCGGATGCTCGTGCATAAGCCGTCCGAAGCAATATCCTTATGGATTAGCCAGGCCCACAACAATAGAAATTGGCTTTCGGATTTATGCTTCGACTTTTTAGACGCGATTTTTAGCTATTTTGGCATTAATATACTAGAATATCAGCACCCATTCTTTTTTTGCTTTCCAGCTTGGGTTATTCCGTCTTTCTTGTGGGGATAACACTTTTTTTTGTAATTTTGCTATCAGTATTAACATATATGATTTCGACCGCCTTTTTTGTATTTCGTAACATACTTCTCTTTCTTTGGGTCCCGGCAGCTTTTGCGGTGATTAGTTTGGCAGCGCTGACGAGTGACCGCCTTGGATACTCGCTGACTGATATTTCGTTCGTTGAATGGGGGTCCATCAAGATTTCGATTCAAACGATCGCGCTAGCAATATTTGGTATCATACTAATATCTTCAGTTATAGCTGTATTGTTTATCGCAAGATTGGAGGCTTTACGTAAGCAGCACCATTCGGCTAACCCTCATGTCGATATGGCCAGGGCGGTGTTTCAGGCCCTGGTACTCCTCCAGAACGCTGGCGAGCGGTGGAGTGCACCGGATGTTCGCGCTGAAGCCATTAGCCTTATCGGAACGGCGGCTACGCTTGGCCGTCAATACCTCTTTCAGAAATTTGTAACGCTCGATGAGCAAACGCTAGCGTGGAGAACCCGTCAAGGGCTAAGGGTCTCAATCAAGCTTGCACAAAAACAGACTTGGTTGATGACGCCCAAGGAGGATACGCGAGATAAGCTATTTGACTGCCTTGGCAAGGTGTTGATAGGACTTTTGAGTGGCACCTGGGATCAACTCGAGTTGGCTAGCGATGAGGAGGTTGCTGCCGTTGCCCAAATAAAAGATGGTGAAGGCGTGATACGCCGTGTGGGCCGTATCACCTTAAGCGTCACGCGCACACTGGCGGTAGCCTTACTCCCAGCTATCTTTTACATAATTCTTGAGCAGGCGAAACTCTTGACGGATGTCACGCCCGCAGCCTTAAGTTACCTAAAAATCGGGCTGTTTTTATGGGCCGCGCTCAGTTTTATGTTGTTGCTCGATCCACTTCTCAAAGAGAAGCTGGCTACAGTAAAAGAGGCGGTACAGCTATTGAAGCCGGCGGCCACCAACAAGCACTAACCCTCTCTCGATGGCAAGGTTTCTATCGAGCTGCCGCGAGCGACTCGATGCTGCGAGATTCCATTGTGAAAGCGCGCGCGATCTGTCTAAAGATGCGGCAATAATCTAGCATCACAAGGATGGAGTGATTAAGAACCTTAAAGAACGCAGAGGCATCGCATTGACGGAACAATCGAGTGATTCCTGAGCAATGGCTATCAACCGGCAAGGAAATTCGTAGCGTTCTCGTTCAATGGTATCGATTGATTTTGCACGGCCTCGGCTCGGGCGCATCGCGCATAACCGCCTATTGTGGAAAAGGCTCGCCAAATCGCCCGCAGCGGCCCGCGTTGCGGTCGAAGTTGGCAAGGGCCGGAATCGGCGCATCCTCGTCATTGCCGGACGCCCCGGCGAAGGTCCGTTGACCGAGTCGACAGCAGCCGCTCGCCCTTTTGGCAGCGGGAACCGCTCGCGTTTGCTGGCCGCCATCATCGTGTATTGTTGAGCCCACGACCTACGCCCTGGCCAGCCGCCTCAGGGCAAGCTGGATGGAGGCGAGGGCAACGAAGGCGTCCAGGGTTTCGGCCAGGTTCTCGAAGTCCTTGGCGAGACGCCGGTTGCGTCCGAACCAGGTTAATGTGGCCCTGGGTTAACAGGGCGTCGGTCCGGATCATCCGGAGCCGGCCATCCGCGGTGAGGCGGCGCACCGTCTTCTCAGACACGTTCAAGATCTTCGCCGTGTATACGATGGTATAGAGACTTGGGCGTCTTCGCGGGGGAAGGCGGCATCGGCTCCTCAGCAAACCAAGTAATCTTACGGGTCGGTGGTGTCCTAATTTTGGTCGATAACCCATCGCCCCCGTAGATAACTGCCGACGGTGGCGAAGCGCAGCGTACGAAGGCATTGGCCAAAGCAAATGCAGGCGGAAGCTTCGGTGACAAGCAAGCCGTGTCCCCGGATATCGTCCTAATGGCGAGTGCCTCGGCGGGTTGCGAACTCCCCGACCCGGCTTTGTCCTAACCGCCGCTCGGCGTGCGGTACCAAAATCGGTGACATCGGTGACATGTTTGAAATTGCTTTGCTCTTCGTCATTTCGATCGGTGACAATTCGAGTTGCCTGTCACCGGTGGAAATCCGCTGAGAACGGCAGAAACCCGCATTTGTCACCGTGTCACCGATCGAAAGTAGGGATTCGACGGGAAATATATCAATCATCACGGATCGCGAGCGGGGAGATAGCGTCTAAAGGCGTCGTCGAACCACTCCCGGCGATAACCCTTGTCGTGCTCGGTACCCCGCCGAACGGTCGCGTTAGTGCGTATCTTGAAGCCTTTGAGGATTGCCGCGACTTGACGAGCGGTAATCGGCTTTCCGTTCTTGAATTCGGACCACGGTCGATCCTCCCGCTTCACGAGCGCCGCCACGATCTCGGAGCTGAACAAAACTTCGTGCCGGCCGGCGTCCGAGTCTTCCGCGTTCGGTTCGAAATCGAATAGCTCGCGCAAATCGCTGAGCAGCGACACCCCGACGCTCTCATCGGTTACGTCTCCCGACAACGCTAGCGCTACCTGGCGGGCCAATTTCGACCATTCTCCGCCAGCGACATCGGCGATCGCTACGCAGATCTCCCAAGCGTCGGCGGCGCGGTCATTGAGGTCTGCGGGCATATCGGGGACCGACGCCTCGATCTCGGACAGGTGATCGGCCGTCCATCGAGCCGCCTTTCGGGCGAGTTCGCGCAGCGGTCCGGCATCGCGGCGCCGTAATCTCGCGACTTGCTCGGTCGGCAATTTCCGTTTCAACGTAATGACGAAACCGCGGTCGATGATCGTCTCAGGCAGCCAGCCGATGCCGGCGATCGCCTGTGGGCACCAGGTCGAGAATTTGCGCGCTTCCCACCGATCGCCGATCTGCACGTTGCGCAGGACCTGCGCTGTCTCCTTGTCGAACCCGCTGTTGACTATGCCGCGGAGCTCTTCATTCTCGCGCATGAAAGTGTCGGCCTCGTCGATCAGCAAAGAGGGGGCGTGGTCTTCGATGACCCGAAACAATGTCGCGGCGCGGATATTCGAAGCCGGCAGCGCACGCCGCACCAGGTAACTCAGCACCTGGATCAACCGCGTCTTGCCGCTGCGCTTTTGCGGGCTGGTGATCAACAGCTTCGGAGCAAAGCTGGCGACAGCGAAGGCGTGCGTGAACAATACCCAAAGCGCAACCGCGCGGGCAGCCTCGAGCTCGAGGATGACATATCGGCGGATAGCTTCAGCCAGCTCGTTGAGCAGGGCGGCACCGTCGACCTCCTCTGGCCATGGTTCAGGCTCGAAGAGCTCGACGGGCCGGCCTTGGGTGCCATTACCGACCCGGATCTTGGCGCGCTCGAAGGCAACTAGCTTGTCGAGCAGGCCGACAGGGCAACCCAGCCGCTTCGCCGCAGACTTGCGCTCACGCCCCCATGCCAACAGCCCGAGCTTTGCTAGTCGAGCGATCTCGGCCGTATCAGCGGCCTCGTCATCAACATCGATTCCCGACTCGGGGGAACTTTCGTCCGGTTCGGCTTTTACCGCTGGCATCTCGAAGGGCGGGGCGACCCGGGTCAACTCGACTAGCCGCTGACGCGTTCCCCCGGCTGTAAGCCAGTCTGAGACATCACCCTTCTCCGGCAACCCGGGAAGCTCGAGGATCGCGACGAGGGCCGCCACTGGGATGAGGTTCACGGCGACGGCCCGCGCGTGAAACTGGCCCGCTTCGTCATTGTCGGGATGACCATGACCTGCCGCCGCACAAAGAATGGATTGAGTTCGGGACGCCATTTCGGTTTTGGCGGTTTGCCATCCGGCCGCGGTTTCGCCGCGCCGCCGGGGTTGCATGTTGCGAGGAGCCCAAGCCCGGCCAGCCGATCGACGTCCTTCTCGCCCTCGACGATAAAGATCAGCTGATCGACCGGTGCAGCAAGAAGCTGCGGCAGACGATAGGGCACTTGCCTAATGCCCTTGGTGCTCCATACCCACCCGCCGGCACCGTTTGGCCGCCTCTGCAGGAAGGTCTTCGGCTGCAGCCGAACAACCTCGAACAGCAAATTGCCCTGCTCGTCACAATAGGGATAGGTCGCGACAATGTTGAAGTTTCCATTGGCCTTTCCATTGCCTTCTTCAGCGCTGAGATCGATCCCGAACTCGCTCTTTAACCAGACGCTTGCCTGGACGCTGCTCATGCATCCCTTGCGGCGGATCAGCTCCCAAGACCCGCCTCCGATCGATTCCTCGTGGTCAAACCACTTCCCGGCCTTCGGCCCGGCGATCTCGACGCAGAGACTGCCGTGATTGCCGAAGCGAAGTTGAGTGCTGTTGGAGAGCGTCGTGTTTTCGGGCCCGAGCAGGCGTCGGGCGATGTCGGCGATGAGATACGAAAGATCGGTCACGGCGGATCGAGTGCGCCCCTCCGTGTGCCCGCATCGGCAAGCACGGTTGGACGCGCGCTGCGGATCAGTTCGATGATGGCTGTAGTGTATTGATCGCGAGTTGGACGATCGCGAAACTCGATCGCCTTATCGCAGATTTGGCGGCCGACAACGTTGGACTTAGAAACCCCGTGCTTGCCGCGCATTCGGTACGAGGGCCATCCCAGCAATGGCCAGTGCTTCCCGCGCATCAGCCGCGGGCCCCTTACGACCATGCCGCTTGCTAGCTCGACATCGCTAAATGCGATCGTTGCCGAACCACGCGGATTCGACGCGTATCTCAACAACGTGGCCCCGGCCAGCGCTTTGACCTACAAGCGGCCGCTTCGCCGCGGCGCAGATGGGTAGGGGTCGTCACGGCTCGCGCCCTGGGCTTAGACGGTCGAGCACGGCAAAGCCGTGCAACGGCCTCGTCCTCCAGCACCCTCTCGTATGCCGCGCGGTCGAGTCGCGTTTCGATGGCGCCACGGACAATGTCGGCAAGGTCGCGTGGATCGAGCGCCTCAGCCTGCCACGTTTCATCGCCATCAAAGCGGCGTCGATCGGTTGGCTTGGGGGGTGCGGCAGGGAGCTTGTAGAAGGCCGCCTGCTCGGGAGTTACGGCAAGGCGTACAAACCGGACATCTCCGCCGTAATGATCCGCGAAGCTGGCGACGTCCTCAGAAAGGGAACTGAAACAATGCACGCCGCTCGGATCGTGATCACCAACGTGCAGCACGGTGACGGGCACGTCCGTCCATAGCCGGGCAATCTGATGCTTGGCGGTCACGGAATCGAACCCGCCGGAAGAGTAGACTCCGATACCAAACGGGTCGGCGATACGCTGGAGTTGAGGGACCATGCCGGACGCCTCGCACCACAGCGCCAGGCGGCGGGTCTGCCCGGCTTGCCGGTCAAGACGTAGGAGTCCGGCTGACTCCCTGACGGCGTCGAGGAAATGATCGGCACTACCGAAGAAGTTTGAGATTTCGTTCGTGAAGCCGTCATCTCGGACCGCGTCCATATCGATGACTTTGGCGCGGCGCGCCTTGTTCAACGTCTCACATAGCCGCTCGTAGGCGCGCTCGGTCTTTTCGTAAGCGTGGCGGCCGACGAGGATGTAGAAGATTTGTCGGAGGGTCAGAGGCAGCTGCTCGACATATTCATCGAGAACCTGTTTGATCCTGCAGAGCAGCTCCCACGTCTCTGCACGCGGGTGCCACGCTTCGATAAAACCGCGAGCCCGCGCAGACATCCTCCTGCCCCCTGACGTCGATCAAGGCCTATCCGCGGGCGGTGCGGACAGCACGAAGGTATTCATCGAGATCGCCGATGTAGTACCAGCACCTCCCGCCGATGCGCACGCTGGGGGGCCCTTTCTTGGACAGCGCCCACATCGCCAGGGTCTTTTCTGAAAGGCCTAGGTAGCGCGACGCATCGCGGCGGGTCATCCGGCCATCCGGCAGGACGCGCACGCGGACCCGGTCGACGACCTCGGCGGTCCCAGTGTTGTCGGAGTGGCCCGCCAGCTGCCGGGCCGTCAGGTCTCTAGATAGTCCCACAGTCACCCCTTTCTGCTCAGGGTTTCTTAGCCAGATTCGGTTCCCTTAGCCAGAAAGGTGATCCGAATTCGGAGGGCTTGCAATCCTTTTATGTTCGAGTATTCTAGCCAGAACCTGCTAGAACGAAATGTATCAAGGAGTATCGATTGAGCGCTGCCACGAGCCGGGGTGGGCGGCCACCCATGACCCCGGGCCAGGCGAAGCGAGGCACTTTCGCGACGCGGCTGCGTCCACGCCTGAAGGCCCGGCTGGAAAAGGCGGCGCTGGAGAACGGCAGGTCGTTGTCCGAGGAGATTGAGGTTAGGCTCGAAGAATCGGAACGCTGTGTCGAGGAGCTCCACCGGGCCCAGCTACAGAGCGCCTCCGCGACGCGGAACGGCTTTTTATTGGGCTGTCAGTCGAGCGTGCTCGCTGCGTTTATGGGCGCCTCACTGGAAAGGATCGCGAGTGGGCTCGCCTCGGGCCCGAGCGCCGTACTGCCCTTGGACCTTGCCCCCGTATACGCAGCGCGGGATCGCGTAAGTCAGGCGCTCGCCGCGGTCCAAAAGACAAGGGGCCAGGCCGTCTATGGCAGGATCGCGGATGCGGTCATTGCGGTTAACGAGCTCCAAGCCCATTTTGCGACGCTCGCCGCGACCCTCGACCAATTCATCGCCGAGCGCAAGTCGCAACGAAAGCCACAACGGAAGCGCGGTTAGGGAGGCGACGGATGGCACTACGTTTTTCCAAACTGACCCGCCCGGCCATCCGCCAATTGCGGCCGGGGGAAAAACTGGCCGAGCACGGCATTACGGTCGTGCGTCTCGCCAATAGCGACCTCCGCTACGCGGTCGGCGTGATGGTCGATGGCCAACGCATCCACCGCGTCATCGGGCTCGGCAGCGACGGCGTCACCCGCACCCAGTGCGAAGAGTTTATCGAAGCAAAACGCACCGAGGCACGCGCCGGCCGATTGGCACTGCCAAGACGCCGCAAATTGGCGCTAAGCTTTGCCGCTGCTGCGGCGCGCTATGTCGAGCGCCTCGATCGCAGCGGCGGCAAGAACATCCGGGTCAAGCACCGTCAATTGCGGATGTACCCGGTCCCGCATTTCGGATCACTGCGGCTCGACGCGATCAGCGAGTTTGCAATCGATACATACAAGCAGCGGCGCAAGGATCAGGGCGCCGCCAATGGCACGGTCAACCGCGAGCTCACGACCCTGTCGCACCTGTTCTATTGCGCTGTCGAATGGCGCTGGATCGACCGGGTGCCGGTGCGCATCGGCAAGCGCCTGCTCGCCGAAGACGAGGGGCGGATAATTGCCTTGTCCGAGCAGCAATGCGAGGCGCTGATGACTGCGGCGCTCGCCAGCGGCCATCCCGACCTCTGGCTGTTCGTTGCCTTCGGGCTCAATACGGCGATGCGGCACGACGAGATCATCAACGCGCGTTGGGAACACCTCGATCTGGCAAACCGGCGCCTCTTTATTCCGAAGGCCAAGGCCGGCAAACGCGAGCAGCCGATCACCGCCGAACTCACCGCGATCCTCGAGCGGGAGCGTGCCAGCCGCGACGATCGCGAGGGCTGGATCTTCCCATCACCGTACACGGGCACGACAACCGGCCGCCGCGGCAACCTGCGCCGCCCGTTTGCCAAGGCCGTTGTACGCGCTGGGCTCGATCGTGCGGTCACCCCGCATGTCATGCGGCATACCGCGATCACCAAGCTGGTGCAGGCCGGTGTCGATGTCCCAACGATCCAGCGCATCAGCGGCCACAAGACGGTAGCCATGGTGTTGCGGTATGTCCATGTCCACGGGCAGCATATCGACGAGGGGATCGCCGCGCTCGGTCGGGGGCTGCCAGCGTCACGTGCGAACATGGGTGGGGATGAAACGGGAATCTCTGCCGAACACGATTACACAGGAATTACACAGACGCCCTCGCGCGGGCCGGCTAGGAGAACAAAAAAGCCCAAGATTTCTTAACGAATTCAGATTGTTGCTGGACGCCGGCAGCGGCGTGTTCTAAAAATGGTCGAGGAGATCATCACCGCGCTCTCCCGCATCCGCTGGCTGTTGGTGATCGCCCGCAATTCGAGCTTCACCTACAAGGGTCAGGCGGTCGACATTAAGCAGGCCGGGCGCGAGCTCGGGGTGCGCTATGTGCTCGAAGGCTCGGTGCGCAAAGCCGGCGGTCGCGTCCGCATCACCGCGCAGTTGATCGACGCAACTAGCGGCGCGCATCTCTGGGCGGAGCGATACGACCGTGAGCTGGCCGACGTCTTTGCTGTACAGGACGAAATTGCGGAGCGGGCGGCGGCGGCGATCGAACCGCAGCTGTTTGTCGCCGAGCGCGTGCGCAGCGAGCGTAAGCCGCCCGAGAGCCTCGACGCCTGGGAGTCCGTGGTTAGGGCGGTTTCCGCAATCGCTCAGGCCAACCAAGCCGGGACGGCGCTGGCCGAAACGATGTGCCGGCGCGCTCTCGACATCGCGCCCGACTACGGCCAGGCGCACAGCCTACTCGCCTGGGTACTGATGCAGCGTCCCTATCTTTCAGGCGCTTTGAACGCTACCCTCCCCGAAGCGGCGAGCGAGGCGCGGCTGGCGCTGGCAATCGATGAGCGCGACCCTTGGGCTGACCTGGCGCAGGGCGTCGTGCTGTTTCGGATGAAGCGGCACGCCGAGGCGGAGCAGGCCTATCGCCGCGCTCTGCAGTTCAACCCCAATTTCGCGCTCGCTTATGGCGCGCTGGGTCAGGCGCTCGCTGCCCAAGGAAAGCACGACGCAGCCGCAGAAAGCGCCGAACACGCCCTGCGTCTGAGCCCGGGCGACCCGCTCGTCGGCGGTCGGGCTGCGCACACGATCGTGTTCGCGCGCTTTGCCGCGGGCCGCTATGCCGAGGCGATCGCCTTGGCTCGGCCGATGATCGAGCGATATCCCGAGTTCCTCCCATTCCGCTACGTGCTGATTGCGGCCTTGGGGATGGAGGGAGATGCGGAGGCGGCCGCGCAGGCGCTCGCCGACCTGCTCCGCGTCAAGCCAGATTTCTCGATGGCATGGCTGCACGAAAACATGCCCTGGGCCGGAGACATCGGCGGACGGTTGCTAGAAGGCTGGCGGAAAGCCGGGGTACCGGAGAAATGACTGCCACCCGCCGTCTCGCCGCGATCCTTGCCGCCGATGTGGCGGGGTATTCGCGGCTGAGGGGGGCGGATGAGGAATCCGCTCTCGCTTGATCTGCCATAGTCCGTGATCGTCCGAAAATACGAACGATTTCAAACATACATTAGCATTATTTGTTTGCCATAGTCCGCTGTGGTTCGCTACTTTCCCCATTTCATTTGTGGGGGAGATTGTGGGATGGCGAGCGAGAAACTCACGGTTCTGAAGGTGTTGCAAGCCCGAACCCCGGGGCTCCTGAACGACGGCAAAGGCCTTTCTCTGCGCATCGCCGGGGGCGGGACGAAGTCGTGGGTCTTCCGTTTCATGCTGGCCGGTAGGGCGCGCGAGATGGGTTTGGGCTCGGTCGGCGACGTGACATTGGCCGAAGCGCGCGATCTCGCGCGCGACGCTCGCCGGCTGTGCAAGCAAGGCGTCGACCCGATCGAGGCTCGCCGTGCCCAGCGGGCAGCGCAACGGGTCGCGCGGGCCAAGACCATGACCTTCCAGGAATGCGCGACCGCATACATTGCTGCTCACCAGACAGGCTGGAAGAACAAGAAACACGCCAGGCAATGGCAGCAAACGCTGGAAGACTACGTCTGTCCGGTCTTCGGGTCACTGCCGGTGCTGGCGATCGACACGGCACTCGTGATGAAAGCGATCGAGCCGATCTGGACAAAGAAACCCGAAACGGCTAGCCGGGTCCGGGGCAGGATCGAGGCGATTCTGGATTGGGCGGTGGCGTGCGGTTATCGCCACGGTGAAAATCCGGGACGCTGGAAAGGCCATCTCGATAACCTCTTGCCGAAGAAGTCAAAAGTTCGACGGGTGGAGCGCCACGCAGCGTTGCCTTATCCCGAGATCGGCAATTTCATGGAGGCACTGCGACGACAAGGCGGCATCAGCGCTCGGGCTCTTGAGTTCACAATCCTAACAGCGATGCGTACTGGAGAAGTTCTCGGCGCTACCTGGGACGAGTTCGGCGATCTGATCCAGAAGACCTGGACGATTTCGGCCGAACGCATGAAAGGAGATCGCGAGCATCGTGTCCCGCTGTCCAAGCGCGCGCTTGAGATCCTCGGAGAGATGCAGATCATCCGTCAAGGAAAACTCGTCTTTCCCGGATACAAGGCCGGACGGCCGCTCTCGCACGGGGCAATGCTTCGCGTGCTCGATGCGATGAGCCGTCGCAACCTGACCGTACACGGCTTCCGATCTAGCTTCCGCGACTGGTCGGCCGAGTGCACCAATTTCGCACCCGAGGTTTGCGAGGCGGCGTTGGCGCACGCGGTCAAGAACAAGGCCGAGGCAGCCTATCGACGTGGCGATCTGTTCGAAAAGAGACGGCAATTGATGGCCTCATGGGCGAGGTACTGCACCTCGCAAGCGATCGGAGCCGACGTTCTGCCGCTTGCCATAGCCCGCTGAGGTTCGTCCGCTTAGGACGTGTACGCTTTTTCGTTGTTTAGCTATATCAATATCCTCATTGACATATAAAACGTACGCGTCTTATATGATCACACCATGGCGAAACTCCTCTACGTCGCCGAGTTTGTCGACCGATGTGCGCCACCCACCGAGTATCATAAGCCCACGTGGATCCGGCGCTGCCAGCTCTGGCCTGATGCCGGCATCCTCCCCATGCCGACCCCGCAGCCGAGTCGGAGCGGCCGGAAACGTCGCGTCTACCGAGAGGAAACGGTCCCGCTGGCTGCTGTTTTGCTGCGGCTCTCGGATCTCGCAATCGAAACCAGGTTCTTGAAGTGGATATCAACAAGTCTTCAGAATAATACGAAGGGCCGAGGACGCTTTGCAAGATTTTGGAACGCTGCGTTAAAAGGAGATCGTTCTACAGCCTACATATCGTTTTATCTTCATGACGGAAACTACTCATTCCGTTACGATGAGAAAGAATTCGGGTTGGTGGCATTTACCTCTGCATTCGCCGACCAACCCGAAATTTTTTTGAATTTGGCCGCCGTCTTTGTGGAGGTGCGGCATGCAGCGGAAGAGTAACCCTGCACTACCGCCTGCAACCGACGCCATTACCGCACCGGTCGACAAGTTTTGCATTCTCTCCGGTCTCGGGAAGAACACGGTTTACCAGATGATCGGCGATGGCCGGCTAGCCTCGATTAAGATCGGTCGCCGGCGTTTGGTAGTGGTCGACTCCTACCGACGGCTGATCCAGGAGGAGCAAGCCGTACAGCGATCGCGGCGATGACCGCCCGGGCACGCTGTTTTTTGAAACTGCGGTTACACTCGTCACCCAAGATACTCGGTTGCGAGGAATCACCATGAGGGCAGCCCGGACCGCAGCCGAGGTTGCTCAAGCACTGGGCGGCGCGCGCCGATCGGGTCAGTGGTGGCGCTGCCGATGCCCTGTGCACCGTAGCAGTGGCCCCACGCTGGCGCTGCGCGACGGCGCGTGCGGTGTCATGGTGTACTGCCACGCGGGCTGTTCTCGTGGGGATGTCTTCGCCGAGCTGCGACGCCGTGGTTTGATCGGAGGGATCAGCAATCACGCCGAACCTGCTCCAGCGATGGCGGACGCCGATCAGCGCGCTGACATCGCGCGGCGCCTTACGCTGGCGCGTCGCATATGGGATGCGGCTTTTAACGCGCGTGGGACGCCGGTGGGCAACTATCTCGCCGGGCGGGGCATCTCCTCCCTACCCGTGCCGCCATCGCTGCGCTGGGCACCTCGCTGCTGGCATCCTAGCCGCATCTATCTCCCGGCGATGGTCGGGCTAGTCGTCAATGTCAACGGCGAGCTAATCGGGGTGCATCGCACATTCCTGCGGCCGGATGGCAGCGGCAAGGCCGATATCGATCCTCAGAAAGCATCGCTTGGGCCGATCGCCGGCGGAGCGGTGAGGATGGGCGAGCTGCGGCCGCAGGCGCCGCTGATCGTTGCCGAGGGCATCGAGTCAGCCTTGGCAATGAGCAAGCTGACCGGCTGGCCGGCATGGGCTGCGTTGTGCGCCAGCGGCGTCGAGCGGCTGAGTTTGCCGCACGACGCGCGCAACATTGTGATCGCGGTCGATCGTGACCACACCGGAATTGGAGAGGCGTCCGCGCGCCGCGCCGCGTCACGGTGGGTGAGCGAGCGACGTCGGGTGCGACTGGTAATCCCGAATCGGATTGGGACCGACGCCAACGACCTGTTGCAGGAGGCGCGCCGTGGGGCGTGACGATATCCCGGGCGCCCACACCGAGGAGGTCTCGAGCGCCAGGCCAAAGCAGGCAGATCTGCTCATTAAACTGGCCGAAGCGTGCGACCTGTACCACGCTCCCGATGGCACGAGCTTCGCGGACGTGGCTGTCAAAGACCACCGCGAGACCTGGTCAACCCGATCCAAAGGCTTCCGACGGTGGCTGGTCCGACGTTATTACGAGGCGACGCACGGCGCACCGAGTTCCGAGGCAGTAAATTCGGCGCTCGCGATCATCGAGGCCAAGGCGCAGTTCGATGGCGCAGAGCGTACGGTACATGTCCGCGTCGCCGGGCTCGGCGACCGCCTCTTTATCGACCTTGCCGATTCGGAATGGCGATCGGTCGAGATCAAAGCACAGGGTTGGCGGATCATCGATCGGCCACCGGTTCGCTTTCGACGCGCCACGGGGATGCTGCCATTGCCTTCACCAGCTGAAGGCGGAGCGCTCGGCGAGCTGCGCAGGTTGATTAATGTGCAGGATGATCGGGACGTGGTGCTGATCATCGCTTGGCTCCTCGCCGCCCTGCGGAATCGCGGCCCCTACCCAGTTCTGGAGCTGGTGGGCGAGCAGGGCTCGGCCAAGTCTTTCCACGCGGCGATGCTGCGCGCCCTCGTGGATCCCAATACGGTGGCACTGCGGGCACCGCCGCGCGACGACCGCGACCTCTACATCGCTGCGACTAATGGGCACGTCATTGCCCTCGACAATCTGTCGTCAATGCCGCCGTGGCTCTCGGACGCCCTCTGCAGGCTCAGCACCGGTGGCGGGTTCGCCACTCGGCAGCTCTACAGCGACACCGAAGAGGTGCTCCTCGACGCGATGCGGCCGATCATCTTGACCGCGATAGAGGACGTGGTGACTCGCGGCGATCTCGCCGATCGCTCGATGCAGATGCGGCTCGCTCCGATTATCGAGGAGCGACGCAGGCCTGAGCGGGAAATCTGGGCGGATTTCGAGACCGCGCGGCCTCGCATTCTCGGAGCGCTGCTCGACGCGGTAGCCGTGGGACTGCGCGATCTTGGGAAGACTCGGCTCGACCGGCTCCCCCGCATGGCGGACTTCGCGGTCTGGACGACCGCCTGCGAGGGCGCCCTGTGGCGGCGCGGCACATTCGCCGCCGCCTATTGCGCCAATCGCGTCGAAATGGACGAGACCGTCATCGAAGCCGACACCGTGGCGACGGCCGTGCGCTCCCTGGTGGCCGAATGCTCGACTTGGACCGGTACCGCACAGGAGCTGCTGGCGGCTCTCGTCGCAATCCTAGGCGAGCCCGCCGCAAAGGCGAAGGCCTGGCCAACGACTCCGCGAGCACTCTCGGGTCGCTTACGCCGCGCGGCGCCGACCCTGCGGCGCGTCGGGATCTCCATCGTCTTTGGCAAGCGGCGCAGCAAAGAGCGGCCCATCACGATCAAGGCAGAACAAGGCGCGATTCGAGCGTCACAACCGTCATCACCGTCACTTTGGGAGGGACTCGGTGGATTTCCTGGTGGCAGTCGAGGGGCCGGAGATGACCGTCGCGGGGCGGGCACCGTCCTAGAAAACCTGAGCGAATTTGCGGCTGATGACAGTCGTGACGGTCGTGATGGTGTTTCATCCCTGTTTTCTGGCGCCGCTGCTCCTGCCCCGGGATGTCCAAAACACAAGAGAATCACCCTTTGAGCGGAGGGGTCGGGGCACTGCTTGATCGGTGTCGGGCCGCCGGCTTGTCGTTGGAGGTCGACGGAGATGCGCTCCATATCGATTTCGAGCTTGATCCGCCGGGCGAGCTGATCGAGGAGCTCCGGCGGCGGAAGCCCGAGGTAATGGCCGTACTCGCCGGCGCAACTGTGATCGCCCCCGCACAATGGTTCGAGAAAGACCCCGTCGGGGACGAGCCACCCTATGACCAGCCCTATCTCGCACGTCGCGGCGTGATCCGGTGTTCCGCGGGACGGTTCGAGCATTTCTGCGTCGTCTGCGGCGCGTGGGGCGGCTTCGGGTTCGAGGTCACTGCCGAGGAGCCGGGCCATTGGTACTGCTTCCGACATCGGCCGGGCGGGATCGAGCCGCAATGACCAACGCCGCATCCGGCGCTTGGCGCGGAGGCACCTTCACTTCGCGCGCCACCCGCCGGAAACGCCATAAGCGCCCGCCATGATTTACGTGGCTAGCCCTGTAGAGCGCCGCAGGGCGACCAAAGCCGATCTCGAGCGACGCCGACCGATCTCGTGCAGATGCGTCATACAGGGGTGCTGCGTTGCGATCCCCACGCCGTTAACACAGGCCAGCAAGGCACCGTTCCCGATGTGCGATGACCCAATCACAAAGGTAACTCGAGATTCTCGAAAACCGAGGCCTGTGTGATCGCCGCGGTGTGAGCGCTGGTGAATGGACAGCTTCGATCAGGAAGAGCTGAGGGCGGCCCTGAAATCGGGGAAGATCCCGATTAGTGACGATGAGATGAGGCGGCTGGATGGCGCGCTGCGGGTGCTCGCACGGCAATACCGGGCTCGGAAGGTTGCGCGCGCGCAAGACTTGATCGGGCAGTTGGCGAGATTGGAAGCGACTAAGAATTTCCTCGCAGGTCTATTGGACACCGAACCGTTCTTATACGCCTTTGAGGCAGAGGCGGCCCAGATCATTGGTCGGCTGTCAGATGCGGTCCAGCACGGGATAGATTTCCTCAAAAGCGAAAGAGAAAGACGAAAGGTGCGCGGGGACGATCCCGAGACGACACTTTTTATGGATCTGCGCGATGCCTATGTCGGGCTGAGCGGCAAAACGGGCATCAGCGAGGATGGGCCACTTCACCGGTTTGCGAATGCCTGCACCAAACTCATCGACGAGAGCATTGTCCTGCCCCAGCCCCAGTCGTTGAGGAAAGCGCTGAAGCGGCGAGCAAAAGCACCTTCCTATTTTCGGAAACCGCAAGAAAGTCAATGACGGCGTGCATAAGACTGCTCGATCAAATGCCGAGATCGATAGAGATGGAGCTGAACCAAATCGGCCAGTGCATGATCTCAGGCAATTCGGGACCGCGAGAACATGCGCCAATGTCCGCTGTCAGGAGCAATTCGGAGAATATATACTCACTCAGAGTTTTACCGCCCGTGACCCGAAGCAGA
>Ga0210407_10002480_pt1 | contig 15806 bp, 7 predicted proteins | sample IncBWC27MmetaG_FD_150860 | JGI IMG/M metagenome (GOLD analysis project Ga0210407, IMG submission 150860) | Forest soil microbial communities from Barre Woods Harvard Forest LTER site, Petersham, Massachusetts, United States - Inc-BW-C-27-M | ecosystem: Environmental > Terrestrial > Soil >...
AAGTTTTACGTTCGGTTTGCGGCAGAATCCCAGCTGCCCCCCAAATAGCACTCCGCTAACCTGCCCCAAGATTACCGGGATTCAGGCGTACCAAATGACCTTACAAGGTCTCGCTCAGGGATCGCCACTGGGGACGATTATTGCCGCCGGTGGTGGCGCGAGCCAGTACATCATTGCCACGGGGAGCGCACTCGCCGACGTGAACTACATCGACGCTGGCGTGCACGTTCAGGATGATTGGCGCATCAAACCGAATATCACGCTCAGCTATGGCTTGCGTTTTGAAACGCAGGATAATATCGGCGATCACGCCGATTTCGCGCCCCGCCTGGGACTTGCCTGGGGTATCGGCGGCGGTGGCCGGAAGAACGCTGCACCCAAGACCGTGTTGCGCGCGGGTTACGGCATTTTTTACGATCGTTTCACCTATGACCTCATCCTGCAGCAAGAGCGCTTAAACGGAACAGTCCAGCAGCAATTTACGTTTGCGAATCCCAATTTCTTTCTCGATTCAAACGGCAACGCCCCTCCGCTCGGCACTCTGCTGACCACCCAACAGCCCGCGGCCGTTGCGCCCACAATCTATCAATCGAATCCGAATCTTCGCACTCCTTACACCATGCAAACGGGCGTGAGCCTCGAGCGCCAGCTCACAAAAGCAGCGAATTTGTCGGTGACCTATTTAACCTCGCGCGGCGTCCACCAATTTTTCACCGAAAATATCAACTCCCCGATCTGCTCCACGCTGCCCTGCGATCCCTTGACGAGTGCGCGTCCCTTGGGCACTCCCGACAATATTTACCAGTACCAATCAGAAGGGATCTTCAAACAGAATCAACTCATTATAAACAGCAGCATTCGAATGGGCGCGAAGCTCTCCCTATTCGGGTACTACACGCTGAACTACGCCAACAGCGACACTTCGGGCACGGGCAGTTTTCCGTCCTCTTCGAACAACATCAGTCTTGATTACGGCCGCGCCGCTTTTGACGTGCGTCACCGTGTGTTCATCGGCGGCACCATTGGCTTGCCCCATGCCTTCCGGCTCAGTCCTTTTCTCATAGCGAGTTGCGGAGTTCCGTTCTCGCTTACCACCGGGCAGGACACGAACGGCGATTCCATTTTCAACGATCGGCCTGCGCTTACTTCCAGCCGCTCCATCCCCTCGAACGTCGTCACCAATCAATTTGGTTCGTTTGACCTGGTGCCGCAGTCAGGCGAAACGCTTGTGCCGGTGAATACTCTCACTAGCTCTTCCCGCTTCTCCCTGAACCTCCGGGTCAGTAAGAGTTTTGGCTTCGGGAAAAAAACCGAGGCACCCAGCGCCGCTCCCGGCGCCGGGGGCGCGGGTGGTGGCGGGACGTTCGGTCGCGGCCCTGGCGGCGACCGGCGAGGGGGCGGCGGCGGTCGCGGCATGGGCGGCATGGACAGCGCTCCCAACAACCAGCGTTACAGCCTCACCTTTAGTGTTGCCGCGCGAAATATTTTCAACAACGTGAATCTCGCGACGCCAATCGGAAATCTGAGTTCGCCTTTGTTTGGGCAATCAAATGCCCTTGCGGGCGGCACTTTCTCCGGATCTCCCGGCAATCGCCGCTTCGACTTGCAGGTCTCCTTCAATTTCTAATTTGTGATTTTCTCTTTGCGCCGAGCTACTCTGCAGGGGCATGCCCGGCGTTGCCTACGGCGAGGTGACTGACACGTTGTCAAACGTGACCGTGGCCAGAGCCGTTGTGGTGCCACTGGTCGCTGCAAAGCCCACGTACGCATTCTGGGTCATACTGATTGTTTGGCTCGTCCCGAGCTGAGTCCAGTTCATTCCGTCTGGTGACGTGTAGCTTGTGAAGGTGTTCCCGCTCCTGGTCACCCTGACCCAGTAAGGCAGCGCGGCGCTCACCCCGCCTGGTTCGGTAGTGCTCCCTCCCGTGGTCGCGCGCACATCAAAATAAATTGTCCCGTAGGACCGCCAATCGGCTGTCTTGGCGTTTGTCGCGCTGGCGCTCAATGTCTCGCGAATCATGACCCCAGCGGCCACGTAGCTCGACCCGCCTTGCAAACTGACTACTCGCGCGACGATTGTCCCGTCTCCCGCCATCGGCTGGCACACATAGTGAAATGCATCGGCGGTGCCATAGATCTGTGCACCGGCGCCCTGCACTGTAAAGGTGCCGTTCGAATAGCTGGCACTCCCGGCCACGCCAACCGTACCTACGTCCTGGTCCAACCACGGATTCGGCAGTGGTTGCGCGGATGTCAAATTGACGGAAACATTGTCAAACGTGGCGGTGGCCAGAGCGGAGTTACTTCCGCTGTTCACCGCCAAACCCACGTACACATTCTGGGCCATGCTGATGGTTTGGCTCGTCCCGAGTTGCGTCCAGTTCACTCCGTCCGACGACGTGTAGCTGCTGAAGATGCCTCCGCTCCTGGTCACTTTCACCCAGTAGGGCAGCGTGGCGCTCACGCCTCCGGGCTCGGTGGTGCTGCCTCCCGTCGTGGAGCGCACATCAAAATAAATCCCGCCGTAGGCTGCCCAGTCCGCCGTCTTCGCGTTGGTCGCTCCGGCATTGAGCGTTTCGCGAATCATCACTCCGGCAGTGACATACCCCGACCCGCCCTGCAGGCTCACTAGCCGGGCGATGATCGTGCCGTTTCCCGCCATCGGCTGATAGACATAATGAAAAGTGTCGGCGTTGCCGTAAATTTGCCCACCGGCGCCCTGCACGGTGAAGGTGCCGTTTGAATAGCTGACGCTGCCAGCCACGCCTGGCGAGCCGATATCTCCGTCGGACCAAACCGATGGAAGCGTGGGGACCATCTGAACAGTGAGGGCAATCGAGGTGGAGTGCGACAAGTTGCCGGAGGTGCCGGTGATGGTGACGGTAGCTGCGCCGGTGATAGCCGTAGTGCTCGCCGTCAGCGTTAAGGTGCTGGTCGCGGTAGCCGGGTTGGGGCTGAAAGACGCGGTAACGCCGCTGGGCAGACCGGAGGCGGACAAGTTGACGTTGCCGGTGAAACCATTCTGCGGAGCGACGGAGATTGTGCTTGTGCCGATGGCTCCTTGCGTAACTGCCAAGCTACTCGGCGATGCGGAAAGCGCAAAGTTCGCCACCGCTACAGGGTTCACGTTGACAGAAGCTGTTGTGGTATTCGTCGAGCTGCCGGAGGCGCCGGTGATGGTGATGGTAGCCGTGCCGGTGGTGGCGGTACTGCTGGCCGTCAGGGTCAAGGTGCTGGTCGTGGTGGCCGGGTTTGGACTGAAAGACGCGGTCACGCCGCTTGGCAAGCCCGAAGCGGACAAGTTGACGTTGCCCGTGAAACCGTTCTGCGGAGTGACAGTGATTGTGCTCGTCCCGTTGGCTCCCTGCGTCACGTTCAAGCTACTGGGCGAGGTCGAAAGCGTGTAATTCGGCGGCGGAGCGGGAGAGCTGCTGACCGACACGTTGTCAAAAGTCGCCGCGGCTAGAGCCGTTGTCGTTCCGCTGGTCACCGCCAAACCCACGAACGCGTTTTGCGCCATGTTAATTGTTTGGCTTGTCGCCAGCTGTACCCAGTTCACTCCGTCCGATGAGGTATAGCTTGTGAAGGTGCTCCCGCTCCTGGCCACCTTGACCCAGTAGGGCAGCGTGGCACTAACACCCCCGGGCTCGACAGTGCTCCCTCCCGTGGTCGTGCGCACATCAAAATAAATTGTTCCGTAGGACCGCCAGTCCGCCGTTTTGGCATTTGTCGATCCAGTGTTCAACGTCTCGCGAATCATCACGCCGGCAGACACATAGGTCGACCCGCCTTGCAGGCTCACTAGCCGCGCGATGATGGTTCCGTCCCCCGACAACGGTTGATACACATTGTGAAACGCATCGGCGGTGCCATAGATCTGCGCACCGGCGCCCTGCACGGTAAAGGTCCCGTTCGAAAAACGCGCGCTTCCCGTTACGCCAACCGAACCTACGTCCTGATCCAACCAGGGATTCGGCAGAGGTTGCGCGGGCGTCAAATTGACTGACACGTTGTCAAATGTCGCGGTGGCCAGAGCCGTCGTGGTGCCACTGGTCACTGTCAAACCCACGTACACATTCTGGGCCATGCTGATGGTTTGGCTCGTCCCGACCTGTGTCCAGTTCATTCCGTCCGACGACGTGTAGCTGCTGAAGATGCCTCCGCTCCTGGTCACTTTCACCCAGTAAGGTAGCGTGGCGCTCACGCCTCCGGGCTCGGTGGTGCTGCCTCCCGTCGTGGAGCGCACATCAAAATAAATTGCCCCGTAGGACCGCCAATCGGCTGTTTTGGCATTTGTCGAGTCGGCGCTCAACGCCTCGCGAATCATCACTCCGGCGGACACATAGCTCGACCCGCCTTGCAAACTGACTACTCGCGCAACGATTGTCCCGTCTCCCGCCATCGGCTGATAGACATAATGAAAAGTGTCGGCGTTGCCGTAAATTTGCCCACCGGCGCCCTGCACGGTGAAGGTGCCGTTTGAATAGCTGACGCTGCCAGCCACGCCTGGCGAGCCGACATCTCCGTCGGACCAAACCGAGGGAAGCGTGGGGACCATCCGGACGGTGAGGGAAATTGAGGTGGAGTGCGACAGGCTGCCGGAGGTGCCGGTGATGGTGACGGTAGCTGCGCCGGTGATAGCCGTAGTGCTCGCCGTCAGCGTTAAGGTGCTGGTCGCGGTAGCCGGGTTGGGGCTGAAAGACGCGGTAACGCCGCTGGGCAGACCGGAGGCGGACAAGTTGACGTTGCCGGTGAAACCATTCTGCGGAGCGACGGAGATTGTGCTTGTGCCGATGGTCCCTTGCGTGACTGCGAGACTGCTCGGCGATGCGGCAAGCGTGAAGTTCGGAAGAGGCGTCACGGTGAGCGTGATCGTCGTGGCGTGAGACAAGTTGCCTGACGCACCCGCGATGGTTATGGTGACAGTTCCGAGCGCCGCCGTGTTGCTGGCGGTCAGCGTCAGCGTGCTCGTTGTTGGCGTGCTCGTAGGATTGAAAGACGCGGTCACGCCGCTGGGCAGGCCCGAAGCGGACAAGCTGACCTTGCCATTAAAACCATTCTGAGGGCTGACCGTGATCGTGCTCTTGCCGCTGGTTCCCTGGACAAGGCTAAGGCTGCTTGAAGACGCGGAGAGAGCATAGTCACCGACCGGATTCACCGTGACGGTGATCGTGGTCTTGCCGGTTATATTACCCGACGTGCCCGTGACGGTCAGACTGAAGGTGCCGATCGTTGCGTTGCTGGTCGCGGATAGAGTCAAGACACTGGTGGTCGTGGCAGGATTCGTCCCGAAGGTAGCGCTCACACCGCTCGGCAGGCCAGACGCGGTCAAATTCACCGAGCCGCTGAATCCGTTCAAAGGTTGAATCGTGATTGTGGTCGAGCCGGCCGCGCCTTGGAGAAATGTCAAGCTGCCGGAGGACGCCGAAAGAGTGAAACTTGGTTGCGTTGCAGAACCGGGCCAGTTGTTCACCAGATTGGCGGCGTTAACCGTGCCGATGCCCGTAGCGAAATCCCAGCCTACGGTTGTGCCGGAGGCAGGGGCGAAGGACGTATTGGAAGTCGAAAGCACGCCGACAGAGCCACCGCCCAAGTAGCAATTGGGCCCGACGCAATCCACGTCCATGTCCCCAAAAGTCACGTCGTAGAAAATGCAGGAACTGGCAACCGTGTTCCCGCTGCTCGAGTTGCACGAACTGCTCCCGCTCGAACCGTACTCGGCAGCGGCGAGCTGATAATAGACGGGCGCGGGATTGCCCTGCGGCCCCCCCGCCTTCTGATTGATAAGCGCCTGGATGCCGGCCATGATGGGTGACGCGAAAGAGGTGCCGCCCGCGCCGGACCATGCGCTTGGATCGCTGCCGCATGCTGCTCCGCCATTCGTCGTATCCGACCAGCAGAACACGTAGTAGTGGCTCCACAAGCCGTCTGCGGCGAACAACGAGACGTCAGGAGTATCGCGCACACCATCGTTGGGATTGCCGAGAACATTTTGCCAGGAAGGCTTTGCCCACCCAGCACACGAACCGCTCACAACTCCGGCCGTGGATGGCGCGCCCGTGGCACACTGACTGGGTCCGCCGCCCCCCGCTATCGTGCTCAGAACAAAAGGACCCAGCGAAGGGTCATTGCACAGACTTGTCGAGCCGTAGGTTGGGCTGAATCCCTCGTAGGTTGTGAACAGCAATCCCGCGCACGAGTCGTTCCACGGAATTTCGGGAACGTAAGATATCGCCGACCCGAAGCTAGTCGTGTTGCTGGAATTCCAGTAAGTAGCGTTGGTGTTGTTGTAGGTATCGCTGAAGTCCGTGCCGCCCACCGCCACGTTGTACGCGGTGGATGCAAACGCGTTCACACCGATACCGTGCGTTGCTTCCGCGACGCTATTGTCGCACCCTGCCGCGCCGCTATCGCCCGCCGCCACAAAAACCGAGACGCCTTCCGCCACCGCCTGCTGATACGTCGAGTTGTATGCGGCGTTTGCAGCGGCGCCGTTCACAGTCTCGCACTGGCCGTAGCTGATACTCATGATCGAGGGCGGCACACTGTTGGCGTTGATCAAGTTTTGCACGGCGATCAATCCGCCAAACGTAGTCGTCGTATCCGCGCAGGCGGCCATCTCAATGGCCGCGCTGGGCGCCGCGGCGCTGGCCCATTCCGCGTCCAGAATCGCCTCCGCGTCATTCGGCGCGAAAACCCCTGGAGCGCCGCAGTTATTGGGGCCACTCGAAGGGCGCGGGTGAACTTGCGTGAAGGACGCAGAGGTGTAACCGGAGAGTCCTAGGGTGGAACGGAAGCTGCTCCAGTCCGAAGCGCTGAACACGTCCGTGTCTTCAATCAGCACGATGGTCTGGCCCTGGCCGGAAAGGCCCGCGCTGAAAAGAGGATTCAAGTTGTAAATCGTCGCCAGGTCCGCGGGCACGACCGCATAGTTGGTGCCGCCCAGGCTGTCCGGAAACGTGAACTGGCCCTTCGGCCTGCGCATCTTGTACATCGTGTGGGGCCGGAAGTCGTGCAAAGAAACGACGCCGGCTAGGACGGGAGCCAAAGCCGCGGGAATTCGCGGATCACTTATGTTGGCAATCTGTTTCTCGCCTTTGACTTCAAGATGATGGATCTCTGTTTGGAACGCTTTGCGCACCTGCGCGGCCGTTCCCGAAAAGTCGATGACCATCCCGTTGGGATAGACCACATTCACCTTGAATCCGTGCGATTCCAGCCAACCGCTGACCGCGTCCAGGTCGGGCTTCGCCATGCCGAAGCGTTCGCCGAATTCCTGCGCCGTCAGCCAGCGATGGAAGTTTGGCGAACCTTTAGTGTGGAGTTCGTCGATGAATTGCTGGAGGGCTTTTTCCTGTTCCGGAGATCGCTTCAGTTGGAGCAGCATGTGCTCCATAGCGAAATCGTTCGCCACCGTGCCCCGGTCATTCGCGGGCCGCGCTTCGGGATGTGTGTTGCCCTCCAGCGAAACCCGATTTGTTTCATCAATGCTTTGCGTGATTCGCGGGCGAGCGTGCGCCCCGGTTTCGACTTGAGCTTCGACGCACGGGGCCGCATTAAGAACGGCAAGGACAACCACAGAGAAGATCCCCAACTTACAAGACATGGGTCTCCTTTCCTTCTTATGCGGAAACTTGCCCCAAGCACAACTCGGAAGGGGGGAAACAGCCGGCCAGGCGCGGCAGCGCAAATCAACTATTGGAAGGATGAATGGCCGGGTCCTCCTAGCTGAGAACTCCTTATAAATGGGGGACTTATCCCAGCTCGAAACCTATCGAGAAACGGGCCTGCCGATGCCCACTGTAATATCTGATTTGGGCTCCAAAAGCAACGGTCGAAGGTACAGTTTTCGGCCGGGTGCCCGCGCGGCCCAATGGCCGCGTAATTCCTTTCGCCACGCGTGAGCGGGCAAGATGTGCTCCAAACACTGCCTATCCTTTAGGAGGTGGGGCCTGCAACTGGTTTGACCTGAAGCAAAGGTGAGGAATCATGTAAAGGAAGGCCCGGCTTGTGTGGCCGGGCCTTCCAATTTTTCGACGAAGCTGGGACGACTACCTTGTGGCGACGGCGGCCATTGTTTTGGCTTTTGTGAGCTGTGGGACTACCCCGAGCTGCTGCATGAGGCCCAAAGCGTCCCAGTTGACGAAGCCTTCCACCATCTTGCCGTTATCAAAGCGGGCGATGCTTACTCCGGAGATCGTGATGGGCTTTCCGGTGGGAGCAATCCCGTTGAGATCGCCTCTATGGGTACCATGGCAAGACCATCGGGCCACCACGGTTTCGCCTTCGGCAATGATGTCCTCGGCCGTAAGTCGAAGGTCGGGGAAGGCAGTGCGGTAGAGAGTCGCTCTCTTCTTCTCACTCTCGGGGCCTCGCCCAACATCGGGCGTTGAGGCATCATGGTGAATGTAGTTGGGGGCAAAGAGCTCGTCTGCCACGTGCAGATACCCATTGTTCCAAACTTCTTCGAACAAACGACGGACAACATTTTTGTTTGCTTCAGACATGGTAGTTCTCCTTTTTGCGAAATTCGAGAGTCCGCCTCGCGTGTGGCGAGCCGGGTTCGAGTAATGTGGCCTGGAACCGCTGGCGTTTTGGGTGTGCAGACCTGTACGTCGAACAGGAGCTTGGGCCCCGCGCGAGGGGATAAGAATGAACCGAGCAGGTTCTGCCTTCTTAGCGTTCGATGCGAAGCTTGGCCTTTAAAGAAACTAAGTTCGGACTACTAAGCGGGAGTCTCGCCCGAAACGGCGAAACTTCGAGTTCATCTTGTTCCCATATAGTGCGGGAGTCAAGGACAATCGAAAGATTCTTTTGTGCCAAAGGAGCGGAGACGCTGCAAAAGATGGCGAAAATTGCGGCTCACCTCCCGGCCGCTCCGGGAAAAGTTCCAGCGGGCGCTTGCGTGGAAAAGCAGGCCGGGAGGGGAAATTCAGGAAGAGCGCATATAGGCCACGCCGCAGCGGAAAAGCTTCAGATCCGGCAATTCCTGGACGAAAACGATTTTGCCGGGAACAAAAATGCTTTGCGCGCCCGGAGAGTAGGGAACCGCCACCTCGATCAGCGTTTGATCAAAATATTGTTTCTTGCTCTTGAATCGCAAACCGCCCTTCGACATGTCTTCGCAGGCGACAATGTCGGTCTCTTCGCTGCCTGTTCGCTTAACGCACGCCTTGAAGTTCACTTGGGTGCGGCGGTGCCTCCGGCGGTTCTCGGGGGGCGTCGCAGGTTTGGGAGGCTCCACGACCGTCTCGGGCTCCGCCGTCGCTTCCATCTCTGCCCGCTCGGGAGCCACGGGCGGTATTGGCTTGTTTCCGAGCGCGGGCAACGCCGGCTCCTCCTCGAAATCGCCGGTAACCTGCTTCCACAGCGTCGAGAAGCCGCATCTCTTGCAATACTTGACCAAGCCGTCGTTGATGGCATAGACGTCGGCTTCCAGGTCGCTGTGAGTCACCTTTTCATGGCGTTGGCAACTGCTGCACTCCAGCCACACAGTGCTGGCTTGCTTATCGATTTCCGACACCGGGGGAAACTCCACGCCCCAGAAATCGAGATGAGGATCCACAAAGGCCACGCCGTACGTGTGGCCGTTGGGTTGCACCCCAATCTGGCCCACAACGCGAATTTCCGCTTCTTTGTTGGAATCCACGGAGCGAATGATAAGTTCTTGTTCGGGAGAAAGTTTGTATTCCGAGATGATTCCCGCGCCATGACGGCTCAGCACCACCGTTTTTGTCTGTTCGGAGAAGACTTTTCCGTCCATGTCGCTCCCTGTCAGGAGGATAGCGACCTCTTTCGGAATTCGAGCGCTTCGCCGCATGCCCTCGGGAGCCATTCTTTCCACCTGCTTACGAACCAAAGACTCGTCAACACGGGACCACCATATCCCGCGAGAAGCCCTGGTTCCAGGAACTTGGCCCAGCCAATAAAGGAAGGTGGGGAGGGAAAAGCACTTTCCTCACGCTTGCAAATAGGATATCGAGCAACATATCAAAAGTGTAACTTAAAAGAGAATGTTGCTCAAAGCAGAAACGCCCTGGGAATCGAATTCAGGCTCCAGGCACGCCGCAAAGGCGCTCGCGGGCTACCGCGCAGGCGGTTCCAACAAGTAAGTGGGTTCGATCATGCCGGTGAGGGGATAAAACTCTTCGCCGGTGTAGCGGAATCCGAGTTTCGGGAGTAGTGCGCGGGAAGCGGCATTGTTCGGGTGATGACCCGCATAAAGGCCGTTCGCGCCAAGCACGCCGAACGCGAATTCAATAACCGTTTGGCTTGCTTCCTTAGCGAATCCCCGGCCCCAGTAGGCCGGAAGGAGATGAACCCCCAACTCATGAATTTGCTTCTCGAGCTGGTAGGGGCGCAGCCCGGCGCATCCCGCAAATTCGCCGCCGGCGAGAAGAAAGACCGGCCAATACTGCATCTTGTGGGACTTCATCATCGCGATGTGCTCCGCAAGCCGTTCTTCCACTTTTCGCGCGGTAAAAGGGCCACCGATGAAGCGGCCCACTTCCGGATCGCCCCACAGCGCGAGGGCCAGCGGCAGATCTTCCTCTGTCCAGCAGCGAAAACCGAGCCGCGCCGATTTCAGGAAATAGGAATTCGAAGTTTGCATGCGGGAGATTGTTTATCGCCCGGGCGAGAAATTGCAAGAGCCGCGAAGCAAGTGGGAGCAGAGTACGTTCGTCGAATTGTAAAAGCAGGGGATTTCGATCATGGCGCAGATCAATCAGAGCGCAGCGCTTCCACGACGTCGACGCGAGCCGCGCGCGCGGCCGGCACCGCCGAGGCGATAACCGCAGCGATCAGCAAAACGAGCGCGGATCCGATCACGGGCAGCGCACCCGGTATCCGCACATCCTGGATATAACTGCCGGCCAAACGCGCCAGCGCGTAGCCGCACGCAGCACCAGCGGCTACGCCACCCGCGGCCATCACCGCGCCTTCGGCGATGACACTCTTAAGGAGCTGCCTCGGCTGCGAGCCAATCGCCAGGCGGATACCGAACTCGCGCGTTCTTGCGCTGACCGAGAAGGCCAGCACGCCCGCGACGCCGACGATGGCGATGGCCAGAGCAACGGCGGCGAAACCGCCGAAGACGATCGTGTTCAGGCGGTTGGGGGTGAGCACTTCGGCCCGGATATCTTCGAGCGTGGCGGCGTGCTCAACAGGTTGGTCGGCGGCCATGTCGCGGACGATGCGCGTGATCGGGGTCACCAGCGCGTAAGGATCCACGCGCGTGTGAACGAACAGGCGGCCGCCAAAGAGGGGCAGCTCCTTGTTGGCGGCGTCATCCGGTATCTGGCCGAAGGGGTGGTAGACGGTGAGCGCCGCACCAGGCACGACGTGTTCATCGTCCACGTCGGCGGCGACGCCTACGATGCGTCGCGGCCCTTTGTTGACGAAGATGAACGGCATCACCGGGTCGGTCCACACGATGTGGCGGTTGATGGGGTCTTGGCCGGGGAACATGCGCTGAGCCACGCTTTGGCTAACGATCACAACGGGCTCGCCGCCGCGACGGTCATTGTCGTCGAAGTCGCGTCCAGCAACAATCGGCACGCCCAGAGCGGCGAAAAATGACGGCGAAACAACGCGAAATTGCGCGCGGGGATCTTCTTCGCGAACGCCGTTCACATGGCCCTCGCCAGAGAACGCGAAGCCAGGACCAAAGCCGCCGGCGTCGCGCCAGGGGATGTTGGTGCCGAGAGCGACGCGATCCACGCCGGGGATTTCGTTGATGCGGCGGATGGTCTCCCTGTAGAAGTTGATGATCTCATCTGGAGTCTTTCCGTAGGACATAACCGGCACGTTCATGGCGAGAACGCGATGCATGTCGAAGCCTGTCTGTGTTGCTTGCAGCGTAAGGAGAGTCTTGATGAGCATGCTGGCTCCGGCCAGGAGCATGAAGGATGCGGCGATCTGCGTGACCGCGAAGATACGTAGCCGGCGGCTGGTGCTGCCGGTGATGCGCACTCCGCTGCTCGTGAGCCCGAATCCTTGCGAGGCGCTGGCGGAAGGCAGGCGGGGGACAAACGCCAGGAGAACGGAGGCCAGGATGGCAAGTCCGGCGCCAACCAAGAGCATGCTTGCGTCGATGGCGAGGTCCAGCGCGCGGACGGAGAAGCGCGAGGCGTAGCGAGCAAGAATGGCGACCATTGGACGGGCGCTGAGTACGCCAAGAATCGCGCCGGCGCCGCAGAGCAGCAGGCTTTCGGCGAGCAGAGTGCGACGCAGGGCTCCGCTGCTTGCGCCCAATGCGGCGCGGATGGCTAACTCACCTTCGCGACGCACGCTGCGCGCGAGGATTAGGTTGGCAACATTGGAGCACGCAATGACGAAGACCAGGATGGAGGCCGCCAGCAGGACCCAAAGAATCGTTCTGGCCCCGGACGTGATTTGGTCCCGCAGGAGCACGGCATGAATGCGGTTGTCGCCCTTCTGCGCGTAAGCCTCTTGATGTTCGCGAATCATCGCCGCGTAGACGGTGCTGAGTTCGGCGTTCGCTGACTCGAGGGTAGCACCGGGGCCGAGGCGGCCGAAGAGTTCAGTCATGCGGTGCACGCGGCCGGTGACCATCGTCGCGGAAAGATGATGCGGGCTGGTGACCACGTTCGCGATGATTTCGGTTTCGGCAGGATAGGGAACCGAGGGTTCCAGCACGCCGATGATCGTAGCGGAACGCTCGCCCAGCCGGATCTGCTTGCCGATGACGGAGGGATCGCTCTTGAGGGTGGTGGTCCAGAAACGATACGTGAGGACTGCAGCGCCGGCGGCGTTGGGGCCGTCGTCATGCATGTCGAGGAGCCGGCCGAGCACCGGGTGCAAACCCATCACTTCGAAATAGGAACCGCCGACAACTCCGGCGCGAACTTCGCGCGGCTCGCCGAGGCCGACCATGGTGAAGCCGATGGAGGAGAAGTCGCCAAAGGCGCTCAGCGTTTTGATCCCCGCGCGCAGATCCTGAATTTCGGGTACCGAGAAGTTGGTGTTCTCGATGCCGATTCCAGGGGCGCTCTGGCGGATGTAGATGAGGCGGTCCTCGTCGCGGTTGACGAGGGGGCGGAGGAGCACGCCGCGCACCAAGCTAAAAATGGCTGCGTTCGCTCCGATGCCCAGCGCGAGCGTGAGAATCACGGTGATGGCAAGCCCTTTGGCGCGTCCGAGCGAGCGAAGCGCGAAGTTCACTTCGCGCAAAAAGGTCAGAATGCTTTCGCGGAACTGCGGAGAGTTCGATGCGCGTTCGGTCATGCGGATTTCTCCTGTACTTGTTTTATTACAAATTCGGCCAGGCGTTCAAGGCTTTGCGTCCAGCCGGCCTCCATCCCAGCGAGGTATGCGGCTGCGTAATTAACCACGGCGGCTGCGCGCGTTTGCAAAGTGAGTTTCGTCTTGCCTGCATGCTCGGCGAAGGTGACGGATGTAAGCCCGTCGAGGATAGGATTGCCTTCCTTGTCCGTCGCGATATTGGTGAAGACGAGCCGCTCGGGCTTCACGACCTCGCGATACACACCACCGCATGGATATTCAGTGCCATCCGGGGCGCGCATGACGATACGCCAGGCGCCGCCGACCCGTGCGTCCAACTCGCAAACAGGATTCGTGAACCCTTTCGGGCCCCACCACTGCGCCATGAGCTTGGCATCGGTCCATGCCCGGAAGACGAGTTCACGCGGCGCATCGAAAACGCGCGTGATGACGACTTCCTTCTCGGCCAGCTTGTTGGTCCCTTCCACGAAGTGTTTCAGCGCTGAAGTGAAATGTGTCCAACCCTGTAAAAAATTCCCTCTTGCCAGCTCGGGATTTGCTTCCGGGAGAAATGTTTCCAGACCTTCGTGGGTCAGCTTCAGTTTCGTTTTATTTCCTTCCGGAAATAATTCGAAGGACACAGATGATTCGCCGGGCTTTCCCCCATACTTCCAGTTGTACGCGATTTTCTTGCCCGGGACCACCTGAGTCACCTTCCAAATGTGCAGGTGATCTTTTTCGTTGTGGCGGACAGTGAACTGGGTTTCAAATCCCACTTCGGGCTTGAACGAATTGAGAGGCCCAAAATACCATTGTCTCATCTGATTTGGATCGGTGATGGCTTTCCACACGATATCCCTTGGAGCGTCGAAAACTCGTTCGATGATGATCGGTGTCTTTGCGAGTTGTTCGGAGAGACGCTCCAGGGTTTGTTTCCCGCCTTCGATGAAGCCAAGATCCTTATTCACGCGCTCCCGTTCCTCGGGTGAATCGAAGACCATCCGTAGAGTGAGCTTGGTCTTGTCACCTTCTTCCTCGAAGGTCCAGGTTACCTGGCACTGTGCGTGGGCGTCGCCCTCTCTGCCGCCTATTTGCGAGTAGACTATGCGGTCGTGTTCTACGACCTCGACAAAAACTACCTTGTTCGGATAGTTAGTTCCGTCGGGCCCGTGCATCGTGTGACGCCAGACGCCGCCCGGCCTTACATCCATCTCGTGGATGGTGGTCGAGAAGCCTCGCGGGCCCCACCACTTCACCACATGCCGCGGATCGATCAAGGCATCCCAGACGAGTTCGCGCGGCGCATCGAAGACGCGCGAAAGGACCATTTCCCGGTCCGCGGTATTCGGAGCAGGGCTTGCTGCTGCTTTATTTCCGGCCATGCTTGGTCTCCTTTTTCTGAACGCCCTTCCGGGCGATTTTCTGTACGTGTTTGTGGGCCTTACTCTGGACGTTTTTCTGGGCGTCCTCCCGGACGAGGTTCCGTGCTTCACTCTTCGCACCTTTTTGGACTTCGCGCAAATAGTCATCCAGGCGATCGAAGCTCTCTGTCCAAAATCGCCGGTAGTGGGCGACCCAATCGGCGACGTCCTTGAGCGGATTTGCATCGAGCCGGCATGGTCTCCATTGCGCTTCACGGCCACGTGCGATCAGGCCGGCGCGCTCCAGCACTTTTAGGTGCTTGGAGACTGCGGGCATGCTGATGTCGAAGGGTTCGGCAAGATCCGTGACGGAGGCTTCTCCGGAGATCAGGCGAGCCAGAATGGTGCGCCGGGTGGGATCGGCGAGAGCGGCGAAGGTGGAGCTGAGGCGATCGGAGGTCACGGTGTAATTAACCTATAGGTTAAATACAACAGAGGCGGAGCTTTTGTCAAGTAGCCCCTAGAGATATTTCGACCTCAGAATGAATATTTCGCGGCGAACTGGATCAGCCGCGGAGTGCCGGTGGTGGAGGTAATGGCTCCGAAGCTCGGGCCGCTTTCAATGTCCGTGAAAGTCGGGATGTTGAAGTTCGGATGGTTCCAGAGGTTGAAGAACTCGGCGCTGAATTTAAGATGCGTCTTCTCGGTGATACGGAAGTTCTTGCCGATGGAAAAGTCCCAGTTCTGCTGGAACGGTCCGCGGAATGTGTTGCGTCCGAGGTTGCCGAAAGCAGTCGTACAAAAATTCGGATCCACCAGGCATTGCGCGGGATAGAGCTGCGGGGCAGGACTGAAGGCGGAGGCGTTCAGATACGCGTTCAGGCGGGATTCGGTCGAGCCCGAGGGAATGGCGTCTGCAATAGTTTTGCCGGGCGCGAGGCTGGCCGTAGAGGACGGCGAAAGGAGCGTGAACGCGGAGCCGCCAGCCGAATCGATCACCGTGAACGGCCGGCCGGACTGAAAAATGACGATGCCGCTGACGTTCCAGTCTTTTAGGAGAGCCGCCCTTGCACCGGTCGCTTCCTTGAAGAACGGGAAAGCGTAATCGTAGCTGACCACCAGGCGGTGTCGGCGGTCGAAATCGGAGAGCCCGTAGGAATCGCGCAAGTTGGTCTGATCGTTGAAGGCGGTGTTGAACGA
>Ga0210407_10002482_pt1 | contig 15803 bp, 16 predicted proteins | sample IncBWC27MmetaG_FD_150860 | JGI IMG/M metagenome (GOLD analysis project Ga0210407, IMG submission 150860) | Forest soil microbial communities from Barre Woods Harvard Forest LTER site, Petersham, Massachusetts, United States - Inc-BW-C-27-M | ecosystem: Environmental > Terrestrial > Soil >...
GCGGATTCCAGGAAGACCTGCGCGCCCGCCTGCTTTCGTTCACTCCGCAGATTACGATCGAGCGCGCCGACGGCGGAGTCTGGAATCCGGCCGAGTTGGCAAAGAAAATCTCGACGCTGCCCGCGGTAACCGCGTCGGCGCCGTTCGTCTCCTCGCAGGTGATGGCGGTATCGAGCACGGATTCGGGAGCACCGGGCCTGGTCTCGGGCGGAATTTTGCGCGGCGTGGTCGTGCACGACAACCCGGTGCTGAGAGAATTGCAGGACACGCTCGAGTCGGGAAGCCTCGCCGGACTGGAGACGATGTATCCCGTGACTATTGTGGAAAAGGGCGTGAAGCGGCAAGTAATGCTGCCCGGCGCGATCATCGGCAAGCAGCTCGCATTGGACCTCGGCGCGAGAGTTGGCGATCCGATCATTCTGATCTCACCCGCGAGCCTGGGCGCGGGAATCGGGCCGCCGCGCCTCAAACGATTCGTGGTCGCGGGCCTCTTCCACTCCGGGATGTTCGAGTTCGACTCGACGCTGATTTTCACCGCCCTCAAGGATGGACGCGCGCTGCTGGCCGACGATTCGAATCTCCAGAGCGGGTTGGAACTGCGGCTCACCAACATGTTCGACGCGCCGGCGGTACGCAGTCAGATCGCGGCGATCGCGGGGCCGGATTTCGAAGTCTCGGATTGGACCACCGCCAACGCGCCGCTCTTCTCCGCGCTGCAACTGGAGAAGTTCACCTACTTCATGGTGCTGCTGCTGATCGTGCTGGTCGCAGCGTTCAACATTATCGCGACGCTGGTGATGGTGGTGATGGAGCGGCGCAAAGAGATCGCGATCCTGCGCACGATGGGCGCGCGAGCGGGCTCGGTTGCCATGATCTTTTTGTGCGAGGGCGCCACCATCGGCGTGGTTGGCACCGCGTTCGGGGTGGTGGCCGGCTACCTGACGTCCTGGCTGATCGGCGAATATCACTTGATTCATCTGCCGCCCGACATGTTCATGGTGAGCGCGGTGCCGGTGCGGATCTATTCGATAAATTTCATCGCGGTTGCGGGCGCGACTATCGTGCTCTGCCTGCTGGCGGCAATTTACCCGGCACTGCGGGCGATGCGGCTCTCGCCGGTCGAGGTGATCCGCTATGAGTGAGCCGCGCGCCGCTGCGGCGGTGAAACCGAAGCTCGCGGGTGGCCGTCTAATCGAGGTGCGCGGCCTCGACAAGACTTTTTACGATGCCGATCGCGAGGTCCGAGTGCTCCGCGGGCTCGACTTGAACGTGCAGGCGGGCGAGGAGATCGCGATCGTCGGGCAATCGGGAACCGGCAAGTCCACCCTGTTGCACATCATCGGGAGCCTCGAGGTGCCGACCGCTGGCAAGGTTCAGTTTGAAGGCGAGGATTTGTTCGCACTCGATCAGAAGACGCTCGCTGAATTCCGCAATCTCAAGTTGGGCTTCGTGTTCCAGTTCCATTACCTGCTGGCCGACTTTACGGCGCTGGAAAACGTGATGATGCCCGCGTTGATCAGCCGGATGCCCGATGAGACGGCGCGCAAGCTCGCGACCGAGATGCTGGAGATCGTGGGACTCGGCGACAAGCTGGGCCGGCGCCCGGCGGAGTTGTCGGGAGGCGAGCAGCAGCGCGTCGCGGTCGCGCGCGCGGTGGTGCTCCGACCCAAGCTGCTGCTCGCGGACGAGCCGACCGGCAACCTGGATCCGCATACGGCCGAGGAAGTCCACGAACTGTTCCACAAGCTGAATCGGGAGCTGGGGATCACGTTGGTGATCGCAACTCATAACGAGCGGCTGATGCGCAGCGTCGGCCGCGCGCTGCGGCTTCATGAAGGAAAATTGCTCGCCGAACCGAAATCGTGACGCGTCGCGAGCGATCGTGACGCGACAAAAAGCGCCTCGGCGCATCGACGGGATCGCGGCCGTGCGGATGCTCGGTTTACATGGGGAGACTGATTGGCTAGTTTGGTCGCCGTTTTCAGTGTGTTCGAGTGACATCGGAAAAATTCAACGCGCGCACGCGTCGCGCGCCGCTATATTGCGGACTGCCGAACTGGTCCCGCGCGATTGTGACGATCGTGCTGGCGGCGATATTTACTTCGGCGGCCGCGCTCGCGCAGGGGCCTGCGCCGATAATTTCGAAGATCGTAATCACCGGTAATCAGCGCGTCGAAGACGACGCGATTCGCATCCACATCAGCCAGCAAGTTGGCCAGCCGTACGACCCCGCCGCAGTCGATGCGGACGTCATCGCAATTTACAAGATGGGTTTCTTCGAGAACGTGATTCCCAGGCTCGAACGCCAGGGCAGCGCCAACGTGCTAGTTTACCGGATCGTCGAACGCCCGCAAGTAAGCGACGTCAAGTTGTACGGCATGAAGGCGGTCCGCTCCAACGACGACAAGGTCGTCGAGGCGGTCAAGGTTCATCCCGGCGCGATCCTCGATCCGGTCGCGGTCAAGGAGACCATCAACAACCTCACCCAGATTTACGCGGACAAGGGCTATACCGATGCCAAGGTGACTTTCAAGGCGATCCCGCAGCCCGACAACACCGCGTTCGCCGAGTTCGACGTGGTCGAAGGCGGCACGGTTCAGATCACCACGATCAACTTCGAGGGCAACAAGGCGTTTTCATCGAGCATGCTGCGCTCGGTCATGGAAACCAAGACTCATAGCAGGCTGCTCAGCTGGATCACGGGATGGGGCGCGCTCGATCAGAAGAAGCTGCAGCAAGACGTCGATCGGCTGACCCAGTTTTATTACGACAACGGTTATCTGAATATCCAGGTCCAGCCGCCGCGGATCACGCGCACCGGCGACAAGATCACGCTGACGATCGTGCTGGACGAAGGCACGCCGTACCGGGTCGGCAAGATCGCAATCGAAGGCAACCTCAAATTCCCGCGCCGCGAACTGCGCAAGCAGCTCAACATGAAAACCGGCGATCTGTTCCGCGGCTCCTCGCTGGAGCATCAGGTGCTCGCGCTGTCGGACTTCTACTCGAATCGCGGCTACGCGTACGTGAACGTCGATCCGCGCAACCAGCTGGTCGCTGCGACAAAAAGGGTCAACGTGGTTTTCGTGATCAACCCGGGTCATGAAGTTCTCATCGACCGGGTCAACATCAGCGGCAACACCAAGACCTCGGACAAGGTTATCCGGCGCGAGATTCAGGTCCAGGAGCAGGAGCCGTATAGCGCCGAGGAGATTCGCGACTCCAAGGTTCGGCTCGACCGGCTCGGTTTCTTCTCTGACACACGCATCACCACCTCGCCGGCGACGCAGCCGGACAAAATCAATCTCGACGTCAACGTGGCCGAGGCCAACACCGCCTCGTTCCAGGTGGCGGGCGGTTTCGACAGCTATCAATCGCTGTTCGGCAACTTCACGCTGGGCAACACCAACCTGTTCGGCGGCGGCGAATCGATCATCCTCAATGCGCAGGTCGGCTTCCTGTTCCAGAACTACAGCATCAGTTATACCGAGCCGTGGTTCCTGGATATTCCGCTTGGCGTGGGCCTGCAGTTGTTCGACAACAAGACCTACCTGCTGAGCTTCAACCAGGCGTCGGCCGGGTTTACGCTGACGACGACCTATCCGCTGACCGAACTCGGCTTCAAAAAGCTCGGACCTTTTTCGTTAAAGAACGTAAGTGCGGGACTCGGCTACACGTTCCAGAGCGTCGGAATCACCGGGCTGAACCAGCTCACGACTTTCGATATTGCGCGCTTTCGCGGCTATACGCAGACCTCCGAGATAACTCCCACGATTCGCCGCTTCACGGTGGACAATCCGGTCGATCCGCGCACCGGTACCGTAGAGAGTCTGAGCATGCAGTTCGGCGGAATCGGCGGCGGCGAGCAATTTATCAAGGGGGTCGCGCACTTCCGCTATTTCTATCCGTTCCTGAAGAGCCAGACGTTCGGCACGTTGGTCCTTTCGCAGGGCGTCACCTTCGGTATCGGTACCGACCTGAAGAGCGGCACCGGCGGCGAGATTCCGCTGTTCGAGCGGTTCTTCCCCGGTGGAGTGGGCGGCCCGGGAGACGTTCGCGGCTACCAGTTGTATTCGCTTGGGCCGCAGAAAACTATTTTCAACGCGGCCGGCCAGCCGATCAGCGTCCAGAACATCGGTGGCAGCAAGGAATTGCTGTTCAGCAACGAAATCACTTTCCCTATTCTGTCGGGACTTGGCATCCGCGGCGTGATATTCACCGACGCTGGACAATCGTTCCGGCTCAAGGACTCGCTGGACATCACGCAATTGCAGGCCGCGTTTGGATTCGGGGTGCGCTGGAAGTCGCCGTTCGGTCCGCTCGCCGTGGATATCGCGTTCCCGCTGAACCCACGGCCGGCGGATCAGAACACAGTTTTCGAGGTCGGCGCCGGCTCGCCACTTTAAGCGATGTGTTGAACCTGTTACCGGAAGGAATAACGTGTATATTCCACTTGCGCGAGGCTGCGGTGTTGCGGCCGCCGCGCGGAGACGTTTCTCGGAATTCGTAATCGACAGGGAGGCCGTCCGGACTGTATGAGGCAACGATTGATTTTCGGTGCGTTGGTGGGCGCGATGCTTGCGGTGATGTCCGCTGCAATTCCGGCGCGCGCCGAAATGAAGTTCGCATACGTCGACGTGCAGCGCGCGCTCAATGAGTGCGACGCCGGCAAGCGGGCCAAGGCTGAATTCCAGGGACGCGTCACGTCGCTCGAAGGGCGCCTGCAGCGGCAGCAGAACGAGGTCCAGGCCCTTAAGGATGAGATCGAAAAAAAGGGCATGCTGATGACCGAGAACGAGCGCCAGAGCAAGCAGGATGCGTACGTCGCCAAGCTCAAAAACTTCGAGCGTGACTACAAAGACTCAAAGGACGAACTGCAGGCCAAGGACAATGAGATGACCGCAAAGATCGTGCACGATCTCGCGCAGGTCATTCGATCGCTCGGCGAGCGCGACAACTACACGATGGTGCTGGAAAAAGGATCGATCTTGTGGGGCGCTCCCGGCATCGATATCACCGACCAGGTGATTCGCAATTACAACGCGACGCACGCGCAGGTCGGCACGCTCGGCGACGGCGGCGCAGGCATGTCGCGCGCCAGCGCTCGCGCGGAGCAGGCGGGCGCGCCGGAGCCCTCTGACTTCGGCTCGAGTGCCGCCAGACGCTCGACCATTTCGAAGTAAGCTGCTCGCTTGCGAAGCGATCGCATTTTGATTTCCCCGAAGTGAACCGCGGTGGCTGACGACGCAAAGGTCGCCGAGCTTGGACAAGTGCTGGGGCTGCTGCCCCATCGCTATCCATTTCTGCTGGTCGATCGGATCCTCGAACTGGGCAAGGGCCGGATCGTGACGATCAAAAACGTCAGCTTCAACGAACCGTTCTTCTCGGGGCATTTCCCCGGGCATCCGGTGATGCCGGGAGTGCTGATCGTCGAAGCGCTGGCGCAGTCGGGGGCGATCCTGGCGCTGAGCGAAGCGGGCGCGAGTGCGAGCCGTCTGTTCATGCTGACCGGGCTCGACAAAGTGCGCTTTCGGCGCCGCGTTGTCCCCGGCGATCAGCTCCGGATGGAAGTGAAAATTCTAAAATTTCACCGCCCGCTGTGGCGGATGCAGGCCGTGGCGCGGGTCGGCGACGAATTGGCCGCGGAGGCCGAACTGTCCGCGATGGAAGTCCAGGAGCAAGAACAATAGCCGGCCGAATCCATCCCTCCGCGATCATCGACAAGCGCGCCGCACTCGACACGAGCGTCGAGGTCGGCGCAGCCGCCGTGATCGGGCCGGACGTCAAAATTGGAGCCGGCACCGTGATCGGCCCCAGCGTCGTCATCGAATGTCTGACTACTATCGGCGAGCGCAATCGTATCTTCTCGTTCGCGATGGTCGGCGCCGCAACCCCGGATTTGAAATTTCACGGCGAGCCAGCAACCCTCGAGATTGGCGACGACAACACGATCCGCGAGTTCACCTCGATTCATCGCGGCACCGAGGTCGGCGGGATGCGCACCGTTATCGGCAATCATGTGCTGGTGATGCCGTACGTGCACATCGCGCACGACTGCGTCATCGGCGACAATTGCATCCTGGTCAACTCGACCCAGCTCGGTGGACACTGCGTGCTCGAGGAATTCGTAAATCTCGAGGGGATGAGCGGCGTGCATCAGTTCTGTCGCATCGGAGCGCATGCGTTCGTCGCGGCCGGCGCCAAGGTCGCGCAGGACGTGCCGCCCTACTCGATGGTTGCCGGCGATCGCGCGCGCCTGGCCGGGGTCAACGAGATCGGACTTCAGCGCCGAGGGTTCAGCGCCGAAAAGATCCTCGCAATCAAGGCCGCGACCCGCACATTGTTTTTCTCCAAGCTGCTCCGCGAAGAGGCGATCGCCAAAGCGCTCGAGGAAAACGGCGACCTCGCCGAAGTCCGGCAGCTGGTCGATTTCATCGTCAACTCCAAGCGCGGAGTCGTTGGCCGCGAGCGTGAATAAGCTCGGGCTCATCGCGGGCAACGGCGTCTTTCCGCTCGAAGTGGCGCGCGCCGCGCGCAGCCGCGGACTCAAGGTTGTCGCCATCGCGCATCTGAACGAAAGCGATCGCGCGCTCGACTCGATCGCCGATCAAGTCACCTGGATCAAAGTCGGCGAGCTGCAGAAAATTATCGACGTCTTCAAAAAAGCCGGCGTCTCGGAAGCCGCGATGGCTGGCGGCATCTCTCGCGCACGGCTGAAAGACTCGTTCGCGCCCGACGCGCGCGCGCTCGCGATGCTCGCGAATATCGGCCGCTTCAGCGACGACGCCGTGCTGCGCGGAGTGGCCCGAGAGGTCGAGGCCGAAGGAATCAGAATGATCGATCCGGTACCGATGCTGCGGCATTGGCTCGCGCCGACCGGCCTCGCGGCCGGGCCGGAGCCGACTCCTGCGCAACTGCGCGATCTGGATCTGGCGTTCGCAGTCGCGCGCAATTTGGGGCAATTCGACATTGGGCAAACCGTAGCGGTACGCGATGGAACGGTCGCGGCGGTGGAAGCGCTCGAGGGCACCGACGCCGCATTGCGCCGCGCCGCATCGATCGTCGGCGCAGGACTGGTGGTCGCCAAGGCGGCCAAACCCGGCCAGGACATCCGCTTCGATCGTCCCGCGATCGGGCCCGCCACTATCGAACTGCTCGCAGAAATCGGCGCAGCGATGCTCGGCGTCGAGGCGGGCGTAGCGCTCATCCTCGAACACGATCGCACGCTCGATCTCGCGCGCTCGAAAAACCTGGGCGTTTACGGCCATGCGTGAACTGCGCGCCGCCGTAGTCGGAGCGGGCCGACTGGGCACGCTTCACGCGCGCAAGTACGCCGCGATTGCGGGCATCAAGCTCGCACACGTCGTGGACCTCGATCCCGCGCGCGCGGCGAGCGTCGCGGCTGAGCTTGGCGGAGCGCCGCTTACCGATTATCGATTGCTCGCGGGCAAAGTCGATCTGGTGACGGTTGCGTCGCCTGGTGTGACGCATCATGAGATCGCATCCGCGATGCTTAAGGCCGGAATCGACGTGCTGCTGGAAAAGCCGATGGCCGAGACCTTGGCGCAGGCCCACGAACTCGCAAACCTGGCATCGGCGAGCGGCCGTATTCTTCAAATCGGACATCTCGAACGATTCAATCCGGCCGTCGTGCATCTGCATTCGATCGTGAAAAATCCGCGCTTTGTCGAATGCCATCGGCTCGCGCCGTTTACCGAGCGCGGCACCGACGTCGACGTGGTGCTCGATCTGATGGTGCATGATCTTGACGTGATCATGTCGGTTGCGCCGTCGGAAGTCGCGTCGATGGAGGCGATCGGGGTCGCGATTCTGACCGATCGAATCGACCTCGCCAACGCGCGCATCCGCTTCCAGAGCGGGCTCATTGCCAACCTGGTGACGAGCCGCGTCTCCGCCAAGCGCGAGCGCAAGATTCGCTTCTTCCAGCCCGACGCGTACATTTCGGTGGACTACGAAGCGCGCAGCATCCAGCTCTATCGCAAAACACCGCCCGCGCGCGGGGCGAACTTCCCGACTATTTCGGCCGAGCAGATAGATCTCGGCGAGGGCGATCCGCTCGCCGATGAAGTAAATGCGTTCGTCGACTCGGTGCGGCGCCGCTCCAAACCAGCGGTCAGCGCCGACGACGGGCTCCGCGTGATGGAACTATCCGAGCGAATCAAAGCGGTAATGGTCACCGACGCGATCGCGACTTGACGCCTAACCATCGCTGCGCCAGCATTGATATTCGATGCGCTGGAATGAGTTAAAAATATTAGGCGGCGCGGTGCTCGCGGTTGGCGTGGGGTTTCTGATCTTCACATCGACCTCGAACTGCCGAATGGTAACTGGGACCGGGCGCGACGCGATCGATGTAAATGTGTCCGCGATGCGTCCGGGAAGCGCGCAACTGTTCTGCTACACCGACGACGCGGGGAAGAGACTTCGCTTCGTGCTCGCGCGAGGCACCGACGGCAAAGTGCGCTCCGTGTTCGACGCATGCCGCCAGTGCTTCGGGTTCCATCGCGGCTACCAGGTGGTGGGCGGCGAACTGATCTGCCGGGTCTGCGGCAATCACTACCGCATCGATCGCATGGCCGAGGGCAAGGCGTCCTGCGTGCCGGCCAGCCTGCCGCATGAGGACGCATCGGGCAAGGTCCGAATCAGGACCGCGGACTTACAAGCCGGTCACGCGTTCTTTTAGCGAGATCCATATCTGCGATGAATCCAACTGACGAGCGTCTCACTAGGCGAAGTTTTGCAGTCATCGCTTTGGTGGCGATGCTTGCCTTGTCGGGATGTAATCGCGAAGCGGCGGGCGATTATCCGGCCGCGAGCGGGAATAATTGCCTGCCCGATGTGAGTCTGATCGATCAGCACGGGAGTGCTATTTCGCTAGCATCGCTGAGGGGCAAGCCCGTGCTGATCGATTTCATCTACACCTCGTGCGCCTCGACCTGCCCGGTCCTGACCTCGAAGATGGTCTCGGTGGCGCGCGAACTCGGCCCGGCTCTGGGAGCCGAGGTCACGATAGTTTCGATCACGCTAGATCCCGAGCATGATAGCCCCGCGCAGCTGGCGAGCTACGCGAAGGCGCAAGGCGCCGATGACAATGGATGGCTGTTCCTGACCGGCAAGCCAGCGCAAATCGATCAGGTACTCGCGATGTTCAAGCTCCGGCGAATGCGTGAGGACGACGGATCGATCATGCATTCCGTGTCGGCGTTTCTGCTCGGTCCCGACGGTCATCAGATTCGCCAGTACAATGCGCTGGACGTCAGCGCGGCGGCCGTTGCTGCCGACGTCCACTCGCTCGGCAAGAGTTGATTAGGTGGCAACTTCACTCGGAATCGATCGGCTCACGATGCGTCAGCTTGGCGCCACTATGGCGCTAGTCATGATGGTCGCGAGCTTGCCGACGATCGGCGTGATCGTCATCTCGGATCGTTCAGGGCCAACTATCTCGCTCGACGTATGCCACCCGCTCCAGTCGCTCGATACCGCTCCGATCATCCTGGTCGCGCGCCCGGCCCAGCCGGAGATCGGCGCCAGGATTTTCTCGCACGAAACACTTGCACAGTTCGTTCCGATTCTGAAAAGTAAATTCGCCGAGACTCCCGATCCGCCTCCGCCCAAGCAGTTCTGCTAGCAGGGCAGTTTCACATTCTCGCAGATAGACGATTGCTCGCGGACCTCGATAGTTCGCGTGAGAAGGATACGGCCTGACCTGGCCGCGGTGGGATGCTTATGCGGAGGAATTTTCTTTTTATCATCATAGCCGTGCTTGCGATGCCCGCAGGCGCGGCATACGCACACGGTGTTGTGGGCGACTACGTCTTCCTGGAGCCGCTAATTACTCAGGATCCAGCGCCCGCCAACGAGTTGGATATCCTGGCACCCTCATGGGTCAAGAGTAGTGATGCCAATACCTATTCAATTGCTTCCTCGGTCGAGAAAGTTTTGTGGATAGACGATAACTACATGCCGCGATTCAGCATCGGAGGCGGCAGCGGATGGCAGCATCAATCGCCCTATCACGGACCGAGCCTCGACGGTTTCGACGGACTCACGATGTTCGCGAAGTGGGCGTTCTATTACTCGCAAGAGCACGAGTTCCTGGCCTCGATCGGGATGCAGATCCAGTTGCCGACCGGCAACACCGGCATCCAGCCGTCGAGCCATACCAGCCTTGGGCCGACCTTCCTGTGGGAAAAAGCCCTTGGCGACCTCCCCAATTCGCCAGTGCTCAAGTACCTGCGGCCGTTGGGTATTCAGACAGATTTCGGTTATGTGCCCGCTATCGGCGGGCCGACCAGTCATCATATGTTTGCCGATGCGACAATCGAGTACTCGCTTCCTTATCTCAGCAACAGTGTTCAGGACATCGGATTAAAGTGGCCACTGCGCAACATGTTTCTCTTCAATGAAATCAACTACGACCAGTTGATCACGGGACCGTCAGGTCAAACTTTCCCCTCGCTCCTGGCGACCCCCGGCATCGCGTACGTGGGTTATCACTTTGAAGTGTCGATAGGTACTCAGTTCGCGCTTAACAATGCGGCTAGACCTGGCACTCACGCAGCGGTGCTCGGGCTGTTAGATATTTTTTACGATTCCTTTTTCCCAAAATGGGGTAACTGGACAATCAATCGAGGACCGGCCGAATGAATACATCTAAGAAGTGGTTATCCGCTGCCGCTGTACTGACTATTGTTACTTGCTATGCGATCGGAGCGTCGGCGCATTCGTTTCCAGAGTCGGAGACTCCGTCGGCGGGACAAAGAGTCGCGTCCGCTCCCTCCGAGATAACGATCGACTTCGACGCTCCGATAGAAAAGCTGTTCGCCAAGCTGGAAGTAGTCGGCGCCGACGGCAAGAACGATGCTACCGGCGCGGCGCAGGTAAGCGACGATGGGCGCCGGTTGTCGGTCAAGGTCAGCGGACTCAAACCCGGCGACTATACGGTAAAGTGGGCGGTCGTCTGTATCGATACGCATCACACGGAAGGGTCGTACACGTTCTCGATCGCAAGCGGAGGATCGTGATCGAAACACCGGTAATTCTGGCCTGGCCGTTGATCACGGCGCAGATCCTGATCTTCGGGACCGCGGCTTTCGCGTTGATAACGGCGTCAAGCCAGGTCGCTGACCGCGAGCGCTCGGCTGATAGTCTTGTGGCGCTTTGGCGCGGACTGGCGCTTCTGATTCTGGCAATTTCGCCGATACGGTTTCTCTCCGTCGCGGCGGGGATGGCCGATTCGAGCTTGAAGGACGCTATTCCGTTCGTGCCGCAGATAATGCGCGAGACTTTCGCTGGGCGAGTGTGGGCATGGCGGCTCGGCGTAGTTGCGATGCTCGCTATAGCGGCATGGATTGCGCCGCGGCGGATGCTACCTGTCCTGATCTGCGCGATGGCGGCCGTGCTGCTGCTTTGCCAGAGCATCACGAGTCATGCCGTCGACAGCGGTGCATACGCAATCGCGATTCACTTTATTCATCAAGTTGCAGCAGGCCTGTGGATAGGAGCGCTGGCGTGCCTGCTACTCGGAGCTACTGTAGGTCATGCGCGTGCCGAATGGCTCAAGTGGGCTACCGGGCGAGTGTCGACAACTGCGGCGTGGTCGGTAGCAGCGCTGCTAGTCACCGGCTCAGTCAGGGCATGGTACGCACTCGGCTTGCACTTCGACCTACTTCTCTATTCGCTCTACGGGCGCACCTTGTTATGGAAGCTCGCGACTGCCGCAACTGTGATTCTAATCGGCGGATACAACCGCTACCGGCTGGTGCCGGCTCTTGGTGAAGCGTCGGCTCGTACGACGCTGATTCGCAATGTCACCGCCGAATGCCTGCTGCTCGGCGCGGTACTCGGCTGGTCCGCGCTGCTGGCCAACACTCCGCCGCCGCATTGAGTAACGTACCTATAACCAGTAAGGGATATATTATGAGTATTCGCTATATTGTCAGATCGATAATTGTCAGTTGCGCGGTGGCGTCGATTCTTGTCCTCGCACATTCGTCGCCGATGGTTGCTGGTTCCGCTCAGACGCCCGCCGTCAGCGAACCGCAAAAGAGTTTGACGCTCGATCCAAAGCAGTTCGTCGGCCCGGTAAGAGAGGCGTACACCTTCGCGGGGAAGAATCCCGCGCTGCTCGCACAACTGCGTTGCTACTGCGGATGCGACAAGGCCTTCGGTCATCAGAATCTGCTCGATTGCTATCGCAGCACCCACGGCGCGACCTGCGAAATCTGCACCCAGGAAGCGTTGCTGGCGAAGGCGTTGTCGGAGCAGGGCTCGCCGGTCGATCAGATTCGCAACGCGATCCGCAGAAATTTCGCAGGCGACAATTGAACTAGACGAGCCCGCCTATTTGCGGCGCCGTGTCTTTCAATACACAATCGCTTCGATGCCGTTGAATGCCGAAGCGCCGCCGCCGCTTGTTGAGCGCACAAACATGAACGCGCGCAAGCGCCGCATCATGATCGTTGCCGGCGAGGCGTCGGGCGATCTTCATGGCGGCGATCTGGCGCGCGAGATCATGGCGCGCAATCCCGGCTGCGAACTGTTCGGCATAGCCGGTGAGAATATGCGCGCGGCAGGCGTGCGAGCGCTGGTCCGGATGGAAGATATCCATGGGCTTGGACTGTCCGAGCTCGCCTCGACGATCGGACGCACGATTCGCGCATTTCGCATGCTCAGCAGGATCATCCGGCGTGAGAAACCCGACCTCGTGATCCTGATCGATTACGCCGAGTTCAACCTGATTCTCTCGGGCACCGCCAAGCGCGCGGGCGTGCCGGTGCTCTACTACATTACGCCGCAGGTCTGGGCATGGCGGCGCGGGCGCGTGGACAAACTTGTCGATCGCGCGGACCGTCTCGCTGTGGTGCTGCCGTTCGAGAAGGAGCTGTTCCATCGCGCGGGCGAGCGCGTGTCATTCGTTGGGCATCCCTTGCTCGACCGGGTCGCACCGGCGTCGAGCCGCGTGGAGACGTTGAAGCGCCACGGATTTTCGCCCAACGCCCGATTGATCGCGATCCTGCCTGGCAGCCGCCGCGCCGAGGTTCGCTACCTGCTCGATCCGATGGCGAAGGCGGCGCGTATTATCGCGCGCGACCATAACCTGGAAGTCGTCCTCGCGCTCGCGCCGACTCTGACCCGCGAGGAACTCACGACGGTCGGAAGCTCTGATCTCGCCGGCGTGCGGGTTATCGACAACGACACATATGGTATTGTCGCCGCGAGCCAGCTTGCACTGGTCGCATCGGGAACCGCCACGCTCGAGACGGCGCTGCTCGGATGCCCCGAGGTGATCGCTTACAAAGTCTCGCCACTTACCTATATCCTAGGGCGGATGCTTGTGACGGGAGTGGATTACATCGGGATGCCGAATATATTGGCGGGCCGCAAAATTGTGCCGGAACTGATCCAGGGCGAGGTGACGGTGGAGAACCTGGTGCGCGCCGCAGAGCCGCTGCTCGGCGACACGATTCGCGCGGAAACAGTAACGGCTCTCGGTGCGCTGCGCGAGAAGCTGGGCGCTCCAGGAGCCGCCGGCCGCGTCGCCGAAATTGCGCTCGGCATGATCGAATGAAGATGTTGTCCGACATGCAACGCCGCCTGCTCGGGTACCTCCGCAAGTACCTGTTCCCTTATGTGCTGCTGCTCGCCATCGCGATGACCGTGCTGGCGGCCGCCACGGGCGCGGTCCCTCTGCTGATCAGATTGGTGGTCGATACGGTAGCCAGCCCAAACCTGACACTTCTCGACGCGCACGGCGCGATGGAGCTGCGCGAATACTCGCTGGTGCTCGCGGGATTATTTTTGCTCCGCGCCATAGCCAATTTTGCCGACGACTACCTGAGCGCCTATCTCGCTCAGAAAATCACGCTCGATATCCGCGCCGACCTGAACGAAAGCCTGCAACGCCAGTCGCTGAGCTTCTTCAATCGCACTCCTACCGGCGTGATGGTCTCGCGCGTGATCAACGACGTGAACCTCGTAACCCAAGGCATCACGAGCGGTGTATTTTCGATCTTCGGCGACGGCATCCAGCTAATCGTGCTACTGATCGCGGCGTTCAAGCTCGACTGGCACCTCGCGATTGTCGCCTTCATCGGTTTCCCAATCGTCGTCGTACCGATAATAGGCCTTTCCAAAAAGGTTCGCCGGGAAACCAAAAATTCGCAAAAGCAAATGAGCGGCCTGCAATCGCTCCTGCACGAAACCTTTCAGGGCAACCGCGTCGTGAAGGCGTTCGGGATGGAAGACTACGAGCGCATTCGATTCAACCGCGAGCTCAAGCGCCTCTTTCGGATCTATATGCGTGTCGCGCGCATCAAGGCATTTACCGGTCCGCTGATCGAGGCGATGGGCGCGTTTGCGGTCGTCGCGGTAGTGTGGTGGGCAATGGGCTCGTTGCAATCGGGCGCGCGCACCTTGGGTCAATTTGCGGGATTCTTTGGAGCGATGCTCCTCGTTTACCGGCCGTTCAAGAGCCTGGGCAAGACCAACAACACAATCCAGCAGGGGCTGGCTGCCGCGGAGCGCGTCTTCGAGATGATGGATCAGCCGAGCGACGTGCCCGACAATCCCCAGGGAATCGATCTCGCGCGCGGCTCGCATCGTATCGCGTTCGAAAACGTCAGCTTCCGCTACGGCGACGAGTGGGTGCTGCGCGATATCAACCTCGAGATTGGCGCGGGCCAGGTGGTGGCGCTGGTCGGGATGAGCGGCGGCGGCAAGTCAACGCTCGCGGATCTGATTCCGCGCTTCTACGACGTTCAGAAGGGGCGCGTCACGGTCGACGGAATCGATCTGCGCGACTTGAAACTCGCGTCGCTGCGCGCGGAAATTGGCCTGGTCACGCAGCACACGTTTCTCTTTGACGATACGATTCGCGCCAATATCGCGTACGGCAGCGGCGACCAGAAGCGCGATCGGCTGATCGCGGCCGCAAAGCAAGCCAACGCTCACGACTTCATCTCGCGGCTGCCGGCCGGATACGACACCGGGGTCGGCGAGTTGGGCGTTCGCTTGTCGGGCGGCGAGCGCCAGCGTATCGCGATCGCGCGCGCACTGCTCAAGGACGCGCCGATCCTGATTCTCGATGAGGCAACTTCGTCGCTAGACTCTGAATCCGAACGGTCGGTGCAGGAAGCGCTCGAGCATCTGATGGCGAATCGGACCACCCTGGTAATCGCGCACCGGCTCTCGACCGTGCGCCGCGCGGATCGAATCGTCGTGATCGTTCATGGACGAATCGTCGAGGAAGGAACCCACGACGAGCTGTTCGCGCGCGGACGCGAGTATCGCAAACTTTACGACCTCCAGTTCATGTCGCCCGAGGACCTCGCCGGCAACGGCGGCCTCGTCAACTGAGATGCATTCCCGCGCGCTCCATCGCCGCGCAAATTCCATGACGCGCAAATCCACGACGCTACGATGTTGAACGCGGCGTACAATTTGCTCTGGTACCCGGCATTGCCGTTTGCCCTGCTCGCGGCGCATCCGGCGAATTTGCGGGACTTTTCCGAGCGGATGGGACGCGGAGAATTTCCGGACGTCGCGGGCGCGCCGCGAATCTGGATTCATGCGTCCTCGGTCGGCGAGGTCGAAGCGATCCGGCCGGTTGCGGCTGGATTGATCGAACATTATTCCGGTGCGGTTCTTGCGATTACCACTATGACTGCTGCCGGGCGCGACGCTGCGAAGCGTCGAATCCCCGGCGCGTCCACATGGATGCTTGCGCCGTTCGATACGCCGTGGGCGGTGCGATCGTATCTCGCCCGCCTTCGTCCCGATTT
>Ga0210407_10002483_pt1 | contig 15803 bp, 16 predicted proteins | sample IncBWC27MmetaG_FD_150860 | JGI IMG/M metagenome (GOLD analysis project Ga0210407, IMG submission 150860) | Forest soil microbial communities from Barre Woods Harvard Forest LTER site, Petersham, Massachusetts, United States - Inc-BW-C-27-M | ecosystem: Environmental > Terrestrial > Soil >...
CGGCTGTGGAGCCGCTGGCGCGGCTCGGTCTGGCACTCGGCGGTCGAGCGGGGTCTGGCGCCGATCGCCGCCGGACTGATCCTTGCGGGCGGGATCGCCGTATTGCGGGTTTCACCTGGTGGCCCCGCCGTCTGGCTCGCGGCAATTGTTACGACGGCTCTGATCTTTTGCCGGCCGCGCATTCATCCGCTGGTGTTGTTTTTCGCCGGCGGCGTGCTGTTTGGCCTCGCCGAGGCGCTCGGTTTGTGGTGACCTAAAATGTCGCGCCCGATTGCAGCCACGCCCGCACGATCTCTTTGTCGGTAGTGAACCAAACCCGGTCGTGCGAGCGAATGCATTCTAGCGGCCCGTCCGCCTTTTACTGGAATGCCTTGATGGCATTGACCAGGGTTTGGATGATGCCCCAAACCAGCGGAATGCCGACAAAGCCCCAGGCGAGGGCGAGCTTGATCCCGTTGCTCGTCCCTGGCGACTCCCGCGCGCTTCCCATCACTCGCTCCCGAACACCGGCGGCCCCTCGACCTCGGCTTCCGGAGGGTTAGCGGCTGACCGGTTTTCCGCATCCCAGCGGCGGATCGTGCGGTCGACGCCGCCGGTGAGCAACGTCCGACGGTTCGAGAGGAAGTCGCCCCACCCAGACCGGCACGAGGGTCCGAGGTGTGGTACCCTACCCTGAACAAAACAACCGAAAGGAGAGGACAGTGACTCACTAAGTCACTACCACGGAGGGCGGTATTACCCAGCTTCATCATCGCATGGACTGGCCGCAGGTGTCATTCTCGCGTGACTGAAGAATTTCGGCGAACAGATCATTCATTCCAGTTATGTAGTGCTTACTATGAAAGTGGTCGTCGTAAATTGATGCCGCTTTATGGTTGTCACCGAGAGGGCGCGCGAGCGTCATCATGATGGCCTCGGCAAATTGTCGAGGAGTGTGCCGAACAAACTCAGCACAACGTTCTTGTATGTGATCAGGAAGGCCTCGAAGTGAGTCCGCGGTAGCGATAACCGTCTTCCCCGCACAGAGAGCCTCAATGAATTTTGAGGAACACCCAATTCCTACAAGCGAAGGTGCTAGGACTGCGGCTGAAGCGGAATAGTAAATGGCGACGTCTGGAATGCTTCCTACAAAATAATGTTTGTATTTTTCGTGTAACCGTTGATCCATTTGACGCACAAATTCTTTTATACGCCCAACGAAGGCAATTCGCGGAGGCGGCTCATTCAGTAGAGGCAAAACTTCGGTGAGCAGCCATTTCACTGCGATGAAGTTAGCGAAATTATTGTTTCCGACATAAACAAAATCAAATTGGCTCCCATAAGCATGTTCTGATTAAAGCAGCTCGGAATATCTGTCCTGTTGCTTATTAAAGGAATTTTCAGCGCCTCTCTTCGCGTAAGTTTTCGCTTGTACATCGTGCGTGTCGCATATCACGCGCGGGATCCCTACCAGTTCGTCGAAATACCAGCTCTCGAATGCGAACGGCAAGGAGCATCTCAAATGCGTGATTCACATGGATGACATCGACCTGATAGCGGTCGATAAAATCCAAAATGCCGGCTCGCCATCCACCACGAGCAGCATATCTGGCATCTATGGCAAGAGAATCGTCACGCCCGGCTAAAATCCAGTCCAGAAATAATTTGCTCAGGTATGGCCGTTTGGTATCGTGAGTCGCGCCGGATACGACACCCGATACGCCATCGTATTTCAACTCGGTTTTTAGTTCTTTAATCTCTTGGTAGTTGCTAGGAGATACATGAATAGGTCCAAGAACAAGCAAAGTTTCATGGCCAAATTTTTTGTGTGCAACAGCTTGTGCTGAGAAGATATTTGAACCTCCTGTGTTGGGCCAAGGTGGCGCTACTATGATGGCTCGGTCTATGGCGGATGGCGGGTTTTAGAATACACCTCACGCAGTTCCCGCGCTCAGGGCAAGCGGGGAAAGGGCGGACCGGCCAATACGGTCGGCGGAGCGGGAAGCGAGGCGTCGGCGGAATACCTGGCCATTCTTATCGACAACACGAGTACGCGCCAAACCCACGTCGGCGCAGGACTGTTCCGGGTCGACACCGCCACAGAGGGTGACGGTCACCAGGCTGTAAGCGAGGTCCATGTCTCGCTTGAGCGCTGCAGCGCTTCGGAACGACCCAAATAGCCCACTTCCATAGCTCCTGCTCGACAGTCGTCGCAACGCTATCGCAGCGAGGGCAGGCGCAGACTCCGGTTCGCTCAGCAGGTCCGAGACCGCCTGCCACGCGGCGCGACGGCGAAACCAGCTCTGCGTCAGCCGCTGCGGCGGGATCACATGTTCGACCACGGCTTTGGGTGCATATATTGCCAACTTGCCCATCGCCCTCACGCGCTCGCTCGTCTCCATCTCGTCGTTCGAAAGGAGCGTTGACCCCGAGCCAATGCGGCCGAGCCGCGTGGAGAAACCGCCTGCGGCAATTAGAGATGCCCGGTCGAACGAAATGTTGCAACCGGCAAGCCATTCTCCAGCAGACAACTCACGTAGCTCCTGACCCAAATCGACGAGCGAGAGATAGCCGAGCGACGGTTTGCCCATCCATGCCGGTTTCTCGTTTGTCCAGCGCGGCACAATCGGGCCGCCCACGATCCCCGCCCGGCCCTCGAATGCGGCGTGAGCGTCCAGCAGTTCTTTGGCCGAGGACGGGCAAGCGCGTGCGTCGTCATCAAGGAAGGCGACTATGCGGCCGAGTGCTGCCGCGGTGCCTATGTTGCGCGCATTGGAAAGTCCTGGCTTAGGTTCGACAAGGTAGGTGAGATTGGACAAGCCTGAATAGCGTTGTCCAAAGCGCGCGGCACCGGCTTGATCCGCCGAGTTGTCGACTACGATAATCTCCAGCGAGCCGACCGGAATCTCCTCTTCTATCAGCGATTCGATCGCCTCCGGCAACAAGTCGTATCGGTTATACGTGCAGATGATCGCTGAGGGCGATGCCGGCCTGTTCAGCAGAGCGCAATACGGGCGAAGCCGAGAAGCTATTCGCATCGGAGGTCGACATGAGGGCAACTGCTCGTGCTTGACCGCGACGATGTTAGCTCGGTTCAGAAGATTTCCAACCGCCGTTCAGTACCGGACGGCTGTGTCGTCCAGCCTGAACCTTTCTCGCCGGCGCTATTCTCGAGCGACCCGTCGCCCCCGCTCCGGGAACAATTCGCGGAGGCCGTCGCGGGAGGCGGGACAGATGCCGCGCTCGGTGACGAGCCGGGCCGGGGTCACGTCGAAGGCGTAATTGGCGGCGGGGCTGTCGGCCGGACGGCGACGCGCCGGCCTTCATCAGTCCAGCCTTCGATGTGGGTGACCTCGCGCGGGTCGCGGCGCTCGATCGGGATCGCCGCGCCGCTCTCGATATCCCAGTCGATCGTCGGCGAGGGCAGCGCGACATAGAACGGGACGTCGTTGTCGCGCGCCGCCAGCGCCTTGAGATACGTGCCGATCTTGTTCGCGACGTCGCCGCCCGCTGTCGTGCGGTCGGTGCCGACGATGCAGAGGTCGACGAGACCCTCTCGCATCAGATGACCGCCGGCATTGTCGACGATGACCGTATGCGGAACACCGTGCTCGCCAAGCTCCCAAGCGGTGAGCCCGGCGCCCCGGTTGCGCCGACTGGTCTCATCGACCCAGACATGGATCGGGACGCCCTCGTTGTGGGCACTGTAGACCGGCGCGATCGCGGTGCCCCAGTCGACGATGGTGAGCCACCCGCATTGCAATGCGTCAGCACCCCGACCCGAGCAAAGCCGCCCTTATGCAGCCAGGGTACGGCGATAAACCCTGTGCCGCGCGCCATGGCTGTTCTCGCTGTTTTTTGCAGCCAAATAACAGCCAGTCGCCGACGGGAGAAGTGCGCCGCGACAGCAAGATCACCCCAGGCCCGCGGCCAAGTCTCCTGATTCTCCTGTAATATCAGGAGAAGAACAGGTGGTTCCACGCTGTGGGCAACGCAATCCTTCGTCTTCGGCCACCAAAAGAATGAACCAACAGGCTCCCGGAGTCGTCCGGCCAAACTCAAAACGATATGCACAACGAGAACATCCCGGGTTCCGAACCCTTTCCTAACAAACCGACTCATAACATGCCTTTGCGGCAATTTTCGGGAGAAGGGACTAACACCCGAGGCAGGGTTCGCCCGCGAACTCGGTAGTCTCCTATCGGTTGCCCTCCGCTCAGCGCCACCCAAGGCCGACACGATCAGGACGGGAGGCCACTTCTCCATCGACGCCACCGGCAGCAAATGCCCCTAAGCAGTCCTTCCGGCGGTGTCGACCATCGGCGGGGGCGGGATGGATAGCGGACATACATCCCCGATCAGCTCGGACTTGGCGAGACCCTGTAATGATCTAGCACAAAGCGCCTGACGGCTACGATGATTACAGTAGACCCCCGTGTGACCAGTTCCGTGGGTCGTGTTTGGACGCAGTTGTCGAACCCTCCCTGCAAGCCGAGAAGCCGCCTGGGATGGCATGACACCCTCAAAAGCATACCCCGCGCCACGCCCTCATTCGGCGCGAACCGACTACTACGACCCATCCCCCTTCCGCGTGGTGGGACCTCCCGTATAACTCAGAGCACAGGCTGGAGGTAGTTAGTAACGGTACGCTCGCCGATTTTTCGACCATACTGGGTTCCTTCTTCGATCGATTTCCGGAAGTGGAACCCAATGAGGATGCGCGAATACGCATTCTCGGTGGCCGCCTGAGAGAAGCTGCTATAAGAGCGCAGCACGGGTGACGGATCTCCGCACGCGCTTCCGGCAGGGAGTTTCACACCGCAGTCTTGGAAGCTGACACCGTCGGTGCCAAATATCTGCTTAAGCACTTCGGCACTGACCCCTCCTTCGATTGAATGACCGGAGGCATAGTCCTGGTTCGGCGGGGTTGGGCGCAACGGCGTCCAGGCCGGGTCGCCGGTGGTGTCCGGATTGCCGTCCGTCTCCCCGGCCCGAATAGCAGTGACCGGTCGCCAATAGCTGTAATGGTTTTTGGTGGCGGACATCGCGACGTAGCCATCCGCCAATGCCATATTTAGGAGAGCGAATAACCGCGCGTTCTGCCACAGGCTGAATCCGCTGTTGCTGGAGGCAGTTCGTGCAATGCGGCTCCACTTCAGTGGAGAGCTTTCCCACCAGAAGTAGGCGATTTCGGTCTGGTCGGCGGTGCGGGCGCTTGGCGTGGTACTCCCGTCACCGCCGAGCGATTTCACTTCGTTGTAGTCAGCCGTATAGGCCTTTTCAGTCACTGCGTAGGGCGGGCCCGGACGGAGTTGTGCGCTGTTCTGCAGCGCGAAGGGGGCGACCTTTCCCCATACCTCGAAGGCGACGAACGGGTACCCCGGTGTGCACTGGTACTTGCCAGGCGAGGTATCCTGCGGGCAGCTGGAATTCAGGAATGGTCCAACCGCGCCGTCCGTCGCTCTGCGGGCGAGGATGGCGGCCGCTGCGGCCTGTCCCGCGGCGATCCCCTGCGCCTTGGCGGGACCGTCGGGGAGGGCGGCAATGGCTGCAGTGTAAGCGCTCTCGACGCTTGCGACGGCCGCATCAGTGCACGCCTGTGTGATGAACGGGAGCTCGCGAGGGAGTTGACCGAGGAGCGGGACCATCACATCGCGCGCCGCCGCTGCGACCGCGGCTTCGGGAGATGCGCCCGGCTCTACCCGCTTGTCGAACGTGTAAGGCTGAAACCGGCGATCGATGGCATTCAGGGCGTCGTGGATGGCGATGTGCATCATCGCGTATATACGCGATTCGTGGAACGGGTCATCGAGCGGAGCGATGCATGCCTTCATGGCGGCCTCACCCGCGTGTGCGTTCCACACGATGACCGCGTCGCCGCTAGCCGTAGCGGCGAATGCGGCTCGAGACGGAGGAGTCCCCGGCCCGGGGAGTTGCGTGAATACCCCGGCCACAAAGGCCATAACGAAAACTACCGGCAGCTGTACGCGCATCACACACCTCATCTTTATCTGGGGTCGAGCATAAGCCTCTTGGCCGATACCCGCACCGACAGCGAAATAGTGCGCAACTACTCCTGAAGCAAAGGCGACGATTTATTTCGACGCTTCCGCAGAGGCCTTCGTCACCAAATACTTGGCCGCTACGAACTCGCCAATCTTCTTTCCCATGGCCATACCAACTTCGGTCGAGTTTCGGTAGTGCACGCCGTCGTAGATGCGCGCGTTCGCCACCTCCTCCACCAGATCGTCGACCTGGCTCCAACTGCGAACAGCGCCGGGTGCCGTGGGGCTCGAGGTGCTGAGCTTTGGCGTGGTCCCATCTCCAATCTCTGCCTTGAGAACCGCGCCAAGGGTCGCCGCAATAATACAGTGAGCGCATGGGTATTCCGGGTGCATTGGAGTGTCGATAAACGACACCCAAGAAGCATCACGTTCGGTCCCAGGATTGCCATCCAGGTCGCCGTTGCGAATTGCGGTGATCGGCCGCCAGAAATTGTAGGTGTATTTGGCGTCGAACACGGCAATTAGCGCATCGTCCATCGCCTGCCCCGCAACGGCCAGCAAGCGCGCATTCCGCGTGACGTCGCGGCCGGGCTGGTTGGCAACCGACCGGACTACCGGAAAATAGATTGTGGGTACCCTGGCTTCCCAGAAGCGCGCGATGTCGGTTTGCTCTGCGGTGCGGCTCGCGCTATTCTTGGCGCCGAGCACTTTGATCTCATTGTAGTCGCGCCCCCATATCTCACTGTCGAGGCTCGGCGGTGGTCCAGGGCGAAACTGATCGGCGCTGGTCAGAAACCACGGCTTGCGGCGCGGCCATTGGGCGGCGTCCGGGATAACCGTTGGCACGTAGGCGCCTGCGGTCGTATACGGCCGATAGCTTTCCGGCGCGTCGGCGCCATCCTCAGCGCACATTGACAAGACGGCTTTCGCGGCGCTTTCCCCTGCCGTGATGCCTTCGGTTTTCGCAGCGCCATCGGGAACCACGGCCAAGGCGGCCTGAAAGGCACTGTCGATCGCCGCCTCCTGCGTCGGCGCCAGCTTGGCTAACACCGCGCGGTTTGCCGCCGCAACCGCCGCCTCGACTGACGCCGCGCGAGCCGCGTCCAGCTTTACCCGATCCGGGGGATAACGCTTGGTGATAGCGTTCGCGGCCTCGTAGACGGCAGATTGGACCGCCGCCATGGCTCGGTAGGGCACTCCCGGGGGCAGTTTAGCGGCAATCACGATATCCCCGGCTGTGGCGTTCCAGTCAGTGACGATATCCGCGTAGGCCGACGGTGTGGCACCGGCCATCACCGCAACGACCAGTAATTTTCGGATGTGTCGGATATTGATGTGCATGTTGTCCTCCCCGATTTTCTCGTAAATCGCGCTGAGTCGGCGGTTCCGAGCGTTCCGAGCGGCATGACCGCGAAGCGAGATTATCGTCCCGAAGTGCCGGGCAAGTGTGAACCAGTTCACACTTGATCAATAATTAAGCGGCTACGGAGCGGTGAGCGTCTGACCTGACGAAGCCCCTCAACCAGCTCTCGGTGGTTCACACACTGATGAGGTTATCTGCGCGGAGCGGAGCGGGTCGAGTCTCGCAACGGACCTCCCCGTTCCGAGGCGAGGGCGGGAAGCTCTGCAATCGGCGCAGAAGAGACAGCGCCCGCGGAGACCGTGATGGACGCGTTCTATCAGAAGCCGGAACCAGGTGGTCGGCGATGGCGCGTCCAGGCGTCGACCTCGCGGCGCTCGAGCGCGCGCAGCTTTTTGGCAGCGATATCCCAGGCGCCCACACGCGGGCGGCGGAGCGGTTTCGCGCCACCGGCGACCGCACCGGCGAGCTGCCAGGATTGGCAGGGCGCGTTTGTCGTCACACATATGGGCCGCGCCGGGCTTGACCGTGCAGGGTGATCATTAGACAACCGGTTTACTCACCACAGCCGCCCCATGAGTGAACATCCTCCACCGCAAGAAGCGCGTTGGCCGCAAGACGTGATCTTCACGCTCGGGCATTCGACGTTGCCGATCGAGGCCTTTCTGGCGCTGCTGCAAGCCTATGGCATCGAACGGCTCGTCGACATCCGTACGATTCCGGGGTCGCGCCATAATCCGCAATTCAACGACACCGATTTGGCCAGCAGCCTGAAAACCCGGCATCTCCAATATGTGCATCTGAAGGCGCTGGGCGGCCTGCGGCGTCCCCGCAAGGATTCCCCTAATACCGGCTGGCGAAACGGAGGTTTTCGGGGCTTTGCCGATTATATGCAGACCGAGGAATTTCGCGACGCGCTCGCTGCGCTCATGCGCATCAGCCGCGACAACCGCGTCGCGATCATGTGCGCCGAGGCGGTGCCATGGCGCTGCCACCGTTCATTGGTGGCCGATGCGCTCATGGTGCGCGGCGTACCGGTCGTCGAGATTTTATCAGAGAGCAGCTACCGGATGCATGAGCTCACGCCATTCGCGCAGGTGGCGGGCGTGCGAATTACTTATCCCTCCGAGCAAGCTACACTGCTCTAAGGACCGCTACTCTCCTGTAACCCGCCGCGCTCGCTCGGGGAATGGACCGAGCAGCCCGTCGCGTGAGGCGGGGCAGATGCCGCGCTCGGTGATCAGCGCGGTGACGAGGCGGGCCGGGGTCACGTCGAAGGCGTAATTGGCGGCGGGGCTGTCGGCCGGCGTCAGACGGACGGCGACGCGCCGGCCTTCATCAGTCCAGCCTTCGATGTGGGTGACCTCACGCGCGTCGCGTCGCTCGATTGGGATTTCCGCGCCGCTCTCGATCTGCCAGTCGATGGTCGGCGAGGGCAGCGCGACATAGAACGGGACATCGTTGTCGCGCGCCGCCAGCGCCTTCAGGTAGGTGCCGATCTTGTTTGCGACATCACCACCAGCGGTCGTGCGGTCGGTGCCGACGATGCAGAGGTCGACCAGGCCCTCGCGCATCAGATGACCGCCGGCATTGTCGACAATGACCGTATGCGGGACACCGTGCTCGCCGAGCTCCCAGGCGGTGAGGCTGGCGCCCTGGTTGCGCGGACGGGTCTCGTCGACCCAGACATGGACCGGGATGCCCTCGTTGTGGGCGCGGTAGATTGGAGCGAGCGCGGTGCCCCAGTCGACAGTGGCAAGCCACCCAGCATTGCAATGCGTCAAAATCTCGATACGACCGGCGCCACCCTTGCGACGCGAGGCGTCGGCGATCAGCGCGGCGCCGTGCTCCCCGATTGCCCGATTGATCCCGACATCGGCCTCGGCAATCTCGCCGGCCCGCGCCATGGCCGCGGCAAATCGGCGGCTCTCCGGGACTTCGGACAGCGCCCGTTTCATCTCGGCGAGGGCCCAACGCAGATTGACGGCGGTCGGGCGGGTCGCGGCGAGCTTCGAGGCCGCCGCCTCGATGCCGCGATCCGACGGGTCCGCGGCGGTTGCCAGAGCGATCCCGTAAGCCGCGGCAGCGCCGATCAGCGGCGCGCCGCGAACCTGCATTGTCGCGATGGCACGCGCCGCGTCATCGAGCGTCTGTAGCCCGATAATCACCAGCTCGTGCGGCAATCGCGTCTGATCGATGATCTCGACGGTGCGCCCGTCGGCAGCGGGCCAGATTGTGCGCATCGCGCGGCCGCGGACGTTCATGGGGCCTCCTGGCGCCGCAGCACCCGCCCGGCGACCGCGTCGAGACGCGCGAGCATCTCGGGGTCACGCCGCTCGGGCGCGGTGATCAGCGCGTGATCGAGGGCCTGTTGGCACCCCTGCCGGCACGGCCCGGCATGCGTCGACAGCGCGGGCACCACACGCCTGACGAGCGCCTTTGCCCGCTCAGCGTTGGCGTGCAGCACCCCGACGATCATGTCGACCGTGACAGCGTCGTGGCCGGGGTGCCAGCAATCATAGTCGGTGACCATCGCGACAGTCGCGTAACAGATCTCCGCCTCGCGGGCGAGCTTCGCCTCGGGCATATTGGTCATGCCGATGACATCGCAGTTCCACGACCGATAGAGCTCGCTTTCGGCAAGGCTCGAAAATTGTGGTCCTTCCATGACTATGTAGGTGCCGCCGCGCTTCAACGCCATGCCCGCTAGAGGCCCGGCTGCGGCCAGCGTGTCCCCGATCCGGCCGCAGACCGGGTGCGCCATCGAGACGTGCGCGACGCAGCCTTTGCCAAAGAAACTTTTGGCCCGCGCAAAGGTCCGGTCGATAAATTGGTCGATCACGACAAAGTCGCCGGGAACCAACTCCTCGCGCAGGCTGCCGACGGCCGACAAGGAGACGATATCGGTGACCCCGCAGCGCTTCAGCGCATCGATATTCGCCCGGTAATTGATCTCCGACGGCGGCAACACGTGACCGCGGCCGTGGCGTGGGACGAACACGACCGGCTGGCCGTCGAGCGTTCCGAAACAGAATTCGTCCGATGTCGAGCCGAACGGGCTTTCGACCCGCCGCCATTCGACATCGGCGAGCCCGTCGATCTGATAAAGCCCGCTCCCTCCGATGATGCCGATGACGGGCCCGGTCATTCGCCGGCCTAGTGCACGGTGGCCCAGATCTTGCGCTTGGCGGCGTAGAAGATGCCCGCCATGATAATCAGAAACAGCATGACCTTGAAGCCGGTGCGATGCTGGGGCTCGAGGTTGGGCTCGGCCGCCCAGGCGAGAAACGTCACCACGTCGTGCGCCATTTGTGGCACCGTGGCGGAAGTGCCATCGGCAAAAGTCACGGCGTTGTCGCTGAGCGGCGGCGGCATCGCGATCTGATGACCGGGGAAATATTCGTTGTAGTTCATTCCCGGCAGCAGGTTGAACCCGGGCGGCGGATCCTTGTAGCCGTTCAGGATGCCGTAGATGTAATTCGGCCCGCCGTCGCGCGCCTTCACGATCATCGACAGATCCGGCGGCAATGCGCCGTTGTTGCCTGCGCGAGCCGCCTGGTCGTTGGGGAACGGGCCGGGGATCGGGTCGGAGGGCCGGGCCGGGCGCTGGAACATCTGGCCCTGATCGTTCGGCTGCTCATCGGTGACTTGATACGTCGATGCGATCGCCTTCACCTCGTCTTCGCTGTAACCGATATCGGCGAGGTCGCGGAAATAGAGATGCTTGACCGGGTGGCAGGCGGAGCAGACCTCCTTATAAACCTGAAAGCCGCGCTGCTCCGCCGCGCGATCGAAGGTGCCGAAGATGCCTTCGAACGACCACTGCTGGCGCGGCGGCGAAGGGGTCTCTTCGGCAAGCGCGGAGAGCGGCCCCAGCGCCGAGACCACCAGCGCCAGCGCGGCAAGGCCCGGCTTGAGCATCTTGAGCATCTCAGGATTTCGCCAGCGGCGCCCCGGCGCCGCCAAGTCGAGCGCCGCCGGTCTGCAACACCGTCGTGGCGATGCTGGCGGGCAGCGGTTTGGGCCGCTCAAGTTTACCGATAACCGGGAACAGGATCAGGAAATGGACAAAGTAGTAGAGCGTCGCGATCTGGCCGACGGTCACCACCAGACCTTCGGGAGGGTTGGCGCCGACCCAACCTAGAGCGATCACGTCGATGACCAGCAGCCAGAATACCCATTTGTAGACCGGGCGGAACCGCGCGCTGCGCACCGGCGAGGTGTCGAGCCACGGCACAAGGAACAGCAGGAAAATCGACCCGAACGCCATGATGACGCCCAACAGCTTGTTCGGCACCGCACGCAGGATTGCGTAATAGGGCAGCAGGTACCATTCGGGCACGATATGGTTCGGCGTCTGCATCGGGTTTGCCGGGATATAGTTGTCCGCGGCGAGGAGGGAGTTCGGTGCGTAGAATACGAAGTAAGCATAGATCAGCAGAAAGACGGCCAGCCCGAACAGGTCCTTGATCGTGTAATAGGGGTGGAACGGGATCGTGTCCTGCGGCCTCTTGGCGTCGATCCCCAATGGGTTGTTGGAACCGAAGCGATGCAGCGCGATTAGATGCAAGCCGACGACGGCGACGATGATGAACGGCAGGAGATAATGCAGCGCGTAGAAGCGGTGCAAGGTCGGATCGCCGACGGTAAAGCCGCCCCACAGGAGGGTCACTATATTCTGGCCGATGAGGGGGATCGCCGAGAACAGGTTGGTGATCACCGTGGCGGCCCAATAGCTCATTTGCCCCCAAGGCAGGACGTAGCCCATGAAGGCGGTCGCGATCATCAGTATGAGGATGATGACCCCAAGAATCCACAAGAATTCGCGGGGCTGTTTATATGAGCCATAATAAAGCCCGCGAAACAAATGTATGTAGACGATGGCAAAAAACATTGACGCCCCGCTCGAGTGGGCGTAGCGCACGAGCCAGCCGTAGTTGACGTCGCGCATAATCCGCTCGACCGAATCGAACGCCGCCTCGGAACTCGGGGTATATTGCATTGCTAGAAAAACGCCGGTAGCGATCATCACCACCAGCATGATCCCGGACAGCGAGCCGAAGTTCCACCAATAATTGAGGTTACGTGGGGTCGGATACTCGTTCAGCTCATGGTTCAATGCTCCAATGAACGGCAGCCGGTAATCAATCCATCGGATGATCCGGCTCATCGCGCCGGGGCGTGTATCGGCCATGCGGTCTCCTAGCCGATCTTGATCCTGGTATCGGCGGTGAAGTCGTAAGGCGGAATGAACAGATTTTGCGGCGCCGGACCCTGCCGGATCCGTCCAGAGGTATCGTAGACCGAGCCGTGGCACGGGCAGAACCAGCCGCCATACGAACCGCGATCGTCGCCGACCTTCTGACCGAGCGGGATGCAGCCGAGATGGGTGCAGACGCCTATGACGACGAGCCATTCGGGTTTTTTGACCCGCGCGGAATCCGGCTGCGGATCGCGCAGATCGGAAACCGTGACGTTCTCCGCCGCCTTGATCTCCTCCGGGGTGCGGTGGTCGATGAAGACGGGCTTGCCGCGCCAGGCGACCGTCAGACGCTGGCCGACCTGCACCGGCGCCAGATCGACCTCGGTCGTCGCCAGCGCCAGGGTGTCGCGCGCCGGGTTCAGGGTGTCGATGAATGGCCAAATCGTCGCGGCGACCCCGACGGCGCCGATTGCCGAGGCGGTCAAAATCAGAAAATCGCGCCGCGTCTCGCCGGCATGTGCTCCGCTGACATTGTGTTGTGCCAGATCGGCCATCCAACCCTCATTATTTCGCGACCGCCGGTCAGGCGCCGCCGCTATTCGCAAGCTATACTGTTGAGGACAGCGAACTATGCGACAGACTGCCGCATAAACGTGCAACAAACCGAGTAAAACCGTCGTCCGGCTAAAGGGCCTGACCAAAAAAGAATAGACACCCTTCAGCGGATTGCTGGTCGCCCTGTCGGCGAACCTTGGATCACGTGACATAAAGCCCCTCTCCGCCCTTCAGGGGGGAGAGGAAGGGGCCCGTCGCGGAGCGATGGGAGGGTGAGGCGGGTTAAGCCGCAAACTCAGCCCATCGACCCCCCTCACCCTAACCCTCTCCCCCCGGCCGGCGCGGCCGGCGGGGGAGAGGGAACCCCAAGGCAACCTTCGGCGACGAATACCTGGAACAGTAAACTGATTTGGTACGAACGGTGGAGTGAAGGTGCGTCTCGCCTTGTTCGAACCGGACATCCCGCAGAACACCGGGCCTTGTTGCGGCTCGCATCATGCTTGGAGGTGGCCGTCGATCTGATCGAGCCGTGCGGTTTCTTGCTCGGTGACCGGCGGTTCAAGCGCGCCCTCCTCGACTATGGACCCGGTCTCGTGCTCTGCCGGCACGCCTCGTGGCCTGTTTTTCTCGCCCGGCGGGCATCGCAATCCCGGCTGATCCTGATGACGACGAGCGGTACTGTCCCGCTGCATCGTTTTGCTTTCGCGGCGGACGACACGATCCTGCTCGGCCGGGAGAGCGCCGGGGTGCCCGAGGAGGTGCATCGCACCGCGGCGGCCCGCGTTTACATCCCATTGCGGGGCGGCTCGCGCTCGCTCAACGTTGCGCTCGCGGGCGCGATTGCGCTAGCCGAGGCATTGCGTCAAACCGGTTTGTTTGCTGAACCATGACCGAACAGCCTTCCACCTTTCCGCCCGATACCGCTTGGTGCGCAACGACCGAAGCGTGGTTTGCCGAGCTCCGGGATCAAATCTGCGCCGAGTTCGAAGCGATCGAGACCGAGTTCGCCGGCGCAAGCTTCGAGGGGCGGATGCCCGGCCGTTTCGAGCGCCAGGATTGGCAGCGGCCGGAGGGCGGGGGCGGGACGATTTCGGTCATGCGCGGGCAGGTTTTCGAAAAGGTCGGGGTCAACATCTCGACCGTTTCGGGCGAATTTTCGCCCGAATTCCGCAACGAGATCCCGGGCGCATCGCAGGATCCGCGCTTCTGGGCGAGCGGCATTTCGCTCGTCGCCCATATGTGCTCGCCGCTCGTCCCGGCGGCCCATATGAACACGCGTCACATCGTCACCAGCAAAGCCTGGTTCGGCGGCGGCGCTGATCTGACCCCGATCTATCCCGACGACGCCGCGGCAAAGGAATTCCACGCTGGGCTTGCGGCCGCCTGCGCATCCTACGACGGCGACTGCTATGAGCGATTCAAGAAATGGTGCGACGAATATTTCTTTCTCAAGCATCGGGGCGAGCCGCGTGGCGTCGGCGGGATCTTCTTCGATTATCTCGACAGCGGCGACCAGGAACGAGACTTCGCCTTTCTCCGCTCGGTCGGAGAGGCGTTTCTCACGGTGTTCGCGGCCATTGTACGGGCGCGGATGCAGCTCACCTGGACCGAGGAGCAACGCCGCCATCAGCTGGTCCGCCGCGGCCGCTACGTCGAGTTCAACCTGCTCTACGACCGGGGCACCGTCTTCGGTTTGAAGACCGGCGGCAATCCGGAGGCGATCCTGATGTCGTTGCCGCCCTTGGTGGCGTGGCCCTAGGGAACAGCCGATGCGGAGGCGTGTTAGCGGGGTGCCATGCCCAAAACCAACATCCACCGCCGCAGCACGCTCGAAGAGATCTATCCGCCGGATGCTTTCGCCAGCGACACGGCGCAGAACGGCCGCGTGCCGAATGCAGTGCTGAGCGGCGTTCGTATCCTGTCGGCTCCCGACGCCGCCGGGAACTTCGATTTCGAGCGGGCAACCCAGCAGGCCGAAGGCATCCCTCGGCCGCGACGAACCGCGCCTGCGCGGGTCGCGGCAGTGACTTTCACCGGCTGACCTCCCCCAAGCGCCGTTTCGTTCGGTTTTAAAAACCTCGAGGCACCCATCCGGGGTCGCTCGGCGTTACGCCGGGCAGCGCCCTGCATTTGCCATTTTTGCATAGGCAGAGGCGGCAATAGCGGCCTATTACCGCTGACGGCTTGACCCCGTGAGGTAAGGCGCGCGACATTCGGAGATCCGGAACAAGCCGCCGTTAAGACCCGCACCGGTCCAATGGGAGACTGGCCATGACCAATCTTGCCGAGCAGCGGACCCTTCCGCAGGCCACGACGCGACGCTCGCGCCGGTTCTCGATCATTTGGATCGTGCCGCTCGCCGCCGTAGCGATCGGCGCGTGGCTCGCCTGGGATACGCTGTCGAAGGAAGGGCCGACGATCAAGATCTCGTTCGACGGCGGCGAAGGGCTGCAGGCCGGCCAGTCGCAGCTCAAGTACAAGGACATCGTGTTCGGCACGGTAAAGGGCCTGGCTCTCTCGCCCGACCAGACGCACGTCGTCGTCACCGTCGCGACGACCCGCGAGGCCGGCCCGCTGCTGACCGAGGGAACCGCGTTCTGGGTCGTCAAGCCACGGCTCTTCGCCGGCAATATTTCCGGCATCGAGACCCTGCTTTCGGGGTCGTATATCGGCATGTTGCCGGCCGCGACAGCCGGCAAGA
>Ga0210407_10002484_pt1 | contig 15802 bp, 14 predicted proteins | sample IncBWC27MmetaG_FD_150860 | JGI IMG/M metagenome (GOLD analysis project Ga0210407, IMG submission 150860) | Forest soil microbial communities from Barre Woods Harvard Forest LTER site, Petersham, Massachusetts, United States - Inc-BW-C-27-M | ecosystem: Environmental > Terrestrial > Soil >...
CATCATGTAGCACATCGCGCCGGGTTCAAGAGCCGGCAGTCCCTTGGCATCGAAAGCCTTAATACCCTCGACGATCTGAGCTTTGGATAGCCCCGCTAGTACCAATTCCGTTCTCTTGAAAGTCAGGGGCAGGATCGATCGCACCGCGGCGGGATTAAAGCAGATTGGACCTCGCATCTTTGGATTCCAGAACTCCGCAAAGTCAAATGGGGACATCCACGATCGCTCCACAAGACAGACGAAACCATTCTTGCCTTTGACGGCAGTTTCATATCCACGCGGTCCGAGCACCATGACTTCGGCATCCGTTGAAATCGATGGAGGCGCTGCACTACGCGCCATCACAATTTCGGCATTTCGGTCGGCGATAAGGTACTGACCGATGGGAGCGATTTTGAGGTAGGGCGCAGCGGCCTCTTGAGAGCGCGCCGGTAAAGAAACGCTCAGCAGCACAGTCACAAAAATTGTTGCGATATTAGTCCCCTTCAAAATGTTTCTGGCTATCCTCATAGTCAGTTCTCCTTTGTAATCTCCCATGCAATCCTTCTAGCACCGGGGTACGATGTTTTCCATGCCGGATCGCCAGGCTGCATTCGTCATTGTTATACCGACTAGTTGGCTTTTCTGTCCAGCGGAACGCAGTCCCTGGTTAACGCCGCTATCGTCCAAGTGAAATCGGCCCGATCCGCAATGTCCGGTAAGGCGGGAGCCAGCCTACGCACTAGAGCGGTGATGCAAATTCTCGAGCTTAAAGCGCCGGTTCCTATGTGAGGGTGAGTTATCGGAGTGGTACCATTCGGTCGTGCGAGCCACGAGAGGAGATGTGCCGCATGAACTCACATTCAGTTCGGACAACGTTTGCGACAATAGCTGTGATGTTCGTTGCGTTTTGCCTCTTTAAAACTCGATCCGCACAATCCCGTTCCGCAACCACGTCCCAGGCTGATCCAAAACCCCTCCTCCTGGAGAAAAATGAGGGTGAGCGGCGGATATGGCGAGAGCCTCCTCCTGGGGACTTCATGCTGAAGGTCAGCCCAAAAAACAATGGTTCTCGGCACCTTGTCATGGGAACCGAGGACATTGTTCCAGGGGACGAATTTCCAACGCACCAGCACCTCGGACAGGATGAAATTGTGTATATCGAAAAAGGAACCGTTCACGTTCATCTCGGAGGCCAGGAACGCGATCTGCACGCAGGAGGAACGGTGTTCATTCCGGCGTACACCTGGGTAAGTGTGAAGAACGCGGGAAGCGAGACGGCCAGCGTGGTGTTCGTATTTTCGGCGCCCGGGTTCGAGAATTACATGCGGTGTGACTCCGTGCTGCCAAACGAAAAAGTGACACCTCTCTCGCCAGAAGAAATGAAAGCGTGCGAGCACGAAGGGCACGTCATCTACAGAGACGCCGAAGAAAACCCCAAGAAGTGAAGTAAAAGCCGACGGCACGAAGGCTTGCCCGTTGCCTTTTTATCAGACCGGCTTACCCTCAGTGACCGGCCTTTTGCCGACCGCTATTCCTAAGGCAGCGACTCGGAGTAGGCAGGATTTACCAGCGCGGCGACGAGCGTCAGCGACAACCAGCGTTCATAATGATTCGGTGTCCAGGCGGCGTCCTGAACCAACATTCGGTAAATATCGCGGCTGGTATACATCCACAATATGCGTCGCGCCTCGATTATCGACAGTCCCGGCTTGGCCTTGCCTTGGACAAAAAGTGCATTGATCCGATCTTCTTGCAGCGCGAATCGCATCTCCTCGAAATCTCGTTCGAGCGCGCGAAGCGCCGGTGAAAACGCCGATACGCCGCGCATGGGGCCAAGGTGGGACGCTTCACCGTCGTAGATCGCACGTGCGATGCGAGCTGTTGCGCGGATTTGGTCGATGATGTCGGAAACGCCGTCAAGCTGCGCGACAGCCGCCCTATATCGATCCCCAAATAACGCTTCTTTCATCAGGGCCCGAAGTACGCCTTCCTTGGATTGGAACAAAGCATACACCGTCGATACGGACACGTTCGCGCTGGCCGCTAGACTGGCGATTGTCACCGCATCGATGCCGTGATCGGAAAACATTGACCTTGCGATATTCATGATGCGCGCGCGCGTGCGACGCGCGGATTCCAGGCGCCGGCTCGCGGCGTAAGCACGCTTTGGTTTCATTGACTTATTCATTGTAGTATACTACATTCAATATCAGCCAAAGCCAAGGAGATATCGAGTGGCAATTCCGACTGCCTACTTTTCTGACACGTCTCACATCGCGGCCCGTGGCGCAATGGGTGCCGCAGGGCTGGCATTGATCGCGCTGGGCGCTTTACACATACTCCGCCCGGATTTGGACCCATCGCGTCAAATGATCAGCGAATATGCGATCGGCCGGTTCGGTTGGCTCATGACCGTTTGCTTCGCGCTGTTCGCAGCTGCCAGTGGCTCCTTGTTTGTTGCCCTGATGGGGAACACGCCGACACTTATCGGACGGATAGGTCCAATTTTCCTTTTGGTGGCAGCCACTGGACTTGCGATGGGAGGCGCCTTCCGCACGGATCCTATATCTACGGCACATGATGCCATGACCTTTTCTGGGCGCATGCATGGCAGGTCCTTCATGATTGGCGTTCCAGGCGTGCTTTTCGCCACTCTTCTCTTATCGCTCGCGCTTCGGACTCACAAAACCTGGGCTGACCTACCACTTCTTTCGCTCACTGCGATCATATGGCTGAGCCTGGCCGTCATGGCTGTCGCCATCGTCATCACCATGAAGCACTTGGGTGTCGATGTATCCAGCATTGTTGGATGGACCAATCGGCTGTTTATGGCCGGTTACGCCCTGTGGGTCATCGTCGCAGCTTGGCCGATGGCCCGATAAAGGCCTGTTGGCAAGCGCGGAAACGCGACGACCATGCGGCAACCATTGTTGACGGGTGGCTTCCGGCGGCGGGAGCCAGTCGTTCAAAGCGCCGTCGGTGGTGACGAGGAACGAATGCGCTTCGTGGCTGGCGTGGTCCACATCACTAGCGACCCGTATGAATCAAGACTCCCACGGATTAACACGACGGTGAAGTGCTAGGAGCAACTTGTCCAGTAACGCGGGGAAACCGTACACGTAAAGTACTGGGACGCGCCTAGCGTTACCTCGGATGGCAGCAAAGCTGGCAGCTCGTATAACTCTGTCCCATCACAAGCCAACTATGCTCAGCCCTACTACTGGGTTCCCTTCATTCTCATGGGAAACTGGAATTGAATTGCCGACACTCATGGGCCTTGAAAACATGGTGGACGAGACCGGGATCGAACCGGCGACCTCCTCGTTGCGAACGAGGCGCTCTCCCAGCTGAGCTACTCGCCCATTCCTCACAGCGGGATAAACTATTCTACATCAATCCCTCAGAATTCTTCCACCGCCTTCATCCACAGCGCATGAGTCATACGCCAGCGGCACTCCCTCGATCGCCCTGCGAATAGGATTCCAGCCGCGATTTCACCACCGCGCTCACCGCCTCATACGCCTCGGGGAAAATATGATACGGAGCCACCTCATCCGGATCTTTCGCCAAAGCATCGTCCAGCGCCCGCCTCCACGCCAGCCGGATCTCCGTATTAATATGGATCACCGTAAGCCCCGCGCGAATACCCGCAACAATATCCGCCACACCCGTCCCCGACCCGCCATGCAAGGTCAAAAAAGTACCCGTAGCTGCCGCAATCTCCCCAATTCTCTCCACATCAATATGCTTATGTTCCTGGCCAGTCGTCATCGACTTCAGCAATCCGTGCATCGTTCCTACCGCCGGCGCCAGCACATCGATCCCCGTCGCCTCCACAAACTGCTTGGCCTCCTCCGGCGTCGTCAGTGGGCTCATATCCTTCGGCACTGCATCATGAATCGACGACGACGCGCCGATATATCCAATCTCCCCCTCCACAAGAATCTCCGGGTTCACCGATTTCACCGCTTCGACAGTCTCGCGCGTCAGCCGCACATTTTCCTCAAACGGCAGCGTCGACACATCAAACACAATCATGTCGAATCCCGCGTTCGCGGCCTCCAAAGCCTTCTCCAGCGAGTGCGTGTGGTCGGCGTTCAGAAAAATCGCCTGTCCATGCTCGTCCCGAAAACTCTTCACCAGCGCCGCCGCCTGCCTCACGCCAATGAACTCCCGCTCACCCTCCGACACGCCCATAATCACGGGCACATGCGTCTGGCGCGCCGTCGTGGCCACGGCTTTTAGCACGACCACCTCTGAAAAATTGAAGTGTCCGATGGCCACACGGGCGGCTTTGGCATTTTGCAATACCGTTCTCAGGTTTAGTCCAGGCATGGCTTCTCCTTATCGCAACTGCGGGCTATGTCCTTGGATTCACCATCCAGGCATCCGGCGCAATCTTTTTGGCTCCGATTGCCCGAAAACTGAAATGGCGCGAATCCATTGTCCTCAGCACCTTCACGTGCACCTGTATCTTTTCTCCCGGTCGACAATCAAATGGGGAAGCAGAGCTATACTGCAATCCAGGAGCGACGGAACTCATGCCGGCATACCAAAAAGAGAAGGACGCGATCTCCCAGCTCACTCCCGAGCAATTTCACGTGACCCAGCGTGGTGGCACCGAGCGTCCCTTTCAAAACGAATTCTGGGACCATAAGGAACCCGGACTCTACGTCGACATCGTGTCCGGCGAGCCGCTCTTCAGTTCCCTCGATAAGTTTGACAGCCACTGCGGCTGGCCCAGCTTCACCAAACCTGTCGATTCCGAAAACGTCGTGGAGAATCACGACACCAGCCACGGCATGACTCGCACCGAAGTACGCTCCACGCACGCCGACAGCCATCTGGGCCACGTCTTTGACGATGGCCCGCGCGAAACCGGCGGCCTGCGCTACTGCATCAACTCCGCCTCCTTGCGTTTCATCCCGTTCGACGATCTAGAGAGCGAAGGCTATGGCGCTTATCGTAAACTATTCGAAGCACAGGAATCCCAGCAAGAGAAGCAGCAAAACGAAAAGTAACCCTAGAAAGAGAAGCGCAAAAGGACGACTGACCATGAGCACAACAACCGAAAAGGCCATCCTCGCGGGCGGCTGCTTCTGGGGCATGCAGGATCTGATTCGCAAATACCCGGGCGTAATCTCCACGCGCGTCGGCTACTCCGGCGGCGAAATCCCCAACGCCACGTATCGCAATCATGGAAACCACGCCGAAGCGATCGAAATCATCTTCGACCCGCAAAAACTCTCCTACCGCAAGCTCCTGGAATTTTTCTTCCAGATCCACGATCCCACCACGAAAAATCGCCAAGGCAACGACACAGGAGCCAGCTATCGCTCCGCAATCTTCTACACCAGCGATGATCAGAAACGCGCAGCCGAAGAAACCATCGCCGACGTCAACGCTTCAGGCGTCTGGCCCGCCAAAGTAGTCACTGAAGTCGCGGCCGCAGGCCCATTCTGGCAGGCGGAGCCGGAGCACCAGGACTATCTCGAACGCTATCCGCAGGGCTACACGTGTCACTACGTGAGACCCAACTGGACGCTCCCAAGCAAGAAAAGCCTCACCGCCTGATTTCTTGTGGCGGACCGAGATAATTTATAGCTCGCCGCCGTCCTCGAAACTCCAAATCAATGCGCGCTTTGCCCGGGCTTCTCCGGCCCAATCACCCGGTAGTCCGCTGGTATCTCAAACAGCGCAGCATCCGGTTCTCCGCGCCGGATTCCTTTCAATGTAGCCGTCTGTGTCCCGGCTCGCGGATCGATGCGCTTGCCCATCAAGTTCACTTTTAACTCCGGCGAATACCAATAATCGTAAACCGTCTCCACTTCCCGGTCGTTTCCAGCGCTTCCAACAGGATAAATTCGCCTCTCGCGAAAATGTTTCACCGCCAGCCCTTGCATGTAATCCATCCCCAGCTCCTCGGTCTGTGTGTTCCTACGGTCAGCCACCATATCCCCCCTGCCCGGCGCCTGCCCCGTCGAAGAAGCCTTCGCGCTCCTCGAATTCGAACCGCCTTTTAGCGCCACGGAAAGCTTCACTTCCGTCTGCCGCGCCGTATGTGTCCTCGGAGAAAGCGTGGTGCGAATTCCTGTCGATGGGTAATATAAAACAACCTCCAATATCTGCGTTTGCGGTCCGTTTGGCCCGTCCATCTGCACTCGCAATTCGTTCCTCGTCCGTCCTTTGGAATCGCGCGCCACGTTGCTGCTGGATTTGTGAATCACCACCGATCTGTCCGACAGCGTCTGTGTCGTCTCGAACTCCACAATGGCGGTAAATGGAGCGGTGGGGTTCGGCGGAAGATTGAACACCTGCCCAACTTGCGCGGTCCCCTCGAAAATCATGGGGCTCGTTTCTACCGGCTCCTGATTCCTCGTCGCTGTACCCGCGCCATGCATCGCCAGGGTACCCAACATTAAGAATCCCAACGTACCGGTCATCACCAGCCGGCAACGCATTGCGACCGCCTCCCGCCTCAGTTGCCGCATTTTCTGCCCACGCCCTCTCACGTTCATTCGCACGGAAATTACCACTTTTTTCCGGCAAAGCAAACTTGCCCGCCCGTCCACCCACTCAAAAGAAAAAGGCCCCGCAGGAAATCTTCCTGCGAGGCCCATTCCAACCAACTCTTAAAATACAATCTGCTAAGAGTAAACGCTTCGCCTACGGCTGCTCCACCCCTGCGCCCGTGCGTTGCGCCACGATCTTGCGCGCATTTTGATAAAGCGCACGCGCCTGGGGAATCGCGTCCATAGCCGCCTGCACCTGCGGGTCCGCTTGCAGCAGCACTTTGAACCCTTCCTGCTGCCCGAACGTGGACATGAAAACTTCCTGCTTGATCTTCCGCTTCACCCACTCTTCGTTTTCCGACATATCCGGTTCCGTGTACCTCACGTTGTGCTTCGAAAGATATTCGCGGAACGTCTTTAGCATTATGTCGTCCACCGCAAAATCCTTGGTGATCGTCGGCTTCGTCCCCAGGTAATAGCGCGTGAATCCTCCCACGCCCGTCTCGCCGGGATAGAACACGTCGCCCCGGTACAGCGCATCCTGGAACTTATCGACCTTGGGCGCGGCAACCGGAATGTCCGGAGTAATTCCCCCTCCGCCCGTCACCTGCCGCCCGCTATCCGTCAGTTTCACTTCCGTCGGATGCTCGGGAACTTTGCGCTCGTAGTGATACTCGTAAAGCGAAATCGATTTGTAATCGCGCTGAATCAGCCGCCCGCTCGGCGTGTAATAACGTGCCGTCGTCAGCGCCAATCCGGTGTTCTCCGAAAGCGGCGTTACCGTCTGCACCAAGCCCTTGCCAAACGTCGTCTCGCCCACAATCAGTCCGCGGTCATGATCCTGCACCGCGCCCGACACAATTTCCGTCGCCGAGGCCGAATTGTTATTCACCAAAATCACCAGCGGCACGGTCACGCCCTGATTCCCGCGCACCGCGTAGTAACGCCGTTCCGGCGAAGTCCGCCCGTGATGCGAAACGATCAGCTGATTCTTGTCCAGGAACATATCCCCAACCGCCACCGCTTCATTCAGCAGCCCGCCGGGGTTTCCCCGCATATCCAGAACCAGCCCATCCAACGTCGAAGCGTCCAGTTGCTTCAAGGCGTCGGCAATCTCGCGATCCGTCGTTTCGTTGAACCCTGAAAGCCGCACGTATCCAATCCCCGGCTTCAGCATGAACGCAATATCCACCGAATGCCGCGGAATTTCGTCGCGCGTCACGCTAAACGAAAGCTGATCGGGATACCCTTCGCGCGCCACACTGATCTTCACCACCGTGCCCTTCGGCCCCTTCAACATGTCCGCGACTTCGGTGGTCGTCAGCCCGTCGGTAGCCTTCTCGTCCACCTTCATGATCACGTCGCCCGGCCGGATCCCCGCGTTGTATGCCGGCGATCCCACGTACGGCGTCATCACCACCGTGTGGTTCTCTCGCGGCGCAACCACCATGCCTACGCCGTAGTACCGCCCGCGCTGATCTTCGCGCAGCAGCGCAAATTGTTTGGCATCGAAGAAATTCGAGTGGGGATCGAGCATGCGCAGCATGCCCGGAATGGCGCCCTGATAAACCGCCTTGTCCACATCCACGTTTTCCGCGTAATTGTTCTGCACCACAACCAGAACCTGAGTAAAGTCCCGCACCGCCGTTTGGTAATCATCGGCCGACGAGGTCGTCGCCCGCACGTTGGGTCCGTAAATTCCCCCCAACACGGCAGATAGCAGCAGCACGCCCACCACTAATACCAACCCGCGTCGCTCTGTTCTCATCCTTACCTCGCGAGACTTCTCAGTTTGAAATTATACCACACCACAAACTGCGGTTTGACACTGCCCGGCACCCTTTCTATGATGCCAGTGGACCCAAAAAGGGCCACTTGGTGCAATGCTCAGTATCCCTCATCTGATTATTGTCTTTGTTGTCGCTCTCGTCGTTTTCGGGCCTCAGAAATTGCCCGAACTGGCGCGCAATCTCGGCAAGCTGCTGGCCGAATTTCGCAAGGCCTCCGGCGACTTCAAAAGCGCGTTCGAAGAAGAAATGCGCGATCTCGATCGCCAGGCCCAGCTCGCCGAGCGCCGCAAAGCCGCCGAAGCTGCCGCCGCCTCCGCCGCGGCCGAGCCCAGTCAGCCCGCAACCCTTGCCACTCCTGCTGGCACTACCGCGCCTCCAGAGGCAGAGCCTCCCTCAGATAGACGCGAAACCGAAGCTCCGGTAATCACGCCCGTTTCCGAATCCGTCGCCCGCTCTTCCGAAGCGCCCCTGGAAGCTTCGCCCGAACCCGAGCCCGCTGCGGCCACCGCCACTCAAGACACCTCTCATGACTCCCAGCATCCTTCCTGACGCCACTACCACTCCCGCCACCGACTCGTCCCTTGTCACCAAGGAAAACGAGGCTGGCGGCTCCATGACCTTCTTCGAGCACCTCGTCGAGCTTCGCAAACGCATCATTAACTCCCTCATCTCCGTCCTCGTCGGCTCCGTCATCGGCTGGGTCGTGGCCCCGCGCTTCGTCGCCTTGATTTCCAAACCGATGATCAAGGCTCTTGAGGACGCCGGCCTCCACAATAAATTGATCTACACGCACCCCGCCGGCTATTTGAACCTGCTGATTACTCTTAGCGTCTACTTGGGCATCGTCATCGCTTCGCCTGTAATCCTCTACCAGATTTGGCTCTTTGTCGCTCCCGCGCTTTATCGCCACGAGCGCAGCGCCATCGCCGGTTTTTTGTTCTCCACCGTTTTTCTTTTTCTCGCAGGCATCGCGTTCGGTTATTTCATTTCTCTTCCGTACGTCCTGCATTTTCTCGTCAGTTTCAAAGGTCCCGTCGAGCCGTTGATCAGCATCAACGAGTATTTCGATCTGATTCTTTTGATTCTTCTCAGCCTCGGCCTAGTATTTGAACTGCCCATTTTGATTTTCTTCCTCTCGCTTTTTGGCATCGTCACGCCCCAGTTCTTAATCAAGAATTTCCGTTACGCCATACTGGTCATCGCCATCGTTGCTGCTATCGTCACACCCACTCCCGATGCCGCAACCATGTTGGGCTTCATGGCCATCCTCGTCGCACTGTACTTCGTTGGCGTGCTAGTTTCTTGGGTAGTCGTGCGGCGGCGCAACAAGCGCAACGCCGCGGAGGCTCGTTAGATGGATCCCCTTCGAAAGAACCTTCTCTTTTCCATCCTATCCGCCTCCTTGCTTCTTTCCGGTTTGACCGGCTGCAAAGCCAAGAGCGACGAAGCTCACGCCTCCACCGCCGCGGCTCCCTTCATGAGCAAGGCCACCGCGGCGCAGCCCCAAATTCCCGATGACGCCCTGCCCGCCGAAAAAACCGGCGGCTTCGATGGCGCCCGCGCGTTCAATCACGTCGCCAAACAGGTTGGCTTCGGCCCACATCCCTCCGGTTCTGAAGCCATTCAGCAGGTCCAGGACTATCTTCAATCCGAACTCACCAGCTACGGCTGCACCTTCGATATCGACGCCTTCAGCTCGGACACTCCCGCCGGCCGCCTCGCCATGAAAAACATTCTCGTCAAAATCCCCGGCGAGAAGCCTGGCATCCTTCTCCTCGGCACGCATTACGACACCAAGCGCCTCGACAACTTCGTCGGCGCCGATGACGGCGGCTCTTCCACCGCCGTCATGCTCGAACTCGCCCGCCTCCTCTGCTCGCAGCACAACAAATACGCCGTCTGGATCGCCTTTTTCGACGGCGAAGAAGCCGTCAATCACGATTGGCACGATCCCGACAATCGCTACGGCAGCCGCGAGATGGCCGCGCGCCTCTCGACTAGCGGCGATCTCCCCAAGGTCCGCGCCTTTCTCCTCGCCGATATCGTCGGCGGCCACAACATCCGTTACGAACGCGAAACCAACTCCACCCCCGCCCTCACCGATCTCGTCTGGTCCACCGCCGCCAAGCTCGGCTACTCCGCCATCTTCGTCAACGACGCCGGCGCCGTCGAGGACGATCACCTCTCCTTCCTCAAGCGCAACGTCCCCTCCGTCGACATCATCGGCCTCAACTCCGCCGCCAGCTACTGGCACACCCCCCAAGACACTCTCGACAAAATCTCCGCCAAATCCCTCGCCATCACCGGCCACGTCTTCCTCGAATCCATCAAGCAACTCCAAGCAAAGTAGGACCAATTTCAACGGCATCGTCGGTAGCCCGCCCACCCCGCACGAACTTGGAGTTCTGATCTTTCTTTGGGAGTGGGTCATCTTCCGAACGTCGCGCCATTCAGGCATGTGGATTAGTTCCGGATGACCCGTAATCCAAGCGTGATGCCTAGAAACGACGACCGATGAATTCTATTTCGAGGTGCAGTATGTCTCATGTTGTAGACGACACTGGTTTCCGCCAAATCTGGAAGAGATCAGGAACTTGGTTTGCTCAAGGGCGCGCGGAGATGCATTGAGATGCTTTGTAAGCAATCGTCGTGGCATGAAGTTCCAAAGTAGTATGCGTGGAATCCCCGATTTCAAAATGCTTGGCGGATGCTTTGACCGCCGCCCACTCGTCTGGACCGAATTCCGCGTTCCGCACAACTTCACTGAGCGCCACCACGTCATAACTCCCAGGTGGCACACCGGCAAAGTCGAAGTCCCCATTTCGATCCGTGTTCGTCGATTTGACGACGTAACGGGAATCTTCACCTTGCGAGATGAGTTTGACGTCTGCTATCGAAACAGGGGCCGCCAAAGCGCTCACCACCTTGCCCCGGACTTCTCCCGGCGCGCGCTCCAAAGTCATCACGAGCGCCTCCTTCGGTGTACCCCCAAGGGTCATCCCCTGAGCCAGCACATCCTGTTGGCCAAAACGCGCAGACTTCACGTAGAGTCCATCTTCCGTGAATAGGAAGAGCTTGTAGTGGCCTGGCTGCAAAGCGGGGTGAGGCACTTGGCCCCCGGTTGCAATAGGCCACCCGGACTCGGCGATAATGCTATCCATTGGCTCCCCATCCCGCTGCAGTAGGAGGCGCAGCGAGTACGCAGTGTTCGTTCGAAACCCAAGAGGAAGATGGACGCTTATCGGCAACACAACAGGCTCCTGCAGGGTCAGTACCATCCCCTCAAGGTCCTTGTCTGTCACCGTGAAACGCAGTCGAGCTGCCAGGTCCGCCGAGTTTACGCCTGTAGCGGTATCTAAATCGTACGATCCAGGCGGCAAACGAGTAACGGTAAGGGTACTTGAGCCGTGATCGTATTCTTCCTCCCAATCGGTCAAAAGCTGCCCGTACTCACCACGGAGTCCGCTGATCGGCTCGAAGTTGCGCTTGAAGCTTGCCGGGAGGATTAATCTAGCGCGCATGTGGTATGTCACTCGTGGGTTCAGCTTGAAGCCCGCCCTAACCTGCTGCCCGGCGCCCACGCAGACTGAAGTCGCAGACGAGAGAAAGGCTGCATTGGGGTAGTAGACCGGCAAATAGCCTTTTTTGACGCTCGCAACGTCATGTTTGGCTAGAGAGTCGAAAAACGCCTCAATGAAATAGCTTCCCGGTTTCAACCCGCCGATTCGAAACTCTCCGTTCTCGCCGGTCAGAACTTCTGAAGACCCACACCGACATTGATAGCGCCTTCCTAAACCGTATTTTTCGCCGATGGCAGCTACGGAGACGCCCGGCATGGGTCGGGCTTCCTCATCGACAATACGTCCAGTAATGGTTCCTTCTGGCCAGAGTCGCAGGTGCACGGTGCGAACACTGCCCGCAGCTAGGTCAAACTCCTCAGTGCCTCCGCCGTCAAGGGCGATGGAGTCAGGCAGGAAGCCGGGTGCCTCACCTTTGACGGTATAGCGCCCCGCCGGGGGGCCAGTGAAGACAAATTTACCGCCTGAATCCGCGTCAGTCGAGAGACAACGCGAAATAGCCTTTTCATCCTTTGGGGCGCTGCAGAGGTAGACCTTAGCACTGCGGATCGGATCCTCGGTCATCACATTGGAGACGATGCCTTCCACGCTACCATTGCCTTCAACCTTGGGTATTTGCGCGAACGCGGCGAGGGAAATGATGCAGACCAGAGAAAGACCCAGCATGCACACGAGCCTACGCTGCAGTGAAAGACCTCGCATGGTTTGGAGGTTCATATGCCCAGTATGTTACTTCCCCTCGCCTGACGGAGCAAAGGGAGTGCCAGGATTCTGTTCGTATCGTCGGCTATTGGGAAGTTATCATCGGTCGACTTGGCTAAATCCGGGCCAATCGCGCTATCGGAGACCAAGTCACCACCTTAACCGTCTCTACTCTACCCTAACCTTCTCTCCCGCTAACCTTTTCTCTCTTGACAAAGACCTTATAATTCGTCTATGATAGGGAATAGGAAATGTTGCGTTTTCGCTCTGACGCCCCGATCATCTCGGGGCGTTTTGCTTTTCAGCCACCCCGATATGCATCGCGTAACCCCTTTAGAAGCAACACTTACAAGGACGCCCGCAAGTGTTGCATCTAAAGGACTTACAGAAAACCTAACTCTTTTAGATGCAACACTTACAGAAAACGGGGGAGGGGGCCCCACGCCAGTCACGGGGTCTCACCATCCGTTAACGGTGCGACGGGGCACAAGCGTGTAGCGCCGCCCTTCAAGGCGGCATCTTCTCCGACGGGGCCATGATCGACTGTCCGCAACATGCGCATGCCCCCGCCCTGTGCTACATTCAAATGGCTCGCGGAATGAAAACAAAACGCATCAAAATTAAATCCTCCGCCGGACTTTACGGGGTCGTGTGTGGCTGGGGGGCTTTGCACGCCGCCGCCCGCGAAATCGCCGCGCTCGGCAAATTCTCCAGCGTCCAGGTGGTCTCCTCGCCAAAAGTATGGCGCGCCGTCGGCAAAGCCGTCCGCCGCGGCCTTGGCCCCAAAGACGCCAGCAAGCTGCACCTCTTCGACGACGCCGAATCCGCCAAAAATCTTCGCACCGTCGAAGCGCTCTGCCGCTCGCTCTCCCGCGCCGGCGCCGACCGCAAATCCTTGCTCGTCGCCATCGGCGGCGGAGTCGTCGGCGACGTCACCGGCTACGTCGCCGCCAGCTATCTGCGCGGCGTCGCGCTCGTCCACGTTCCCACCACGCTCGTCGCGCAGGTCGATAGCGCCATGGGCGGCAAAACCGGCGTAAATCTTCCGGAAGGCAAGAACCTCGTCGGCGCGTTCTATCCTCCACGCTTCGTTCTCGCCGATCCCGAAGTTCTGCGCACGCTTTCCAAACGCGAATTTTGCGGCGCCCTTGCCGAGGTCATCAAGTATGGAATCATCGCCGACGCCCGCATGTTCGCTTATCTTGAAACCAACATGGAAAAGGTCGTCCGCCGCGACCGCGATGCCCTCGCCTATCTCATCCCGCGCTGCGCTGAAATTAAAGCCTATGTCGTCAGCCGCGACGAGCGCGATAACGGCCTCCGCGAAACGCTCAACTACGGTCACACCTTCGGCCACGCCCTCGAATCCGTCACCAAGTATCGCCGCTATCAGCACGGCGAAGCCGTCGCCTGGGGCATGGTCGCCGCCGCCATCCTTGGCCACGAAATCGGTGTCACCCGCGCCGACGATGTCGCCCGCATCGTGGCCCTCATCCGCCGCATGGGCCCGCTCCCGCCGTGGCCCAAAGCGCCGGCAAAAATCCTGATCGACGCCATGCGCTCCGACAAAAAAGCATTCGCGGGAAAATTGCGCTTGGTCCTCTCGCCGCGCATCGGCAAGGCCCGCACCTACGAAAACGTTCCGCACGAAGCCGTCGAGCGCGCTCTCCATTTCGCCCCGCAGCTTCTCGGGGGAGCAGGGAAGCTCCATGTCTGAAGCCACCGCTCCCGCAAAGGGCACGCGTCCCGAAGGCGTCGCCACCGAAGCCGACGCTTCCAAAAAAGTCCGCGAGATGTTTACGCAGATCGCCCCGCGCTACGATCTGTTGAATCATCTGCTCTCGCTGCAGCTCGATCGTCTCTGGCGCGCCCGCGTCGCCAAACTCCTTTGCCCCATCCTCGCCCGCCCGGACGCTCTCGTCCTCGATCTCTGCTGCGGCACCGGCGACCTCGCGCTTGAACTTGCGAACAGCGGTCGAGCGCGCGTCATCGGCGCCGACTTCGCCCACACCATGCTCGTCCGCGCCAAACTAAAATCCGCCAGCGCCTTCGCGGTTTCACCCGCCGATCCCGCCGACGAATCGGACGATCGGACACGTGGCCCCATTCCGTTCTTCGAAGCCGACGCCCTCCGCCTCCCCTTCGCCGACTCCTCCTTCGATCTCGTCACCACCGCATTCGGTTTCCGCAATCTCGCCAACTACGAAGCTGGCCTCCGCGAAATCCAGCGCGTCCTCAAACCCGGCGGCACTATCGCCATCCTTGAATTCACCGAGCCCCCCGCCGGCCTCCTCGGCAATCTCTACCGCTGGTATTTCAACAAAGTGCTGCCGCATATCGGCGGCTTCATCTCCGGCAAACAAGAGGCCTACACCTACCTCCCCAACTCCGTCTCCAAGTTTTTCCGCCCGCCCCAACTCGCCGCCCTCATGACCTCCACCGGCTTCCAATCTGTCGCCTTCAAAGTCTGGACCTTCGGCACCGTCGCCCTGCACACCGGCGTGCGCTCCGGTTAATTTCAATCGTCACAAACGCGATGCGAGTTACCTTTGTAGTTGCGCAGTATGCTGCGCAACTACAAAGGAATCCACGCACTGATTCAGTTCGGGTGTGATTTACGCTCTGAAAACTAAATTGCAAAATGGATTTTACTGCCGTGATTCGTTGTTACTCTTCGAGGCCTGCGCTGCGCAATTTTGCCAGCAAGGTCTTCGGCGAAACTCCCAATTTCTCCGCGGCGCGCGTCTTGTTCCACTTACATTCGCGCAGCGTATTTTCGAGCAGCACTTTTTCGATGTGTTCAACAGCGCGCGCGGTCACATCCTCCATCGAGCCTTCCCAGCTAAAACTTTCCGGCAACATGCCTGCTGGCAAACTCTCCACATCCGGTTTCGTCGCCGGAAGCTGCAATCCGCTTTCGTGGATCGACATGCCGTCAGCCAGAATCACGCCGCGCTCCATGGTGTTCTGCAATTCGCGAACGTTTCCCGGCCAGCGGTAATGCAGCATGCGATCGCGCGCACCTTCGGAAAGTTCCAGCCCCGGCTTCCCAAATTCGCGGCTGAATTTTTCCAGAAAATGTTCCGCCAGCATCAGCACATCTTTCCCACGCTCGCGCAGCGGCGGAATCGTCAAGGGCACTGCCGAAATCCGGAAGTACAAATCCTCGCGAAACAATTTCTCTTCGCACAGCTTCTGCAAATTCCGGTTCGTCGCCACCACGATGCGCACATCGATT